>Ga0105044_10002458_pt1 | contig 25263 bp, 26 predicted proteins | sample MAT01_FD_78092 | JGI IMG/M metagenome (GOLD analysis project Ga0105044, IMG submission 78092) | Freshwater microbial communities from Lake Fryxell liftoff mats and glacier meltwater in Antarctica - MAT-01 | ecosystem: Environmental > Aquatic > Freshwater > Ice > Liftoff microbial mat | place... | reverse complement strand
CCGTCAGCCGTCAGCCGTCAGCCGTCAGGGCGATCGGTCAGACGATCGCGTTGACGACGCTGGTGGCGGTGCTGATGTCGGTGCGGGTGAGGGTGCGGTAGGCCTTGATCGCCTCGACGCGCCGGCCGGCGCGAGCCAGCGCAACGACCTCGTCGGGGACGCGGCCGGGACCGTCGCCGAAGGCCAGTCCGAGATGCTCGCTGATGAGCGCCACCTGCTGCTCGAGGCGCTCGAGACGTTCGGCCAGGCGGCTCTCGACGTCGGACATGGGTTTCCTCCGGGATGCGGGGCAGCGGGCCGCGGGTGCGGCGGGCTCAGAAGCTGGTGCCGCCCGGCGGTGTCGGCGGCGCGGGTGGAGGCGGCGGCACCGCGGTGACCGGTTCGGCGGCCGGGGTCGGCATCGGGGGGATGGCGGTCAGCGGGTCGGCGGCGCCGAGCCCGATGGGGTCGTGAGGGACCGAGGGCGTGGCCAGCGGGTCGGTCGACCCCGGGGTGACCTCGGCGGCCGGCGGCGCGCCGTCGGTGTCGTACCAGTGCTGGTGGTCGGTCTTGATGGTCGTCGGCGACCCGACCTTGACGGTCGTCTGTTGGTTCTGGTCGGCGGTGAGGTACCACGCGAGGTACGCGAGGCCGGGTACGAGGCACAGGATCAGACCCACGACGAGCACCGGCACGTTGATCTTCTTCTCGAGGTAGAGCGAGACCTCGGTGTCGCTCTGCGCCTGCACCACCCCGCCCCGCGAGACGAGGTTCTGGACCGTGCGCTGGAGCTGCTCGGGGTCGCCCACCCACATGGTCTCGATGTTGGTCTCCATGACCGGAACGCTAACCCACCGGGTTCGGTGTCGCCCTGGATCGAGCGGTGCCCGCCGGTTCGCGCCGCACCGGTCAGGGCCGCTCGGCGACGAGCGGTGCGGTGCGGGGCGGCTCGACGGCGGTGCTCTCGGGTGCAGGCCGGGCCCACCGCAGTCGCACCCGATCTCGCAGGGCGTAGAGGCCGCCGGAGATGCCGTTGGGGTACAGGATGGCCACGGCGATGAGGGCCAGACCGCTGATGGCGAACTGGGTCTGCGATCCGGTCTGGCCGGCGCTGGCGATCCCGCCCTCGGCCAGGACCCCGGCGACGATCGCACCGGCGATGCTGGCGATGCCCCCCAGGTACACGAGGGCGATCAGTGCCAACGAGGCGAAGATGGTGAACGACCCTGCCGAGAGGTTGGGGTGTCCGTAGGCGTAGAGCGCGCCGCCGATGCCGGCGATGAACGACGACACCGCGAAGGCCATGAGCTTCGTGCGGGTGGTGTCGGTACCGACCGACGCCGCGGCGCGCTCGTTGGCGCGGACCCCGAGCCAGTGCAGGCCGGTCGGGCTGCGCCGCAGGTTGGCGACGAGCAGGGCCACCAGCGCCAGCACGACGATGCACACGATCCCGAACGCGGCTCGGTTGTTCGCCGTTCCGGTCGCGGAGATGCCGAGGTCGAGGCCGAAGAGGGTGGGTGGGGCGACCGTGCTGCCCTGGTCGCCTCCGGTGAACCACGACCACTTCAGGATGAGCTCCTCGATGGCGGTCGCCGCGGCCAGGGTGGCGATGGCCAGGTTCATGCCGCGCACCCGAACCGCCGGGAGCCCGACGATCAACCCGATGGCGACGGCGAGGAACCCGGCGAGCAGCGGGGCGAGCGGGAACGGGATCTGCCAGTCGGTGGTGAAGCGCACCATGGCGAAGGCGCTGATCCCCGCCAGCGCCATGGGCATGAGCGAGATCTGACCGACGTAACCGGTGAGCACCACCACCGACAGGGCGATGACGGCGGTCGTGCTGGACACGATGATGGCGCCGCGCCACGTGCTGTCCAGCGTGAGGAGGGCGACGATCCCGGTGGCGGACAGCACGGCGATCCACCGTGCCACGCGCCGGGGGCTCGGGGAGGTGGGGAAGTGGCCGTGGCCGAGGGTGCCCCGGACCGGGAGGGCGTCGCCGCGGATGGCCATGGTGGCGATGATGATGAGGAACGGGAGGCCGGCCTGCCAGTTCACCTGGGGAAGCCACGAGAACGTGCCGTGCACGTTGGCGATCTCGGACTGCAGCATCCCGATCGCCAGGCCGGCTGCGGCGGTCACGACGAACGAGCGGAACCGACCGATCAGGGCCGCCGCCAGCGCGGGCACGAACAGGAGGCTGGTGGTGGCGGGGTTGATGCTCGTGATCGGTGCGAAGAGGATCACCGCGGCGCCGGCGAGCATCGTGCCGAGCATCCAGTTGATCGCCGCCACCCGGTCGGGGGAGATGCCCAGGAGCACGGCGCCCTTCTCGCTCTCGGCCGCCGCCCGCGTGGCGAGACCGAACCGGGTGAACCGGTAGAGCGCGGCGAGCAGCGCGGTCACGACGATCACCACGAGGGCCAGCCACAGGCGGTCCTGTTGGATGTCGACGCCGAGGAGCCGCACCACCGAGCTCGGCAGCAGGTTCTCGGGCAGCGACAGCGCCGCGCCCTGGCTCCCGATGCGCATGTTGGCGATGGCCAACAGGTACAGGAACAGGCCGAGCGACGCCACCACCTTGGCGAGCGTGGGCGCCGACCGGAGCGGTCGGAACGCGAGCACGTAGATGACCAGGCCGTAGAGCGCGGCGAGCACCATGGTGATGGCGAAGGCGGTGGCGGGCGAGAACCGGTAGGTGCAGGTCGCGTCGGCGATGTCGGTCGCGCAGCTCGGCAGGAGACGGATCCGGCTGGGCCCGATGAGGACCGGGTTGAGCACCTCCGCCGACTGGCGGAGCGTGCCGTAGGTGTAGGCGAGGAACATGCCCATCGCCGCGTGGGCGAAGTTGACGACGCCCGATGCCCGGTAGGTGAGGACGATCCCGAGCGCCAGCGCGGCGATGACCGCGCCGGCTCCCGTTCCGAGCAGCAGGTACTGGAGGTGCGAGCTCAACGGCTCACCCCGGCTTCACCAGGTCGGGGACGTCGATCCAGTCGGTGACGCGGACGAGCTCGTTGCCCTGGCGCTGCACCAGGATCTGCTGCGGCGCGCACAGCGCGGGCAGGTCCGGCACCTGGAGGCCGTCGCAGGTGTAGGCGTGGCCGGTGAAGCTGGGGTGGTCCTTGGCCGCGCGCAGGTGCTCGATGATCGATGCCGACGAGATGTCGTCCGGACCGAGCTCCACGAGCGCGGTGTACAGGTTCATCATCCCGCGGAAGCTGACGGTCGCCGCAGTGGCCGCCGAGAGCTGCGGGTCGCCGTACTTCGCCACGGCGTCGAAGTAGAGGTCGGTCTCGGGGTCTTCGTTCGACTTCGGTCCTTCGATGCTGAAGATGCGACCCTCGACGGCTTCGTCGCCGATCTGGTCGGCGATGGTCGGCGACGCGCACGAGCCGACGAGGTAGATGGTCGCGGTGATGCCGAGCTCGTGGGCCGTCTTCATGGCCGGCCCGCAGGCGGTGTCGGCGGCACCGATGAAGATGGCGTCGGGGTTGCCCTCGTTGGCCTTGGTGAGCACGGGCAGGAAGTCCGTCGTGGTGACGGGGAAGGGGATGTCGGCCACGTCGGTGACGCCGAGCTTCTTCAGGGTGGCGATGCCGTAGTCGACCCCGGCGGACTTGATCGACGCGAAGTCGCCGTAGGCCACCGCCACCTTGTCGGCCTTCAGCCGGGTGGCGGCGTCGTAGGCGAACGCGGTGAACGAGCCGGGGACGCCACCGCTGAACTGGAACGAGATGGGCGAGCGCATCTCGTCGAAGTTGATGGGGATGCCACCGACGTAGGGGATGCCGTTCTGCTCGAGCACCGGGATCGAGCCGTTGCTGGTGATGTCGATGCCGCCGTTGACCGCTACGACCTCCTTCTCCACCAGTTCCTGGGCGCAGGCGCGCGACTTCTCGGGCGAGAAGGTCGTGATGCAGGGGTGCAGCTCGACCGGCCGGCCGCCGACGCCGCCAAGTTCGGCGTTGATGAACGCCACCGCCGCCTCCGAGCCGAGGCGCAATTCGGGGAACGAACCCAGCGGGGTGTTCTCCTGGTTGATCATGCCGATCCTGATGGGGTCGTCCGTGCCCGCCGCGGTCGGGGAGTCGGGGACGGTGCCGAAGCTCAGCTCCTCACCCGCGTACCGGCTGACGACGCTGGCGTCGCCGGTGTCCTGACCCCCCGACACGTCAAGGTTCGACGGTGCCGACCCGCTCGGTCCGCTGCCCTGCTCGATCACGACCTGCTCGACGCACGCGCTCGTGAGCACGGACATCGCGATCAGCAGCGCCCCCATCGCCTCGACCCGACGGCGCCTGAGCCGCGCCGTGTTCCCAACGTTCCGCGTTCCGCGTGTGGCCATCGCTTCGTGCTCCCCCCGGAGAAGATCGTCATCGACCTGCGGGTCGACGGCGCACCGACATCCAACCAGCTCGGATGGGTCCGATCCGGTCAGCTGCCAGACCTACTCGCCGGCGTGGCGCCGACCGCAGGCCGGAACCGAACTTAACATCGTTCATCTGTCGACTCACGGCGTCTCGTTCCGCAACCGGCACGGCCCGGGTGGACCGCTGCCGTCAACCGCTCCGGCCGGCGCGCCCCGCCCACGGCCGCGAGCCGTCGGCACGCCGGCGGGGCCGGTGGCCGCCCGGGTATGGCAGGCTCCTCGTCATGCGCGTCCACCTGGTCGATGGCACCTACGAGCTGTTCCGGTACCACTTCGGTTCGCCGTCGCACATCACCGCCTCGGGTCAGGAGGTCGCCGCCACCCGAGGCGTCGTCGGGACCGTGCTGCAACTGGTCGAGCAGGGCGCCACGCACCTGGGCGTCGCCACCGACCACGTCATCGAGTCGTTCCGCAACGACCTCTGGGAGGGGTACAAGTCGAGCGCGGGCATGCCGCCCGAGCTGCTCTCGCAGTTCACCCTGGTGGAGGACGCGCTCACCGCGGCCGGCTTCGTGGTGTTCCCGATGGTCGAGTACGAGGCCGACGACGCGCTCGGCGCCGCCGCGGCGGTGGCCGCCGCCGATGACCGCGTCGAGCAGGTCCTGATCTGCACCCCCGACAAGGACCTCGGCCAGTGCGTGGTCGGCGACCGGGTCGTGCAGTTCGACCGGCGCAAGGAGACGATCTACGACGAGGCCGGGGTGACCGAGAAGTTCGGCGTCGGCCCGGCCTCGATCCCCGACTACCTCGCGGTGGTCGGCGACAGCGCCGACGGCTTCCCCGGGCTCACCGGTTGGGGGGCGAAGTCGGCCGCCGCCGTCCTGGCGCGCTACGGCAAGCTCGAGGACATCCCCGAAGCTGCGGGCAAGTGGGACATCACCGTGCGGGGCGGCGCCAAGCTGGCGGCGACCCTCCACCGCGAGTTCGATCTGGCGCTCCTGTTCCGCCGCATCGCCACCATCGAGCTCGACGCCCCCACGATCGAGAACGTGGACGAGCTCGAGTGGAAGGGACCGACCGAAGCGTTCGCCGAGATCTGCGAACGCATCGACGCGCCGAACCTGGCGGCACGCGCCGAGCGGGCCGCTCGCCGCCTCGCCGGCTGACGGGTTCCCGAGCGGTGCGGCGCTCGTCATCGTGCGCGCACCACCTGCCCGGAACCGGTGCCGGTCGCTTGCCGAGAGACGTTCGGCGTCGCAACCTCGTGGGAGTCGGCTCACGGCAACCTGCGGGAGTTGGCTCGCCGAGGGGCCGCGATCATCGGGCGAGGGCGCGTTGTCACGGCGAGATCAGCGTGGCGACCAACTGGCGGAGGTACGCGCGTGAGGGCCCTTCGAGATCCCGGTCGCCCGGAAGGGCGCGACGGACGTGGAAGTGGCCGACGTAGGTGCTGTAGGCCTGGCGGGCCCGGCCTCGGGCTTTGGCGGGGGTCATCCCGGTTTCGCGGAAGAGGTCCGCGAGGAACGAGACGCGTTGCTCGGCCACCCGCCGGACCGTGGGACCCACGAGCGGATCGTCGAGGCTGACGACCAGGGCGGCATCGAGCGGGCCGCGCTCGGTGTCAGCGAAGCTGGCCTCGAAGAGCGCATGGAGGCGGTCGATGGGATCGGCGATGCCGTCGAGCCGCTCGATGATCGACACCGTCGCCGTGCGCTCCCACAAGTCGAGTGCCGCGGCGATCAGCGCGGAACGGTCAGCGAAGTGCCAGTAGAAGCTTCCTTTGGTGACATCGAGATCACGCGCCAGGCCCTCGACCGTCACCTGATCGACGCCACGTGCGCCGATGACGGTGAGGGCGGCCATCGCCCAATCGTCGGCGCCGAGCCGGTCGTCCGGCCGACGGCGCGCCCGTCGAGCCGGATCCGGTGTGACCCCTGCCTGCTTGTCGCTTCCCATCGCCATACGGTACCGTACGGACATGACCATACGATACCGTACGGAAGGGAGCGGGTTCGGTCGACCTGCTGGCATGGCGAGCGCAGCCGGTCTGGCGGGGGCGGCAGTGCTCCACGGGCTCTGGGCGACTGGCTCGACCTGGCCCGCTCGCGATCCAGAGGACCTGGCCGATCTGGTCGTCGGGCGAGCGCCGTTCCCGGGGGTCGGTGCGACGATCGCAGTCGCCGGCTTGCTCACCGCGGCGAGCGTCCTCACCGCGACGGCCTCCGGAGTGGTCCCCGTGGGACCCCAGCTGCGGCGGCTCGCTCGGCTCGGCGCGTCGGTTGTATCGGGCGTGCTGCTCGTCCGGGGCACGGGCGGCGTGGCGGTGTCGGCCCTGGGAGTGGGCGGCGCGAGCGAACGCTTCCGGCGCATGGACCTCCGTGTGTACTCACCGCTCTGCCTCGGCCTGGGCTCGTTGGTCGCCGTGTCGAGCCGGGCCCGATGACCGCCGTCCGTGTCAGCTGGAGGGACCTCTGGCTGCGCCGCTCGCCCGGTCTGCCGCCCGGACAGCGCCGCCTCGATGCTTTCCCGCGCTTCGGTGACGACCCACGGCGGCGCCCGCCGCCCGAGGCTGTAGCGGCGCTCGCCGTCGGGCGCGTCGGGGCCGTTGCGCTCTGTCTCGGATCCGACGGGCTCGCCGACGCAGTCACGGTCGATCGCGTCCACGACTTCCATTGCGTGACGACGTGGACCCGATGCGATCTCCGCTGGTCCGGCCTCTCGATGGCTCACGTCTGGTCGGATCTCATCGCTCCGGCGATCGATCGGCCGGAGGACATCGGCTTCATCGTCGCGTGTGGCGGCGACGGCTACCGAGCGGTCCTGCACCTCGACGACCTGCTGCATCCCGACGTCATCCTCGCCACCATGCTCGACGGCGCTCCCCTCGATCGACGCCACGGCGCTCCGCTGCGCCTCGTCAGTCCGCCGCAGTACGGGTACAAGAGCGTCAAGCACCTCGTCGCTCTGGAGCTCCACGAGACTCGTCCGGCGAGCGGGCTCGGACCACGCGAGCACGTTCGTGCCAGGGTCGAGCTCGAGGAGCGACACAGTCGGCTCCCGGCGAAGCTCCTGCGCCTGCCGTATCGAGCGCTGGTCCCGATCACCGCTGCGCTGGCCGAACGATCACTCGCGCAAACGCCGAGCGATGTTTCACCAACCGTACCCGAGGGTTCGGCTACCAGTAACCCTGCATGAGCTCGGTCGACCACGTCGGTTCGCGAACCTCGCCTCGGGGCCCGAAACCTGGCAGGTAGGGCTTGAGGTCGAGCACCGGCGTGCCGTCGATGGCGTCGAGCCCCCGGACCGTGATGGCGCGACCCTCGATCGATATGAGGTCGCAGGTGGTCACGCCGATCCGGTTGGGGCGGGCCTTGGCCCGTTGGGCGAAGATCCCCACCTCGGGCCAGTCGGGGTTGCCTCGCGGGCGACGGGCTCCGACGTTGACGGCGTCGGGATCCACCTGGTCGAACACGAAGATCACATCGAGGTGCGAGAACTCTTCGAGCCCGGCGAGCGCGTCCGGCGGGAACCGTTCCGCGAGCACGATGGTGGCCTCGACATCTCCCCAGTCGTCATCGATGGGCTCGACTCGGCCACCCTGGACGGTGGCGATCGGGGTCATCAGGATCGGGTCGAACATCATGGTCTCGGTCTCCTCAGGTTCTGGTGGCCCGGGTGTGATCCGACTGCGCGGACCGCTCCGGACTGGACTGGATTCGCTTCTGGCGGTCGGGGACCGACGCGACGCTCGCCGGCCATCAGATCCCGAAGATCTGGTGGAGCTCGAACGGCGCGGCCTGGTCGAGCTGGGCGTAGGTGCACGACGCCGGTTCACGGTCGGGGCGCCAGCGCTGGAAGCGGGCGCCGTGGCGGAGACGGCCGTTGAGCAGGTTCTCGTAGGCGACCTCGGCGACGAGCTCGGCGCGCACGGGGACGAACGACAGGTCCTTGTCCGCGTTCCAGCGCGACTGCCCGCCCGGGAGCCGCTGGCCGGTCTCGTGGGCCTGCGCCTCGACCCACTGCTGCCACGGGTGGTCCTCGAGCGCGCCCTCGAGGTAGGGCTCGAGGAAGGCCAGCAGCTCGGGCCGCTTGGCTGCGGTGAACGACGACGCGACGCCGATGTGGTGCAGCGCGGCCTCGTCGTCGAAGAGCCCGAGCAGGAGGGACCCGACGCCGTCGCCGCTCTTGTGCACCCGGTACCCGGCCACGACGCAGTCTGCGGTGCGCTTGTGCTTCACCTTGAGCTGGGCCCGCTTGTCGGGCAGGTAGGTGCCATCGGGCGCCTTGGCGATCACGCCGTCGAGCCCGGCCCCCTCGAAGCGCACGAACCAGTCGCGGGCCAGGTCGCGATCGGTGGTGACCGGCGTGAGGTGCACCGGCGGTTCGGCATCGGCGAGGACCTGCTCGAGGAGGCGGCGTCGCTCGAACAGCGGCGTGGCCAGCAAGGAGTCGTCCCCCAGCGCCAGCAGGTCGAACGCGACGAACGAGGCCGGCGTCTCGGCCGCGAGCCGGTTCACCCGCGACTCGGCCGGGTGGAGGCGCTGCTGGAGCGCGTCGAAGTCGAGGCCGGCATCGGTTGCGACGACGATCTCGCCGTCGACGACGGCCCGGTCGGGCAGGGCCCGACGCAGCGGCTCGAGCAGCTCGGGGAAGTAGCGGGTGAGGGGCCGTTCGTTGCGCGACCCGAGCTCGACCTCGTCGCCGTCGCGGAAGACGATGCACCGGAAGCCGTCCCACTTGGGCTCGAAGATCATGCCGTCGCCGGGAGGGAGGACATCGCCGTCCTTGCCCGGTGGGTAGGGCTTGGCCAGCATCGGCTTGAGCGGAGGGAGCACGGGGAGCTGCACGGACTCGACGCTACCGTTGCGCCCGGGTCCGGTCATCGCCGAGTGTGCCTGCCGACGCGGTAGCTGGCGGCCCCCGGACGGGAGCGGTCGTCGGCGCCGGGTATCGAGGACGGCGTGCCACCCAGAACGGTTCGCCGGTACGATCCGTCTGTGCTGAACGCCGCCACCGAACCAGACCGGGCCCGCTTCCTGGGTCTCTGCGCGTCCGGGCGGTACGACGAGGCCGAACCGATGGTCGGGATCATCTACGCCAACGGCAGCATGCCGGAGGGCTCCGAGATCGTCGCCCGGGCCGGGTTCTACGAGGACTGGGGCGACGCCGTGGCCGCGATCGATCCGGACGCGTCCCGCACGGCCTACCTGCAGGCCGCGGAGTTCTACGCGCACCACGCGTCCTGGTCGGCGCCCGGCGACGGCGATCGGTCGTGCGAGGTCGAGCGCATCGAGCACAAGCTGACCACGTCGATCCCTCGCGACTGAACCGGTTCCTCGACACGGCGACCGTCCGGATCCGCCGGTCCCGGCCGGCGGGCGGGCGGATCATCGTCACGAGCATCGGGTCGATCCCGCGGCGGTAGGTTTGTGGCCATGACCGCAGGCACCGGACTGCCGCCCCCGGTTCCGCCCGAGGTGGCGGCCGAGGTGCCGGTCGCCGACGACGGCTGGGCGCTCAACTGGGCGACCCGTCCCCGGCTGCGGGGCTGGATCCATGCCGCAGCAGCGGCGGCGACCGTGCCCATCACGGTGCTGGCGGTCCGCCGTTCGCCCCGCGGGGCCAAGCGGGTCGGTGTTGCGGTCTTCGGTGCGTCGTACGCCACCATGCTCACGGCATCGGCGGCCTACCACCGGTTGCCGCGCAGCGCAGGCCAGGCCCGCTGGTTCCGGCGGGTCGATCACGCCGCCATCTTCGGCGCGATCGCCGGCACGTGGACACCGGTCGCCATCGTGATCCTCCCGGCACCCGCCGCGGCGGGCGTCATCGCGGGGGTGTGGAGCACCGCCCTGGCGGGCGCCGCCACCAAGCTGACGACGCTCGACGGCACCCGCGACCATGCCCGATGGGCGTACCTCGCGCTCGGCTGGGCGTCGGTCGGCCTGATCCCCTTCGTGGTCCGCAGCGGTGGGTGGGTGCCGCTCGCCAACCTCGTCGCCGGTGGTGTCGCGTACTCCGCCGGGGCGGCGCTCCTCGGCTCCAAGCGGTGGCCCGACGCGAGGTGGTTCGGCCACCACGAGGCCTGGCACGTCGCCGTCCTCGGCGGCGGGGCGTTCCATGCCGCTGCGGTCGCCCAGCTCGTCACGGGCGTCGGGGCGCCGCCGCCGCCGCCCCGACGACGCCTCCGCCTCCCTCGCCGCTGATCACGCCGGTCGCGCCGCGAACCGGGCGGTCGATCCGAGACGCCACCGGCCACCGCGCGCCAACCGAGGTGTGCGGGCGGTGGCCGGCGGGACCGCGACCCGTCGCCGCTGGCGACGTGGGCGCTCGACGTCGGAGCTACTTCTTCTTCTTGCTCGACTTCTTCTTCTTGTCCTTCTTCTTGTCCTTCTTCTTCGCCATGTGATGCCCCCTCTCGGCGGTCCTCGCGGCCGCCGGCCGCTAACGGTTGCGGCCAAGGTAGCGGTGAACGCCAGATGGCGTGCGGGTTGCCTGGCCGCCGCGTCGCCCTGGTGCGGGTACGTTGCGGCGTGCCTCCCGACGCCGACGATCGCGACGCCCGCGGCGGAGACGCTCGGTCGGAGCGAGACGACCGCGCCGACGTCATCGGGGTGGGACCCCACCCGCGCCCGTGGCCCGATGATCCGCGGCTCGATCCTGCCCTCCTGCTCGACGGTGATCGCCGCAACGTCGTCGACCGCTACCGCTACTGGTCGAACGAGGCGATCATCGCCGACCTCGACGAACGCCGTCACCCGTTCCACGTCGCCATCGAGAACTGGCAGCACGACTTCAACATCGGCTCGGTCGTGCGCAACGCCAACGCGTTCCTCGCAACCGAGGTCCACATCGTCGGCCGACGGCGTTGGAACCGACGAGGAGCGATGGTGACCGATCGCTACCAGCACGTCCGCCACCACCCGACCATCGACGACTTCGCGGCGTGGGCGGCGGCCGACGGCGTGCCCATCGTCGGCATCGACATCCTCCCTGGCGCGGTCCCGCTCGAACGCACGCGGCTCCCGGAGGTCTGCGTGCTCCTGTTCGGGCAGGAGGGACCGGGGCTGTCCGCGCCCGCCCGCGATGCCTGCGAGCTGGTGTGTTCGATCGCGCAGTTCGGATCGACGCGCTCGATCAACGCCGGCGTCGCGTCGGGCATCGCCATGCACACCTGGATCCGGACCCACGCCGTGATCGAGCGCAACGACCCGGGCGGGGCGGCGGAGCGATGAGGGGGCGCGTGGTCGACGACCGACCCTGGCGACCTTCGATCTTATGACATAGGCTGTGACAGAAGTTTCGGGTCGGGTCGGCGCCGCTGGGGCGCCGAGGGTCCGGAGCGAGGGGGACCCCATGGACATCGTGCGCACACCGGAAGACCGCTTCACCGACCTGCCCGGGTACGGGTTCGAGCCGAACTACTCCGAGGTCCCCTGCGGCGATGGAACGAACGCCACCCTGCGGATGCACCACCTCGACGAGGGGCCGGCCGACGGCGAGGTCGTGCTGTTGCTGCACGGCGAGCCATCGTGGTCCTACCTGTACCGGACCATGATCCCGGTGCTCGTCGATGCCGGCTTCCGGTGCATCGCGCCGGACCTCGTCGGTTTCGGCCGATCGGACAAGCCCACCGAGCGCGCCGACTACACCTACGCCCGTCACGTCGAGTGGCTCCGGTCGCTCCTGTTCGACACCCTCGACCTGCGCGCGATCACCCTCGTGGGCCAGGACTGGGGGGGCCTGCTCGGTCTCCGGCTGGTCGGTGAGCACCCCGACCGCTTCGCCCGGGTCGTCGCGGCCAACACGTTCCTCCCCACCGGCGACTCGCACCCCGGCGATGCCTTCCTCGCCTGGCAGAAGTTCTCCCAGGAGGTCCCCGAGTTCCCGACGGGGAACATCATCAACGGAGGGTGCGTCACCGACCTCACGCCGGCGGTCATCGCCGCGTACGACGCCCCGTTCCCCGACGAGTCGTTCAAGGAAGGGGCGCGCCAGTTCCCGCTCCTCGTCCCGACGGCGCCCGATGATCCTGCTGCGCCTGCCAACCGGGCGGCGTGGGAGACGCTGAGCTCGTTCACCAAGCCGTTCCTGTGCGCGTTCAGCGATGCCGATCCGGTCACCAAGGGTGCCGATCGGGCGCTCCTCGAACGGGTACCCGGGACGCAGGGCCAGGCGCACACGACCATCGTCGGCGGTGGCCACTTCCTCCAGGAGGATCGTGGTCCCGAGCTGGCGGCGGTCGTGACGTCGTTCATCGCCGCCAACCCGGGCTGACCGGCCGGGCGTCGGTCGGCGCAGGGTGGCCGGGACCCATCCGGTTCGGCGACGTGGTCCGGTGAGTACGATCACCGCCCAGCGGTCTGGAGAGGGCAACGACGCCCGGAGGCGAGAAGCGACGATGACCAGCGACGCACCGGGCAACGGACTCGACCCGTTCGATCTCAGCCTGTTGAAGGGGAGTCGTGCGCTCGCCCTGGCCAGCGGGATCGCCTTCCTGCTGATCGGGATCGCGCTGCTCGTGTGGCCCGACGAGTCGGCCGAGATCGTGGCGATGATCGTCGGGATCGGCCTGGTGATCGGCGGCGTCGTGCACGTGCTCGACGCGCTGATCACCCACCGGTCAGGCTCCTACTGGGGCCTGTTGCTCATCCGGGGCGCGCTCGACGTGCTCGTCGGTCTCATCGCCATCTTCTACCCCGACATCACCGTCCTCGTCGTGGCGCTCTTCGTCGGTGTCGACCTCATCATCGGCGGTGTGATCCAGATCATCGTGTCCCGCCGGGCGTCCACCGAGGTCGAGGCCCGCTCGCACTTCCTGTGGCGGGGGATCCTCTGGATACTCGGCGGTCTGGTGATCGTGGCGCTCCCCGGCGCCGGGATCACCCTGTTCGCCTGGATCGTCGGCTTCTTCTTCGTGCTGAGCGGCGGGATGATGCTGGCGGTCGGGTTCACCCTGGGCAAGGCCGAGCGCGAGCTCGCAAGCGACGACGGCCCATGACGATTGCGGCGGCCGCCTCGGCGATCGGCGCGCTCCTCGCCCGCTACGCCGACCTGATCGATGCAGGCGACTTCGTCGGCGTCGGGGAGCTGCTCGGTGACTGCCGGGTCACCACCGCCGACGGAACGCTCGTCGCCTCCGGCGCCGAGGCCATCACCCGCATGTACGAGCAGACGACCCGCCGCTACGACGGCGGCACCCCGCGCACCCAGCACGTGATCACGAACCTCATCGTCGAGCCCACCCCGGACCCGCCCACCGGTGCAGACGGTCACGGTGCAAGGGGCCGGTTCTGGTCGGCGAGGTCGCGCTTCACCGTGTTGCAGGCCACCGACGATCTGCCCCTCGCGCCGATCATCGCCGGGCGCTACCGCGACATCGTGCACGAGCGACGTGACGGGACCTGGGCCTTCCACGAACGCCAGATGGTGCCCGAGCTCTTCGGCACCCTCGATCATCACCTCCTCTTCGAGTACCGACGCTGACCTCGTCGGCGACGATGATCCGGCGGCGCCGGCTGCGAAGATGGCCTGGTGATCGTCCCGACGCTCCTCCCGCCCTCGTGACCCCTCGCCTCACCGCGCTGGTCGTCGCGTTCGCGGTCCTGGCCGTTGGGCTCCTGGCACCGTCGCCCGCCTCGGGCGTCGGTCGGTCGATGCTGCCCACGACGGGCCAGGACCAGCCGCCGGGGACCTCGCCCGAGGAGGGCCCGGTTCCCGGGTCGGTCCCGGCCTGGCTCCCCATCTCCGGCGAGACCCCCCGTGACGCCGCCGTGCGGGAGTGCCTGGTCGACGATCGCCGCCCGGTGGACGTGGTCGACGGGGACAGCACGAAGCAGTGGCCGGGGGGTCTCGGCTACGAGCTCCCGCACGACACGGCCATTGACGCACGGAGCCGCACCTTCGACGACTCCGAGTTGAACGAGGACGGCTTCGGAACGGGCGTGAAGTTCCACGAGAGCGACGACTCCCGCGACCGGTTGTGCTTCGTCGGCGGCACGGTCACCTCGGACTTCGACCCCGAGCAGACGTCGTGGAACACCTGGCACCGGGTGACGGGCATGACCGTGCTGACGCCCGGCTACCGGCTCGTCGGCACCCGGTTCTTCAACCAGGGCGACATGGTCGCGTTCGGCTTCGACGCGTCGGGCTGGGAGGTCATCGGCGTCGGTGCCGACGGCGGCGACACCCATGCCGGCGCCTACCTCCACGACGACTGCGTCGAGAACGACGGCATGGGCGCCGGGCTCATCGATGACGTGAAGCTCGACGGCTGCCACGTCTTCCTGTCCTCCAGCAGCGACGGCACGCGGGCCGCGCCCGGTGCCGAGGTCGAGGTGCGCCGCAGCCTCGTGCGGCTGCAGCCCTACGACCAGAGCTTCAACCCGCCCAAATACGGGAACGGGCAGCACGGCGGCTTCTTCAAGTGGGCCTACCTCAGCGGTGCGGGTGGCGTTCCTCCGGCGCTCGTCGTCACCGATTCGATGTTCCGCGCCCACCAGCCTGCGCCGTACGGCGGCAACGAGAACGGTGGCCTCGGGCTCCCGCCGGGGACCACCTGCTCCAACGTGATCCTGGTGGGCACCGAGTCGTGGCCCGCCAAGGACCTGAGCTCGTGGCGCGACCAGTGCACCGACCTCACGTTCGGGACGGTCGCCGACTGGGACGCAGCCACCGCAGCATGGGATGCCGCCCACCCGCCGCTGCGTGACCTGCCGGGTCAGGCTGTCGCGGGCGTCGGGCGCGCCCTCGCCTGGTAGTTCGGGCGGCTCCGTTGCCCATCCGTCGCGGGCCAGATCAGTGGGGGTCGCGCCACATCGAGTACATCGTCGGGCCGCCCGGCATGGTGATCTCCTCGGTGACCACGAACCCGAACCGCTCGTAGTACGGCACGTTGGCGATCTTCGAGGACTCGAGGTACGCACCGGTGCCGGTGGCGTCGCAACGGTCGGTGACGCCCCGTATGAGCGCACCGCCGACGCCGGTGCCCTGCCGATCGGGGTCGGTACCGAGAACGGCCAGGTACCAGTGCGGTTCCGAGGGGTGGGCCTCGTCCATGGCCTTCTGCAGGGCAAGCGCGGCGGGGATGCGCCGTCCGAACGATCGGATGACGGCCGGGGTCTGGCGGAGCATGGCGACCGTGTCGACCTTCCACCGCTTGGGGGCCAACCACAGCGCCGCGCCGGCGTGATCGTCGGTGGTCAGCACCAGGCCGTTGGCGTGGGCGTGGCCGAGCTCGGCTCGGTAGAAGACACGCTGGCGGCGATCGCGCGTGCGCTCGTCGGGCACCAGCCAACTGATCACCGGATCGTCGAAGAACGAACGGGCGAGCACGGCGGCCGCCGCAGGGTGGTCGTCCGTCGTGGCCGACCGGACCGTGGGCGACGACGGCATCGGAGACATGAGATCGCACCTTAGGACCCGAACGGAGAAGGACACACGTCTCGCCGGCCGGATGACGCCCACGGCGGCGTCGGTGTCCCCGCCAATCACGTCTCGCCGGCCCGACGGCGCCCACGGTCGGGTCCGTGGTCGCGGGTTAGTGTCGCCGGCGTGGACGCGCTGCAACCATCGATCGACCCGGAGGCGGACAACCAGGCGGTGATCCAGGCGTGCATCGACGATGCCCACGCACGCGGCGGCGGCACGGTGGTGCTGCCCAACGGTCGATGCCCGATCGCCGGCCCGCTGGAGCTGCGGTCCAACGTGACCCTGCGGGGTACGGGGATGATCACGACGATCCTCGCCCCGATCACCGCGCCGGGCACCCCGCTCCTGGTGGCGACCGAGCTGCTGGCCGGTGCGACCGTCGAGGACCTCACCGTCGCCGGGCTCGCCGGTGCACCCGACGCCGACGCGACGAGCGACGACGACGCCCAGGCGCGGCCGCCGGCGATCAACGGGGCGGCGATCGACCTCGTGGCCGGCGCATCGTTCTGCTTCCTGCGCCGCCTGCGGCTCGTCGACCTGCCGGGTGGCGCGCTGCGCCTCACCGGGGGACCCATCGACCACGTCTACCTCGAGCAGATCGTCGTCGAGGGTTGCGCCGGAGACGGCATCGTGGTCGACCCGTCGGGCGAGTCGACCGCGGTCTTCCTCACCGAGGTCTCCGTTCGCTTGTTCGGACGGGGAACCTCGAGCGGATCCGCCGGTGTCCGCACCCGAGGCCGCACCTTCATCAGCCAACTGCACGTGCAGCCGGTCGGGCGCGACGCCTGCGGGCTGCGGCTCGAGGCGGGAAGCGACCACACGGTGGCCAGCAACCTCTTCGTGGGGACCGCCGGGGGCGAGGCCTGGTCGGCCGAGCCCGGGGTCACCGACGTGGAGGTGGAGGCTCTTCTTGTCCGCGACCTCCTCGATGTTCGTCAGGAGAAGGTCTTCCCGTGAGCAGGACCGCGCCGGCTGCGGTCAGCTCGACCGCCACCATCGATCTGCGCGACTTCTTCCCGAACGGGGACCCGCAACCCTCCGATGCCGCCGCCACCACCGAGGCGCTCCGGCGGGCTGACAAGGCCCTGGCGAAGGCCGGGGGCGGCACGCTCGAGATCCCGCCGGGCCGTTGGCTCGTTGAGGCGCTGCCCCGTGACCCATCCGCGGCGGTGATCCTGCGCACCCCGGGAACGACGATGCGAGGTGCCGGGATCCTCGCGACGATCCTCGCGCTCGCCGAAGGGCACGACTGCCACGTGCTGGTGATCGTCGCACCGGGCATCACCGTCGAGCGGCTCACGATCGTCGGGGGTCTGCAGCACCAGCCGCCCGAGGTGCTCGCGGGTGAGGCCGTGCCCGCTCGACGCAGCCACGGCATCTCGGTCCGAGAGTGCCCTGCGTTCACCCTCATCCGCGATGTCCTCATCGAGGACGTCGTGGGGTACGGCATCGGATCGATCATCGTGCGCGGTGGCCCGAAGCCCGAAGCCGACCCCTTCGTGCACGTCCGCATGCACAACGTCACGCTGCGCCGCATCGGCGACGATGGCATCGACTTCAAGATCGACGTCGACATCGATCATCCCGACCCGGATGGTCCCGACCCGGCGCGCCTGGGACGGCTCGGTCCCCGTGGCTTCCTCAAGAACATCGCGGTGGTGGATCACAGCGTCCTCGGACCCAACGGCACCGCCGACCGCGTCCGGGGTGAGAACGGGGTCGACGCGCGGGGCCAGCTCCACCTCCAGAACATCGAGGTCCTCCGGGTGCGGCCCGGCGGGTGGGGTAAGCACGGTGGGGCAGGCATCACGTTCCGGGACGAGACCGGTCCGGGTGGCGGTGTGTCGTCTGCGAGCCACGGGCGCGGGGGCCAGTGGTCGACGTTGCAGAACTACCACCTCACCCGCTGCCCGAAGCCGGACTACCGCAACAGCGCTGGCGCCGGGGTCATCGCCCCGCCGGTGTTGGCACCGGCGCTCCACATCAGCAACGGGACCGAGGTGCTGCTGCCGGGCGGCCCGAGGTTCGCTCCGCTCCTCACCCGAGCGTCCCGGGCGAACGACCGCGTAGGAGAGATCGTGCGACGTATCCGCAGGCCGAGCGTCCCCGAGGCTGCGACCTTCGCCGAGATGGAGCCGACCCTCTCGAAGGGCGACTACACCTTCTTCGACTTCGGCGGCGGGTTCGGCGCCTCGATCGCGCACTACCAGTCGGCCTTCGGCGGCCGGGGTCTCGGCATCGAGATCGAGCCCGACAAGGTCGTTGCGGCCCGCGCCAAAGGTCGCCCCGTGGTGCAGGGCAGCCTGTTCGAGGTTCCGAACCGCAAGCTCGTGCGCTACGTCACCGCGGACAACGTCCTCGAGCACCTGGCGTCGATCGCCGAGGTCGAGGACGCGCTGCGCGTCGCCCGGGGCGTGGCGGACGAGTTCATCTACGTGCGCCACCCGTCCTTCGAGGACGAGGACTACCTGCGATCCCTTGGCCTCTCCGGCACCTGGGTCCACCGGTCGGGTCATCGCGCCCACGTCCGCCTGTCGGACTACACGGCCATGGCCACTCGGCTCGGGATCGACCGCCTGGAGATCCATCCCGTCGGCCTGATGACCGACTCCACCGATCCCGAGATCGTGCCGCTGGGGACGCCGAAGAACGACCTCACCTACGACCCCGCCAGGCACGCCTCGAGGCCGGTGATCGAGTTCGACCGGGAGGTGTTCTACGCGTTCGACATCCTCTTCCACCTGACCAGGCGCCCGAGCGTCCGCCTCGTCTACGAGGGTGATCCGTTCCTCGACCGCAAGCGCCCGATCCTGGTGCGCGAGGTCGGACCCATGGGCTGGCCGCGGCCCACGATCGCCTCGACCACGCGACGGACGAGGACGCTCGCGGGTGCTGCCGGTGACGCGCTCCCGCCGTCCGCCCGCCAGACCCTCGTCCGGGTGGTGCGGAAGGTCCGCTGACCCTGCAACGTGCTCGGTTCCGCACCATCGACGGCGTGCGGGGCGACTCGGGTTCGACGGAGGTCTGGTCCATCTGGGTGGCGGTAATAGAGAGTGCCCGCTAATATCGGCGCATGGGTCGTCCATCGAAGTTCTCGACCACAGAGCTGCTCGATGTCGCGGCCGAGTTGCTGGTGAGCGGTGGACCGAAGGCCCTCAGCGCAGCAGCGGTCGCCAGGGCGGCCGGCGCGCCGAGCGGCTCGGTGTATCACCGGTTCGAGTCACGCGATCACCTAGCGGCGTCGCTGTGGATGCGAACCGTCGAGCGCTTCGATGACGAGGTCGTCTCTGGCATGGCGGATCCCGGTGACCCCGTCGAGGTCGCAGTTGCCGTGGCGGTCCGGGCTGTCGAGTGGAGCACCGAGAATCCGCTCGACGCGTTCATCCTCACCATGTTCCGACGCACCGACCTCGTCGCCGACGACACGGCCGCGGGTCTGGCCGAGCGTGCAGATGTGCTCGGCGCTCGCCAGCGGGCGGCGATCGGGGGGTTGGCGTCCCGACTCGGTCGGCCTGTCGATCTCGTGGCGTTCGCCGTTGCGGGGATCCCTCTGGCCGCGATCCGCAGCCATGCCAGTCATCGCTCGGGAGTTCCGGAGTGGGTGGCTGGCGCAGTGGGCCGTGCCTCCCGCGCCGCCTTGTCCACCGAAGGAGCGACGCCATGACACGACTCGACGCGACCGATCCCGACACCTGGCAGCAGGTGCGCGCCACCCTTCGCCACGCGCAGTCGAGCTCTCTGCACTGCGCGGTCGCATCGATCGGTCCTGACGGTCAGCCCCACGTGACACCGATCGGATCGGTGATGCTGGGTGAGCCAGGGCATGGCGTGTACCTCGACGTGCTCAACGTCGAGCTCGGCCGCAACCTCGATCGCGATCCGCGCGTCGCGGTGATGGCGGTCGACAGCGGCCGTCGGACCTGGCTCACCGCCCTTCTCCGCGGCCGATTCGACACCCCGCCGGGTGTCCGTCTGCTCGGGACCGCAGGTCCGCCACGTCCGCTGACCGATGGCGAGCGCGATCGGTTCCGGCGCCGCGTGCGTCTGGCGCTGCGAACAAAGGGAGGGGCTCAGCTCTGGGGGCGCGACGGCAACTACCAAGCCCGTGACCTCGTGATCACCGAGGTCGTTCCGGTGCGCATCCCTCGTATGACCAGTGAGCTGTGGTCGATGTCCGAGGTGGAGCACCGGTTGCCCGGAGGGTCAGCACCAGGACCGGTGCGGTGATCCGCCGCGCCACGAGGTCGGCGCGGCAGCTCCTCCACTCGCCGACCCGCGCTCGCCTTCTCGCGCGAGTCCGGTGGAGGCTCAGTGGCGGTGGGAGCGGTTGAGCTTGGCGAAGCCGCTCTTGTTCTGCTTGTAGAGCTCGACGAACGCGGCGAACGCTCGGTCGTAGGTGCCGCGGTGGTCCGGATCGGGCTCGTAGGTCGCCGCGATCTCGATCTTGGCCGGGATGTCCTCCCACCGGAGGTGGCCGAGGGCCACCGCAGCCGAGAACGCCGCGCCCCGCGCGTTGGCCAGGACCGGGTCCTTGACCTGGCGGATGGGCCGGTCGAGCACATCGGCGTGGATCTGGCACCACAGGGCCGACCGGGCGCCGCCGCCCACGAAGGTGATGTGCTCGAAGCCGTCGGGCCGGTGCTTCTTGATGAACTTCTCGGCCGACTCCATCATCCACCGGGTGTTGAGCGCGACCCCTTCGAACGTGGCCCGGACGAGGTCGGCGCGGGTGGTCTCGAGGCCGAGGTTGAACCACATGCTGCGGATCAGGTGGTTGTCGACCGGCGTCCGCTCGCCGTTGAGCCACGGAGTGAAGATCACCCCGTTGCTTCCCGGTGGAACCGCCGCAGCGAGTTCGTTGAGCCGCTCGAAGACGTCGTCGGGTGCCGGGCCCGTGCCGAGCGCGTCGTCCGGGTACAGCACCGAGTCGATGAGCCACTGGAGCGCCTTGCCGGCGACGTCCTGCTCGGTGGCGACCCAGTAGCGGTTGGGGATGCCCGAGGGCAGCGACGTGATGTTGGAGAAGATGTCGGTCTTCTTGAACGGGACATGGCACGACAGCCACGACGACGTGCCGATGTAGAGGTGGGCGTCGAAGTCGCGGACCGCGCCCGACCCGATGCCCGCCGAGGCGGTGTCGCCGGTGCCCGTGATCACGACGACGTCCGCGCCCACACCGAACTCGGCGGCCAGCTCCGGCCTCAGGGGCCCGACGATCGAACCTGTCGGCACCAGCTCGGGCAGCTTGGCCGCGTCGATGCCCGACAGGGCGACGAGCTCGTCCCGGTAGGTGACCGCGCCCAGGTCGCGGTTGTCGGTGCACCAGAGGCCGACCACCGAGTCGTAGGACGCGCAGGCGCGACCGGTGAGCCGGAGGTTCAGGTAGTCGGGCACGTCGAGGAACGTCCGCGCCGCGGCGTAGATCTCGGGGCGCTCGTGCTTGAGCCACAGGATGTGCCCGACGGGGTCCTTGCCCGTGCGCGAGGGCAAGCCCCCGGTCATGGTCAGCCACGTCCGGAGCTTGCGGGCGTTGTACCCCGTGGTCGGGACCTCGACCCCGCCGCCGGTGATCGCACCGGCCTGGCGGGCGCCCCGAGCATCCATCCAGATGATGGCGTTGGTGAGGTGGCGACCCTCGGCATCGACGGCGACGGTCCCCATCCACTGGGCGGTGACGCTGACGGCGACGATGCGGTCGCGGGCGACGAGCTCCCGGTCGAGCAGGCGGTGCGCCGCGGTGGTGATCGAGCTGAGCCACTCGTCGGGATCCTGCTCGGCGCCACCGCCGGGCAGCAGGATCAGCTGGTTCGTCTCGTACTCGTGGCCCATGACCGTGCCGTCGGTCGACACCAGCGCGACCTTCGGTCCGCCGGTGCCGAGATCGACGGCCAGCACGTAGCTCGGGTTGTCGTCGTCGGTCGTCATCGCGCCCGAAGCTACTGCCCGTGCCCCTTCGGCACCGACGATCGCCGGGCGGGCTCCGGCGCCGGCCCGGTACCATCGTCGGGATGTCTCCGGAGCTGCTCGGGTTGCTCGCGTCGGTGGTGTACCTCTCGCGACTGCTGCCCCAACCCATCCGCCTCGCTCGCACCGGGCTCCCCGAGGGGATCTCGACCGTCGCGGCGATGAACGCGGTGATCTCGGATGCAGCGTGGATCGCGTACGGCCTCCAGGCGGGTCTGTTGCCGGTGTGGCTGGTCGCCCTCGTCGGCGTCGTCCCCGGCGTGTGGACCGTGGTGCTCCTGCGCCGCGAGGTGGATCGAGGCGACCTCGTGCGGTCCGGGGCGTGGCTCGCGGTCATCGTCGTCGCCGCGCTCGTCGGCGGGCTCGGCGTGATCCTGGCGGCGAGCGTGCTGGTCAACGTCGGACCGCAGGTCTGGACCGCCCTGCGGTCGAACGATCTCCGTGGCCTCTCGGCGTTCACCTGGGTGCTGGCGATCGGCGATGGCCTGTTGTGGGGGGCCTACGGGTGGGTCGTCGCAGATGTGGCCCTGCTCGCCTACGCAGGTGTGCTGGTGACCGGCGCGCTGATCGTGCTGCTGCGAATGGCGATGACCCGGTCGTTCACGACCGACCTCGCGGGCCCGGCGGTCCCGGCGCTCGAAGGTGCCTGAACCGATCGTGGTCGACGACCGCCCGGGGGCGGCGGCGTTCAGCCGTCGGTGCCGAGGGCGCTCGGGATCGCACCTCGTCCCCGCCGCCTCGACCGACCCCGTGCGGGCCGAGCTGGCCCGCCAGTGGCTGACCTTCAAGCTCCTGCGCCGCCGCCGGTGGGCGCTGCACCGCCACGTCCACCTGCAGGCCGCGTTCGAGGATGTGGCGTCACGGGCGCCGGTGACCTCGGTGCTCAGCGCCGGCTGCGGTTCGGCCACCTCCGAGCTCCTGCTCGCGCTGAACCACCCCGAGATCACCTTCACCCTCACCGACCACGACGATGCCCAGCTGGCCAAGCCGCGAGCGGCCGTCAGTTCGTTCGGCCTCACCAACGTCTGGGTCGAGCGCCTCGACCTGCTCGACCCCGAGCCGTTCCCGACCCACGATCTGGTGGTGTCCATCGAGGTGCTCGAACACATCGATGACGATGTGCGGGCGCTGCAGACGATGCTGGATCTCAGTCGCCGGTTCATCTGGGTCCTCGTGCCGTTCAGCGACGAGCGCCAACTCGCCGACCCCGAGGTCGTGCGAGCGGCGTGGGAGCGTCACGAGCACGTCCGGCCCGGCTACACCCATGCCCTGCTCGCGGACCGGTTCGCCGGGGTCGAGACGCTGTGGCGGCGCAACTGCTACTTCCAACCCGACGCAGAGGCGCTGCGCCGGCGGTTGGCGGGCGCCGCCCCGGCCCGGCTGCTCGGTGACCGTCGTGAGCTGTTCGACCTCGCCGTGCGCGACATCCGCGGCGAGCGCGTGGCCAGCGGCCGCGAGGCGCAGGGCATCGAGATCCTCGCCTCGGTGGGCGGAGAGGGGTGAGCAGGTCCGCGTGCCCCCCGTGCCGGCAGGGGCGCCGTTGTCCCGACGATCGCCGGCGGGCCCGGACAACATCGATCCGGCGGACGTCACCGACCGCCTCATAGAGTCTGGCGCCATGAGCACGCCGACGAGCCCCGATGCCCAGGCCATCCTCGAGCAGGTCCGGACCTCGCCGTCGGACTACGTGAAGGTGGCGGTCGTCGACACCGACGGCATCCTGCGGGGCAAGTACCTCGACAAGGCCAAGTTCCTGTCGGCCGCCGGCGGTGACGGCTTCGGGTTCTGCGACGTCGTGTTCGGCTGGGACTCGGCCGACGAGTGCTACGACAACGGCACCTACACCGGGTGGCGGTCGGGCTACCCCGACGGTGCGGTGGCGGTCGACGTGGGAACGCACCGGCGCATCCCGTGGGAGAGCGGGCGCGACTTCTTCCTCGGCGACTTCGTCGGATCGGGGGCCGACTACGACGTCTGCCCGCGCCTCCTGCTCAAGGGCGTGGTCGATCGGGTGGCGGCGCAGGGCTACGTCGGCATGGTCGGGATGGAGTTCGAGTGGTTCAACTTCCGGGAGAGCCCGCAGTCGATCCACGACAAGGGCTTCCGGGACCTCACGCCGCTCACCCCCGGCATGTTCGGCTACTCGATCCTGCGGCAGTCCCAGAACCAGGGGTTCTTCGATGCGCTGCTGGCCGAGCTGCGGGCGTTCGGCGTGACCCTCGAGGGCCTGCACACCGAGACGGGACCGGGTGTCTACGAGGCCGCCATCCTCTACTCGACCGCGGTCGAGGCCGCCGACCGGGCGGTGCTGTTCAAGTCGGGCGCCAAGGAGATCGGCCACCGGTTCGGGATCATGCCGTCGTTCATGGCCCGCGTCGACACCACGCTGCCGGGATGCTCGGGGCACACCCACCAGTCGCTCTGGGACCTCGACGGCGAGCTGAACCTGTTCGCGGCGGCCGACGAGCCCGCCGGCATGAGCCCGTTGTTCCGCCACTACCTGGCCGGCATCCTCGAAGCCCTCCCGGACTGCCTGCCGATGCTGGCCCCCACCGTCAACAGCTACAAGCGGCTGGTCGACGGCTTCTGGGCCCCGACCAAACCGACGTGGGGCGTCGACAACCGCACCGTCGCCGCTCGCGTGTTGGCCGGCTCACCCAAGGCCACCCGCCTCGAGCTGCGGGTGCCGGGCTCGGATGTCAACCCCTACTTCGCTGTCGCCTTCGGCCTCGCCGCCGGGCTGCGCGGGATCGAGCGCAAGCTCGAGCTCCAGGCGCCGACCATGGGCTCGGGCTACCACGACGAGTCCGTCGAGCGGCTCCCTCGGAACCTGCACGCGGCGACCGAGCGGATGGCCGCGTCGCCCATCGCCCGCGAGCTCTTCGGCGACGGCTTCGTCGACCACTACTGCGCCACCCGCGAGTGGGAGTGGCGCCAGTTCCAGGACGCCGTCACCGACTGGGAGACCCGCCGCTACTTCGAGATCATCTGACGCGGCGCCGTCCGGTGCGGGCCCGGCTCCGGTCGGGCCGGAGCCGGGCTCCCGCCCGGGATCAGGCGATCGAGCGCAGGGTCGGGCTCGTGCGTGCGTCGTCCTCGGACGACGGCGTGGTGACGAGCACCGTGCGCAGCACCAGGCCACCCTGGAGCCTCAGGACCCGAGACGCCAGCGTCGTGACGTAGCGGGCGCCTTCCCGGGGGTCGACGAGCATGCGCGGGGAGACATCGGTCGCCGCGCGGGTGACCTCAGCGAGGAGCTGGCGAGGGGTGGGCTGAGCCGTCCACAGGTTGCCGACGGTGCCGGGAGGGCCCTGGATGCCGGGGATGCCGGCAGGCCCGCGAAGCCCGGTCGCGCCGGGCTGGCCCTGCGGCCCCTGGATCCCGGGGACTCCTGGGGAACCCTGGTCGCCCGGCACGCCGGGGAGACCCTGCGCACCCTGAGGTCCTTGCTCGCCACTCACGCCGATCACGCCTCGCTGGCCCCGCTCGCCGGGCAGTCCCGGTTCGCCCCGGACTCCCGG
>Ga0105044_10002454_pt1 | contig 25297 bp, 23 predicted proteins | sample MAT01_FD_78092 | JGI IMG/M metagenome (GOLD analysis project Ga0105044, IMG submission 78092) | Freshwater microbial communities from Lake Fryxell liftoff mats and glacier meltwater in Antarctica - MAT-01 | ecosystem: Environmental > Aquatic > Freshwater > Ice > Liftoff microbial mat | place... | reverse complement strand
GCCAGTGTCACTTCGCTGATCATGTCGCCCGCATTCGGAGCCACGATCGTCGCGCCGACGATCTGGTCGGTTCCCTCTCGCACATGCACCCGGCAGAAGCCGTCGGTCTCACCCTCCAGTCGGGCGCGGTCCACATCGTGAAGCGGCACCGTGAAGGTCTTGATCTGGACACCGGCCTTCGCCGCGCTTTCCGCGGTGTGACCAACCTGTGCCAGCTCCGGTGAGGTATACGTCGCCCACGGGGTGATCAGATCGCTCGCCCTGGCGCGCCCGAAGAACAGCGCGTTCTGGATCACCATGCGCGCCTGGAAATCGGCAGCATGCGTGAACTGCAGCGCCGACGACACATCGCCGACTGCGTAGATCGATGGATTGGTGGTCTGCAGGCGGTCGTTGACGGTGACCCCCTTTGCACTGTAGGCCACGTTGGCGCGCTCGAGCCCCATCCCGTCCACATTCGGCGCGCGCCCGATCGCAACCAGCAGCTCGTCACAGCTGTGCTCCTGCTGCACGCCGTCGCAGAGAGTCCGGACATGAATCACGCCGTCGTGCATGGAGACATTCTCCACGGCCGATCGTGCGACAAAGTCCACCCCATCGGCAATCAACGCCCGCTGCACGACCGCAGCGCCATCGGCGTCGTCGCGGTTCAGTACACGGTCCGCTTGATCGATCAACGTCACCTGCGATCCGAATCGGGCGAAGCTCTGCGCCATCTCGCAGCCGATCGGTCCCGCGCCGAGCACGATCATGCGCGCCGGCAGCGCAACGAGATCGAAGATCGATTCGTTGGTCCGGTACGACACCTTGTTCAGTCCGGGGATCTGCGGTGCAGCAGCGCGTGCGCCGGTGGCGATCACGGCGCGTCGAAAGGTCAGCGAAACGTTGCCGACATCAATCGTCCCTGCGTCGCGAAACGCCCCTTGACCGAGAAATACATCGACACCCATATCACGAAACCGTGCTGCACCATCAATCGGACTCAGCTCACTGCGAATGCGTCGCATTCGCGTCATCATGGCGCTGAAGTCGCCGGTCGCGTCGCTGGGGAGCGCTGGCCCACCATACGCCAGGGCGCTGCGTCGCGACGTTGCCCACGACCGCGCAGCGCTTATCAGACCCTTGGATGGCACGCAGCCGACGTTCAGGCAATCACCGCCCATCAGGTGCCGTTCGATGATGGCCACCCTGGCGCCGAGCCCCGCAGCCCCGGCGGCGCTGACCAGTCCACCGGTACCGGCGCCGATCACGACCAGATCATACTTGTCAGCGGGTGTGGGATTGACCCAATCGGTGGGATGCACCTGCGCCAGAGTCGCGCGGTCCCAAAAGTCGTTCTCGAGCATGTACGCGGAAGGAAGAGGGTGATCTCGCTCGCCATCAGCTGATGAATGTGCTGCCTGAAGCTCCTCGCACATGATGTGCCGCTGCAGATCGATACGCGACGAACACGATCACATTGCCTGCTCGGCAGGGGTGGCGCTGGCAAGCGCCCGTTTTGCGACGCGGGTGATCAGCACGGTGACTGCAGCCGTGGCGATCAGGCCGATCCCGAGTACGGCGTAGAACGCCGGGCCGCGCGAGGGAGCCGACGTGCCAACCGCGCCCACCACCACGCTCGCCAGCTTGCCGGTATACACATACAAGACCGTGCCCGGCAGCATACCGACGGACGCGATCAGAAAGTCCCTTGCCCGGACCTGCGTCAGCCCCAGCCCGTAGTTGAGCACGCTGAACGGAATCACCGGCGACAGGCGCAGCAGAAACACCACCTTGCGACCCTGCGCGGCGATCGCCGCATCGATCGCTGTGAATCGCGCATCCTGCTGTACGCGTGCAGCCACCCAATCGCGCGCGACATAGCGTGCGATGAGAAACGAAGCGAATGCGCCGAGTGTCGCGCCAACGAAGACGAACAGCGTGCCGCGCACCACGCCGAAGAGAGCCCCCGCAGCGAGCGTGAGCAGCGATGCCGGGACGAACGCCACCACCGCGACGGCGTAGGCCGCAATGAAGGCGATCGGACCCCATACGCCGAGCTCATTCACCGCAGCGGTAACGCGCGGCAGTTGCGTACTCAGTTGGCGGCCAACAAGGACCAGCGCCGTCACGAGCAGCAGTGCGATCGCCACGCGCAGCACAGTCCGGCGCGACGCGACGGCTGGCGGAGAGGCGGCAGGTTCAGTGACTGTTTTGGTCATGTCGAACATTTACCCCGACTCCGCAGCTTCGGATTGGCCGACGACTTCACGCCAGCGGCGAGCGAGAAAGGTGTCGAGCGCCTCGCCGGGAACAGCGGTAGCGCTCCGAACCGTGCTCCACCGTGACCTGTTACGCCATCCGGCCGCCGAGGGCGAGCGGCTCGCCATTCGAACCCAGGCCCAGCTCTGTGTGCAGCCGCTCCTTCGCCGCCTCAATCGCATCGCGTGTGCGTTGCTTGAGTGTGCCCAGGTCTGCCAGAGTCAGCCCAGTCGTCTCGATTGGTTCCAGCACCCGGCAAATGGCGCGCGTCCGCTGGAACTGAAAGGTGTGCTTCGCCATCGCTCGTCGAGTGCCCGCGAGGACGATGGGGAGAATCGGAGCGTTGTTCTCGATCGCCAGCCGGAATGCGCCGTCCTTGAATGGCAGCAGTTCGCCATTGCGAGAGCGCGTGCCCTCCGGGAAGATCATGACACTGACCTTCTGTTTCAGCTTCTCCCCGCACTCGGCCATCGCCACAACGATGCTTTCACGCTCGCCGCGGCGCACGGGAACATCCCCCGCCAGCCACATCATCCAGCCGAGAAAGGGAATCTTGTACATCTCCTCCTTCACCATCCATTTCATCTCCCACGGAAGGTGTGAAATGAGGAAGATGTCTGCATAGCTCTCATGGTTCGCCACCGCAACGTACGGCCGTCTCGGATCACGGATGCGAACCCCATCCGTCGTAAAGCGCCAGAGTGGGTTCAACCGGACGGTGTTCGCGCCAACGATACGGAACGTGCGTCCGGCCGCGTAGCGGCTCCGATCGAACGGCACCGTCACGATGAAGACGGCAAGCACGACGAAAAAGCCAACGATGATCGAGGCGACCAGGAAAAACCACGCCCACGCATTGAGCACTTTCTGCAGCACGGAATCAGGCGGCTGGGGTGGCGACAGGTGCGCAGGTGCCGTCAAACCCGCTGGTCTTGTGGGCGCCGTCGCAAAATGGCTTTCGGCTGCTCGCGCCGCACCGGCAGAGGAAGACGTTCTTCCCTTCGGGGAGGGGAATCATCGTGCCGTCGGCCGCCGTCAGCTGCACGGACGGGACATCGGCGGCCGCGATCATCAGCGACCCGTTGGTGTTGACCTTGATCGTGATCGTCATCGTGTGGTACGAGGGGCAGGGGGCGATCGTGCAGGGTGCGCGGATCGTCGGACTACTGAATACTCGCTGACAGACCGAAGCGTTGTTGCCGGCGTAAGTGCGACGTCGATCGAAGCCGGTACGTCAGGCAGAGGAAAATGTGGGAGAAGCAAAAATGATCGAATGGCAGTTTACGCTGCAGCGAGGCCTGCATGTCGTTTGAGCCGCTGAACCATCGCATTCAGGCCCACTTCACGTCCCGCCAAACCGATGTCGTGCATCAGCTGTCGCACGATGTCGTTCGGGATTGCGAGCGTGACGGACGGTGGCTGCCCATTGACGGACTGAAACAGAATTGCGAGGACGGCGGCGACCGTCGGCGACTCGCGAACATTCACATCGGCGTAGAAGTGCAGCTGCCCGTCGTGAAACTCGGGGAACAGGTCGACACGTGTCTGGCATTCTGCCACAGTGAAGTTGGCCCGATCCAGCGCGGCGAGATGCGCCGGCAGCGGTTCGAGTTTCTTCGCGTACGCCACCAGGCTTGCCATTTTCTCCTCGCGACCCATGGCGCGGAATCGTGACAGCACGCGCTCGAGCGCCGGCGGGACTATTTCCGTCTGCATCATGCAGGAAACGTAGCGGAATCGGGACATATTTCAGCGCATATGCATTTGGTGATCGTGACTTCGGGGTCGCGCGGCGATGTTCAGCCGTATCTGGCGCTGGCGGTGAGGGCGGCTCGGTCCGGGCATCGTGTGACGCTGGCGACCCACGCGGTCTTTGCGCCCTGGATTCGCAGCCACGGCATCGAATTCCGCGCGCTGCACGGCGATCCGGTTGCGATCCTCAGAAACCCCGGTGCCCGCGCCTGGCTCTCCAACGGCTCCTGGCGAGGCCTCTGGCGGTTCGCCCGTGAGTTTGGCCGCGACTTCGGCGATCTCTTCGAAGGGCTGCTGCGAGACCTCGTGACGGTCACCGCCGGCGCTGATGTGGTGCTGTACGGCGCCGTCTGCATGGCCGCCGCCCAGCTCCACGAGTTGCGCAACATTCCTGTGATGGCCGGATGGCTGCAGCCGCTCACGCCGACGAACGAGTTTCCCTCTGTCGGACTCGCCTACCGCGAGCCTGCATCGGTCTGGGATCGGCGCCGGAATCGGCTGTCACACACCGTGGGCGAGCAGCTGCTCTGGCAGCCGTCGCGCCGGATGGTAAACAGATGGCGTGCGCGCGAACTCGATGCGCCACCGGTCTCGCTCTCTGGCCCGTTCGCAGCCCAGCGGACGTCGTCGTACCCGGTGTGCTACGCCTACAGCCCGTCGGTGCTCGCCAGGCCGGCCGACTGGCCCGCGTGGATTGCGCCGACCGGGTGGTGGTACCTCGACGAGCCGGCCTATCAGCCGCCGCCAGCGCTCGACGCATTCCTGGGCGCTGGCGACGCGCCGGTGACGATCGGCTTCGGCAGCATGACGCCGCAGGACGGCGAATGGCTCACGCGCATCGTGCTCGACGCCTGCGACCGGGCGGAGTGTCGCGCCATTCTGCTGCAGGGGTGGGGCACACTGGGTGACACCGCGCTCCCGGCGTGGGTGCATGTGGAATCCGATGTGCCGCACTCGTGGCTCTATCCAAGAAGCAGCGCGACGGTGCACCACGGCGGAGCGGGGACCACCGGCGCCGCAGTGCGCAGCGGTGTGCCGTCGGTGGTGGTGCCCCTGGGTTTTGATCAACGGTTCTGGGGTGGACGCCTGCACGCCCTCGGGGTCTCACCAGCACCGATTCGACGTCGTGATCTGACCGCCGATCTGTTGGCCGCGTCGATTCGCCAGGCGCGCGAAACTCCCCGCATGCGCGAGTCGGCGAGGGCGCTGGGTGTGCAGGTGACCGCCGAAGACGGCGTGGGTGTCGCACTCGCCCGCATCGAGGCGCACGCCGCCGGCCGATAGCCGCTCAGTGACGAACGCAGTTCCGGCCGTCGCCCTTCGCACGGTAGAGCGCCGAGTCGGCAGATGCCAGCAGATCATCCACCGACGTGATCCGCGGGCCGGGAAAAAGCGACACGCCAATCGAGACCGAGAGTGTCAGTGTGCTCTGCGCACCACCCTCAAAGATCGTGTTGGCGATCCGTTCCCGGAGTCGCTCGGCGAACGTCACCGCACCGTCCATCGATGTTTCCGGCAGTACGATCACAAACTCCTCTCCACCGTACCGCGCGACGAAGTCCGCGCTGCGAATGGCGCTTCGCAAAATCTCGGCGAGGTCCTTCAACACGCCATCGCCGACGAGATGACCGTGGGTGTCGTTCACCAGCTTGAAGTCATCGAGGTCCAGCAGAAGTACCGCCACGGAGTGTCCGTAGCGCCGGGCGCGATCGAGCTCTGAGACGAGCCTGTCTGTGAGTGCGCGGCGATTCAGGACCTGCGTCAGCGGATCGGTCTGAGCGAGCGCCGCCAGACGCACATTGTCAGCGCGCGCGGACTCCAACAGATGCGCGCGTTGAATCGACGCCACGGCCGCCTTCACGACTGCATCCGCGAACGCGACGTCCTCATCGTCCAGCGGCGGCTCCCCGGCGCCGCGTCGTAGCAGGAAGACGCCCGCCTGCTGGCGATCGACGAAGAACGGCAGCGCGATCACGCTCCGCGTGGGAACGATCGTGCCTTCGCGCGCCCACCGTTGCCGCAGTTCGGCGAAGAGCGGGTGCACCTGCACATCGGGAATCAGCACCGGACGGCCCGCCTCGAGTGCGACGCGGACTTCGGGGTACTTGTCCAGATCGAGCGGCAGGTTCCGCAACGTCGGGTCATCGTAGGCGGCGGGTACGACTGCCGTCATCTCACCGGGACGCGCCAGCACCACGGAACAGCGAAAGAGCCCGATGGCGCGTGCGACGCGTCGAACGAGGACGTGGTAGATCTCCTCGGTGGAGAGATCGGCACTGACTTCGCGCATGATCGCCATCAGCGTACGGCCCGTCTGCGCCTCTTCGCGCGCCTGGGCGAGCGCTTCCTGAACCGAATGCAGCTGGCGTCGCGTCTGATCGAGGGCGGCGCGGGTTCGGAGATTGGCGCCGATGCGGGCCAGCAGTTCGCCAGAGCGGAGGGGCTTCCGTACGACATCGGTGGCGCCGCTGGCAAGCACCTGCTCGACGATGTCCTCCGGCGGACGAGTGGACGTCACCAGCACCGGCAGATCATGCCAGCGCGGCTCACCCTTGAGTTCATGCAGCGCCAAGGACCCTGAATCATCCAGAAGGTCGGCGTCGAGGAGCAGCAGATCCGGCGCAAAATCCCACGTCGCTTCCACAGCCGCAGCGCAACTCTGCACCGCCCGCACTTCGTAACCGTGCTCGCGGAGCACCCATGCGATGGTGTGTTGCACAGCCGGATCGCGATCGGCAACGACGATTCGTGGTGCGGTCATCGCCGTACAACCCTCGACAGGCAGGAAAGGTGAGAAAACAGATGTCCCGCTCAAGACGGTCGGGGCGCCGGCAACGTCACGCGGCACCCCGATCGTCGTCGCGCAGCCCCGCCCACGTATTTGCCATACGCGGCGGGGTCATGACTCAGGTGTCGGCAGTGCCGCCACCGTCACCCGCACCGACCTCGTCATCCGACTCGCCGGCGGACTCGCCATCGTCCAACCCCGCCTCGTCGCCATCCTTCTCCTCCGGCACTACGCGCGCCACGGTGATCACGGAATCACCGCCGTCCAGCGCCACCAGCTTCACACCCTGGGCATTGCGACCGGTCTTCCTGACCTCGGCGGCCGACGAGCGGATCAGGATGCCCTGCTTGGTGATCAGGATCATCTCGTCTTCGGGCAGTACTTCCATCAACGCCACGACGTTGCCGGTTCTCTCAGTCCGGTTGAGCGTGAGAATTCCCTTGCCGCCGCGACGCTGCACACGGTACTCGCTGACATCGCTCACCTTGCCGAGGCCCTTTTCCGTCACCACCAGCAGCGTGGCGTCGCGCTTGATCACCACCATGCCGACGACGATGTCTTCGGGACGCAGCTCGATTCCCTTCACGCCGGTCGTGTCGCGGCCCATCTCACGCACATCGCTCTCGTGGAATCGGCAGCTCAGGCCAAAGCGCGTCGCCAGCACGATGTCATTCGTGCCTGACGTCTCCTGCACATCGATCAACTCATCGCCTGCTTCGATCTTGATCGCCTTGATGCCGTTGTTGCGGACATTCGTGTAATCCGACATGCGCGACTTCTTGACCGTGCCGGCCCGTGTGCTGAAGAACAGGAAGCGTTCATCGGCTTCCGTGATCTTCTCCAGATCCTTGACCGGCAGCACGGCGCGCACCCGTGTCTCCGGCGAGACATTGATCAGGTTCACCATCGGCTTCCCGCGCGCACTGGTGCTCGACTGCGGGATCTCGTAGACCTTCAGCCAGTACATGCGCCCATCATCGGTGAAGATGAGCAGGTAGTCGTGCGTGCTGCCGATGTAGAGGCGACTGACGAAGTCCTCGTCCTTCAACCCGGTCCCGGTTTTTCCACGCCCGCCGCGACGCTGCCGCTTGTACAGCGACACCGAGGTGCGCTTGACGTACCCCGTGTGCGAGATCGTCACCACCACATCCTCTTCGGCGATCAGGTCTTCGACGCTGAACTCGCCTTCGTCGCTCACAATCTCGGTGCGACGGGCGTCGCCGAACGTTTCGGCAACATCCATCAGCTCCGCCTTGAGAATCGTCATCCGACGCTCGCGGCTGCCGAGGATGTCGCGCAGCTCGGCGATCAGCGCGCGGACCTCCGTCAACTCCGCTTCGAGCTTGTCGATCTCGAGGCCGGTGAGCTTGGCCAGCCGCATGTTCAGAATCGCCTCGGCCTGACGCTCGGAGAGGGCGAAGCGGGTCTGCAGGCTGAGGCTCGCCGTCGGTGTGTCGTCGGCAGCCCGGATGATCCTGATCACCTCGTCGATGTTGTCGACGGCGATCTTCAACCCTTCCAGGATGTGTTCGCGCTCGAGCGCCTTGTCGAGATCGAACTGGGTCCGGCGGGTGATGACTTCGTGGCGGTGGTCGATGTAGTGCTGCAGCACTTCGCGCACCGGCATCACCTTCGGGACGAGCTGGCGCGTCTTCACGTCTGGCACGAGCGCCAGCATGATCACGCCGAAGGTGGTCTGGAGCTGCGAATGCTTGTAGAGCTGGTTCAGCACGACGCGGGGAATCGCATCGCGCTTGAGCTCCATCACGATGCGAATACCTTCCTTGTTCGACTCGTCGCGGAGCGCGCTGATCCCCGCCACCTTTCCTTCGCGAACGAGATCGACGATCTGCTGCCGGAGTCGCTCCTTGTTCACCTGATACGGGATCTCGGTGACGACGATCTGGCTCTTGCTGCCGCGCTCATTCTCTTCGATCTGCGCCCGGGCGCGCACCTGCAGGCGCCCGCGTCCGGTCTCGATGTAATCCTTGATCCCGGCGCGACCGTAAATGAACCCGGCCGTCGGGAAGTCCGGACCAGTGATGATCTTGCGGATCTCGTCGACTTCGAGCGCCGGGTTGTCGACCATCGCCACGATCGCGGCCGCCACTTCGCGCAGGTTGTGCGGCGGAATGTTCGTCGCCATGCCGACCGCGATCCCGGTGCTGCCGTTGACCAGCAGGTTGGGTAGCCGTGAGGGCAGGACCTTCGGCTCTTCGCGCGTGTCGTCGAAGTTGGCGCCAAAATCGACCGTGCCGCGGTCGATATCGGCGAGCATCTCCATCGCGATCTTCGTCAGTCGGACTTCGGTGTATCGGTAGGCCGCCGCGTTATCGCCGTCGATGCTGCCGAAGTTGCCCTGGCCATCCACCAGTGGGTAGCGGAGCGAGAACTCCTGCACCATCCGCACGACAGCGTCGTAGACGCTGCTGTCGCCATGTGGGTGATAGCGGCCCAGAACATCGCCGACCACGGTCGCCGATTTCCGGTACGGACGGCCCGCCGTGAGCCCCGCCTCGTTCATCGCGTACAACACGCGGCGGTGAACCGGCTTCAATCCGTCCCGAACATCCGGTAACGCGCGCGAGACGATCACGCTCATCGAGTAATTGATGAACGATTCCTTGATCTCCTCGTCGATCATGCGAGGCAGAATGCGTTCGCGTGGCCCTGGACCAGTCATGCGCAGATAGTGAAAACGTGAACGACGTCAGGTCGCGCGTGCGACGCGGCGTCGGGAATGCCAACCACAGAATGAAACCAGAGAGGCGCCGAAGCGCGGTCCATCATGCCACAGGCGCAGGTCGAATACCGTCAGCCCCAGGACCGCGCGATGACAAGCAGCAACCAGCTGTTGCCGACACGATGAAAGATGTACGTGCCGCCACCGTTGCTCACCGGCAGCGCTGTCCCGTTGCGATGTTCCATCGGACGATGCACCGTCACCAGTGCATACTCCTTCCACAACATCGCCGCCGACACGCGCGTGTAGGCCATGATGCCTGCGCTGTCGCGGGTGTCGCGCAAGAGCCAGTACCTGCTGCGAAACGCGGACAATCCGCGATCCCCGAACACCAACTTTGTCTGCGCACCCTTCGACGCCGGCATCATCTTTCCATTCACCAGCGGCAGGACGTACGTGGCCGTGTCGCCACGCGCATTCACCTGACAGCGGCCGGTGCGGCTTTCGGTCACCTGCTCGGTCAATCCCGCCGCAATCGCCTCGCGCCCCGCCTTCCCGCTCCACACGTCCCACCGGGGACGCTCGCGACCAGTCTCCCACAGCACCACCGTCCGAAGCAGCTCGTGCCCCTCGGGAGAGTCGATCGGTGCATCAACGGCGTACGCCTGAATCAACTTTTCAAACTTGTCGACCAGATCCGTCGTCGCTTCCCGCATCGCATCGGTACTGTCGCGCGGAAATGCGCGTAACCAGCCGTCGTTGCAACGATCCTGTCCGATGTCGGTAAAGTCCGACGTGCGCAGGAGACGGGCGCGATAGTCGTGCGCCAGCTCGACCGCCGCCTCGAGCTCACTCTGCGGGCCGCGACCCAGCAGGGTGACCGCAGAACTGGTCAGGACGCGGGGGCGAACACCGTCCGACGGAAGTGGTCCGGAGCGCCCACACGCAGTGAGCGCTCCCATCGCGAATGCTGCCCCCGCGAGAGAAACCGAGCTCAATGATCGAAACCCGCGCGTACGCACTCTCATACGAGAGAAGATACCAGCCAAACCCATTTCAGGACAGACGCGATGCACCACCGCCAACTCCAACCGGCGTCCGCTCATCTTCGTCATCGGCCAGCTCCTGATCGATCTCTGCCTCGTCGGCGGCGACCTCGGCATCGATCGCCGCCTTTTCCCGCTGATACCGCGCCCACCACGTCCGCGTCACCTCGCCCGCCAGGTCCCGGTTACCCAGGCCAAACGCCATCGCGAGGGCCAACGCCACCGCGCCGAAGAGAATCGCAAACGCCGTCGTCACGATATCCGTCGCGACGCCCAACTCCTGCAATGCCATGAAGATAGCAAGCACCACGATGCCACCGCGCCCGACCCGCGCCAACGTCGGACCGCCGTGCAACGCCCCGGCTGCGGCGAGCAACAATCCCTCGACGAATCCGCCCAGCACGATGCCCACGATCACGATCACGATCGCCGCGATGATGCTCGGAATGTAACTCACGAGCTCGGCAAAAACATCGTTCAGCGACTGCAGCCCCGCCGCCGTCGATGCCACCAGCAGCACCCCGAACATCACTGCCCAGAACACGATGTTGCCAAAGACCCGCGACGGATTGACCTGATGGCCCGCGTGCTCCACCGCCGAGGTGACGCCACCGCGGCGCAACAGATCATTGATGCTCAGCTTTTTGAGCAGCCGCTCGACGCCGCGCTGAATCAGCTTCGCCAGCAGATACCCGGCGAAAAGAATGACGATCGCGCCTACCAGCGCCGGCACGATCTCGCCCAGCGTGGCGAAGCTCTCCTGCAGGCGACTCAGAAAATCCATGGCTCTTCAATCGAAATGAGGGTGGCGCAGATCACGCCACCGCGACCATCCAAGGTAGCACCGGCCATCGCACGCAACGAGGGTGGCGCACCGCGCCCGTCAGTTTCGCGTGCCGCGCTTGAGATCGAAGATCGCCGATCGTCGACATCGTGGACAGACAAACCAGTCGCGCTTGCGCTGATAGCCGAGTCCGAAGGAACCGCCGCCGATCCCCTTCCGGCTCATGGCTGGGTGCGCGTCGCAGCGAGGACAGAGCGGGGCCACCTCCGCCAGCACTGCGTCGCGAATCCCCGCCTGCTCGGCCAGGCTGTACTGCGCGGGGCCGTCGTCGTCGCCTGAGGGATCGGTCACTCAGCCATCCGAATCACCACCTTGCCGAACTGCTGCCCCGACTGCAGACGCGAATACGCGTCGCGCGCTGCGCTGAGCGGAAAGACGGAATCCACCGGCGGTCGCAGTCCACCGGCGCGAAACTCCGAGACCACCGCCGCGAACTCCGCCTCACTTCCCATCGTGGAGCCGGAGATGGTCCACTGGTTCATGAACAGCCGTCGCACATCCGTTTCGACCATCGGCCCGCTGGTGCCGCCGCATGTGACCAGCCGGCCGCCGCGGGCAAGCGCCATCAGCGATCGGGTCCACGTCGCCGTGCCCACACTGTCGATGACGACGTCCACGCCGCGCTTCCCGGTTGCGGCCTTGATTGCGGCCGGCACGTTCCCGGTTGCGTGGTTAAGGGCATGATCCGCCCCCATTTCGGTGGCACGGGCGAGCTTCGCGGGATCGCTCGACGTGACCCATACCGTCGCCCCCCGAGCCTTGGCGAGTTGCAGCGCGGCCAGCGCGACGCCACCGCCTATGCCCCAGATCAGCACCTGCTCCCCCGCCATCAACCGCGCCTTTCCCATCAGCATCCGGTACGCCGTCAGCGTGGCCAGGCCAAAGGCCGCTCGCTCAGCCTCGGGAATCGTCGCCGGAACGGTGGCCAGTCCCCACTCGTGGACCACGCAGAACTCCGCTGCCGTCCCAGGCGTGGTTTCCCCTTGGATCCGATACGACAGGCAGAGCGGCTGCTGCTCGGCCAGACAATAGGCGCAGGTTCGGCAGCTGCTCCCAGGATTCATGACCACCGTTTCACCGACGCGTACACGTGTCACGGCGCTGCCCACCGTCTCGACCACACCCGTCCCATCCGCCACCGGAACCCAGTTCGGGGCGAGCGACAGCCCCGGCCAGCCGGCCAGCACGAAGAGATCCAGTCGGTTGAGCGCGATCGCCGACATACGGACGCGCACCGAATGCGGCCCATGCAACTCGGGGACGGGCAGGTCGTCGCGGATGGTCAGCTGTTCCAGCCCGCCGTGTCCAGCGAGAACCAGTGCGCGCATCGCAAATCCGGTGTGTGGCGTAAGTTACTGTTGTCTCTCTCGCGCCAGATTCGCGCCGCAGACACCGTTCAGCACATCTCCCCCGCGCCACCATCGGAACAGGATTCCTGCGAATGATAGCGATCAAGGTGCCACCGCTCGGCGAGTCGATCGTCGAGGCCACCGTGTCACGCTGGCTCAAACAGGAGGGCGACGCGGTGGCAGCCGGCGAGACCCTCGTCGAACTCGAGACCGACAAGATCACCGTCGAAGTACCGGCGTTGAAGGCCGGTATTCTCGTTTCGCGCGCCCAGGCCGAAGGCGCCGTGGTGGCCGTGGATGCTGTCCTCGGTCAGCTCGATGAAACGGGGAGCGCTACGATTGCTGGTGCCGCATCGGTGAGCGCCGATCCTCCGCCACCCCAACCGCCGGGTGGGCCGAACGATCCGCCGGCGGGTCCGACCCCGGTGCCGACGAACGCCATGCCGACCAGCGATCCACCGCCACCCCCACCGCCGGGTGGGCCGAACGATCCGCCGGCGGGTCCGACCCCGGTGCCGACGAACGCCATGCCGACCAGCGATTCACCGCCACCCCCACCGCCGGGTGGCCCGAACGATCCGCCGGCCGGTCCGACGCCGGTGCCAACCAGCGCGGAGATGGTGAAGTCCAGCCCCGCTGCGCAACGCGTGGCGGCCGAGGCCGGCCTGAATCTGGCCACGGTGACCGGTACCGGACGTGGCGGCGTGGTGAGCAAGCCGGATGTGATCAACGCGATCGCCGCCAGCGCCAGCGCGCCCGCATCAGCGCCGACCGCCGCTGCTGCCTCGGTCGCGCCTGCGCGCTCCGGCGATCGTGAGACCCGCGAGAAGATGACGACGCGCCGCAAGCGGATCGCCGAGAACCTGCTGCAGGCACAGCACAACACGGCGCACCTCACCACCTTCAACGAGATCGACATGAGCGCGGTGACCGCGCTGCGTGGTCGGATCAAGGAGAAGGTGGAGAAGGATCATGGCGTGAAGCTCAGCTTCATGCCCTTCTTCGTGAAGGCGGCAACCCACGCGCTGAAGGCATTCCCGCTGGTGAATGCGCAGATCGATGGCGACAGCATCGTCTACAAGCACTACGTGAACATGGGGATTGCGGTCGCGAGCGAGGCCGGGCTGGTCGTGCCGAATGTGAAGGACGCTGACACCAAGGGAATGCTTGGCATCAGCCGCGACATCGCCGCGCTCGCCAACAAGGCGCGCACCGGCAAACTGGCGATGGATGACCTCACCGGTGGCACGTTCACCATCACCAACGGTGGTGTCTTCGGTTCTTTGATTTCGACACCAATTATCAACTATCCGCAGGTGGCCATCCTCGGTCTCCACAAGACGCAGGATCGTCCGGTGGCGATCGAGGGCAAGGTCGAGATTCGATCGATGATGTACGTCGCATTGAGCTACGATCACCGGATCATCGACGGTCAGCAGGCCGTGCTCTTCCTCGTCCGGATCAAGGAGTTGATGGAAGATCCGGCCAGCATGCTGGTGGAGTAGCCCATGGCACCCGCATCGATTCCCGCTGACGTGGTCATCATCGGTGGCGGTCCCGGTGGCTACGTGGCGGCGATCCGCGCTGCGCAGCTGGGACTGACTGCGGTGTGCGTCGAGATGGACAGGACGCTCGGTGGTACCTGCGTGAATGTCGGCTGCATCCCGTCCAAAGCCCTGCTCACCAGCAGCGAGCACTTCGAGTTCGCGAAGCACTCGGCCGCCGAACATGGCGTCGTCATCGACAAGGTGTCGGTGAATCTGCCGCAGATGATGAAGCGGAAGACTGAGGTGGTCGGGTCCAACACCAAGGGCGTGGAGTTCCTGTTCAAGAAGAACAAGGTGACGTGGGCGCGTGGCGCGGGAACGTTGAAGCCGGGGAATGTGGTCGACGTAGCCGCCGCCGATGGTACGGTGACGACTTACGCGGCGAAGAATGTCATCATTGCCACCGGCTCGGCTTCAGTTGAACTGCCCTTCCTCAAGTTCGACGAGAAGCGCGTGGTGTCGAACATCGGTGCGTTGTCGCTGGAGTCGGTGCCGATACGGATGATCGTCGTGGGGGGCGGGGCGATCGGCCTGGAATTGGGCTCGGTGTGGCGTCGGCTTGGCGCCGAGGTGACCGTAGTGGAGTTCATGCCGACCATCCTGCCCGGCAACGATGACGATGTGATCAAGGAGGCGACGCGGATCTTCACCAGGCAGGGACTGGTGATTCGCACAGGAACGAAGGTCGCCGCGGCGGACCTGTCGTCGAAGAAAGTGGTGAAGCTGACGGTGGAAAAGGACGGAGCGGCGGAGGTGCTGGAGGCTGAGGTGGTGCTGGTGAGCGTTGGCCGGAAGCCGCTGTTGCACGGCGTTGATGCCGCTGGCCTTGGACTCGAGCTGCAGCAGAACGGTGCGATCAGGGTGGACGATCAACTGCGCACGAATCTGCCCGGGGTGTATGCCATCGGGGACGTGGCCGGCGGCAAGCTTCTGGCGCACAAGGCGGAGGACGAAGGCATGATCGCGGCCGAGGTCATCGCGGGCAGGAAGGTGCACATGCACTACGCCGCGATTCCAGGCGTGGTCTACACCTGGCCTGAGATCGCCTCGGTGGGGCTCAGCGAGCGTGAGGTGAAGGCGTCCGGTCGCGCGTACAAGACGGGGAAGTTCCCGTTTTCAGCGAACGGCCGTGCGCGCTGTCTCGGTGAGACAGACGGCTTCGTCAAGATCATTGCCGATGCGACGACCGACGAACTGCTGGGCTGCCACATCATTGGCGCCAACGCCGGCGATCTGATTCAGGAGATCGTGCTGGCGGTGGAGTACAAGGGATCGAGCGAAGACATCGCGATCACGACGCATGCGCATCCGACGTTGGGTGAGACGGTGAAAGAGGCGGCGTTGGCGGTGCTGGGGCGGGCGATTCACATGTGATTGCCGGAGCGACACGCGGGGCGACGATCCGAAGATCGCCGCCCCGCCTGTCACGTTCAATTCGTCGCGGATCGCGACGGACCCCGTTACAAGAACCGGGCGAGCAACACGCCCAGCGCCGTGAAAGCGACTGCCATGGCGGCGATGGCAATCGGATGGATGGTGACGCCCGTGGTCACCTGCGCTGACGTGGCGCGAGCGACTGTCATGGTGCTGCTCTGGACCGCCGGCGCGGCCACGAGTCGAGCCGCGGTCGACGGCGGCAGCGCATTCATGATCTGCGCCGCGACATGCGACGGCGTGCGCACATCCTTGCGCGATGATGCCTCGCGACTGATTCGCGACCAGAGTTCGGCTTCGGGTGTGAGCTGATTGCTCGCCGTACGCGGCGCCGGTGCTTCACCGTCGAGCCATGCGTTCAATGCGGCCATTGCGCCATCGGCGCGCAGAGGTACTTCACGATCGGCGAGCGGTCGATCGCTCACCGGCCTTGCGGCCGGGGGCTGGGTGACCTCACGGTCCCCACGCGCGCCTTCGGGGTTTGGCGTCATGTCCATCGTCATGTGTACTTCTCCTCGAGAAGAGCCTGCAGCGCTTCGCGTGCACGATGCACACGCATCTTGAGCGCGCCGACGGTTGATTCGAGCATTTCGGCCATCTCCTCGTACGATCGTCCTTCGACATGCTTCATGACGAAGGCCTCGCGCAACGAGGGAGAAAGCTGGCCAAGGGCCCAGTCGAGGTCGACCCGGAGCTCACTGCGATCAAGCTCTGCGTCAGGCGTCGTCAGGTGAGACGGTTGATCGTCCTCTTCGTAACTTACGTGCGAGCGTCGGATGTTCTTGAGCCAATCCTTGCACCCGTTCGCTACGATTCGGAAGATCCATGCATCGAACCGGCCCCGCACCTCACCGAGGTGTGAGAACGCTTTGATGAACGAGGCCTGCATGATGTCTTCGGCAACATCAGGGCTCCCCGTCATGTTCAGGGCATGTCGGTACAGCGCATCGCTGTACTTCGTCACGAGGACGGCGAACGCTTCTCTGTCGCCCGTCAGCACACGGGAAATGGAGCGAGCATCGACGTCCGCCTGCTCGGCGATGTCGGCGGGAGTTGTTTGCGAGTGAGTTTGCACGACGGCACGATAACTAACGTGCGAAGCTGTCGACAACTTCCGGTCCGGCATCACGAGTGTTCCCATGGCACTCCTCAGACGATGCAGACCCGATCAGGTCACAGGGGGCCGGTGAAGGAAGGCTGGTTTTGTACTCGAGCTCGCTTTGAGTCTGCGATACCAGTCTGGCGGTCAGCCCCACCCGAATTCGCGGATTTCAGCGGAGTGTTGACCCAGTCGAGGGGGGTGACGGCGGGACTCGCCACCGACGCTGGAGGGCACGCCGGACTCAGCCGAGGCGCCGATATCCGAGAGCGCCTCTGGAACGGTGCGTATGAGCCCGACGGGCACGCCGGCACGCTCGCAGCGCCCTTTCCAGGCGAGAGCGGTGTCCGACATCAGCGCTCTCTGAACGGCATCGACGCATCGCGATCGGTTGATGACGCGTCCAGCGTTCGTCGCAAGCGTGGAATCGGCCTCGAGTGCTGGATTGGCGAGTAGCGTGGTGAGAGTGCGCCACTGTGCATCGCTCCCGACGGCGATGACGAGTGGGCGGTCGGCGGTCTGAAAGAGCTGGTACGGGACCAGATTCGCGTGCGCGTTTCCCCAGCGGCGCGGTGCCAGACCGGAGACGAGGGTGTTCTGCGCCACATTCATCAGAGCCGAGGCGGCGCTTCCGGCGAGCGTGATGTGGAGGTGCCGCTGGGCCGCAGTGCCGTCGCGTCCGCCGATGAGTGCGGCAAGGATTGCGATCGCCGCGTCCTTGCCGGCCAGCACATCGATCAGGGCGACGGCGGTCTTCATCGGCTCGCCGTCGGGCTCGCCGGTGATGCTCATCCAGCCGGATTCGGCTTGGAGCGCGAAGTCGTAACCGGGCCGATTGTGATCGTTTGCATATCCGTGGATCGAGCACCAGATCATTCGGCTGTTTTGCGTCAGTATCGATTCAGGGTGGATGCCTCTTCTGGGAAGCGCATCAGGCAGGAAGTTTTCTATGACGACGTCGGCTTCCACGGCAAGGTCGAGGAGGAGTCTGACGTCGGCTTTTATAGCGAAGTCTGCTGTGAGCGAGCGTTTATTCCGGTTCGTGCTGAGGAAGTAGGCGGATTCGCCGAGCTCATCGAAGGGTGGGCCCCAGCCCCGTGTTTCGTCGCCGCCGTCTGGCCGCTCGACCTTGATGATGTTGGCTCCGAGATCGCCGAGGGTCATGGCGCAGGCAGGTCCGGCGAGAACTCTGGTCATGTCGAGTACTTTGAGGCCTTTTAGCGGTGATGATGACATGATAGTGTTTTGTTGATGAGTGCGTTGTGTGATCGCCGCGAAAAGCCGTTGTACTACCGGAACGCTTTGATGGAGGGGTTGCGTTTCAGAGCTCGTCCCTTATTCTTCCGACGTTGTTACTCAGCCGCGTTGCGCCGTCTGGCGAGAACGTGGCGCTGCGTTGTAACTGACGCGCCAATACGGGTGGTACTGCCCGCTGCGATGGCGCCCATCAATCCGTATGGATCCCATGACTCCCGAAGTGCCCGTTGCTCCTGCGGTTGAGGTCGCGCCGGCCCCGGCGCCGCCAATCAAGCGCAGCCCCGGTCACCGCGGCACCGATATCCGTGACACCGTCGCGGAGATGACGGCCCGCGCCAACGAAATCCAGTTCGAAGCCGGCAGCAAGATGGCGAATGCGCTACGCAACATCGTGCGCGCCGCCATCGCCGACACCGAATTGAGCCTGGAAAGCACACGGGACGTCGTCGACTATTTCCGTCGCCGCGCTCTGATGTCTACTGAGGATGCTCAGGGCCTCCTCGACGAAGTGGCGGAGTACGCCTCCAAGCGGAAGCCGGTGGAACCGCCGCCCGTCAAGGGTGCGCCCGGGAAGCCGACTGCAGCCAAGGTTCAGCCGCTGGCGAGTCTGGCAGAGTCACTTTCGCTGTCGCCGGTGCCTGTGAGCAATGCTGGTCGTCCGACCGCCGGCCCGCCAACGATCTCTTCACCAGCCCCCGCGCCGGTGAAGGTGGCGCCACCAAAGCCGATTCCGGAAGCGACGGTGATTCCGTTGGCGAAGACGGCCGTCGCCAAATCGGCTGCGGCGCCGAAGGCCGAGGAGAAGCAAGCGGAGAAGCCAGCTCTCAAAGTCGTCAAGGCAGAGCCGGCAGAGAAGGTCCCCGCTGCCAAGACAGCCGCTCCGGCGAAAGCCGCGCCCGTTGCCAAGACAGCTGCAAAGACGGCCGCGAAAAAGAAGTAAGTCCCGATTCTTTACTGCGGCGCGCCGTGCGGACACTCGCGCGGCGCGCCGCATCGTTTTGGTGGCCCACGCAGCTTGGCCAGTGATGCATCACAACACGACAGAGACGTGACCGCAAGCCGATTCGTCGCCACCGCACCTGCCCGAGTCGATCTCGCCGGCGGCTGGACCGACGTGGCGCCGTACACCACCGAGGTGGGAGGTGCCGTGTGCAACATTGCCATCGAACTCCGCGCGGTCGCCGAAGTGCGCGCGCGTCCCAACGCGCCGCCGCCGCGCGACCCGCTCGTTCGTGCCGCCTGGCAGCGCGCCGGATCGCCCTCGGTCGGGGTTGAGCTGCGCTCGGACGTGCCGCCGGGGTCAGGACTCGGCGGTTCCTCGGCGGCCGGCGTGGCCCTCGCAGCGGCGCTCAGCGCGTATCGAGGTGAGAGCCCTGACGCATACGCTCTGGCTGAGCTGAGCCGAAGCACCGAGACCGAGACACTCGGTGTGCCCGGAGGGTGCCAGGATCACTACGCTGCGGTGTATGGAGGCGCGCTGCTGCTCACCTGCCGCGAAGCGACGACCGTCGAGTCGATCGCCGTGACCGACGCGACCATCGATCAATTCGAGACGCGCGCGATTCTCGCATTCACCGGGGAGTCGCGCATGTCGTCGCATACGATCACCGCCGTTCTCGATGCGTACCGCGACGGTGACGCACGAACCTGTGCATCGCTCCGGACGATGGCAGCGCTGGCGCCAGCAATGGCCGCAGCACTTCGAGATGGCGACATCGATCAGCTCGGAGTGTTGCTCAGCCAGCAGTGGACGGCGCAACGCGCGCTGCACCCCAGCATCACCACGGAGTTGATCGATGCGATTGCGGCAGATACGGCGCGCGCGGGAGCACTCGGCATGAAGGCGCTCGGCGCATCGGCGGGTGGCTCGGTGCTGGTGATTGCGCGCGCCGACAATGTTTCAGCGGTGCGCGCGGCCGTCGGGCGCCACGCGCAGTTGCTGCCGCTGCACGTCGCGCGAACGGGCGCAGCCGTTCACACACTCACAGACTGAGCTTCATGCCAATTCGACCCGGTGATGCACGCGCCCTGACCGAAACTCTGGTTCGCGTGGATTCGAGAAATCCGACACTGGTGCCCGGCGCGCCAGGCGAGTCCGGGTGTGCCCATGTGCTGGCGGAGGTACTGGGCGGCTGGGGGTTTCGCCTCGAATGGCAGGAGGTCGTTCCTGGACGCGCGAATCTCATCGCGCGGATCGGCACCCCCGATCCTGGTGCGCCGTCGCTGATGTTCAACGGCCACCTCGATGTCGTCGGGGTGGATGGGATGGATCACCCGCCATTCGCGCCGACCGTTCGGGACGGCAATCTGTACGGACGCGGGAGCTGCGACATGAAGGCTGGCATCGCGGCGATGTGTGTCGCTGCTTGGCAGGCGGCACAACAGCCGCTTCGCGGTGAGATCGTCGTCGCGGCGGTGATCGACGAGGAGTTCGAGTCGCTTGGGACGCGCGCGCTGCTGGACCGAGGGACCCGTGCCGACATCGCCGTTGTCACCGAACCGACGCGCCTCGCGATCTGCCCCGCACACCGCGGCTTTGTCTGGCTCGAGTTTACCTGCACCGGCCGTGCGGCACATGGCAGTCGGTACGATATCGGCGTGGACGCCATCCAACATGCGGCGCTGCTCCTCGGCGCACTCGAGCGTTTTCAGCGAACGGTGCTGCCGACGCGGACGCACCCGCTCCTCGGTCGAGCGTCGCTGCACGCCTCGACGATTGCTGGCGGCGTGGGGTGGAGCACCTATCCCGACCGATGCGTGCTGCGTGTGGAACGACGCACCGTTCCCGGTGAAACAACGGCATCGGTGCTGGCGGAGGTTGACGCGCTGCTGCGCGACCTGCGCGACACGGAGCCGCAGGTCTCGGTCACGGTGCGCGTCGATACAGCGCAGCGGCCGAGCGATGTCGCGACCGATGCGCCGCTGGTGCAGCGCCTGTCAGCCGCGCATCGGTCGGCCCTCGGTCGCGTGCCGCCGGTCGAGGGGTTGAGCGCCTGGACGGATGCGGCGCTCCTGAACGACGCCGGTATCCCTGCCGTCTGCTTCGGCCCCGGTGATATTGCTCTGGCGCACGCGGCCACGGAGTACGTGCCGCTCGTCGAGATCGACTCAGCGACCGCGGTGTTGACCGCGTTCGCGCGCGACTGGATGTCGCCACACGTAACGTCATGACAGGGAATGAGCAGTGACCTCCGCACAGTACGATGCTCTGGAACGAGCGATTGTCGATCGAACGCGTGTCGCGATCCGCGTGAATGGCGGCGAGCTGGTCGTCATTCCGGAGGCGATTCGGATGCAACGTGGCCGCGAGCACCTGGTGACGCAGAATCCGTCGAGCGGCCTCCCGCTGCTGATCGTCATCGACGACATCGAGCGGGTTGAGGTCGTGCGGTGAGCGCTCGATATCCGTTGGTGGCGGTCTACGCTGATGAGAGCTGTCTGGGCAACGGCCAGAAGGGCGACACCCCTGGCGGTGCCGGCGGGCTGGTGGAGTTTCAGCCGCGCGGTGGTGGCCTGGTCTGTCGCGATTTCTGGGTCAGTGAGCCTGATACCACCAACAACCGGATGGCGTTGCAGAGCGTCATTCAGGCGTTCACCCACCTGTCGGCGAAGGGCGAGCGATTGAGCGTTGTTTTTACGACCGATTCGCGCTATCTGGTGGATGGCATGACGCAGTGGGTACACGGGTGGGCGCGAAAGCAGTGGCGAAAGGCGGACGGCAAGCCGGTGGAAAATCTGGCGCTGTGGCACGCCGCACTCGCCGCAGTGAGTGCGGGTGGACACGACGTGGAGTGGCGCTGGGTGCGTGGGCACGCGGGGCACCCGCAGAATGAGTGGGCCAACCATCTGGCGACCACTGCCGCTGCGGATCAGAGGTCGTCCGACGGGTTGGTCGAATCGGGTTTTGCCGCCTGGCTGGAGACGCGCCCACTGGCGGTTCGAAAGAGTGGGCCACCGTCGCCGTTTCCCAGTGTGTCGGCGTTCGTTGCGGCGAAGGCCCTTCCGGCGGCGTGACCGATCCCTATTCTGCATCCATGACCGTAGACCCCATATCTCTCGATCGTATCTTCGACCGCCTGTTACGCACGCTCTCTGCGGGCGGTCCGGATCAGCTGCGGGCGTCGTTTACCGTGTCGGAGATCGTTCAGGCGCTGGTGCCCTATCGCACGTATCGAAACGAGCTCGGAGTGGACACGGTCCAGGACTATGAGCACGCACTGCTGGAGCTGCTGGCCGGCACGCGCGGCTATCTGGTGTGCGACCCCGACACGGTGACCGCGATTCGTCGTGAGTTGACGTCTCCCGATCCGGACACTGGGATGCTGCGTCGGTTGCAGTCGGTGGAGGTGCGCCTGGGCGCAGTGCGGATGCCGGAGACTCTGGATGTGCGACCGCCGATTGCGCGTCCCGACGATCTGCCGATGATGGTTACGTCCCCGATCGCCGCTCCCGATGCCGGGCCGACGTCTGTGGCGTCGCCGCCAGCGGCAGCTGATGCACCGCGCGCGGTGGTATCGGACGCGATTGCAATCGGCGCAGCGATGGATCGCGAAGACGACGCGCTGCGGGTCGGATCGGCGCTGCCATCGCTGCCTGAACTGACGCAGCTGGTGCCGCCGTCAGTCCCCGCCCCGTCGATCTTGTCGATGGAGGGCGTCACGCAGGCGAATCCGCGAACGCTCTCCCGCATCACGCCACTCGCGGTGCCGAGTGTGTACGGTGACCCGATCGATTTTCGTGGTGTGCGTCACGCTCCGGTTGATGTGGGTGGCGTGATCTTTGTGTTCGGGATGGTGGCTCGTGAGTTGGGCTTTCATGTCGAGTCGATGTCGAGCGGCTTTCCGCGATGCGAAGCGAAGCGACAGATTTCGCCGGGAAAGTGGGCGAGGGTGCGCATCGATTTTGAGTTGGAGAGCCGGCACTTCCGTGACGCGGGTCGGAACCCGGTGAACTGCGATCTGATCGTGTGCTGGCGTGATACATGGTCTGACCGGCCCGCCAGTCTCGACGTACTCTCCCTCGAGCGCGCGCTCGCCTCCTTGGCGGGGCGGGAGTAACCGATGCCAGGCGCTGAGGCGACGGAGAAGGGCGGACCATGTCAATACTGCACGAATCCGCTTCCGGTGGGCCGCGCGGTGTCGTTCTGTCCACACTGTGGGATGAACGTGACGATTGCGCAGTGTCCGGCATGCAGCAGCGAAGTCGAGCCGGGGTGGCACTATTGCGTCGTCTGCGGGCGCGATGTGAGTGCGTTGCCGACGAAGTAGCCAGCCGCGTCGCAGTCGCCGGTTGGAGCATCCCGCCTGGCGGCGCCGAGCCACGCGAACTTCGCTTACACCGGAGTGCCAGCAGCGATCTGTCAAACCCTCATGCACGATAGGCGCATTTTCACACCATCGTGCGCAAGAGACGTTCAAGCGTGTGAACTGCCACCACACTGTCCAGTGATCGGCTGTGCTCCTGCGTGACCCGCACAGCGTGAGGTGGAATGAGCGCTGAACGCACGAGCGAGGTGTGCAACAGACGGGCGGCGAAGTCCATCTCGAAGATTGCGAGCAGCGCGTGCAGCGCACCCCCTCCTGTGCCGTAGCCCTCGAGACATGACTTTCGCGCCTCACGCTCCCAGAGCCATGCGATCGCATAGGCGTCGACATCGGCGCCGGCAGCCTCGGCGGCTTGGGCAGCACATTCCCCGAGCGAGATCAGGAGGCGCGCGACGTCGCGCCACGGTGACTGCGGCGCGACACGGTCCTGCTCGTCCAGTGCCATGTCGCCATCGAACTCGACGATGGTGAGAGTTCGCGGCGGCGCAATCAGGACACAGTCGAGACGCAGGTCGCCGTGGATGCGCTGACTGATGCCGGGCTGCGCCTGCGCTGCGGCGGCAAACTGCGCCAGCTTGCCCTCGAGCGCACTGACCGTGGTGCGCAGCGCATCCGCCAAAGGATCCAGGGCGAGCTGGTCGTGCAATGCCTCCACACCGCGTGAGACGCGCGCCGCCCATGAAAGCACATCACTGGCCGATGCGGTTGTTGCGCCGCTGATGATCCCGCGCTTGAACGGCCGCCCCAACGCGGCGTGGAGTTCGCGTGTTGCAACGCCCACAGCGCGGACATCATCGAGCGCGGCTGCCTGCAGGCTGTGGTCGCCTTCAAATGACCGGCGCAGTCGCGACACGAGCAGTGCGTGCACCGTCGTGGCTCCGACGATCATGTCTTCGAGGACGACGGCGGCGCTGCGGTCGCCATCCGGTGAGCGCACGACAGCGCTGGCCAGCAACGTTGGAGCCACCGTCTGTCCGGGGGTGCGCTCGAGGTGCCGGAGCGCATCGATCTCAGGCTGTGCGCCGCGGGTCAGTTGACGGTACACCACCGCGAGGGCGTCGGGCTCAAACAGCAACACATCGTGGCGCCGTCCGCCGACCAGCTGCGAGGCGCGACCTCCACCGGGGCGAGCGTGGTCGACATGCTCCGGGGTCGCAATCCACTGCCACTCATCGGACGAGATGGTGAGGCCCTGTCTGAGAGCGTCGCGCAGCCACTGCCGACAGAGTGGTTGGTCCCAGGCCGACCTGATACTCCAGACGGTATCGCCGCTGGAATCACGCTCCTGGTGAAGCACCGTCGTCCCGCTGGCGAGTGGATGACTGCCGGAGATCAGTTGCACCGCTGTCTGCAGCAGGCGGCGGCCGAGCGGCGGCGCGTCGACCTGCAGCAGGCAGAGTGCGGACGGGGTATCAGCGAGGGGCAGCAGAAAGGTGGCTACGACACTGTAGCGGAACGAACCGATGGTACCGTCGGGCATGCTGGCGGCCTCGCCGAACCATGCGTCCCAGTCCGAGTCGGGAATGCTCTCGAGCGCCTGACGCAGCTGGCGGACCCGTGAATCTTGCGTTTCAGCGCTCACGCCATACTCGCGTCGCGGCAGCGGCACCGCAGGTGCGACCGTGGGTATCATCATTCTCGGCTCGGCGCCACCGTTTTTCCGCCGCGCATGCGACGTTCTGTCGCCGCATCGTACAGCTTTCTCGTGCGATCACACCAAGTTCGCACCTCCATCCTGTCACGAATCGATATTCATGGGCACTCAAGGCACGGCGACTGATGTCGTGATACTTTCGGCGGCGCGAACGCCGTTTGGCACATTCGGCGGCTCGTTGCGCGACATGTCGGCTGTCGACCTGACAGCTGTCGCGGCGCAGGCGGCGCTGGAGCGTGCCGGAATTACACCGCAGGACGTTGGCCATGTGATCTTCGG
>Ga0105044_10002453_pt1 | contig 25299 bp, 20 predicted proteins | sample MAT01_FD_78092 | JGI IMG/M metagenome (GOLD analysis project Ga0105044, IMG submission 78092) | Freshwater microbial communities from Lake Fryxell liftoff mats and glacier meltwater in Antarctica - MAT-01 | ecosystem: Environmental > Aquatic > Freshwater > Ice > Liftoff microbial mat | place... | reverse complement strand
TCACTCCGACCGTAGGAGGAGTCTGTACATTCGATGTAAAAGATGCATCGCTCCGCTCTGCATGACAAAGCTCGGAGCCTTGTCACTCCGATCGTAGGAGGAGTCTGTCCATTCAATGTAAAAGATGCATCGCTCCGCTCTGCATGACAAAGCTCGGAGCCTTGTCACTCCGATCGTAGGAGGAGTCTGTCCATTCAATGTAAAAGATTCTTCACTACTTTCTGAACGACACACGCCCATATTATCTCTTCATCCAAAGCATTCTTTCCGGAATTTCCCCATTAGAAATCTCAAGAATGTATGCGCCAGATGACAAGTCAGAGACGTTCATTTGATTGCCATTCAAACTTCCGACCTTGACCAATTGACCGGAAATGCTGTAAATGCGAAAATGCCATGAATCTGCGCTCAATCCATCCACATTCAATATCTCGTCAGCCGGATTTGGATATAATTTGAATGCACTTTTTTTAACGGGAAGCGGATCTGTATTCACCGGACCACTACCCATAAATAGCTGAAGTCCGCCACCAATACCACCGGCAATTACATCGGGATAGCCGTCGCCATTGAGATTATATATGACCGCCCTGCTTTTTGATCCCATATTCACATTGAAAGCTGTGAGCGTTTCTAATGTATAATCCCCTTCCACATTGCCATCTATATTGCTATACAAATGCAGACTCCCAGATTCAGCGCCCAACAAAAGATAAGTGGTCTCTTCATACCGGAAAAAATGCGGAGCACTGCTGCCAATAAAAAGGAATGGCTCAACGGTCGATACCCCACCAAGCGTATCTGAAAAAAGAGTGAAAGAGGGGCTGGTGATCGAACCTGTGTTGCGGTAATAATTCAGGTTGCCATTGCGCTCACCGATGATCAGGTCGAATTTGCCGTCCCCGTCCAAATCGTAAAGCTGCGGTGTGCTATTCTGTCCAACGCTGATGGGATTTCCATTGGCCACAGCAAGTCCGGAATACTGGAAATTAGCCATATTGCCCGGTCCGGCAGTGTTTTCCAGGAAGTGCACCTGTCCGGAAGCATCTCCCACCATCATATCCGTATCTCCGTCGTTGTCGATATCACCAAACGTGGGATGCATATACTGACCAATACCCAATGATGAGAGATTGAGCCAGTCGGTCGCTTCCGACTGAAATGCAGGCTCAGTAATCGATCCTGTATTGAGATAAAGGTCAAGCCGCGGCAGGAATTCAGATCCGCCCAGAAATTCTCCCCTGCTGCCGATTACCAGGTCCATCAGTCCGTCACCGTTATAATCAAAAAGCGCGGGTGCTGATACCTCACCAAGATCAATCATCTCATCCTGAAGAAAATCCGTTTGCCGGAAGGCAAAAACCGGGGCATTATCAAGTCCCGTATTTTCATAAAACCAGACGGATCTTTCATTGGCTGAAAGAAATGGATTATTCACGCCTACAAGTAAATCCCGAACACCGTCGCCGCTTACATCTTCGTAGTAAGCAGCCGGAAAATTGTCGAGTGATAGCGCTGGGCCTCCAAAACCGGCAGGGAAGACAACCGAACTGGACACGATGCTGTCCCGGCCATTGGTGCCCACACCGTTTTCCAGAAAAGTCAGATTACTATAAGTCACATCACCGAGTATAATATCCGGCAGACCATCGGCTGTGGCATCAAAAGCGAGTAAGGTCGATCCGATATGACGGTTTCCGTCTCCCGTTTTCGGATTGGGTACGTTAAAGGAGCAGATGGTGCCCAGTGTGACATTGTTGCTCTCAAGCCCTTCCTCAAACTGTCCATAACAGCGGTTTCGCAACACAAAATTATCAAGACCACATTCACCTGTGTTTTCCACGCTTTGGTTTTCGTGATATTCCAAAGTGGTGCCTCCCAGTGTAAAAACGAGGATATCCATATCGCCATCTTCATCAAAATCAAAAATAGCCGGAATGTCCTGCGAACTGATGTAAATATTGGTAACCACCGGATTGCTGGTAAATGGATATAAGGTCTGCAATGAATTGTTGGCAAGTTCAAATTGAGGCGGACCAGTGTTGGCAGTCATGTTTTGGTATATTGCGAAAGAGCCTCCCGCTGAGCTATATGTAAAAATATCTTTTTTTCCATCACAGTTATAGTCCCTGAGTAAGGCCCAATCGGTCAAAACAGGAAAATTGACAGTGGAATGGGGATCGTATAGGTGGACCATTTCCCCTCCCTCCTGATTTCCAATAAATACGAGACTCCGGTTACCTGCTTTGTCAAATACGAATACGTCGTCATTAATGCCATCATTGTCCGCATCGAAAGTGGAAATCTGGGCTGCGTTGATTCCTCCCGTCCACGCCCGAAGCATTTCCTGACCATTGCCATGGTTTACAGGTATTGTAGTGGAGGGCGTTACCTGAAACTGACCAAAAAGAGAGGTGGGAAATAGCAAGACAATCAGGAAGCGAACCATAAACTTAAGATTTATGTAAAGGTAATACTCCTTTTATTCCCCGACTTCACCTAATAAAGTCACTTCTTGGAATGGCGATCTCATCGCGCCGTGCAATAAATTTGATGAAAATCTATATTTTTAAAGGGATTGAAGGCGGATTGGGAAATTACCCATTTAAATCTATATTTGCGCCTCGATAAAAAATCGTAAACCCGCTCGCATGCAAAATAAAGGTGCAATTTGGCTATTTACCATACTCCTGGCGCTGGCCTGTCTATATCAGATATCATTTTCATTCTTCACCAATAGTTTTGAAAAAAAAGCAGAGGCTTCCGCCTTGGCGCAGATGGACTCCGTTAGGGCGATTGAAGGAGATTTAGAGCCCACCCAGGAAGCAGTCATGTTGGACAACTTCAAGTCTGCATATCTGAATAGAAATGCCAACGAATCGATTTATCCCGTTTTTGGATATACCTATGAAGAGTCAAAATCCAAACAGATAAACCTCGGACTTGACCTCGCGGGGGGTATGAGCGTTACCCTGGAAGTATCCATTCCCGATTTGATCATCAACCTCAGTAACAATGCGGGTAATGAGCAATTACAAGCAGCCATTGCTGAGGCTAAAATGATGCAGCGGGATTCGCAGGACGACTTCGTGTCCCTTTTTGATAATGCATGGCAGAAACTTTATCCCGATGGCAATATGGCCACCGTTTTTCACAGCCGTGATAACAAAGACCGTTTTCCGCGTGAAGCGACCAACGCTGAAATTATTGAACGTCTTCGCGAAGAGTCCAAGGTCGCCATTAATAATACTGAAAAAATTCTTCGTACACGTATTGATAAATTTGGGGTGACCCAGCCAACCATTCAAAAACAGCAATTTACCGGAAGGATTCTGGTTGAGTTGCCGGGAGTGAAAGACAAAGAACGGGTTCGAAAACAGCTTAAAAGCACCGCCAATCTTGAATTCTGGAATACGTACGAAAGTTCAGAGATTCTTGGATTTCTTGGCGAAGCCAATGATGCGCTTTCAAAAAAGATGTATCCGGAATTGGGCCTCGACATGGAAGGAGATTCTGTGGAAACGACTGCGGATGAATTAATTGATGGTGTCGACACGGTTGCAACCACAGAACCTCAATCTGCTGATACCACCTCACCGGAAATAACAGGCGAAGATTTGCTCGGTCTTGACGGAGATTTGTCTGCTGATTCAGTTGCTGATATCTTAGGCGAAGACGAAACATCAGGAGATCAATTGAAGAGGTTGCCACTTTTTTCTAAATTGAGTCCGGCCGTTACTGAAACTGGTCAGGCCATGCAGGGTCCTGTAGTGGGATATGCCAATTTGACAGATACTGCCGCGATCAACAGCATGCTGAAAGATAAAGTGGCCCGGGATTTTTTTCCAAATGATTTGAAGCTCCTTTGGTCGGCTGAGCCGGATGCGCGCTTGAACAACCTGATGCGATTATACGCCATAAAAGTTGATACCCGCGACAACAGAGCGCCAATCGATGGATCTGTCATTGTGGATGCTTCTCAGCAATACAGCATCAATGGACAGGTGGAAGTAAGTATGATGATGAATAGTGAAGGTGCGAGAAAATGGAAAGATATTACGGCAGCGGCTTCTTCCCAAACTCCCAAACGAGTAGTAGCCATTGTACTTGACAACTATGTGTTTTCTGCCCCGGTGGTTCAATCTGAAATTCCTACTGGTCAATCTGTGATCAGCATGGGTGGAGGCAATCGGAACGAACAGATTCAGGACGGATTGGATTTGGCTAACCTTCTCAAAGCCGGTGCCCTTCCAGCTCCCGCCAACATCGTGGATGAGTCAGTAGTAGGGCCTTCTTTAGGACAAAAAAATATCGATGATGGTTTTATTTCATTCCTTATCGCACTGGTTGTGGTTTTGGTTTACATGTTTGTTTATTATCGTGGGGCAGGTCTTATATCAGATATTGCACTGATAGCCAATTTATTTTTCCTGATTGGAGCTTTGGCTTCTCTTCAGGCGGCACTTACATTACCGGGAATAGCGGGTATTGTGCTGACTATCGGTATGGCGGTCGATGCCAACGTCTTGATTTTTGAGCGAATTCGTGAAGAATTGAGAAATGGGAAAAGTGTCAAGGCCGCGGTGAAAGATGGTTACAGCAAAGCATATTCTGCAATCATTGATGCCAATATCACTACCTTATTGACTGCTATTGTTTTGGTGTCTTTGGGTTCTGGTCCGATAAAAGGATTTGCAACTACTTTGATCATTGGTATTTTCACCTCTCTGTTTTCTGCAATCTTCATTACAAGGCTCATCATTGAATCCCGATTGGATAAGGGAAAATCGGTGACATTCTTTATGGATTGGTCGCGCAATATTCTGATCAATACCAAAATCAGATTTATTGCCAGCAGAAAGATGTCTTATACTATTTCTGCAATACTTATTTTAGCGAGTATTATAAGTCTTTCGACCAGGGGACTCAATTTTGGTGTGGATTTTACAGGAGGCCGAACATATACTGTAAATTTTAAAGAGGCCGTAGCACTTGATGATATCAGAACTACACTTTCCTCCGCTTTCGCTGGTGATGATGGTCAAAGTTTTGCGCCGGAGGTAAAAACTTTTGGTTCTGCAAATCAGGTGAAAGTAACTACCAAATTTCTTGTAGATGATGATTCGCCAGATGCTGATGCGCGCGTTGAAGCGGCATTACAATCCGGACTGGACGGTATAAATAAACCCTATGAAATTTTGGAATCCCGTAAAGTGGATCCATCAATTTCAGATGATTTCAGAGATTCCTCCCTGTCAGCCGTAATGTTCGCTTTGTTGATCATTTTCGCCTATATCGTGTTTCGATTCAAAAAGTGGCAATATGGTGTAGGAGCTTTAGCAGGATTATTCCATGACGTAATCATTGTGCTTGGAATATATTCGATAGGATATTCTTTCATGCCATTTTCATTGGAGGTTGATCAGGCTTTCATCGCTGCTATCTTAACGGTGGTGGGCTACTCCATAAATGATACGGTAATCGTATTTGACAAAATCCGTGAATATCTTGCCGATCACCGCAAGGAACGTATTGCTTCGGTAATTAATAAAGCACTAAACAGTACGCTTTCCAGAACGATTAATACGTCCATGACCACTTTCGTTGTTTTGCTTATTATTTTCATATTTGGTGGTGACTCGGTTCGTGGTTTCGTATTCGCCCTGATGTTAGGTGTTCTTGTAGGAACATATTCTTCACTTTTTATTGCAGCGCCTCTTGTCGTAGATTTTTCAGATCGCACGGGTGCTTCGCTCGAAGAAGGTCCAGGTAAGGATGACTAAACGCCTTTCTTTATTATGAGATATTGCAAAGCCTTTCCGATTCTTCGGAAAGGCTTTCTAACTTTGTGCAAAATTCAATTGAGTTGACATTTCTTTTTTTTAATATTAGTGGAGGCGAGATTTTTATCATTGTCCTTTTCATTTTGATTTTTTTCGGCGCAGATAAAATTCCGGAGATCGCCAGAACATTCGGGCGAACCATCAGACAGGTCAAAGATGCGACCGGCGAAATCCAAAAGGACATCCAGAGTTCTGTGAAAGACGTGAAAGATCAGCTAAAAGATGTCGTGGAAGAACCAAAGACCGGTAAGAAAACCTGATGATCACAGTACTTCTGTTAATAGCAGGTATTTTACTCCTGCTTTTTGGGGGTGATTTTCTGGTAAAAGGTGCGTCAGGAATCGCTCTCAAATTCGATATGCCGCCCATGCTCGTTGGTATGACGGTGGTCGCATTCGGCACTTCTGCCCCCGAGCTTGTCGTGAGTGTACAGGCAGCCCTTGCGGGAAAATCTGACATTGCCATCGGAAACGTTGTGGGTTCAAATATTGCAAATGTGGCACTCATTCTGGGGCTCACCGTGATCATTTTCCCGATGACTGTGAAGCGGGACTCTTTGCGCATAGATTGGGTGGCGATGGTGCTGGCCAGTATTCTCGTTTATCTTTTCGCCTTGAATTATGAAATTTCCCAAATCGAGGGAATTATCATGATCCTTGCGTTAATCGGATTTATCGTATTCAGTTTTTTGCGGTCAAATAGGAAGAAATTGACGGCTTTGCCGCCAGATGTACCGATCGATGCCAAATCTCAACCCGTATGGATGCTTATTCTTTTTGTGGTGTTGGGATGTGTTGCGCTCGTTTTCGGAGCCCGATGGTTTCTTTCAGGTGCCGAAAATGTTGCGCGCTCTTTCGGTGTGTCGGACCGGATAATCGCTATTACACTCGTTGCATTCGGAACGAGTGTGCCGGAATTGGCCGCGTCTGTGATAGCTGCATTTAAAAAAGAGCAGGATATATCACTTGGTAATATCATCGGATCAAACCTTTTCAACCTGCTATTCATTTTAGGGATCACCGCCGCAATTCAGACCATAGATGTCGATGCAGCCATCATGAGCAGTGATATTTTTTGGATGTTGGGAACTTCATTTGCCATTCTGCCATTGGCAGTTTGGAGGCTTCGAATAAACAGGTTGAGCGGAGTTGTTCTTGTGAGCTCATACGTTGCGTTTATTGCAATACTGCTAACGACCCCCTGAATTTAGAGGGGTACGTTTCTAAAAAGACTAATTCCCTTTCATTGACCCCCTAAAAAGTTAGGGGGTGTTCATAAAATGATGCCCAATTGTTTACTTATCGCAGAAGAAGGATTAATTTTGCGGCTCACAAAACCCAATATCTTTCATGGCATCATTCCGATTCAAGGTTCTCGAGGATGTACTCGGCAGGAAACCATTAGTTTCCAATGAAACTCCCCAAAAAATTTCCGACTATTTTTCTAAAAGAGTTTTCGACCAGGAGAAAATGCGGGAATATCTTTCTGACGAGGCGCTCACCAGCGTTCAGGAAGCAATGAATCACGGAACCCGCATTCCCCGTAATGTGGCAGATCAGGTGGCCTCCTCCATGAAAGATTGGGCCACACAAATGGGTGCCACGCATTACACGCACTGGTTTCAGCCTCTCACAGGAGCGACGGCCGAAAAACACGATTCGTTTTTTTCTCCCGCATCGAGCGGGAGGTCTATTGAGAAGTTTGCCGGTGCCAACCTCGTGCAGCAGGAGCCGGATGCTTCGTCCTTTCCAAGTGGGGGTATCCGCAATACATTTGAAGCCCGTGGTTATACCGCATGGGATCCATCTTCACCAGCCTTTGTCATCGGACGCACTTTGTGCATTCCCACAATTTTTATCGCCTATACCGGAGAAGCACTCGACAATAAAATGCCGTTGCTCAAAGCCCTGAATGCAGTTGATCATGCTGCCGTCAAAGTGTGTCAGTATTTTGACAAAAATGTGCGCAAAGTACACGCCACGCTTGGATGGGAACAGGAGTACTTTTTGATCGATTCGGCACTTTATAATGCCCGCCCCGACCTTCAGCTCACCGGCAGGGTACTCTTCGGTCACAACCCGGCCAAAGGACAACAGCTTGATGACCACTATTTCGGTACCATTCCCGAAAGGGTTCACGCTTTTATGCGCGATTTCGAAATGGAATCTCATCACCTCGGAATTCCTGTTACAACGCGGCACAACGAGGTGGCGCCAAATCAATTTGAAGCGGCTCCCATGTTTGAAGAGGCCAATCTCGCAAATGATCACAACCTTCTTTTTATGGATGTGATGGAAAAAATTGCCCGAAAGCACAATTTCCGCGTACTCCTCCACGAAAAACCATTTGCCGGATTGAACGGAAGCGGAAAACACAACAATTGGTCACTCGCCACGGACACCGGAGTGAATCTGCTCTCACCTGGAAAAAATCCAAAATCGAATCTTCAGTTTCTGACTTTTTTCATCAATACCATCAAAGCCATCCACGACAATGCCGACATGCTCCGCGCCAGTATCGCAGGAGCGGGCAATGACCACAGGTTGGGTGCCAACGAAGCTCCACCAGCCATCATCTCGGTTTTCATCGGTTCGCAATTGTCAAAACTGCTCGACGATCTGGAGAAAAGTATCACGGCTGGAAAAATGACCCCCGAAGCCAAAACCCAGCTCAAGTTGAATATTGGGAAGATTCCCGAAATTTTACTTGACAATACCGATAGAAACCGCACCAGTCCATTTGCCTTTACAGGAAATAAATTTGAATTCCGGGCGGTTGGCTCTTCGGCCAATTGTGCGGTACCCATGGCTGCCCTGAATACGATCGTTGCAAACCAGCTGAATCTTTTTGCGACAGCGGTAGACAAAGAAATTGCGAAAGGAGAGAAACGGGATGAAGCTATTTTAAAGGAATTGCAAAAACTGATCAAATCCTCAAAGAATATTCGTTTTGAAGGCAACGGATATGGTGAAGCCTGGGCCGTGGAAGCCAAAAAACGGGGACTTTCAAATGTGAAAGATGCACCGCGAGCCATCGCCTTGCTTCGCGACAAAAAGATCATTGATCTGTATTCCAAATTAAACGTGCTTACGGAGCGGGAGCTAGAAGCCCGGGTGGAAATAGAACTCGAAAAGTACAAAATGCAGATTCAAATAGAATCACGGATTTGTGGTGATATAGCGATCAACCACATTATTCCGCCAGCATTGCGCTACCAGAACTTGCTCATTCAAAACGTGCGCGGAATGCAGGAAATTTTGCCCAAAGCTTCCGCCACCAAGGCCAGCCGCACCCAGATTGCTATTGTGGAAGAAATCTCTGAAAGGGTGGAAGTCATTAAAACCAAAGTGGATGAAATGACGGAAGAACGCAAAAAAGCCAATACGATTTCGGATGCGCTCGAGGCAGCAATCGCTTATTGTGATATTGTAAAACCTTTCATGAGCGAAATTCGCTATCAGGCTGACAAACTGGAATTGCTGGTGGATGACGAGCTGTGGTCAATGCCCAAACTTCGGGAGCTGCTTTTTACAAGATAAAATGAAATTAGGGCCGAAAGGCTCTTTTTTTAGGAATCCACGATAGAATAATGAGCAGTTTTGCTCAGGTTGGAACTTATTGTTTATTTTCGGGGTCATTTTGATGCCAATTTAAATCTATCTATCCATGCAATTGTCCAAGAGACTGATTCTTTCTGCCCTCGTAGTCCTATTCGCCGGTTATGTATCCGGTCAGGCCGAGCAACTTATTAAAGAGGCCGATAATGCTTTTGCAAATGAGGCTTATTTTTCCGCCATTGACCTGTACAAAAAGGCCTATGCGAAAGAATCCTCCGCGTCGGAAAAAGCCCGTATGTTGTATCAAATCGCAGAAAGTTACAGATATACGCTTGACTATGAGCAGCAGGTGGTATGGTACAACAAAGCCCTGAAAGCGCAATACGAAGCCCCAGAGGCTTTTTTATACCTGGCTGAAGCATATCATCGACAAGGAGATTTTACCCAGGCGGGAGAATATTTTGACAGATACCTTGCGAAAAAACCCGGAGATGCAAGGGCAGAATTGGGTAAACGCCAGTCTGCATTTGCGCAGGAAGTGAGAAAAGAACCAACCCGATACATTGTTCAAAATGAGTTGCTGCTGAATTCGCCAGAATATGACTTTGCAGCCGCTTGGGGATCAGACGATTTTGCAACTTTGTTTTTCAGTTCTTCTCGTCAAGGTGCCCAGGGTATGGAGATTGACGCCCGAACAGGAGAAAGTTTTCAGGATATTTTCGTCACCACACGCGACCAAAAAGGGAAGTGGAGCGAGCCGGAAAGACTTACATACCGTGTAAATACAATTCACAACGAGGCTACACCTTATTTGACCAAAAGTCGCGACATGATGTTTTTCACCCGATGCGAAAGTACCAAAGAGGAAAATAAAGGTTGTGATGTATTTCTCGCCCGAAAGGCAGACAATAGCTGGGCAACCGCTCAGTTGGTTCCCCTGAAGAACAAAGAGAGCAGCGATTTGACAACCACCGGTCATCCGGTACTCACCAATGACGAATCTCATATCATTTTTTCAAGTGATATGCCAGGTGGTCAGGGAGGGAAAGATTTGTGGATAGCACCTTTTGACAAAGCCTCTCGTACCGCCGGCCCACCTGTAAATCTCGGTCCGGATATCAATACAGATGGTGATGAAATGTTTCCATTTGTCAGGACAGACGGCGTGCTGTTTTTTGCCTCTGACGGCCATCTCGGAATGGGTGGTCTCGATATTTTCTCGGCAGAATCAACCGGCGACCTTGCCTGGGGTAACGCACAGAATCTGAAGGCCCCGATCAATTCTACAGGACATGATTTTGCCATCATCTGGGAAGGGGATAAGGACCGCGGATTCGTTAGCTCCGACCGAACCGGAGGTAAAGGCAAAGACGATTTGTACTCTTTCTCCATGCCTCCTTTGCTCTTTGCTTTAGAAGGTGTGGTGTACGACAAGGATACGCAACAGCCCGTACCAGATGCCACTGTAAAAGTGGTGGGTAGTGATGGCGGTTCTTTTGAGGCCATGAGTGACGGTTCGGGTGCTTTTACTTTCGAGAAAAAAGGCGAAGAACGTTTTATCAACCCGGAAACAAACTATTCTATTGAAGTATCAAAAGAAGATTATCTGGTAGCCAAAGATCAGATCAGCACAGTTGGTCTGAATGAGTCCACCACTTTTTTGAAAGAATACTTTATCACTTTTACCGCACCTGACAAAGCCATTGAATTTCCAGAGGTGCGATATGCATACAATAAAGCTGAACTGCAAATCAATGAAGAGGTAAATTCTGCTGATTCACTTGACTTTTTATTCCGCACATTGGTTGATAATCCTACGATTATCATTGAACTTCAGGCACACACCGATTCCAGAGGTAATGATGCTTACAACCTGGACTTGTCTCAGCGCAGGGCGCAAAGTTGTGTGGCCTATCTGGCGTCAAAAGGAATTTCTGTTGAGCGCATGGTGGCCCGTGGATATGGCGAAAAGAAATTGCGCATCACGGATGCCCAGATTGCCAATATGGGTTCCGAAGAAGAAAAAGAAGCAGCCCACCAGAAAAACAGACGTACTGAATTTTCGGTGTTGAGCTTTGACTTCGTGCCCCGGGACGCATCTGACAATTAGCGTACACACAATATTTAAAAAAGCGTCCCGGTATTGATCGGGATGCTTTTTTTTTTGATTATGACTGAAGAAAAACGATACGATGCACGTGGTGTTAGCGCCGGCAAGGAAGATGTCCATGCCGCTATAGCCAATATTGATAAGGGTTTGTTTCCAAAAGCCTTTTGTAAAATAGTGCCTGACTTTTTGACCGGGAGCGAAGATCACTGTATTGTGATGCATGCAGACGGGGCTGGCACCAAGTCAAGTCTGGCCTATGCATACTGGAAGGAAACGGGTGATTTGTCGGTCTGGAAGGGGATAGCTCAGGATGCCATTGTGATGAATCTGGACGATCTGCTCTGCGTGGGTTGTGTCGATCACATATTGCTCAGTTCCACCATTGGACGAAACAAACATTTGATTCCCGGTGAAGTCATCAAAGCCATCATTCAGGGTACGGAAGAATTGCTGTCACAATTGCGCGAAAGCGGAATAGGTATTCACTCCACAGGCGGCGAAACAGCTGATGTGGGAGATCTCGTGCGAACCATTATCGTAGATAGTACGGTAACTGCCCGTATGAAACGATCGGAAGTGATCGACAACGGAAATATTCGGGCAGGCAATGTAATTGTTGGACTCGCCTCGCACGGTCAGGCCACCTACGAATCTGCTTACAATGCCGGGATGGGTAGCAACGGGCTCACTTCCGCCCGACACGATATTTTCGCGAAAGCAGTAGGAGAGAAGTACCCCGAAACTTTTGATGCTGCCATACCGGATGACCTCACATACAGCGGGAAATATCTTCTCACCGACAAAGTAGAAGGCCTGCCTGACACATTGGGGAAATCTGTGCTTTCGCCCACGAGGACCTATGCTCCCTTTGTGAAAAAGTTATTGTCGACGCACAGAGACAAAATAGCGGGAATGGTCCATTGCAGTGGTGGTGGACAAACCAAGGTGCTTCATTTTGTGGAAAACGTACATATTACAAAGGACAGCATGATGCCAACGCCGCCGCTATTCAATATCATTCAAAAGGCTTCGGGTACAACATGGCAGGAGATGTACAAGGTTTTCAATATGGGCCACAGACTGGAAATTTATACTGACAGCGAAAATTCCGGCAGTATTATTGAGATGGCCCGAAGTTTCAATATTGAAGCAGCCGTGGTTGGCAGGGTTACCGCTTCTGCGGAAAAAAAACTGACCATTTCGGGTCCTCACGGCACTTTTACTTACAATTAAGATTATGAATCAACTGGAAATACTGCTTCGTCTCGGCTCTGTAAAAGACCATTACCTTGAATTGGGTAAACAAATCGTGGATCCATCTGTGATCGCGGATATGAAGCGTTACGTCAAGCTTTCGAAAGAATACAAGGAGGTTGAGCCGATCGTGGAAGCATATGACACATACAAACACGTCACTGACAATATCTCGAATGCCAAAGAAATGTATCGTTCTGAAAAAGACGAGGAATTCAAAGAAATGGCCCGACTGGAGGTGGAAGAACTCGAAGAAGAAAAAGAACGGCTGGAAGAGCACATTAAAATGTTGCTTGTTCCGAAGGACCCTGATGATGGAAAGAATGCGATCATGGAAATCCGCGCTGGAACCGGGGGCGATGAAGCTTCTATTTTCGCGGGCGATCTTTTTCGGATGTATTCCAAATACATTGAGTCGAAAGGGTGGAAAGTTGAAATTGTTGACACCAACTACGGCACGTCAGGAGGGTTTAAGGAAATCATTATCAATGTGGTGGGCAGCAATGTGTACGGTACGTTGAAGTACGAGGGTGGCGTACACCGCGTACAACGCGTGCCTCAAACAGAAACCCAGGGCCGGGTGCACACGTCGGCTGCAACTGTTATTGTTTTGCCCGAAGCAGAGGAATTTGACGTTGAGGTGAAAGATTCTGACATCCGGGTTGACAGCTATTGCGCTTCTGGTCCGGGTGGGCAGTCTGTAAATACCACGTATTCGGCCATCCGACTAACGCATTTGCCGACAGGCATCGTGGCGCAATGTCAGGATCAAAAATCCAAATTGAAAAATCACGAAAAGGCATTGGCCGTTTTACGGACACGTATCTACGAAATGGAGCTTGAGAAAAAGCTCGAAGCTGATTCCAAAATCCGGAAAACGATGGTGACTTCCGGTGACCGATCAGCCAAAATCCGCACCTACAATTACTCCCAGGGCCGCGTGACAGATCACCGGATCAATCTTACCCTGTATAATCTTTCAGGGGTTATGGATGGCGATATTGGTGAGATCCTTGGGGCTTTACAGGTTGCCGAAAACGCGGAAAAACTTAAAGTGAGCGTCGCTCAGTAAACCCAAATGACCAGAGAAGAACTCATATCGCAAATCCGCAAGAAACGGAGTTACCTGTGTGTGGGACTTGATCCGGATATGGATAAAATTCCATCCCACTTACACGATTTTGATGATCCCGCTTTTGAGTTTAACAAAGCCATTATTGATGCTACGCGCGATTATTGCGTGGCCTATAAACCGAACATGGCATTTTATGAATGCCTTGGACTGAACGGATGGAAAGCACTTGAGAAAACCATAAAATATATTGGTGTTGATCATTTTATAATTGCTGATGCAAAACGAGGTGATATTGGAAATACTTCTGCAAAATACGCCAGGGCATTTTTTGAAACTTTGAAGTGTGATGCCATCACAGTCGCACCTTATATGGGCAAGGATTCGGTTGAACCTTTTACGCAGTTTCCTGGCAAATGGGTGATACTTTTGGCGCTTACATCAAATCCCGGGGCTCTGGATTTTCAATTCATCGTCACCGGACCAGGAGAAAAACTTTATGAAAAAGTGCTGGAGACATCGGCTGGTTGGGGCACAAAAGAGAACATGATGTACGTGGTGGGAGCCACCCGTCCGGAAATGCTGCTTACCATCCGCCAACACGTTCCTGATCATTTTTTGCTCGTACCCGGTATCGGCGCGCAAGGTGGAAATCTGGAAGAAGTGAGCGCATATGGCTTGAATGCTGACGTCGGCTTGTTGATCAATGCCTCCAGATCTGTTCTATATGCCTCTTCGGGAAATGATTTTGCGCAAGCGGCCGGAAATGAGGCCATGAAACTTGCTGATGAAATGAAAAGGATTCTTCAGAAAAAAAAGTAATTTAGTTCAAAGCTTCTGAGCGATGAACGAAGATTTCCTTCACTACATCTGGAAGTTTCAGCAGTTTATCCATTTTGGGTTACAAACCGCAGGAAACGAACCAATCCAGGTATTAAAGACCGGCAGGCACAACCAAAATGCCGGCCCTGATTTCCTTGATGCGCGCATTCGGATTGGTGATACCATCTGGGCGGGTAATGTAGAAATTCACATCAATTCAAGCGACTGGCACAAGCACAACCACAGCATTGATAAGGCTTATGACAATGTGATATTGCACGTGGTGTATACCAATGACGCGACCGTGACCACCAGCTCCGGAGAGCCCATACCAGTGTTGTGCATCAAAGATCTTTTTGATTATCAAACTTTCCGGCAGTATAAGTTGTGGTTAAAAACAGCCAGTTTTATTCCGTGTGAGAACAATGTAAGGGATGTGCCTGAACTGATCAAAACCTCGGCTCTGGAATTGGCAGCCATAGACAGGTTAGAGACGAAATCGCAATTTTGTTTGGATTATCTGAACGAGACACGGGGCGATATAGAAGATACTTTTTACCGGGTTCTTTTGCGGAGTTTTGGTTTGAAAGTAAACGCCTTGCCTTTTGAACATTTGGCGCGCATTACTCCCATCAGTCTGGTTCGGAAAGTGTGGAATAATGTGTCGGAATTGGAAGCGCTTTTTTTGGGACAGGCTGGATTTCTGACTGATTTAGTCAGCGATGAATCATACGTCCACGAATTAAAGAGAATTTACGCGTTTCAAAAGGCAAAGCATGGTCTGCAATCCATGCCATTGTCCGGATGGAAATTGTTTCGTCTGCGGCCGCAGAATTTTCCACAGGTGCGCCTTGCCCAATTGGCGCGTTTTTATGCCCGGTGGGGTGCAGTAAGTCAAATTGTGACAGAAGCAAAAACAACCACGGAGGTATTGAAATTATTCGATATTGTGCTGGAGGATCAGTTTTGGATGCGTCATTATACCCTTGAGAAATCGAGTAAGCCGGTAATAAAAAGCATTGGACTTGCCACTTCAGAACTAATACTTATCAATGCGGTGGTACCTTTCCTTTTTGCGCTCAGTGCTTACAATAAAGATGAAACGTATCAGGAGCGGGCAATGGCTTTTTTGGAAGATATTGAACCAGAATCAAATACAGTTGTAAAGAAATTTCAAGACTTGCTTTTTCCTGCAAAATCGGCACTTGATACACAAGGAATGATACATCAAAAACAATTTATGTGTGATCCAAGAAAATGTCTAAATTGTAAGGTTGGAATTCACATATTAAAAGCATATGCAAAAACACACTAATGTACTGGTTGACTTTTTTGGTAAAAGGGCATTTGGCGTTTGCGATTGGTGGGGAAAGAAACTGGGAATTTCCACCTCAAGGGTGCGGGTATATTTTATTTATTTCTCATTTATAACCCTGGGTTCTCCAGTTATTTTATACTTGATCATGGCTTTTTTCCTCGAGCACAAAGACCTCATTTTGGGGCGTCCGAAACGAACTATCTGGGATTTCTAGGAGAATAGTGACAGAATGCATTTTGTTCCCTGAAAGAAATTTAGTTTTTTAGCCGACCCAAAGCGCATGCTTGCCAATATTATTAACCGAAATTCCCTCATGAAGCATATTCTGGTTCTCGCTGTTGCCTTCAGCTTTATTTGTCAGTCTGCATTTGCTCAACTAACGGCAGAGCTGACTCTTTCTAATGACAGTGAAAACATCAACGATGGCAGAGCAACGGTCGAAGTCAATGGCGGAATGCCACCGTATACATTTAAGTGGTCCAATCCGCAGAGTCCTCTCACTTCAAATAGTTCAGAAGGTCTGATCGAGGGAGTAATTTTTACAGTTTTAATTACCGATGCGATCGGGGCTACTTTGGAATTGTCGGACAAAGTCCCGGCTGAATCTACAGAAGAATCGATAAATTCGGTATTTCTCCCTGTTGTGAATGGACTTGAGTCTATCCTTTTTTGGGATCCTTTTGAGGCTCTCGGTATCTATGACCCCGTGGTGTATGCCAGCGAAAGTAATATTATTGCAAGTGGATTCAACCAACTTGATATCGACAGAATCCTTTTGCTAAAATGGCATCAACCGGATGGCGCCCGCATCGAGAAAGGAACCCGCATTGCCCTCATTCGACGGAATATCAATGATACATTAACCATTTTTGCCCAGGAGCCTGGATCATTAAAACATTGGTTCCAGGCAGGTGAAATGGTTTATGATAAAACTGATGGTGCAATGATCGCCGGCGCCAATACGGGAGTGATGGGACAGATTATCTATGACCAAGAGCGGCAGTTGTTATATCCCAATGGCGACTTACAAAAGAAAAATATTCCCTTTATTGTTGTTTGGTTGGTTCTGGGAGCCATTTTCTTTACGGTAAAAATGCGTTTTATAAATTTCCGGGGCATCAAGGAATCTTTGGCACTTGTATCCGGGAAATATGACAATCCCAACGATGTCGGAGAAGTTTCTCATTTCCAGGCATTAACCACAGCGCTTTCGGCAACGGTAGGATTGGGAAATATTGCCGGAGTGGCAGTGGCTATTGTAGTTGGTGGCGCGGGGGCAACATTTTGGATGATCGTTGCAGGATTGCTTGGCATGGCAAGCAAATTTGTGGAGTGCACATTGGGAGTGAAGTACAGAATTATCAATGATAAAGGAGAAGTCTCAGGAGGTCCTATGTATTATTTAAGTCAAGGTTTGGCAAAAAGAAATATGGCGGGGTTCGGCAAAGTCCTTGCAGTTCTTTTTGCCATTCTTTGCGTGGGAGGTTCATTGGGAGGGGGGAATATGTTTCAAGCCAATCAAGCCTTTGCTCAGGTGTCATCTAAAATTCCATTGTTTCAAGGCAATGGCGCGTTGTTTGGAATTATTTTAGCCATACTTGTGGCACTCGTCATCCTTGGAGGAATAAAAAGTATAGCCAAAGTGACAGATAAAATAGTACCCATGATGGTGGGGCTTTATGTTGGATTCGCATTGGTAATTATCCTTCTGCACATTGAAAATATCAATGCAGCCTTTTCAGCTATTTATGAGGGTGCATTTTCGCCTTCAGCTTTAAAGGGAGGGGTCATAGGGGTACTTATAGTGGGTTTCCAAAGAGCTGCATTTTCAAATGAAGCAGGGGTTGGTTCTGCTTCTATAGCCCATTCGGCATCGCGCACTAAACATCCGGTGAGCGAAGGGGTCGTAGCGCTTCTTGAGCCATTTATTGATACGGTGGTCGTTTGTACCATGACTGCCTTGGTACTTATATTTACCGGTTTTGCGGATAGTCCAGCCGGCATGAATGGCTCCGAACTCACATCAGCAGCTTTCAGCAGTATTTTCGGCTGGTTCGATTGGGTACTTTTGGTGGCCATTGTTTTATTCGCCTTCTCTACCATGATATCATGGTCCTATTATGGAATGAAAGCATGGGCCTATCTTTTTGGTGGTTCTAAAAAGGCAGAAATTATATATAAGTCCATTTTCCTGATTTTTATTGTGATAGGGTCTTCTGTAGGCTTGGGAAGTGTTTTGAATTTTTCGGATTTGATGATTCTTGGTATGGCTTTCCCCAATATTTTAGGTCTTGTAATTATGTCTGGTGAGGTGAGTCGGGATCTGAAATCCTATTTTCAGAAAATTAAGTCTGGTGAAATCAAACGATTTAAGTAAATTAGAAGTATAAAATCATTGACTTGTTTAACCACCTCAAGACATATTTCGTTCATCACCGAATGGAAAGAAATGGCACAATTGCAGTTATCATTGGTGTCGTAGTCATTCTTGTAGGTACTGAAATTGCAGTGCGCTATCTCGAACCAGCGGCACCTGACTTATCCAAATTCAATTCATACATCGATTCTCTGGATGGTCAAAAGAACATTCATCCTTCTAATGAGTTATATTCAACCCAAGACACCCTCAAAAAACTTTTCAAATTCAATCCCAATACCCTTTCAGATTCTGGGTTTACGGCGTTGGGTTTTTCTGAAAACGAAATTAGAACGATGCGTAGCTATATGAAAAAAGCGGGAGACTTTAAATCGGTATCACATTTTAGGGTGATGAACTTTTTTGATGACGACCGGTTTGCGCGTTTACGATCCTATATTGAATTGCCGAATGAAACTGAAAAGAAAGGGAAATCTGAATTTTCTTATACAAGTGAAGACAACATACAATGGTCGGACACTGCTGATGTTTCGATGTACAAGTACAATCCGGTTATAGCTGACCTCAATAAATCAGATACCACAGAATTGAAAAATTTGCCCGGAATAGGTTCTTACTATGCAAAAATGATTGTACAAACACGAAAAGACCTGGGAGGATTTCATACAATCGCACAGCTTATGGAGTTGAGAAATATGACATCTGAAACAATTGACAAAATTGCTGGTAAAGTTTCTATCGATCATTCTCTCATTATAAAGATTAAAATTAACAGAGCTACGGCACAAGAGTTGTCAGTTCACAAATATATCTCTTTTGACCTTGCTAACCGCATCGTGCGCAGCAGAGAAGAGTTGAGAGCGTATCAAGATATCGAAGATATGGTAAAGCGCGGTTTGTTGGATGCCGAATTAAGAGTTAAACTTGCACCATACCTTGTATTTGATTAATGGAGTTAAAGGAAAAGCTGCGTCAAACGGTCAGAAACATACCAGATTTTCCCAAACCCGGTATTCAGTTTAAAGATATTACGCCTGTTCTGGAGTCGCCTGTGCTTTGCAGGGGCCTGATTATGGAGTTCTTTAAACTTTTCGATGGCGTAAAGATCGATGCTGTAGCGGGGATAGAAAGCAGGGGATTTCTTTTTGGGTTGCCTTTGGCTCTGGAATTGAATGTGCCATTTATACTCATGCGGAAAAAGGGGAAGTTGCCTGCGGAAACTGTAACTTATGCTTACAATCTCGAATATGGAGTGGCAGAGATCGAAATGCACAAAGGTGCGGTCAGATCGGGAATGAACGTACTCATTCATGACGACCTGCTTGCTACGGGCGGCACTGCATGCGCAGCGGCTGAGCTTATTAAAATGGAAGGTGGCAAGGTAGCGGGTTTTGCTTTTTTAATTGAACTATCGCAATTGGCAGGTAGGCTGCGGCTGGTTGATTATGACAAGCCCATTGTTAGCCTGCTTGAGTATTGAATAAACCATCAACAACAAAATATGAGTGATTTAAACGACAACCAAAAAATGATCGCGCAAATGATCCGCGATTTTGGGGAGCGGGAGATAAGACCAAACCTGATGGAATGGGATGAAGCGCAATATTTTCCAGTAGAAACATTGAAAAAAATGGGTGACCTCGGATTGCTGGGTATTCTTGTTCCCGAAAATTATGGGGGCTCCGGATTCGGGTATGCTGAATATTACACAGCGATTTCTGAAATTTCAAAGATTTGTGGTTCGGTCGGACTGTCAGTGGCCGCTCACAATTCATTGTGTACCGGTCATATTCTGGCTTTTGGAAATGAGGAGCAAAAAATGAACTGGCTACCCAAGCTCGCCTCCGGAAGTTGGATTGGCGCATGGGGACTTACGGAGAGCAATACCGGATCAGATGCGTTGCGCATGAAGACTACAGCCGTAAAGGATGGAGATCACTATGTGCTCAATGGTACAAAAAACTGGATCACACATGGTATCAGTGGCGATGTGGCAGTGGTGCTGGTGCGAACGGGCGAATTACTGGATTCAAGAGGTATCACGGCCATTGTTGTAGAGCGTGGAACGCCCGGATTTGATGCTGGGAAAAAAGAAAATAAGTTGGGCATGAGGGCCTCAGAAACAGCCGAGATGATTTTCGACAATTGTAGGGTTCCGGTTGCCAATGTTTTGGGAAATGTAGGAGAAGGGTTTATTCAGGCCATGAAAGTTTTGGATGGAGGTCGTATTTCTATCGCCGCACTCGGTGTTGGCATGGCAAAAGGCGCTTATGAAGCTGCATTGAAATATAGCAAAGAACGCGAACAGTTTGGCCAACCCATTTCAAATTTTCAGGCAATAGCATTTAAACTGGCCGATATGGCAACTGAAATTGAGGCAGCCGAATTGCTTACGCTTCAGGCTGCGTTTCTTAAAGACAACAAGCGGGAGATGACCAAAGAATCGGCTATGGCCAAATACTATTCCAGCGAGGTATGTGTTCGGGTAGCTACGGAGGCCATTCAGATATTTGGCGGTTATGGATACACCAAAGATTTTCCTGTAGAGAAGTTTTTCAGAGATAGCAAGCTCTGTACAATAGGGGAAGGGACAAGTGAAATTCAGAAACTGGTTATTTCCAGAAAAATCCTGGCCTGATTTTCATTTCTATGAAAATTGTATATATTTGCACTCCCTAAATAAAACGGAAACTCACAGTATGCTTATTATTCCAGTAAAAGAAGGCGAAAACATCGAAAGAGCCCTCAAGAAATTTAAGAAGAAATTTGACCGCACAGGTGTTGTGAAGGAGTTGAGGGCGCGTCAACAATTTATCAAACCATCGATTGTCAATCGCCAGCAAAAGCTTAAAGCGGTTTACGCCAATCACATCAGAAGTCAACAAGACTAAATCAGATATTTATTCAGATATTTAAGGCAGTACAATTTGTACTGCCTTTTTTTATGCGCGAAGAATTCATCCATTACCTTACCTACGAAAAGCGGTACAGTCCGCATACGATAAAGAATTATATTTCTGATTTAAGTCAACTTCGATCATTTCTTCAAGCTACATTCGAGATCGAAGAAATTGAATCAGCCTTGCATCCGCACCTGCGCTCATGGTCTGTATCGCTAATGGAAGACGATAAAACTGCGCGGACAGTGAGACGCAAGATCAGCGCCACACGCACCTATTTTCGCTGGCTGCGCAAATACCACAATATAAAGAGCGACCCCACACTGAAATTAATTCTTCCAACAATACCGAAGCGATTGCCCACTGTTGTTGAAGAAGACCAGATGATGCAGTTATCTACACGGGGCTTATTTCCCGAAACCTTTGAAGGTATGCGTGATCGCGCAATCATTGAAATGTTTTATCATACAGGAATGAGAAGCGCCGAACTTCTGGGTTTAAAAGATTTTGATATTGATTATCATCAGAAAACCATAAAAGTTCTGGGGAAGAGAAACAAGGAGCGAATCATACCCGTAAGCGAGGAACTTCTCGACGTAATCGGCAGCTATGCCAGTTTTCGGGAAGAGCTTTCACAGGTGGATTCGGATGGTCATTTTTTTGTGAATGCGCGGGGAAGAAAATTGTATCCAAAACTTGTTTATAAAGTGGTGAATAACTACCTTGGGATCGTCAGTTTGCAGCGAAAAAAAAGCCCGCACGTTTTGCGTCATACTTTCGCAACCCACATGCTCAATCGCGGAGCTGACTTGAATGCCATTAAAGAACTCCTGGGCCATGCTTCTCTTGCTGCCACCCAGATTTATACCCACAATACTGTTGAAAAACTTAAGAATATACACCGCGATGCCCATCCCAACGGCTAACGGTATTTGCTAACCTATAAAACGTAAAAATTATGCAGGTAAATGTTCATTCAATTCAGTTCAAAGCCGATGGCAAACTCATTTCCTTTATTGAAGGAAAATTGAAAAAGCTGGAGCAATTTCACGACCATATGATCGGCGCGGAAGTTTTCCTCAGGCTCGAAAAAAACCATGAGGAGGGCAATAAAATAACCGAAATAAAACTCAATGTTCCCGGGAAAGAATTGTTTGCCAAGCGGCAATCGGCTTCTTTTGAGGCGGGTACCGATTTGGTCATCGAAGCATTGCGAAAGCAAATACGAAAGCACAAGGGTAAAAAAGAACTTTTGAATTAATTTTCTCTACATCAGCAAATAATGACGCCATCTTCGGATGGCGTTTTTTTTATCCGTTTTGTGTCTTCTTCATTTTCTTTAAATGTCTTTGACTTGTGCAAAAAGCTTCTGCAATATTTTGCACAATACAACATTTTTCCCCGGCTATTTTTCTATTTGAATAGGATGATTCTGAAGTTCCATCCTTCATTTGATTTTCAGAATAATTTTAAGCCATGTCAGTTTTTAAAAATTGGCTTGAACAGAAATGAAAGTATTGCGTTTTTCTACACGTGAATATCTGACTATCATAATTTTAGTTGATTGATTCAAAACAGCTCGTGTCTCTATCTCCATTCGTCATTCAATTAGGTGACATAAATTTGTACGTAGATGCTTTTTCAATGAAAAACTTTCATACATTTGCAGACCTTTTTACGGAAAGGTAGGGTCTTGAACCCGCACGTTCTACAATGTAAGAATAATGCCGATGTAGCTCAGCTGGCTAGAGCAGCTGATTTGTAATCAGCAGGTCGTGGGTTCGAGTCCCTCCATCGGCTCTTTGAAATATTTATGATTGGGGAGATACTCAAGCGGCTAACGAGGACAGACTGTAAATCTGTTGGTTCTACCTTCGCAGGTTCGAATCCTGCTCTCCCCACTATAAATACTTCCAGGATAAGCGGGAGTAGCTCAGTTGGTAGAGCATTAGCCTTCCAAGCTAAATGTCGCGAGTTCGAATCTCGTCTCCCGCTCTAAACATTCTTCTAAGCCGATGTAGCTCAGGGGTAGAGCACTTCCTTGGTAAGGAAGAGGTCATGGGTTCAATTCCCATCATTGGCTCATTATTGGCATTTTTTGCAACATGCAACCGACATACAGTATAAAATAACCTTTTAAATTATTAGCAATGGCTAAAGCAAATTTCGACCGTTCCAAACCACACCTTAACATCGGTACCATTGGACACGTTGACCACGGTAAAACAACACTAACCGCAGCAATTACATCTGTACTTGCGGCCAAAGGACTTTCTGAAGTAAAGAGTTTCGACATGATCGACAACGCTCCTGAAGAGAAAGAACGCGGTATTACTATTAATACATCACACGTTGAATATTCCACAGTTGCGCGTCACTACGCTCACGTAGACTGTCCAGGTCACGCCGACTATGTAAAAAACATGGTTACTGGTGCTGCCCAAATGGATGGAGCTATCTTGGTCGTTGCCGCTACGGATGGACCTATGCCACAAACACGTGAGCACATCCTTTTGGGTCGCCAGGTAGGTATTCCACGTATCGTTGTTTTCATGAACAAAGTGGACATGGTAGACGATGAAGAGCTTCTTGAGCTTGTTGAAATGGAAGTGCGTGAATTGCTTTCTTTTTACGAGTACGACGGAGACAATACGCCAGTAATCCCTGGTTCTGCTCTTGGCGCTTTGAACGGTGAAGAGAAATGGGTGAAGACGGTAGAAGATTTGATGGATGCTGTAGACACCTGGATTGAAATGCCACCCCGTGACATTGAAAAGCCATTCCTGATGCCAGTTGAGGACGTTTTCTCAATCACTGGCCGTGGAACAGTTGCTACAGGTCGTATCGAAACAGGAATTATCAATTCTGGCGAAGAGGTAGAAATCCTTGGAATGCAGGTTGAGAAATTGAAATCTGTTGTTACAGGTGTTGAGATGTTTCGCAAAATTTTGAACAGAGGTGAAGCTGGTGACAACGTAGGTTTGTTGCTCCGTGGAATTGAGAAAACTGCAATCCGTCGTGGAATGGTTATCGCAAAACCAGGATCAATCACACCACATACCAAATTCAAAGCTGAAATCTATGTTTTGAAAAAAGAAGAAGGTGGTCGTCACACACCATTCCACAACAAATACCGTCCGCAGTTTTACTTCCGCACAACGGATGTAACTGGTGAGATCAATTTGGGTGAAGGCCGTGAGATGGTTATGCCTGGCGATAACGTTACAATCAATGTAGAATTGATCGTTCCTGTTGCAATGGACAAAGGTCTTCGTTTCGCTATCCGCGAAGGTGGTCGTACTGTCGGTGCAGGTCAGGTAACAGAGATTGTACTTTAATTATAAATCCATTCGAACAGGAAAGGTGAATGCCAATTCGGCGTTCACCTTTACCTGTCATAATACGGGTGTAGCTCAGTTGGTAGAGCACTGGTCTCCAAAACCAGGTGTCGGGAGTTCGAGCCTCTCCACCCGTGCGAATAAAAAGCGATAATTGTGGCTGGAGTAAAAACAACATTTCAAGAATCATATGATGAGCTTGTTCACAAAGTGACCTGGCCGTCATGGAAGCAACTGCAAAGTAGTAGCATCCTTGTATTAATCGCCTCTGTGATTATCTCCCTTATCATTTTTCTAATGGATTACATTTTCGGTGTGCAGGTTGCGACTGAAGGAGGTTCAGGATGGAAAGGGTTGCTCGGGTATTTGTACCAGATGTTAGGTACACTTTAATAATTTAACTGATATGGCTGAGAATTCAGGGAAGAAATGGTATGTGGTTAGAGCTGTAAGCGGCAAGGAGAAAAAAGTCAAAGACTTTATCGAACTTGAAGTGAAACGTGCCAAGCTTGACGATTTCGTAACCCAGGTTCTGATTCCAACAGAAAAGATTTTTCAAATCCGGAACGGAAAGAAAATCAGCAAAGAGAGAAACTTTTTTCCGGGGTACGTGATGATCGAAGCTGAGCTGGTGGGAGAAGTTCCTCACCTGATCAAAAACGTCAACAATGTCATCGGATTTCTAGGTGCTGAAAAGGGCGGAGACCC
>Ga0105044_10002452_pt1 | contig 25314 bp, 17 predicted proteins | sample MAT01_FD_78092 | JGI IMG/M metagenome (GOLD analysis project Ga0105044, IMG submission 78092) | Freshwater microbial communities from Lake Fryxell liftoff mats and glacier meltwater in Antarctica - MAT-01 | ecosystem: Environmental > Aquatic > Freshwater > Ice > Liftoff microbial mat | place... | reverse complement strand
GTCCGAGAGAGTGACGGGATCGGGGGTCAGCCCGGAGCGGGTGATCTGGAGGGCGAGACGACCGCCGGTGGAAGTCTGGAGGCGCAGCGCGGAGCTGCTGGCGTCGGGTTCGAGGAGCGGTTGAAAACCTTCTGCGGCGAGGAGGCGACCGGCCATGCCGTTCGTGAATTTGACAGTGACGAGGCTGTCGAAAGAAGCGGAACTCGGGGCGATCGGTGCGAAGTGAGTCAGGTCGGCGGTGGCAGGGAGGGTGGTGAAAGGCTCGGACTCGAAGAGGACGACGAAACGATGCTCGGTGGTTTCGGCGGCCTTCGCGGTGATGGAAAGGAATCTGTCGCCGCCGTTGTCGAGGCCGGCGGCCCACGTGGCGATGGTCTCGCCGGTGACGGAGACGATCCGGTCGGGGGCGATCCGGTCGGGGACGCGCAAGGCGAGGCGGAAGGTGGATTGATCTCCCTGGATGCGGGTCAGGGCGACGGTCGCTTCGGTCAGGATGCGATCCGGAGTGATGGTCACGACAGATTCGATGCGGGAGGAGAAAAAGAGAGGTGGCGTGGGAGGCGAGCCATGGGCCTCAACGACGATCCGGCCCGTTCCGTCGGCGCCGATGGTGGCGTCGAGTTTGGCGGAGTCTTGGGCGACCAGAGACAGGGCGATGAAAGGGATGAGGGCGAGCAAGTTGCGGGGGTGCATAGCGGCGAAAGGGTTGAAGAAAGTGTTAGCGTGGAGGCGGATACTGAGCGGACGCATCAGCGAGAGGTCCCTACCGATCAATGACGAAAGTTTGGATCGAGGCGCGGGATGTCCTCCCTGAAGGGCACAGGAAATTCCGCCGACCGAACTTTTGGCAATTTCGGCGACACCGACATGACCGAACTTTTGGCAAGTTCGGCTACATAGACGTGCCTGAGGATGGGTGCGGGATGTTCGTCTCGCCTTCATCGTCCGCCCTCCAATCCCCGGGCTTGCTCGATCATGGTCCGCAGTTCGGCGACACGGGGCGCATCGGGAAGTTCGGCGGCGAGGCGGGCCAATTCGGCAAGATCCACGACATCGCCGAGCGGACCACCGGCGAGCTTGGCGGCGAACTGCGAGGCCACCGTTGCGAGGAGGGTGGATGAAGCCCCTTGCTCGGGTCGAGGGGCACCGGCTGCATAGGGCAGCACCCAGCGACGCTCGATCATGGTATCTGTTTCCAGATCGCGAAAACGCACCGAAACGGATCCGAGGTCACCGGTTCCGCTAGGGTCAGGCTCGACTTGATAGACGGCCACCCCGGCCTCGGCGGCGGCGAGTTCGGCGGCATCGACGGCGTCGTTGCGGAAGTCTTCGGTGTTGAGACGATGTTTTTCAAAACCAAGCAGACGATAGGATTTCACCCGGGCGGGATCGAATTCGATTTGAACCTTCACGTTCTTGGCGGAAGGGCGGAGAGCCCCGGCAATCTGTTGGGCGAAGCTGGCCTCGGCGTCTTCGGGGCGGTCGAGTAGATAATAGCGTCCATCGCCGTTGCGGGTGAGGGCTTCGAGGACTTCGTCGTTGACGCCATCGGCTCCGAAGCCAGCCGCGTCGAAGGCAAGCCCGGCTTCGCGCATGGCGATGACGCGGGTAGCAAGGGTTGCGGCATCGGCATCGCCGAGATTGGTGGCACCGTCGGTGAGAAGCACGATGCGGTTTTGAGCGGAGGCTTCGAAATGCTCGCGGGCTTTTTCAAAACCGAGCTGAAGGGCTGCTTCGAGGTTGGTGCCTCCTTCGCTGGGGAGATGGGCGACGGTCTCGGCGAGGGTGGTGGCTTCGTTCCCCGGAACCGCATCGGCGATGAGTCGGGGTTGGCGGGCGAAGGTGATCAGAGTAATCCGGTCGTTTTCGCCCAACAATCCGGCCAAGGTGGCGAAGGCGCGACGCACGGTGGCGCGGCGATCAGGCCGCTCCATCGAGCCGGAGCTGTCGAGGAGGATGGTCAGTCGCAAGGGCGTCTCGGCAGATCTCCCGGCCGCGCTGGTGCGCAGGGCGATGCGCACGAGGTTGCGCTGCTGGAGGAAAGGGTGAGCCGCTTGGTCGATTCGGCACGAGACTCGTTCATCCATCGCCGGAGTCGGGTCGCCGTAGTCGAAGGCGTTGACGAATTCCTCGATGCGGATCTTCTCGGCTTCAGGCCACTGTCCAGCAGCGAGCGCGGCTTGAGCGAGTTGGAAGGAAACGTCGCTGACGTGGAGGGAGAAGGTGGAGAAAGGCTCGGTGGTGGGGGAGAGTTCGTTGAGAGCGGCGGGTAGTGGTAGTTTGGTCACGTCGAGGAAACCTGAACCGCTCTTCAAAAATGGGACACCAGCGCCGAAAGTCACGACGCCAGATGGCTGCTCCTTCGCTTTCGTCAGAAGCTCCCCTATTTCAACCGGAAGTTCCCGACGAATCACCTGATCTTTAGTGCGGTCATTTCCCGAGATATCGAGCTGACCGAGCTGAGGCGTCAGGTCGATGATGTCCTGGACGGACTTGCCAATTTCGCGTTTTTGCTCAGTTGCACCCAAGCGTCCTACTTCTCCATTTGCAGCGACTCCGCCATGGGAGGCGATCGCAAATCCGCTCGCAGACTCAGTGATCGGGGATTGGGGCTTCTCCGCAGGTGCGACGGCCGCAGCCGGTGTGGGGTTGATTGATTCCACGAGGGCCTCGACCAATTCCATCTGATCCGCGCTGTTCCGCACGATCAACTGCGAGGTCTCCGGGTTGTAGGTCACACTCGATCCGGTGGGGAAGCTAATCCCGGAGGCCTCGAGAAGGTTTCTCGCGGAAGACCGAGCTATGGCACCACCCCCTCCAGCTGACACAGGATCGGCGAAGGGATCGGCTGCCGCAGACATTTCTTCATCTCGTTTCGAGAGTAGCGTCACGAATGAATCGGGCACCTGATAGACGTTGGTAAATAGGTCGGCATCGGGCGTTGAAAGGGGGAGAATATCCACGCCCTCTGCGTCCACCTTGTATTTTAGTTGGGCCAAGGAGGAGGTGTAGCGCAGCGCTTCGGCAAGGGGAACATCCTTGAGACGAAGGGTGATTTTTGTGTCGGCGACGGCACTCGATTCACCTTTGGGAGACTCAAAGCCAAATCCGTCGCCGCTGGCTGCGGGCGTCTCTAACAAACCGACATCGAGCGCGATTTTGACCCCTTTTTTCGCGGGATCCGACTCTTCCTTGTCCAACTCAACGCTCTGCTTTTCGAGATACGCGAGCGCCTCATCGAGCGGGGTGTCGATGAACTCAACCGATGGAAGGACGATGGACTTGAGTTTCTCCTCGCGCACGCGCTGCTCAGATTGCGCCACGCGCCTCTCGGCGGCGGCGGCGGTGCTTGTTTCCCCCGTGCTGCCGAACAATCGATCCGCAACCGGCAAGTCGCCGAGGTAGGGGATTTTGTCCTCGACGCCTGGTTGACTCGGAGATGCTACAGCCGGTGAGGCTGGTGGGGCGACCGGTTGATTGATCTCGGGGCCCGATGAGGGAACCGGACTCTCCCAACCTACGGCGACCTCCTCAATCATCCGGGAGCGGGTGTGATCGTATGCGGCATCGTGAAACGCGGCAGCATCAGACCGTGACAATTTCGATGAACGCAAAACTCCAGTCGAAGCCGGAAACATGAGTCCAGCCACGACTCCCAGCAACACTACCCCCGCCGCCACATTCAACAGGGTACGGTGCCTGAGCATACCCCGTTTGGGCTTCGCTGGTGGGCGACCCGCCGCTCCCGCCTGCCCGAGCCCCGCCAGCACGACGGCCCGCCGCTCTGGTCCGAGCTTCCACTCCTGCTCCGCCTGCGGCGTCGCCTCGCCTTGCGCGACTTTGCGCAGCATCGCATGGACGACCGCGAGCCGTTGCCGATAGAGCCCCAGCTCCGCGCGGCTGCCGATGAGGCGCTCCAACTCGTCCTTTTCAAAATCCGACGCCTCGCCGAGCACCAAAGCCGCAAGGCGCGCTTCAAGTTCAGGCGCGATCCAAGGTCGGGGACTGTGGGGAGGGTCGCTCATGTTACGATACTCCGTCGATGCCGAGCTCCCGCAGCTTGTCCGCGAGCTGATGAAGGATGTGGTGGAGCCGATACCCGACGTTGCCGATGCTCATATCGGTCCGCTCGGCGATCTCGCGGTAACGGAGGTTTTCAAAATACTTGAGATGGACGAGCTGGCGGTCGCCGTCCTCCAATTCGGCGAGGAGCAGTCGCAAATAGCCCGCCGCCTCCATCTCCTGCAGGACCTCATCGGGATGGGTCCGTTTTTCCTCGGCTCGATCCAGGGTCGCCGGATCCGATGAAACTTCGCGCCGTCCGTCGCGATGATGATTAAACGCCCGATTCCGCACGCAGCGGAAGAGCCAGGCTCGGGGATTGATCACGCCCGGTCCCTGTCCGTGGAGTTGCAGAAAGGCGTCCTGCACGATCTCCTCCGCGATGGCCCGCCGCCCGGTCAGGGAAAAGGCGTAGCGCAGCAGCGGAGTCTCTTCCGCATAAAAAAGGGCGAGCAGGTCCGGCTTCGTCGCACCGCCGGCACCGTCGTTCTGAGTCGGTGAGGGCATGAATCGAAGCGGAACCAAATCGTCCGGCTGGGCTTGGGGGAACATGTTTTTTCCGGGGCAAGTAGAACTCATCCCATCAAGGACGAACCGCGAGCGAGAGTTTTCTTGGAAAAAATCGAAAGATTTTTCGAGAGCTGCCACGGCGCGTCTGCATCGATCACAGCGCGCCCACGCTTGGGAGTCAAGCGGAAAGGGGGGAGCGGGAATGGTTCAGCTCTTGAGGAGTTCAGCGGTTCAGCCTGCCCACTGAACCACTGAAAAGCTGAAAAGCTGAAAAGCTGAAAAGCTGAACGGCTTACCAGCTTCCTTCCTCACCCTCGCGCCAGAATCTGGCTCAATCTTCCCATCAGCAACTCAAGCCGCTCGTCCACCCGGACCATCTCAAGAACCTTTTGGCGCTCGGCGGGTTCGGTGAGGAAGGTTTGGGCAACGAGGTCATCCACAGCGGAGGGATCCTTGACCCCGCGGAGGTGCTCGCCGAGGCATTTCGAGATCATGTGATCCTGCTCGCCGAGCCGACTACAGAGATCGACCAGATCTAATGCGAGACTGGCGGTGGCGGTGGTATCGTTCCCGAGCGAGGGGAGGGGAATGACGGAAGCGATCCAGAATGGGGAGCGCTGCTCCCAGCCGATGATCTCGACCCGCTGCAGGCCGGCTAGCATCAGGTGGGAGGTGCCGTCCGGATGAGTGACACAGGCACGCAGGAGTCCGACAGTGGTCGTGGCATGGACAGGATCGTCGTCCGTCTCTGGATCGGTCCCCGGTCGGGTGTGGCCGATGCAGAACATCCGATCCCGCTCCAAGGCGTAAGTCAGCATTTCCCGATAACGCTGCTCGAAGATGAACAGCGGCATGTAACCGTGAGGGAAGAGCGTAGCCCCGCCCAGCACCATGATCGGGAGCGTCTCGGGAATTTCGATGGAAACAGAGTCGGGCACGGAGGTTAATTACGCACGAGAGACCATTGCAGTCGCCAAACATTTCGCAAATCCAGAAATCCCCGTAGATTTTTCCATTGCAAGAGAGAGAGAGTGTGGTTGAGTGGCGGCTCGCAAAAACCAGACCTTTTCAGGTGTCAAGGCGACACCGAAAAACAATCCCATGAGTGAATTGACCAAGACAGCCGCGGAGCTCCAGCTCCACAAGGAAGATACCGGTAGCGCCGACGTGCAGATCGCACTGTTGAGCGAACGGATCAGCCACCTTACCGCCCACATGGCGACGAACAAAAAAGACATGTCCACCCGCCACGGTCTCCTCCGTCTGGTGGCGCGTCGCAGAAAGCTTCTCGACTACCTGGCCCGCACCCAGGAAGAGCGTTATAAGAAGGCCCTCAGCGCCCTCGGATTGCGCCGCTAAGTTTCGCAACACGGATCAAACGTCGGCCCCGGTCGGCGTTTTTCCGTTCTAGGGGACATTTCGTCCGAGTCGGCACGTGCCCGGCGGTGCCCGGTTTTAGGGTGTGCGAAATTCCCCGGCACTGTGTCAGCAAGATCAGTGCATCACCCTTCGGGCGCTAGCAGCGCTCGATGTCCTCGCTGGAGAACCGGCGATTTTATCAGAACAAAGAAAAACAAAGAAATATGAGTATTGAAACCATCTCGTGCCAAGTCGGCACGTCCACCATGACTTTCCAATCGGGAAAGATGGGCAAATTGGCTGACGGTGCCGTCACCGTGCAATCGGGTGACACCATCGTCATCGTCACCGCCGTCTCGGCGACCACCATCAAAGCCGGCCAGGACTGGTTCCCGCTGTCCGTCGAATACAAAGAGAAAGCCGCCGCTGCCGGACGTTTCCCTGGAGGTTACTTCAAACGTGAAGGACGTCCCACCGAGAAGGAGATCCTCACGTGCCGGATGACCGACCGCCCGCTTCGCCCGCTTTTCCCCAAAGGCTACTTCTACGACACCCAGATCGTCTCCCTGTTGCTCAGCGCCGACGGGCAGAATGACGCCGACATTCTCGGGATGAATGGAGCCTCCGCAGCCCTGCTCGTTTCCGACATTCCCTTCGCTGGTCCGATCGGAGCCGTTCGGGTTGGCTTGGTTGACGGCCAGTTCATCGCCAATCCCACCTTCGACGAGCGCGAAAACAGCGAACTCGACCTCGTCTATGCCGGACTTCGTGACAAAGTCATCATGATCGAAGGCGCCGCCAACGAGATGCCTGATGAGAAACTCAAAGAGGCCCTCGCCTTTGCCCAGGAAGCCATCCAACCTATCCTCGACGCCCAGGAAGCCCTCGCCAAACGTTGTGGCAAAGCCAAGCGCATCCCTGAATTGCTTGAGGCCCGCGAAGATTTGCTCGAGATCGCTTACGCCGTCGCCGGTGATCGCATCGAAGGCGCCCTTTACAAGCCCGGCAAACACGAGCGCGGTGCAGCAGTCGGTGCTCTCCGGAAGGAAGTGAGTGCAAAAATTCTTGAGAAATACCCGGATGCCGGCGAGTTCGAGATTTCTCAAGCCTTTGATTACCTCCAGAAAAAAGCCTTCCGCGTCAGCATCCTTGAGAAGGGCCAGCGCTGCGATGGACGCGATATCGACACCATCCGCGCGCTTTCCTCCGAGATCAGCGTGCTGCCTCGCACCCATGGTTCCGCAATCTTCGCCCGTGGCGAGACCCAAGCCCTGTCCATCGCCACTCTCGCCCCCACCGACGAGAAGCAATACATGGACAACTACGCGGGCGGCGAAGACACCAAGCGCTTCATCCTGCACTACAACTTCCCTCCTTTCAGCGTTGGTGAGACTGGCCGGATGGGTGGTCTGAACCGCCGTGAGATCGGACATGGAGCTCTCGCCGAGCGCTCCATTGCCCCAGTGATCCCGAGTGAAGTGGACTTCCCTTACGCGATCCGCGTTTCCAGTGAGGTGATGGAGTCGAACGGCTCTACCTCGATGGCTTCGGTATGTTCGGGTGTAATGTCCCTGCTTGATGCCGGGGTGCCTCTAACCCGTCCGGTCGCCGGGATTTCCTGTGGGCTCGTGACTGAGTTCGATGGCGATATCATGAAGCGTTATCTCACCATGCTCGACATCATCGGCAGTGAAGATCACTTCGGTGACATGGACTTCAAACTCTGCGGCACCAGCGAAGGCGTCACCGGATTCCAACTCGACCTCAAGCTGGCCGGTATCCCGCTTGCCATTCTCAATGAAGGCATCGACAAGGCCAAGCGCGGTCGGATGGAGGTGCTCGACTCGATGAACAAGACGATCAGTGGTCCGGCCGCTCTCAGCGAGCACGCTCCGCGGATCGAAAGCCTCAAGATCGATCCGAAGAAGATCGGTGAGCTCATCGGCCCCGGCGGCAAAAACATCAAAGGTATCCAGGCCGAGACCGGTGCCGACATCAACATCTCTGACGATGGTTCTGTCAGCATTTACGCCGCCAATCCGGAGGCACTCAAGCGGGCCATCGAACTGGTCAAGCGCGTCACCGCCGAGATCGAAATCGGTGTCACCTACTACGGCAAAGTCGTCAGCACGACAAACTTCGGCGCTTTCGTCGAAGTTCTGCCTGGCAAAGATGGCATGATCCACGTCTCCGAGTTGGCTGACTTCCGGGTCAACCACGTCGAAGACGTCGTGAAAATCGGCGACATGGTCTACGCCAAGTGCATCGGCGTCGATGAGCGCGGTCGGGTCAAGCTTAGCCGCAAGGCAGCCATGGCCGAGCGCGGGGAATCCGCCAGCGCCGAGTTGGCCGGACGCGATTGATCCGCTTTCAGATCGATTCTTCAACAAACCGTCCAAGATCCCGCAGGGGATGTTGGACGGTTTTTTTTGTGCCTCGTTGAATGGATGTCGGCCGCGAATGGCAAGTCCCCGACCGGATTCCGGTTGCTTCCGGGATCCTGCGTTGTTTCGTCGGTATCGATCCACCATGAGACATCCCGTCAGCCCTTTTTCATTCGCCCGAGCCATCTTCGTTTCGTTCTTTCTTGGTTTCTTCGCCGCGGCGGCGCAGGCTGGTCCGGTGGAAGACGCGGTTAGCCAAATACGAGTTCGCTACCATGAGATCGAGAGTGCCGCCTTGCGCAGCGAGGTTCTCACCTTCGAGGCGACCGACGGACCCGAGTCGGGAACGCTGACCCGCTACTATCGAGGTCCAGAGTTGGTCAAGGCGGCGCTTTCCTATAGTCTCGGAGATCATGGCGGAGCCGATGAGTCTTTCTACTACATTCAGGGCCAGCTCTGCTTCGTATTCGCAGCCAGTTCCTCCTGGCGTTTTACCGGCCGCACCATGGCCAATGGAGAGGAAGAGACGATCGACGAATCGGTGGAACAGCGGATCTATTTTCACGAAGGGAAGGTGATCCGCGACCTGCGCAAGGTTGTGCCGGTGCCGTCAGGACAAAATCCGGCACCACTCCTGAAGGCGGCGGACAATCAGCCCTTCACCGACCCGGACACGGAAGCCCGTGTCTGGAGATGGGGAATGGGACTGCCGGGCTTAGGCTCGGCCCAGCAAGCTTTGGCGCTCTTCCGGTAGGGGAATTCCACAAGCGGGGCTCACTGAGGGAATGCCGTGGGAATTTGGATAATCTCGACTCCGGCAGAGATTCCTTGCCCCTCCACTGGATTATGATAAATTTTAAAAATATAGATAGTAAAGTTGGACGCTCGAATGGTAAGTTGGAAATCCGGGCAAATCCTGAATTTTCCAGTTTCATTGCTTGGAATGATGTGATTTTCTCCTTCTTCGCTACTCAAAGGCGTCGATGTCATGTCTTAAAATTTTTAAAAATGCGTCTTGATCGTTGATAAGTTTGTAAAAATTGATTACTGTCAGCAATTAATTGAATTCGCCCCCTGATGAAGTTCTTTTTTCTGCTGATTTTGTTCGCACTCACGGTGGTCCTTACCACCGTCTGGGCGAAGCTCGGTTATCAAGGCAGCGTGGAAAAGGCGCTTGCTGAGGAAGGAAGGAACGCCCTGGCCGAGGCGGGATTTTCCGGCGTGGAACTCACCTTTGACCATCTCGATGCTAAGCTGGCCGGAACGGTGGATAACGAAGGGGATAAGGCGAAGGTCATTGCGCTTCTGGTGGAGAAACTCCCTGCCGCCCGCCTGCCGGAACAGGCGGAGACTGATCTGGTGATCCGCCCTACCCTGGCTCCCTGGGTGGCGGTGGCGCGGGAGGCGAGGGATGCGCCCTTGATCATAACCGGTCGGATTGCTGCGCTGGAAGAAGCGAATCGCGAATTGCTGGGAACGCGGTTGCACGGGGCACCCGGAGTGGCGGTGATCGAGAATCAGATCATTCTCGACCCGATGCGCCTGCCCTTCTTGCAGATGGCTGAACTGGCGTCGATCACGGCGGGTCTGCTTCCCCATTCGGATGGAATAAAAGTGATTTGTCAGGACGGCCAACTCGTGCTCTTAGGGCGGCTCCCCAATTCGGGGATGAAGACCAGCTTGTTGGAACTCGCCGCCACCATTCCGGGAGTGAAAGTGAACGATCAGATTGCGGTGGAATCGTCTGTCGCTCCTCTCCCGAGTTCAGAGCTCAAGATCACCCGGAATCGATTCGGCTTCTCTTTGACGGGGGTTCTGGCAAGCGGTGAGATCAAAGCGAGTTTGTTGGCGACGATTCAGGGCATCGACCCGTCGGCTCGCGTGACGGAGCGGATCGAGATCCTTTCTTCGGGAGCGTTGGCACCCTGGGAACAGAAGTTCCCGGCACTCCTCCCGACTTTGTTCGCCAATCTCACCGGTGAATTGACTGCGGAACTCGGCCCCGAACAGATCCGGCTCATCGGCGAGGCGAAAGATGAAGCCGCTAAAACCGGCGTTTTGCGGGTTTTTCTAGCATTGAAAGAGTTGCAACCGGGTCTTGAAATTCTCTCCGAAATCAAGAGTGGGTCGGCGACTTCGGTGGCGGAGAGTCCGACGATTCTCGTGGTTTTGAGAGAAGGGAAGATGACCCTGGACGGAGTTGTGCCTCAAGACGACTTCGTTGCTCCGCTCGTCGAGCTTCTGAGAAAGGGGGCGCCGGGTTCGGAGATCGTGGCGGATTTCCAAGTGTCCGAGGGGCATTCTGCGCAAGCCTGGCTCAGTCGATTCGGCGATATCGTGATTGAGATGCTCCTGCGCACCGACGAGAGCATGCTATCGATCGAGAAAGGAGTCGTGACGCTAACGGGCGTCGCCAAAGAGGCGACTGGTCGCCAGATTCTCAACAATGCGATGATCAATACCCTGCCGCCGGATTACACCATGGCCAATGAGCTGACCATCGCAGGCCAACCACTCCCGGGCGAAGGTTTGAGCGCCGAGGCCCGCGGCATCCTCACCAGCGGCCTCGCGGCGGTCCCTGTGTATTTTGCCAGCAACAGCGACATCATCGACAGCGAAAACCGGGATGAAGTAGCGAAAATCGTAGGATTGCTCTCGGGAGTTCCGGTGGAAGAAGCTTTCGTCATCACCGGGTTTGCCGACAATGTGGGGAACGCCGAATACAACGAAGCGCTCAGCCTGCGCCGGGCCGGTTCTGTCAGGGCGCAGCTGGCTTCGCTGGGAGTCGTGGCCGAACGGCTCACCACGAAGAGCCAAATCGATGATGTCGGCGGGATTCCCAAAGATGAGCGATGGAAATCTCGCCGAGTCGAGGTCACTTTAGGGAGCACCGTTCCGTCCGGCGATCCCGTGCCCGCGACCACTCCCCAATGAATGCTTATTCACCAGCCTTGCTGCATTTCCTGCGCGAGTGGGCCATCACGCTCACGGCAGCGGGGATGGTGTGTCTCGTCCTCGGTGGTTTGGTTGGCTGGCTCATCTGGCGGAGAACTCGCCAGGCGGCCCAGTTCGCGGAATCTCGCAATCGCGAGGCTCTCGCGGATTATGAGCACGCCAGCGAAGAACTTGCCCGGGTCCGCCATGAAATTTTCCGCGAACAAACGTAAACCGAACGTTCCGAGTATAACTGTATCTCTCCCCACTTCCCCTCCGCCCCTTTTAGCCATTTCCGATTCTTCCGTTTCCCATGCACACATTCTCTCTGTTTCTTTTCTCGAACTGGCTCCCCGTTGGGATCTCGGCTATCGCATTTTTTGGAGTGGGTTTGTTGCTGGCCAAGTTTATTTGGGGCGGTTACTCCGGGCGTCTCCATTTCGCGGTGGAGGAGAATCTCAATCTCGCCGGTCAGTGGAATTCACTCGGCGTCTCGCAACGGGATCTTTTCAAGAAGTTGCGGGTTCGTTGGCAGCAGGATCGGATGACCTGGGACGCCAAGGTCGGCGAACTTGAGGGGGTGGTCCGGGCACGCGATGAGCGGGTTGGGGAGCTTACGCGAACCCTGCAAAACGGTGGGCAAATGCTGGTCGGCGACCAAGAGCAGAGCGAGATTCACTTGCGGCGTATCGCCGAGCTTGAGAAGCAATTGGCCGAGCAAAAATCGGCCGAGCAAAAACACCTTGCCGGAACGTTGGACGCGACTCCCGCCACCATTCTTGGAGATTCGGAAGAAGGGTTGCAACAGAGGATCCGCGACCTGGAGCAAGATCTCATCGACACTCACGACGAGCTGCACGACGTGCGGGACGGCTTCCGCAAGCAGGTCGAGATGGTCGAGACCCTTGAGGCTCAGTTGATCGCCCAACCTGCCTTGGGGGTGGTGGGCGAGGATGCCGCTACGAATGCCGCGCTGGTCCCCGGCCAAGTGGTCCAATTGACCGCCTTACTCGCCCAGCGCACCCGGGAAATCCGGAGCTTGCGAGAGAGTGTCGCCAACGAAGTCACCCATCGCCCGCGTCAATTGGAGGCGGCGGCAGGGGTTGGCGTTAATCCGAATCTTGAGCGGAAGTTCCAGTGGCTCAGTGAGGAGCTTAGCAACTCGACCCATGAAATGTTCGACGTGCGCAGCGCCCTGGTGGGCCGTCTCGACGAAATTTCTCTTCTGGAGGGCCGACTTGACGAGCTCGACGGGATTGAGCAACAGCATGATCGCCTGGCCGCTCAGCTCGCCGATACCGTCGCCGAGTTGGTTGATGTCCGGACTGCGCTGCATCGCTCGCTGGAGGAGATTGCGAATCAGGAGCGTCGGTGGGAAACCCGTCCCGGCGGTGAGTCCGATCAGGTCGCCTTCGCCCAAGGCATCAGCGACGCCCGTCACGAGATGAGCGACGTACGGTTGGCCCTCAACGAAGCGATTTCCAGGGAGAAAGTATTGCTCGCGCAGAAGGAGGAACTCGAAGCCGCCATGGAGGATCAAAGTACCGAAGTCAGTGGTCTGGCGAACGAGCTTCGGAACCAGCGCGATCTCGTGGCAAAATTGCGCGAAGCGATGGCGGAGCAGCAGGGAGAACTGGATGCGGTGCGGGACGAGGCGACTTTTCTGACCCAGTCAATCAACGCGAAAGGAACCTACGCCGAAGAGCAGGCCCAGCGGGTCGTAGCTGTCGAAGCTTCTCTGTCCCAATTCTACGGAGAGATGAACCAGGTGCGGATGCGCTGCGACCAGCAGACCCAGCGAGCCGATACTCACCTTGCGAGGGTTCGGGAACTTGAGGAGGAGATGCAGCAACGCCAGGCTGATTTCGACCGGGCCGATAGTCGGGTCGAGCGCGCCGAGGCCGCCCTCATGGCCGCCCGTGCCCAGGTCGAGGAGGTGACGAATCGCCTGCATCTCTCGGACCAGGCGATCAGCGAACTCACGGAGGAACTAGGAATACTCTCGCGGGAGCGGGTTCAACACCTTCGCGAGTTGGATGAGACCATTGTCCGGGTTCAGACGCTTCAGGCGGAGGCCCAGCAGCGCGAGGAGGCGCTAGGCGTCCTGCGTCATACGTTGGATATCCGCGAGACGGAGGCCCGCGAGGCAACCCAGGCGTCCGCCTCCGCCCAGACCAAGCTCGGGAACATCCTCGAAACGAACCGGTCTCTGGAACTCACGATCAGTGAGCAGATCGCGCTGATCCAGGAGCGCGACACTGCGAATGGAGAGCTGCAGCGCCACTGCAAACGACTGGAGACGGAAATGTCCAACGCGCGGCAAGCGGCCGATTCCGCGGTTCAGCAGATCGTCGGACTCGAAGATGCGCTGAGTCAGGGGGAAACGAAGACCCTCGCCTTGTCGCGTCATCTGGTGGAACGCGAAACTGAGATTCGGCAATTGGAGTTCGATCTTTCCGGGCTGCGGCACAAGTTGAACGTCAAGGACGGTGAGGCAGGTGCCTCCGGCAAGACCGGGGAGTCTTCCCACCTCGGTCTGCGGATCCATGCGGCGCGTTCGGCCCTGGCCGCTTCCATCAAAGCTCCGGCGGAGGACCTGGCCCAGAAGAACCAGGAGATCGAGACCCTGAAAAGTGAACTTCGCGCCCTTGAGCAGCGCTCCCGCGAATTCGGAGAGCAACGCCAACGCAGCATCGACGAGGTCGAGCGGCTCCGTCTCAAAGTGGCCGAGCGTGCCGAATCGATCCGCGAACTCCAGAGCCAGATTAGCTCGGTCATGTTGCAACGGTCCTCGCGCGACAGTGAGATTGCTTTGCTGAAAGACAAACTTCGGGCTTTGGAATCGAAGATGCTCGACTCCAACGGTTCCAATCACGCCAGCGGGTCGATCGGGCAAGGGTCGTCACTGGATTTGGCTGCGGCCTTGGTTTCATCGCTTGAAGCGGAGCAGGGCGATAGCCGCAGCGGGACCCATTTGGATGAGGTCCCTGAACCAGCGCCGGTCAATCGGCTCGCCGGAGAACCTGCCGGAACGAGAGCTGGCGCAGTTCCCGTCGCGCAAGTCGGGGGCGTCCTCCAAGTGCATTTTGCTGAAGGAAGCGCCGAACTCAGCGTAGAAGAGCGTGCAAGGCTCGACGACTGGTCCCGCGAAGCGCGGACCCGCAGCCGCATGGAGCTCGTCTCCGTGCTTGGATTCGCGGGTGCCGAAGGTCCTCGGGGATTCGTAGAATCTCTCAGCGCCCGGCGTGCCGAAGCGGTCCGCGAACGATTGCTTGAGCGTGGCATCCCGCAGCATCGCATGACGGTGCGCAGCGCTGGGCAGGATACTACCACGTCCGAGGAGGATTCACGACGGGTGGAACTCAGCCTCGTGGCTCAGGCGGTGGCGGAGCGGGTCAATTGAAAGTGTCTCCGCGCCGAAACGGTCCGACTAATCTGATTCATGCGAAATGACTTCATCTCCGGATGGCCCGGTGTCTATCCCGGGCGCTTCCTTCTGAGCCAGTCATTCGCCTGGTGGGACGGGTGGCTCTATTATGTGGTCTGCGCGGTGGTTTTCCTCTTGCTCGGCCTGGCCTTCGGCTATTTCACTTGGCGTCGGGGCTTGCTTCAGACTTTCGAGCTGCAACAGGAAGTCCGTCGAGCGGAACAGGAACTTGAGAATATCAAAGACGAGGTTGCGGTGGACGAGAGGGAACTGCGCTAGATTACCGCGCTGGGGAACCGCGCCGGAGTACCGCGCTGGGGAACCGCGCTGGAGTACCGCGCTGGAGTACCGCGCTGGAGTACCGCGCTGGGGAATCCCTCCCTTTACCGTGGATCATCGGAATCATCGCCACTTTGGATTGCCTGACGCACTTTGCGGCGATCGGCCCGATGCTCTATCTGACGTAGTTGTTTCGGGGTGAGCTGATCGCGTCGCCGCAACCACGGCTGTGGTCCGGCATCGCCGGCCATGAGCGAACCAAGCGGGGTGATCTCGGCAACGACCGTGGCGAGACCGAACTCTTCGATCTGGGCACGCACGGCCGCAGCGGATTTGTATGCGACCGGTGTTTCGCTGAGGTCGGCTTTGCCATGCCACCAGCGCACTTCGATGTCGGCGCAGGATTCGCGGATGGTTTGCTCGACGCGGGCGGTATCGAGCGCGCCATCGCGATCTCGATAGTCACGCAGGACCGCACTGCGGGAGCGGTTACGTCCGGCCCCGTGCGGAGCGAAACCCAGGTAGCGGGTATTGTCGCGCCCGAGGGTCAGGAGGATTGGTTCCGCCATGTTCATCGGGATCAGCCCGAGGAGAGGACGACCCTGCTCGTCGCGCCAGGCCGGAGTGGCCCCTTTGCCGTGGAGATAGAGATCGCCGACCCGCCAGACGAAGTTGTGTTCGTTGCCGAAAGCGGTGATCGCGGAGCTGGCGGCGTTTTCCAAAAAACGCCGATGGATCGCCCGGTGATTGGCCAGAGTCCAGCGGCCGATGTAGGAGAGAGCCTCCCAGTAAGCTTGCCCGATTTCGGATTTCGCATCCAGCCAAGCGGCTGCCGGGGGAATATCCAGAGCAACCTTTTTCGTCTCAGCCACTGCTGCGGTTTGCCCTCGCTCATAGAGCTTCGCCCCGAGGCCGCGCGAACCGTGATGGGTGACGAGGACATGGCGGGAAATCGGGCTGGAGCTGCCGTTGAGTTCGTTACGAAGTGCGTCGGAGATCTCGCGGTAGCCGGCGATTGCCAAGGTGTTTACCAGATCAATGGTGATCGAGATTCGCCCGAGGAAGGCAAAGTGGTTACCGTCGCCCTGATCGGCGATATGTTGGACGGCATATTTCTGCAGTCCCTTGAGAAACGGATTCTTCCAGACGTCCTCATCGGTGACCGGATCAGGCACGTGCTCTTCGGAAGGACGCCCACCTGCTCCGAAACGCGTCGAAGCCATCAGGGAGTCGAGCAGGGCGCTCGTCGGGTGCTCGCTCGTGAAGACCGTGGCATAGAGCGAGCAACAAATGTCGGCACTGTGCGCTGAGGGGATGATGGCATCCCGCACCGCGATCGCTCCGCCGACGGGGATGACGGCTTCTCCACCGCCGACTGGACAGGCATCCGGCATGACCGCCCCGGCCTCGATGACCGGAGTCCGCAGCAACTCCTGCATCTGGCGGCGCACGGCGGCGATGTTTTTGATTTCCACGTCATTCTCCCCGCGAATGGCTTCGGCGAGCGGGGCCGGTTCGTCGCGCCGGGTCAGCTTCGGGGACGGTGGGGGGAAACGACGCGCGAGCAGCTTCAGAGCGTAGGCTTCATCATGGATGCCGCGAGCCGAGAGTTCGGCGAGGGCTGCATAGAGTTCGCCAAAGAGCGGGCCTTCCGGCCACCCTTTGGCGAGCAGTGTTTCGCGGGGGATCCGTAGGCTCATCGGGCGTCGCATGTCGCGGTCGCTCGTCAGACGAGCGACAGCTGGGAGTCAGTCGGCCTTAGAGCGTCTGAGCGATGGGGAATTCGGGCCGAATCCCCGATTTTCGCAGCCGGGCGGGGTGAGTCCGACAGGCTCCTAGCATGATGCGAGTGGAACGCGATCCCCAAACGGCCTCACGCCCCCAGCTTCCAATCTCCCCGATAGGGCAGGGACATGAGCTTGGTTTGAGCATCATCGTTGCCGACCACCTTCTCCTCCTTCGGATCCCATTGGATGGGGGAGCCGACAGCGTGAGAAAGATAGGCGAGGTGTCCCGGAGTGATGGAGCGATGAGCGGTTTCGGCCGGGGCTATGGTCACCTCCCGGGATTTTGCCGAGTCGATGAAATTCCGCTGATGTCCGGGTGATGGATAGGCTTTCCAATCACCGGCCACGAAGTCGGGTGCTGTCCACGCCGGATTGGAGGCGGTCAGGGCACCACGGGTGACGTGAACCCAGCCATTCTCCCCGATCCATTTGGCCCCCATCTGGTTGCGCGAGGACATGAGCACCTCGACGCCATTGGCGTATTTCGAGAGCACATCGTAATCGACCGGCGAGTCATAGATGTCCGTTTTCGGAAAGGTCCAATTCAGTGCTTCGACGGAAACCGGACCGCTCTGATCCATGTCGAGTCCCCAATGAGCAATGTCGTTGTGGTGGCCGATCCAGTCCATCAGTTGGCCACCGCCGAAATTCAAATGCCAGCGCCAGGTCCAATGGCAGCGTGCCTCCATGTAGGGGAGCTTCTCTGAAGGGCCGCACCAGAAATCGTAGTTCAGGTCGGCCGGAGGCGTTTTGATTGTAGGGTCGCCTTCGGGTTCGTTGTGGCCGCTGGGCAGACCGACTTCGACGCGGGTGACTTTGCCGAGCAGACCATTGCGAACGATTTCAACGGCTTGAGGGAAAGGCTTGTCGGAACGTTGTTGGGACCCAACTTGGAAAATGGCTTTGCGTGCCGCGACCTCACGGTGGATCGCGTGACCCTCGGCATAGAGGTGGGTCATTGGCTTTTCACAATAGACATCCTTGCCCGCCTGGAGTGCTGCCATGGTGATGATGCCGTGCCAGTGATCGGGCGTGGCGACCATGACCGCGTCGATGTCGTCGCGGGCGATCAGATCGCGGTAGTCCTCATAAGCATCGCAACCTTTCCAGGCACCGGAGGCAGACTGAGCGGCATAGGCCTGCTCCATGGCCGCCTTCCCCGCGTGAATCCCGTATTCACGACTCTTTTTGCCGTTCTGAACCCGGAAGTGAGTGCCGGCCACGTCGCAAACGGCGAGTCCCTGAACATCGGAGTGCTTGAGGAAGGCTTCCATGACGCCCGTGCCGCGGTTGCCCATGCCGATAAAGCCCATATTGATGCGCTTGCTCGGTGCGTCTGCCCCGCGAACGGAGGCGGGAATAATCGTCGGGGCGGCGACAAGTGCGGCGGCATGTCCGAGGAATTGGCGTCTGGTGGTCATGTGGTTTGGGGCGGTTCAGCTGTTAGCGGTTTAGCAGTTTAGGTGGGAGAAAAATGGGAGCGCGAGCGTCTCGTCTGTTTTGCTTGGTGGCCGATTGAATAGGGTATGGTCAGTGATCCAATAGGGTATGGCCGGTGACTCAATCGGGTTAGACATCACACAACTGCGCGGCATGCCGCAGGGCGAGCACCGGATCATCCCACGTGGGAATGAATTCCTGAGCGACATAGCCGGTGTAGCCGGTCGCGAGGATCTCTTTGAGAATGGCGGGGTAGTTGATCTCCTGGGTGTCGTCGAGTTCGGCACGTCCGGGATTGCCGGCGGTGTGGTAATGACCGATCAGCTCGTGATTCTGGCGGATGCGGCGGATGATGTCGCCGTTCATGATCGAGACGTGATAGATGTCGAAGAGCAGTTTAAAATTCGGCGATCCGACACGGCGGACGAGGTCGAAGCAAAAATCCACATCATCGCCGAAGTAGCCGGGATGGCCTTTCATCGGATGGGTGTCGTCGCGGGAATTGAGGTGTTCAAGCACGAGGGTGATGCCCGCTTTCTCGGCCTCGGGGAGAACCTCTTTCCACACTGCGATGCAATCGTCGGCCGCTTTCACGGGGTCCATGCCGTCGAACTTCATGCCGGTGAAAGTGATCACATTTTTACATCCGACCGAGGCGGCGGTGGCGATGCCTTCGCGCAGTTTCGCGAAGACTTCATCACGGAATTCGGGATTGCACGGGCCTTTGGCGAAGCCATGGGTGCTCACCAGCGAGATTTCCAAGCCTAGTTCCCGCACTCCTGGATAGGCTTCTACCGGAATGCCCTCCATCGCCACGAGCCCGATTTCCTTGCAGTGTTTGGCCAGAGCCAGGGCGTCGAAATGGTCTTTGAAACACCAGCCCATGATGGATTGGCGGATCCGTCCTTTCGTTACGTGAAAGGCCGGATCAGTCGCGCTGCGGGGCATCTGGGCGTGTAGGCTGGCGGGCAAGCCGATTCCGGCGAGCGTGCCGGTGGCGCATTTGAAAAAGTCACGGCGGGGTGTCATGGTCGCCGAGAGTAGAGAGTTCTGACGAGGCTGGCAAGAACGCAAACGGGCGCAGATAGGGGATGCGGGATTCAAGCCGTGAATCTCTTTTCCAGGCTCACAACGGGAAAGGGGCGGCCAAACTGCGTTGGGATGTCGTAGCGTTCGATTACCGAATACCCGTGTGTTGTATAGAGAGGTTCACCGGTGACGGTCGCGATGACGTGAGCTGAGCGATATCCAGCTGTTTGCAGGGCCTCTTCGCAATGCCGGAGGAGCGCCGTGGCAATTCCTTGGCGGGCAAATTCGGGATCGACAAAAAAGGCACGAATGCGGGCGGGCTCAGTTTTCGGATCCAGGATCTCCCGAGTCTCGGGGTGATCATCTTCGAAACTCGCACATCGGCCACTCCAGGCTCCGAAGCCCAGCAAAGTGTCACCACGTTCCGCCACGAAATAGGTCCGGTCACGAATGAGCCATTCGTCGATCCGAAAGATCGTGGCGAGGGCGGCCTCGCGCTGCTCGGAGGTATAGTCGTTGATCTGCAAAAGCCTCACCGACCGCTCGATGATCTGGCGCATCGCCGGAAGGTCTGAAGGTTCAGCAAGGCGGATCGTATGCATCGTATGAGCAAAAGCCGTGTCGGTGGAGTCGAGCGAGCGTCATGAATAGATCTTCCGTCTCAGTGCGCGGGCCGCCGGGAAGGACTCGACAGAAACGTCCTTCATTGGCCACTAGCGGCAAGGGTGCCGAAGACCCTCTTGTTCTCGAACAGAGGCACTGGGATCGTGTTTGAGAAGGCCAGCCAAATGGTCGTGATATTCACTTCGCTAGGAGCCTGTCGGAGTTAGAGCGCCTGAGCGCGGGAATTGGGGTTCGAGTCAGAATTTTCATGAGTTTGAGGAGTTTGTGTGAACACAAATGACGAAGACGAGAGGGAATTCGGGCCGAATCCCCGATTTCCGCAGCCGGGCGGGATAAGTCTGGCAGGCTGCTAGACCGATATCTATCCGATTCACGAATAAATCTCCGCACCCTGCTCGGCGAATTCCTTGGCCTTTTTCTGCATTCCTTCCTCTAGCGCGGCAGCTTCATCGAGGCCTTGTTGCTCGGCATAGGCGCGGACTTCCTCGGTGATTTTCATCGAACAAAAGGTCGGGCCACACATGGAGCAGAAGTGCGCGGTTTTCGCACCGTCCTGCGGCAGGGTCTCATCGTGGAAGGAGCGGGCCTTGGTAGGGTCGAGCGCAAGGTTGAACTGGTCTTCCCATCTGAATTCAAAACGGGCTTTGCTCAAGGCATTGTCACGGATCTGGGCAGCGGGGTGTCCTTTCGCCAAATCAGCAGCGTGAGCGGCGATTTTGTAGGTGACGACGCCGTCGCGGACGTCTTCGCGATTTGGGAGGCCGAGATGCTCCTTGGGCGTGACGTAACAAAGCATGGCGCAGCCATACCAACCGATCATGGCTGCACCGATGCCACTGGTGATGTGATCGTAGCCAGGAGCGATGTCCGTGGTGAGTGGGCCGAGGGTGTAGAAGGGCGCTTCGTGGCACCACTCAAGCTGCTTTTTCATGTTCTCCTCGATGAGGTGCATGGGGACGTGACCGGGGCCTTCGTTCATGACTTGCACCCCCTTCGACCAGGCGGTGGTGGTCAGTTCGCCCTGGACCTCAAGTTCGCCGAACTGGGCCGCGTCATTGGCATCAGCGATGGAACCGGGACGCAGACCATCACCGATCGAGAAGCTGATGTCGTAGTCAGCCATAATGTCGCAGATGTCCGACCAATGAGTGTAGAGGAAGTTTTCCTTGTGATGGGAGAGACACCACTTCGCCATGATCGAACCGCCCCGACTGACGATGCCGGTCATGCGCTTCGCGGTCCATGGGATGAAGCGCAGCAGCACGCCCGCGTGGATGGTGAAATAATCGACGCCTTGCTCGGCTTGTTCGACCAAGGTGTCCCGGAAGACTTCCCAGCAGAGGTCCTCGACCCGGCCATTCACTTTCTCCAAAGCCTGGTAGATCGGGACGGTGCCAATCGGAACCGGGGAGTTGCGCAGGATCCATTCGCGGGTCGCATGGATGTTTTTTCCGGTCGAGAGATCCATCACGGTATCGGCGCCCCAGAGGGTGGACCATTGCAATTTTTCAACCTCTTCATCGATGGTCGAAGCTACGGCCGAGTTGCCGATATTGGCGTTGATCTTGACGAGGAAGTTGCGGCCGATGATCATCGGTTCGCTCTCGGGATGATTCACATTCGCGGGGATGATGGCTCGTCCGCGAGCGACCTCGTCTCGCACGAATTCAGGAGTGATGTAGTCTGGAATCGAAGCACCGAAAGAATTCCCCGGATGCTGGAATGGCAACTGGTTGCGCGGTCCCGCTCCATCGGTCATCGCCTCGAACGCGGCCTCCCTGCCCAAATTCTCCCGGATGGCGATGAACTCCATCTCGGGGGTGATGATGCCCTGTTTGGCATACCACATCTGGGTTACCGGATGGCCGGCGCTGGCCTTCAGAGGTTCGCGGCGCAGGCCGGGGTATTCCTTGAGTTTGTTGAGGGGGGATTTCTTCTCGTTGTAGCGATCAGAGTGCTCCGAGGAAAGGTAGCCATTGTCCTCGGGTTTTACATCCCGTCCAGCATAGGTGGCCACATCGCCGCGTCCGAGGATCCAGTCGCGGCGCAGCGCAGGCAGTCCGTGCTCGACGCTGCCGCCAAAGTCCGCATCGCCCCATGGGCCGCTCGTGTCGTAGATGCGGACCGGTTCATTGACTTCGACGCGACCGTTCGGATGTTTTGTCTCGGAGAGCAGAACCTCACGAAGCGGAACGCGCACATCAGGATGGACCTTCCCCGCCACGAAGACCCGCCGACTTTTCGGGAAGACCTCGGTCCAGTGGGTGTCGATGGTCGGGGCGGGAGTGTCAGTTGTGTTGCTCATAGGGCGGGGAGATGGGAAATGAATCGGCGGGCGACGGGCCGGAAAGGTTACGCGTCGAAGACGGTTCCGAACACGCGCGAGGGTCGCACAAGATTCGCAGAAAGGGGCTGTCGAGGTCGAGGCTCATCAGGTGACTCCCTGCGGCAGCATGACCTGCATCAGGTTCGAAGGGTCTGTCCTGTCGGGCAGGACAATCTCAGCGCACCGCGCTCCCCTGTCAGTTGGGGAAACGTAGCGCAGCGGGCAGGGGAGTCAAGTCCGGCAAGCGGTGGAATCGGTCGATGGGACACCCGTCCGTTTTGGCACGCTGTTTGCTTCCTCGACTCTAAACCGCAGCCGCCGGCAGCGGCCCTTGTAAACCCCCTATCTCATGTCGAACGCCATTGCCGGAGTCATCAGCGAACTCCATCGTATCTATCGTGATTGCTCGGAGGGGGAGTTGGCGGACTACATTCCGGAACTCACCAAGGCGAATCCCGATTGGTATGGCATCACGGTGATTACGGCGGACGGGCAATCCTACTCGGTGGGGGACTACCAGCAGCCCTTCACGATTCAGTCCATCTCAAAGGCCTTCACTTACGGTATGAACCTCGACGCGTTCGGGGTCGAGGCAGTGGGGCGGAAGATTTGTGTGGAGCCTTCGGGCGATGCGTTCAATTCCATCAGTCTTGATCCGGGAACGGGACGTCCGCTCAATCCGATGATCAATGCGGGAGCTATCGCCGCCTCAGGGATGGTTCCCGGGACGGGTTTCGACCAACGCTTCGACCGCATCCTTCAGCAGTTTTCCCTCTATGCCGACAGCAAACTTACGGTAGCCGAAGATGTCTATCAGTCTGAGAGCTCGACCGGGTTCCGGAACCGGGCGATCGCCTATCTGTTGCGCAATTTCGAAATCTTGGGCGATCCGGTCGAGGAGGCCGTCGAGGTGTATTTCAAGCAATGCTCTATCCTGGTGACTTGCGAGGAACTGGCCATGATGGGGGCCTCCCTGGCCAACGGGGGCGTCAATCCACGCAGCGGCAAGACTGCCCTCCTCCCCGAGCACGTCGAGAAGGTCCTGAGCGTGATGAGCAGTTGCGGGATGTATGACTACTCCGGGGAGTGGCTTTACAACGTCGGACTTCCGGCGAAGAGCGGTGTCGGCGGTGGAGTGCTGGGAGTCTTGCCGGGACAACTGGCGGTGGCGGTATTCTCCCCGCGATTGGATGCGAAAGGAAACAGCGTCCGTGGACTCAAGACTTTTGCGGAACTCTCCAAGCGCTTCAATCTGCATTTGTTCAATGCACCGGTATTATCCGATCATTCGATCCGGCGGACCTACACGCTTGCGGAATTGAGTTCGACCCGGCAGCGGAGCCAGGAGGATCACACTCTCATCCGCGAGCACGGGGCTGGGACCCGGGTGATCGTGTTGCAGGGGGATTTCTTTTTCGCGGCGATGGAGCGGGTCCTGCGGGTGGTCTCGAAGCATGTTGATGAAACGACCACTTTCGTCGCTGATTTGAGGAGAGTGGGGTTGACGGATCGCGCCACCGAGGGGCTCTTGGAAACAATCTCCGGTGAACTGGTGGCTTCGGGCAAACGTTTGTTCGTTGTCGATCCAGGAAGGACCATCCAACGTGATCGATTCGCCGGGGGTAAGGCGACCATCGAGTTTTTCGAGGATATCGACAGCGCTCTTGAGCTGTGTGAGGTCGAGTTGCTGCGAGCGCATGGCGCGGTCAGTCATGAAGAGATTCCGATGGAGATCGAGGAATTCGCCTGGTTCGAAGGGCTCAGCGAACCGGAGATGAGTTCGATGAAGCGTTCCCTGGAGGAGGTCAGTTTTGCGGCGGGAGCGACGCTGATGCTCCAGGGAGATGCTCCCGATTACATTTATTTGCTCGCCTCGGGGGGAGTGGCGATCTACCACCGTTCCGACACAGGGGAGAACCGGATTTTCTCGTTTTCTCCCGGAGTCTGCATCGGTGACCTCGCGGCCATCGATGGATCACCCCGCTCCGCCGACGCCCGGGCTTTGGTTCCTTCGGTCTGTTACCGGCTCGCCGTAGGGCACTTGCACGAATTGGAGGTGGAGAATCCTCCGCTCTACGCCAAGTTGATTCGGAATCTGCTCAAAATCAATCTGGGCAGGCTTCGCCGCGCCACCCAGGAGATCGGGACTCTCAAACAGTGATTCGAAAGCCGGGTTTCCCCCCAGAGTTCGCGAGGGATTGTCAGGGAATCTTAAGGATTTTCCTTGCATAGATAGGGCTTTGCTTCGTTATAAAGGAGTGTATAAATGACATGAGTGTTTTTTAACCAAGTTCGCCTGCTATGAAGTTGTCGCCTCACCCCTTTTGTTTCCTTGTGGCTTGCATCGGTTTCGCTTCTCTCACGACCGGTCACTCTCAGGTGGCCCAGAGCGGGAAAGTGAGTGTCTCTGTCGGGGATGTCACGGTGATTCCATCCGGAGGGGGGGCGGCAGTTCCGCTGAAGGCGGGCGATGTGGTGCCGGTGGGGGCTACGGTGAAAACCGGCGTCGGTGCCCGAGCGGTGATCGTGATGACTCCCAAAGCCGCCATCCGCGTGGCGGAGAGTTCTGAAATCCTGATCGAGTTGGTGGACCAGACTGTTTTACCGGTCGCCGTGGTGGTCGATCTCAAGGATGGAGGTCTCAGTGCGCTGCTCAAGCCGGACGGTCCCAATGAACTCGATTTCAAAGTCCGCACCCCTAGTGGAGTGGCCGCGGCCCGCGGCACCCTTTACTCCGTCGCAGTAAAAGACGGCAAGGGCTATGCCCAGGTCAAAGAGGGGCGCGTTGAGATCGTGCCGAATGCTCCGGCAGCACAGGCAGCCCCGCAGTAGTCTGGGTCCACTGGCTCTTGCGAAATCCTAGCGGCATCCCATGAAGCGTAACGCGGCAACCAAGTTGATTCGGCTTGCTTGTCTGTTCGCGGCGGCTTCGCTAGTTGCGCTCGGGCCACTTCCGCTTTGGGGGAATCCGACTGGGGAGGCACCCGTTGTGCCGGGGGATTTCAGTTTTTCAGAAGGAGGGGGGACTCTCAATATTACCCAGACCAGCCAATTCGGCATCATCGATTGGGACACCTTTTCCATTGGTCCTAGTGAGACGGTGCGTTTCAACCAGCCCGGTGTCAGCAGCGCCACCCTGAACCGGGTGACCGG
>Ga0105044_10002446_pt1 | contig 25337 bp, 27 predicted proteins | sample MAT01_FD_78092 | JGI IMG/M metagenome (GOLD analysis project Ga0105044, IMG submission 78092) | Freshwater microbial communities from Lake Fryxell liftoff mats and glacier meltwater in Antarctica - MAT-01 | ecosystem: Environmental > Aquatic > Freshwater > Ice > Liftoff microbial mat | place... | reverse complement strand
GTCAGATGTCGTAGTAGAGGGTGAACTCGTAGGGGTGGGGCCTCAGCCTGAGGGCGTCGACCTCGTGGGTGCGCTTGTAGCGGACCCACGTGTCGATCAGGTCGTCCGTGAAGACGCCGCCGACGCGGAGGAAGTCGTTGTCGGCCTCGAGTGCGTCGAGGGCCGCCTCGAGGGAGCCGGGAACCTGCGGCACGTTGGCGAGCTCCTCGGGCGGGAGGTCGTAGAGGTCCTTGTCCATCGGTGTGGGCGGCTCGATGCGGTTGGCGATGCCGTCGAGGCCGGCGAGCAGCATGGCGGAGAAGGCGAGGTAGGGGTTCGACGTGGAGTCGGGGCAACGGAACTCCACGCGCTTCGCCTTGGGCGACCGTTGCCCGAGCGGGATGCGACAGGCCGCCGAGCGATTCCGCTGCGAGTAGACGAGGTTTACCGGTGCCTCGTAGCCGGGGACCAGCCGCTTGAAGCTGTTGGTGGTTGGGTTGGTGAACGCGATGACGGCGTGGGCGTGGTGCAGCAGGCCGCCGATGTACCAGCGCGCGATGTCGCTCAGCCCCGCGTAGCCGGCTTCGTCGTAGAAGAGCGGCTCTCCGCCCTTCCAGAGCGATTGATGCACGTGCATGCCCGATCCGTTGTCCTCGAAGATCGGCTTCGGCATGAACGTCACGCTCTTGCCCGCCGCCCAGGCCACGTTCTTGAGCACGTACTTGAACGTCATGAGGTTGTCGCCCATGGCCAACAACGTGTCGAAGCGGATGCCGATCTCGCCCTGGCCGCCGGAAGCCACCTCGTGGTGGTGCAGCTCCGTCTCGATGCCCACCTCGTGGAGCGTGGCGGACATGTCGGAGCGCAGATCCATGTAGTGGTCGGTGGGCGGGGTGGGGAAGTAGCCCTCCTTCGTCCGCGGTTTGTGGCCGAGGTTCGGGCCTTCGTCCTTGCCGGTGTTCCACTGCCCCTCCACCGAATCGACTCGGTAGAAGCTGCCGTTCGGCGTGGTCTCGTAGCGGACGTCGTCGAAGATGAAGAACTCTGGCTCCGGCCCGAAGTAGGCGGTGTCGGCCACGCCCGTGGAGAAGAGGTGCTCCTGCGCCTTCTGGGCGATGTAGCGCGGGTCGCGTGAGTAGCGCTCGCCGGTGACCGGGTCGGCTACGTAGCAGTGCATCACCAATGTCTTCCGCTGACGGAACGGGTCGAGGTAGGCAGTGTTCGGATCCGCGATGAGCACCATGTCGCTCTCTTGGATCTGCTGGAACCCGCGGACCGACGAGCCGTCGAAGGCGTGGCCCTCCTCGAACTGTCCTTCGTCGAGCACCGCCGCAGGGATCGTGACGTGCTGCATCACACCGGGTAGATCGCAGAAGCGCAGGTCGACGAACTCGACGTGCTCCTGCTCAACCAGCTCCAGGACCTCGTGCGGCGACCGTTCTTCCATAGGCCGCGAACGTACTTCGGCAGACGAGACGAGAGCGCCCCTTCTGGGACGCCCTCCAGATCGCTCGATCGGATCGCCGTACCAGGGCGCTGCGGAGCGACCAGGTCGGCTCGTGCCGTGGTCAGCCTGCCGGGATGACGTACACCACGACGTGGTCGAGGGGTTCGTCATCCAGTTCGAGGAGCTTGCGGGCAGGCGGCGAAGCTGCGAGCACCGGGTCGATGAGCCGGAACCGCAGTGCGCTGAGGAAGTCGCCGGAGCGCAACCGCTCCTCGGCCTCGCTGGGGTCGATCCGATCGCCGATGCCCACGAAGATGCCGTCGCGCCGCTGGATCTCGAGCGCCACCGCCCGCTCGGCCGCCGCTCGGTCGGCGATGAGCGAGGGCGAGGGGCGGTAGGTGGCGATGGGAGTGGCGGCCGGATCGGGCGCGGGAGGTTCGTCTCTGCCCATCTCGACGACCAGCACGTCCCGGGCGCGGCCATCATCCACCCGGTGGTCGCCGAAGGACGGCGCGTGTCGCTCGGGAACACGCACGTCGTAGCCGGCTCGCTCGAGGTGGCGTAGGAGCCCGGTGCCGACGTTGTAGCTCGCGATCGTCGGACCTAGGTTGATCAAGTAGTGGCCCGAAGGGTCGAGCGCATCCACCACCTGAGGTGACAACGAGCGCACGTAGGTGGAGGTGGCGGTGGCCGTCGGGCGGTGCGGCTCGCCCAAGCTGACCACGGCGAGCACGGCGACGATGGCGACCGCCGACGCCACGGCGACCGCACGGGGGATGTGGGCGTGCAGGCGCTCGCCCGCCAGGTGAGCGAGGCCCGCCGCCACCGCCACCCAGAGCACGGCCGTGACCGGCCACAGCCACAGGTAGTTGTGGAGCGCGAACAGGTTGAAGAGCGACTGGGGGATCTTGGTCGTCAGCGCTCCCCCGGTCGCGAGGGCGCTGAGCGCGATCACTACTGCCGCCGTCACCGCTGGGAGGCGCACTCGGCACGCCACGGCCACGATGAGGGCAGACGCGATGAGGAGCCCGGCGGCGGCGTACTGGGCGCCCGATGGCGAGGCGAGGAGATCCAGCGGGTCTGCGCCGGCCTGCGCCCACACGGGCCGCACCACCAGCGCCTGGACCAGGACGTCGAGGGCTCCCCTCACGCCCAGCGTCTCGTCGTCGAGCGACCCGGAGGCCTGCAGGATGGCCCGCAGGTTGCCGCCCCGGTTGATCAAGGCATCGGTCAGTGGAAATGCCCAGCACGCCACCAGCACGCCGGTCCCGACCAGCGCCCGGCGGCGATCTGGAGCGACCAAGGCGGCGGGCTGACCCCGCCGGCGTGCGATGGCCCAGCGCACGGTGACCAGGACACCGGCGGCAGTCGCCGTCGCGACCACAGGGCCTGGGATGGTGAGGTGGGCCTGGGCGGCCCAGCTGCCGAACACCACCGCTGACGTGACCGCCCATGGCCGTCGTTCGGTGGCCGCCACCAGCGACACCGCACAGGCGAGAAAGGGCAGCACGGCCACGTCCGGGTTGAACGGAGACACGAGGACCGGGCCGCGCAGGGACCACAGGAGTGCCGAAGCCACGGCGCTCGAGCCGGCCAGCAGCGTCGGGCCGCCCAGCCGGTAGGCCCACATCAAGGCGACAGCCACGCTGGCCAGGTTCACCAGAGTCACCACGACCACGGCCACCCGCGGGTCGTCTACCACGGCTGACACGACACCGATGGCCTGCGACTCGAGCGGACCGGGGTGGTGGACCTGTACCCCGACCGCGACGCCCACCGTGCTCGGCATCCCGACCAGCGGGGTATCGGACGAGAAGAGGTCGTCACCTCGAAGGACGATGGCGGCTTCATCGCCTTGGGGTACCCAATCCGGCACGAGCTGCGCGGCGGACGACAGCAGAGGGACGACCGCCAGCACCACGAGCAGCAGCAGGGCGGCGGAGATCGGGTCCCTTCGACGGTTCGCCAGGCCTTGCCGGGGCTGAGCTGGTGCCTCGGAGGTCCTCCGTTTCATGGGAGGCCGGACGCTACCGCTCGGCACATCACGCGGCAAACCTCGCAGCGCTCGCCAGACGCGACGAGGGCCCCCTTCGCTGGGCGCCCTCATGGCGATCAAACCGGTGCGGCTTTCGGGCGTCGACACAACCGTCGAGCGATCGGATCGCCGATCTCCACACCCTGGTGGTCACGACGCGGAGCGGTAGGCCTCCTCGACGATCGCCAACGCCGTCAGGCCAACCTCGGCCGACGCGATCGGCGTGGCGCCGGTGGCACAGCAACGGGCGAAGTCCGCCATCTGGGCCGCGTACATCGGCAGGGAGCAATGCTCCTCGCCGTCGGGCGGCTGGGGGCCGGCGGCGGGATCGGACCAGATGCGGTCGTAGCCGCCGGTGCCGTATACCTCGGTGTCCGCCTCCACACCGTCGAGGCGCGGCTGCCACCATCCGCACTCCACCACGCTCCGTACGGTGCTGCGATCCGGCATCGACCAGTCGATGAGCACCACGCCGTCGTCGTCGAGGGCATGGTCGCCGTAGGCGTTGCCCAGCGACGCGACGACGCGCGCCGGCGCCGGGTCGCCGAGCAGGAAGCGCGCCGTGTCGATGGCATGGATGCCCATGTCGATGAGCGCCCCTCCGCCCGCCAGCGCTGGGTCCGTGAACCAGCCCGACGGGCCCCACCCGGCGTGAATGCCGTAGCCGCGCGTGCGCACTGGTTGGCCGACCGACCCGGCCGCCAGTCGATCGCGCGCCGCGATCACCTCGGCGCGGTAGCGCCACATGTGCCCGACGAGCAGGGTCACCCCGGCATCGGCGGCGGCTTGGGTGATCTCCGTTGCCTCGGCGACCGATAGCGCCATGGGCTTCTCGAGCAGCACGTGCTTGCCGGCGGCGATCGCCGCGAGGGCTTGGACGTGGTGGAGGGCGTTCGGGGTGCCGACCACGACCGCGTCGACGTCGTCGGCCGCCACGGCCCGCCGCCAATCGTCATCGCGATGACAGATCGACGACACCCGCAGGCCGTTGGCCAGCGCCGCGCGTTCGTGCATCTGGCCGATGAACCCGTGGCCGAGCAGCGCGAGGCGCAGCGGCGCCGTCATGCGGCGACGATCGCGGCGGCGTGCGCTTGGATGCGAGCAGCCGCTCGGGCCACGTCGAGCACGTCCTCCCGGTCAGCGAGGAGGAGGCGGTGTTGCAACCACACCGTGGTGGCGGCGGCCCGCTCGGCGTTCGGGAGGTGGAGCGAGGCGGCGGTGTACGTGGGGGCCGACGCCCGCAGTCTGGGGCCGAAGCGGAGGTCTCGGAAGACGGCCAGCTCGCCCAGGGAGGGGTACGACACCCCCATCGGCACACCCTCGGCGCCCAACGCCTCCTCGAACCGGCGGAGGGGGAGCCCGGCGAAGTCGCGGGGGTCGTAGTGGAAGACGAAGCAGTAGTTGCCCTGGCTGTCCATCCGTGGATCGCGACGCGGCGGTCGGAGTCCCGGGATCTCATCGAGCGCAGCGTTGAGGGCGAGGGCGTTCTCGTTGCGGATGCGGTTCTGCTCGGGAAACCGGCGGAGCTGGGCTCGGAGCACCGCGCCCTGCCACTCGGTCATCCTGAGGTTCGAGCCGTAGCTGGCGTGGTGGTAGAACCACTCGCCCTTCACTCGGCCACAATCGGCGTACGCCCACGCGCGATCGCAGAGGTCGACGTCGTTGCCGATGAGCACGCCCCCTTCGCCGGCGGTCATCAGCTTCGATTGCTGCATCGAGAAGCTGCCGAAGTCACCCCACGAGCCGACGCCGCGCCCGCGCCAGAAGGTGCCATGGGCGTGGGCACAGTCCTCGATCAGGCGCAGCCCTCGATTGGCGCAGACCGCCACGAGCGCATCCAGGTCGGCCGCGGCACCGGCGACGTGCACGGCGATCACCGCGCGCGTGCGCTCCGTGATCGATGCCTCGACCGCGGCGGCGTCGATGCAGAGCGTGTCCGGGTCGATGTCGACCAGAACCGGGGTGGCGTTGACCGCGAGGATCGCAGCAGCCGACGCGATGAAGGTCATCCCGGGCACGATCACCTCATCGCCCTCGCCGATGTCGCAGGCGGCCAGCGCCGCTTCGAGCGTGTGGGTGCCGTTGGTGAGGGCCAGCCCGACCTGGGCGCCGTGGTATGACGCGAACTCGGAGGCGAACGTGGCGGCTTCGTGTCCATCCCCGTGCCACCACCCTCCGGCGTCGAGCACCTCGAGCAGCGCCGCTCGCTCCGAGTCGTCCCAGACGGGCCACGACGGATAGGGCTCCTGGCGGATGGGCTCACCGCCGAGGACCGCGGGTCGGTCGAGGATGCTGGTCACGTCACCCGCGTGCCGTGGTCGTCGAGCCAGCCGGCCAGGCCGCCGAAGCGAACGACGCGGAACTCCTCGGCCGCGCCGACGCCGTAGCGGCTCCCCACCCGCTCTGCGTTGGCGTGGAGGAGCACACCAATGAGCTCGGACGGGTCAGCGAGGGCGAGCGCGTCCTCGATGGCGTCGATGCGCCATCCGCCCGTGGCCGCTTGGAGCCGGAGCTGGTGGAGCAGGTGGAGCATCATCGTCGATTGGGCGGACGCCGCCTCGATCTTCCGATCGAGGGAGTCGCTGATGTCGATGACGTCCGTCACGCGTTGCAGCTCGCGCCCGAAGTACCACCGCTCGAAGCAGCCGTGCACGGCGAGGCCCGCCTCGAGGTGCTCGGGGTGGTGCTTGTCGAACTGGCTCGTCCAGAACGACTCGTCCGTCGCCGCCGCGACCTGGACGTGATCCTGGTTGTCCTCCCCGAACATGCTGTACGGATCGAAGGTGACGAGCGCATAGGGCCGGTGGGTCCGCACCTGCCTGATGATCTGCTCGCGCAGGGCCACCTCGCTCACGTCGCCGAGGGTGTCGGTGGGGTAGCCGAGGTCAACGACCTCCGTCACGCCGAGGATGCGCGCCGCCTCGTGGAACTGGACGGTGTTGCGCTCGATGGTGGCCTGCTCGTCGAGCCCGACGGAGTCCCACCGGTCATCGGTGGTACGGACGACGACGACGGACCAGCCTTCGCGCGTCCACGCGGCGACGGTGCCGCCCACGAACAGGGTCATGTCGTCGGCATGGGCCACGACGAGCAGCACCACTCGCCCGTGGCCTGGCTCGATGGCTCGCAGCTCGGGGCCTGGCATCGCCCGGACGGTAGCAGCGCCGTGCACGCCAGCTCGGGCGATCGGGTCGGGATCAGTCGAGCGGCGGGAGGCCGACGTGGAGTTGCCGCTGTGGCACGACGCGAAGGGCCTCTGCGTGTGTCGCCGATGCGTCGCCCAGCCGCCGCGCCTGGCGTCGCTCACGGTGATCGAGTGCTCGGTGCAGGGCGGCGAGATCGCCGGCGTCGAACTGGGCCTGGTAGCAGTCGAGCGCGCCGTGACGCTCGACCTGGAAGGGCGAGGTGTCGACGTAGGTGGTCGGGGCGGCGGTGAAGTAGTAGGCGATCCACGGACACGAGAACGGTTCGCCGTCGGTGCCGCTCCGGATGCGCGGGAGGCCGCTCAGGAGCACGGCCTCCGCCACGGCGGCGGCCGTCGAGAGGTGGTCGGCGTGCGACTCATCGGGGAGCTGCGGGTCAACCGTCAGCACGAGGTCCGGGCGCACGTCCCGGATGATGTCGATGAGCTGGTCTCGGAGCTCGACGTGGGGCAGTCCTCCGGCGTCGGGCCAGTCGAGGCGGATCTGGCGACCCACGCCGATGATGCGCCCTGCCCGCTCCTGCTCCTCGGCCACGAGCTCACGCGCCTGGGTGTCGCTGAGCTCGGCGTCGAGCACGCCGGCCACGTCATCGGTGACGGTGACGTAGGTGAGGTGACCGCCGCTGACGGCGATCCGTCTGAGGGTGCCCGCACAGCCGAGGTCGTTGTCGTCGTAGTGCGGTTGCACGACCAAGGGCCGGCGGCAGTCGAGCACCTGCATCGGTGCTGACGCTACTCAGCCGGGGTGGGCCGGTCGGGCAGACTGCGATCATGATCGGCGATCCGTTCCCTTGTGCAGAAGTGGCCGCCGTGGACGTGCTCGAGGAGCTCGGGTCTTCGATCGTCTGTGCGAACGATCCGCCGTGGACGTCGTTCCGGCGTGCCCACGGTGCCCGCCTCCGCGAGACGTGGCGAGTGGTCAGCGCGCGGGACATGGATCTGCATCATCTCGAGGCGGTGGCCGCGGATCTCCGCACCGATGCGCGGGTGGGCGACAGCACCCTCGTCGGCTTCGGCGGCGGGACGGCGCTCGATACCGCGAAGTTCCTGGCGTGGCGGCTGGAGCGCCCCCTGGTCCAGATCCTCACCCTCACCTCGGTCGACGCGGGCTTCACCGATGCCGTTGGTGTTCGGGATGCCGGGCGTGTGCGCTACATCGGCCAGGTCCGCCCCGACCTCGTGGTGCTCGACCTGGTGCTGATTCGCGGTGCGCCTGTGGCGCTCAACCGAGCCGGCATCGGCGACATCCTGTCCTGTCACACGGGCCTCTGCGACTGGCGACTCGCAGCCGATGCGGGTCACGGCCCCCCCTGGGACGACGACTTGGCGGCACTCGGTGCCGGCCTGCTCGATGAGCTGGAGGCGGCCAGCGCCGACATCGCTGCGGTGACCGACGGCGGCGTGCGGTTTCTCGCCGATGCGTACCGTCGCATCGGAGCGGCATGCGCATGGGCCGGTCACAGCCGGTTCGAGGAGGGGAGTGAGCACTTCTGGGCCTACGCCTACGAGCACCGCACCGGCGCCCGCCTGCTGCACGGCGAGCTCATCGCCTTGGCCGTCTGCGCGCTGGCCCACGTGCAGGGCAACGACCCCAGTCGGGCTCGGCGCATCGTCAGCGACTCCATGGCTCGGGCCCATCCAGAGGACCTCGGGATCGACGAGGTCCCGTTCCGAGGGTGCTTGCGCGATCTGGGTGCGTACGCCCGGGCCGAGGATCTGGACGTGAGCGTCGCCGATCTCCGCCCGATCACCGAGTCGCAGATCGACGCCGCGTGGGCGTTCGTCAACACGCTCCCGAGGGCAGTGGTGCCCTGAGACGCGACGAGGGCGCCCCGCCGCGGGCGCCCTCCAGATCGCTCGAACCGGTGTTGCTACGCCAGGGCGGTGCAGACCGTGTCGATGATGATGAAGGTCACGTCGTACGGATCACAGTTGGCGTTGGGACGCCGATCCTCGATGTAGCCCTTCTGGTCCACCTCGACCTGCCACGGGATGCGCACGGACGCTCCCCGGTCGGACACGCCGTAGCTGTACACGTCGTGCGGGGCGGTCTCGTGCTGGCCGGTGAGGCGGTCCTCGATGCCGTGGCCGTAGAGCTCCACGTGCTCCTTGATCCGCGGGGCGAGCGACTCGGCGGCCGCGATGATCGGGTCCCAGCCCTCTCGCATGGCCTTCGTCGAGAAGTTGGTGTGGGCGCCGGCGCCGTTCCAGTCGCCCTTGACGGGCTTCGGGTCGAGCGTGGCGGACACCTCGAAGTCCTCACCGATGCGGTACAGCAGCCACCGAGCGATCCACAGCTCGTCGGCCACCTGGGGAGCGGCGACGGGCCCGACCTGGAACTCCCACTGGCCGGGCATGACCTCGGCGTTGATGCCCGAGATGTGCAGGCCTGCCGCCAGGCACGCATCGAGGTGGGCCTCCACGACGTCACGGCCGTAGACCTCGTCGGCGCCGACACCGCAGTAGTAGCCACCCTGCGGAGCGGGGAAGCCGCCGAAGGGGAAGCCGTAGGGGCGTCCGTCCTTGAAGAAGGTGTACTCCTGCTCGATGCCGAACCACATCTCCTGGTCGGCGAACTTCTCCGCCGCCTCGGCGCAGCGACGACGGGTGTTCGTCTCGTGGGGCTTCATGTCGATGTAGAGCACCTCGCACATGACGAGGATGTTGTGGCCGCCGCGGATCGGATCCGGGCACTGGAACACGGGCTGGAGCACACAGTCCGACTTGTCGCCGGGAGCCTGGTTCGTCGACGAACCGTCGAAGCCCCAGATGGGGAGCTCCGTCTTCCCGTCCTCCATGATCCTGGTCTTCGAGCGCAGCTTGGCCGTCGGCGCTGTGCCGTCGACCCAGATGTACTCAGCCTTGTACGCCATCTGGGGTCCTTTCCTCCACGAGTGGGGGTGATGGGGGTGAGAGTCGGCCGCCCGGTGACCGGGGGAGGCTGGGGTGACGCTCGCAGGGGCCAGTTTCCCCGCGTTTTCCCGAGTGTGAACGCTATGTGAACCGGATCGCAAGCCAGGTGTTGTTGACGGCGAGTGCCTGTCATCATGTCGCCACCATGGAACGCCAGCGCGACTACGTCCTGCGCACGGTGGAGGAGCGAGGGGTCCGGTTGATCCGGCTCTGGTTCACCGACGTGCTCGGCCAGCTCAAGTCCTTCGCGATCTCCCCGGCCGAGCTCGAGGGCGCCTTCGACGAGGGCATGCGCTTCGACGGCTCGGCCATCGACGGCTTCAGTCGGGTGCAGGAGAGCGACGTCCTCGCCCGCCCCGACCCGAACAGCTTCGAGCTGCTCCCGTGGGCCGACGCCTATGGCACGTCGGCGCGCATGTTCTGCGACATCACGAACATCGATGGCACCCCCTTCGAGGGGGATCCTCGCCAGGTGCTGCGGCGCAACCTCGACAAGGCGCGCGAGCGCGGCTTCAGCTTCTATGCCGCACCGGAGATGGAGTTCTTCTACTTCGAGAGCGCCGACCCTGCCGTGGCCCCGAAGCCGCTCGACCAGGCGTCGTACTTCGACCTCACCACCGCCGACGTCGCCTCCGATCTCCGTCAGCGCACGATCCACACCCTCGAGGCCATGGGCATCCCGGTGGAGTACAGCCATCACGAGGACGCGCCGAGCCAGCACGAGATCGACCTCCGCTACACCGATGCCCTCACCATGGCCGACAACGTCATGACGTTCCGGTTGGTGGTGCGGGAGGTGGCCTACGAGGCCGGCGTGCACGCCACGTTCATGCCGAAGCCGCTGGCCGCAGTGCAGGGCTCAGGCATGCATACCCACTTCTCGCTCTTCGAGGGCGACACCAACGCCTTCTACGACGCGGGGGACGAGCGCAACCTGTCCAAGGTGGCCCGTGGCTTCATCGCGGGGGTGCTCACCCACGCCCGTGAGATCGCGGCCGTCACTAACCAGTGGGTGAACTCCTACAAGCGCCTCGTCGTCGGCTTCGAGGCTCCGGTGTACGTGAGCTGGGCGCGCAACAACCGCTCCGTCGTCGTGAACGTGCCGCCGATCAAGGTGGGCAAGGCCGACTCGTCTCGGATCGAGTTCCGCGCCCCCGATCCGTCGTGCAACCCCTACCTCGCGTTCTCGGTGGTGCTCGCCGCCGGGCTGCGCGGCATCGAGGAGGGCTACGACCTGCCGCCGGAGACGCTCGCCAACCTCTACCAGATGACCGACGAGGAGCGGCTCGCCGAGGGCATCTCGATCCTGCCCGGCTCGCTCGCCGAGGCCCTCGACGAGATGGAGCGCTCGGAGCTCGTGGCCGAGGCACTGGGCGAGCACGTCTTCGAGTGGTTCATCCGAAACAAGCGGGCCGAATGGCAGGAGTACAAGACGCAGGTCTCGCAGTTCGAGCTCGACCGATACCTGCATCGGCTCTGATCCCTCACCCTGATGGAACCGCTCGTCGTCTTCCCCGATCCGGTACCCCCGGAGCTGGCCCAGTCCCTCGACCTGGCCGGCTACCCGTGGAAGGCCGTCGCTGATGACGCCAGCCTCGCGCGGGCGGAGCCGGAAGACGGCTGGTCCGGCGCCGTCATCGTGGCCGCCGACGACCCGGAGGCCGCCTTTGCGGTCTGTCGCGCCCTCCGCAAGCGAGACCTGCCACTCGAGCCCCTGCTCCTCCTGATCTCGGGCGCCCAGCTCACCGACCTCGAGCTCCGCGACGATCTGTTCGACGACTTCTGCCTCTACCCCTTCCAGCCCCGTGAGCTCGACGCTCGGATGAAGCACCTGTTCTGGCGCACCGGCCGCGGCACTCGGCCCGAGCTCGTCGAGTACGGCGACCTGCTGCTCAACCTCGAGACCTACCAGGCGGCCATCGCCGGGAAGCCGCTCGACCTCACCTACATGGAGTACGAGCTCCTCAAGTTCCTCGCGTCGCATCCCGGCAAGGTCTTCACGAGGGAGACGCTCCTGTCGCGCGTGTGGGGCTACGAGTACTACGGCGGCGCTCGCACGGTCGACGTCCACATCCGGCGTCTGCGCTCCAAGCTCGGCGAGGAGCACGCCAACCTGATCCAGACGGTCCGCTCCGTCGGCTACCGGTTCGGCCAATCCCGCTGGGGCTTGTAGCCGTTTTCGATCTCGACTGAACTGCGTCGAGATCGAGCCTTGCTGGGCGGCCTTCGGCCGCGCTGACTGCTTGCTGCTTGGTCGGAGCGAGCTCCTCCCTCGCGGCCGAGGGGGGCACGCGGAGCGTTCCCCCCTCAGACTCCCCCCTCCCGCCCGTCCTCGCGGTCGGTCGTCCTCATCGGGGAGCCGGCCCCGGCTGAGTCCTACGTGTTGAGCTCTATCAGCTCGCTTCCCTCGTTCGTTGCCTCGCCATTTTCCTGCAGGGCCCATCCGAGGATGGCGGAGATGACGGCACCGGACATGCACACGCCGACCGGGATGATGACCAGGAGGACCACACTGATGATGATGACGCCGAGCATCCCGTCATCCTGCCCCGAGGTGGGCCCAGGCTTCCACCTCGACGAGCGCACCGAGCGGGAGCTCGGCCACGCCGATGGCGGAGCGGGCCGGGCGATGATCGCCGAACAGCTCCACGTACACCTCGTTCATCTTGGCGTAGTCGCCCGCGAGGTGGCGGAGGAAGACAGTGGTCTTCGTGACGTCATGGAGCGACGCGCCTTCGCCTTCCAGGAGCCCGGCGAGGTTGGCGAACGCCTGCCGGAGCTCACCCTCGAGGCCGCCGGGCACCAGCTTCCCTTTCGCGATGCCGACCTGACCAGAGACCACGAGCCAATCCCCGGCGCGCACGATCGGTGTGTAAGGACCCACGGGTGTCGCCATATCGGCCAGTCTGTCAGCGCCAGCAGGCGCCGGTGGGCCAGTCGGTCGGGCAGCCGAGGTGCAGCCAGGCGGCGGCGGCCACGGCCGCGAAGACAGCGTCGCTCCCGCGTACGGCGGGCCCCAATCCCGCCACGAGGTCGATGACGATCGGCGGCGTGTCGACCGCGCGCAGCACGCCGAACGATCGAATGGTGAGGTCGTGCACGGTGCCGCTTTCATCGACGGCGATGCCCTCGGTGCTCACCCAGGACAGCGCCATGTGGGCCGCGCCCGTGGCGTAGGAGCGCAGCACCACATCGTCGAGCGTCTCGCCGGCGTCGAGACGAACGCGCACGGTGCCGTTGTCCGCTATCTCAGCTTCGGCGCTGGCGCCGGTGACCGGATCGACGACGGGAAGGAGCGAGCCCCGAGCCCCGGTGAGGAGCACGACGGCTTCGGCCCAACCCGCCGCTCGGAGGTGGACGCTGGTGGGGGGTCCGGCGAGGTCCAGCTCCTCGACCACGAGGTGCGGGGCCACCGACGCGATCGCGGCGGCGATCCCAGGGGTGCGCACGACGCGCAGGATGCCCTCTCCGAGGGCGTTGGAGCCGCCGGCGACGGGAGGCCGCTTGGGTCCGAGGCGGACCGTGTCTTCGCGGCTGAGCAGCACGCGCACCGGGCGGCCGTGCTGGTCGGCCAGCTCGCGGGCGGCGGCGGTGACGAGGCTGGTGTGCTTGCCGCCGAACGCGCCGCCATTGGCCAGCGGGGTGTGCGGCTCGCCGCCCGGTTCGCACCACGACGCGTCGGGCTCCAGGTAGGCGGGCTCCACCCAGGAGGTGCGGAGCGTCGCCGTCCAATCACCGGGCGGCAGGGCCAGCGGGGGAGTGGCGTCCACGGTGGTGCGGCGGCCCTGCACCTTGCCCGCCGCCGCTCGGGCCTCCGCCAGCGTGTCGCCCACCGCCCATCCTCCCGCGCCGTCGGGGACGGCAACGAGCGCGTCGGGGGGAGCCGTGTCATCTGCGAACCCACCTCGTCCCAACGCCACGTCGGGGGCCACGTGCTGAGGGCCTCCTCCTTCGAGGGCCGCGCGCACCGATGCCGCACCGAGATCGCGGAGGGGCAACGCCGCACCGCCCACCGCTAGGTCCCAGGCCTCGAGGAGGGTGCGCCAACCGGTGCAGCGGCAGAGGTGAGCGAGGAGGGCCTGCTCGACGGCGGCGTGGTCGCCCGCCTCGGCCCCCTTGGTGCGGAGGCCTTCGAGCCGACAGATGATGCCGGGGGTGCAGAACCCACACTGGCTGGCACCGGTGGCGCAGAACGCGTCGCCCCAGCGCTGACGAGTGACGGAATCGAGCCCGTCCACCGTGGTGATGGCTCGACCGCTGACTCGGCGGGCGGGGGTGACGCACGCGACCCGCGGCTGACCGTCGACCAAGACGGTGCAGCAGCCGCACTGACCCTGCGGGCTGCAGCCGTCCTTGGCACCATGGAGGTGGAGCCGGTCGCGCAGGACATCCAGCAGGGTGCTGCCGTCGTCCGGCACCTCGACCTGCTGGCCATCGACGTCGAGCTGCAGGATGGGCTGACCGCTCTCGACCATGGCCGGAGGATAGGTTCAGCCCAGTGACCGACCGAACCCGGCTCCCCGCGATCACCCGACGGCGGTTCCTCGCGGCGGGGGGCGTCGGCGCCGGAGCGGTGTTGCTCGGAGCCTGTGGTGGAGACGGGACCGGCGCCTCGGGATCTGCGACCACTGCGCTCACAGGCGACCTCGCGCTGGCGCAGTTCTTTGGCGGTCCGGTGCTCGTTGCCGGCCGCGAAGCGCGCGCCCCCTTCGGTGTGTCCGACGTGGACGGCCTGTTGCCCGTCGAGCGCACCCCGATGACGCTCCTGGTGTCCATCCTGGGTCCCGACGGAACCGAGGTGGGCGCGCCCGTCGAGGTGGACCGTCGCTCCACCGGCCTGCCGCGTGCCTACTTCCCGTTGCGGTTCACGGTGGAGGACCCGGGCTTCTACACCGCCCGGGTCGAGCTCGATGGCGTGGCGGCAGAGATGGCCATGAAGGTCGATGCCCCTGACGACGTCGTGGTGATCCAGCCCGGAGCGCCCCTGCCCGCCCTCGCCACCCCCACCGTGGAGGCCACGGCGGGAGTCGATCCGATCTGCACGAGCGAGCCGGCCTGCGCGCTCCACGATGTCTCGCTGGCCGATGCCCTCCAGGAGGGGGCGCCGATCGCGCTGCTCGTGTCGACACCCGCCTTCTGTCAGGTGGCGATCTGTGGCCCGGTGCTCGAGCTGCTGCTCGGCCAGGTCGACGCCCACCCCGAGGTGCGGTTCATCCACGCCGAGGTCTACGCCCACCCGGAGTCGGACCCGGATCTGCAGGACTACGCCGCCACGGTGACGGCGCTCGGCCTGCACTTCGAGCCGTGCCTCGTGCTGGCGGGGGCCGATGGGAACGTCGCGGAGCGGCTCGACAACATCTTCGATGAGACCGAGCTCGTCGAGGCTCTCGGACGGCTCTCCTGACCGTGCCGTCGGCGTCTCGAGCGGTGGACGCGGACATGGATCACGACGATCTCGTAGCGGGCCTCCACGTGTTCCAAGTGACCGCGCCGCTCGATCGGGCGGGCCGCCTGGCCGCGAGGCTGGGAGCCGATCTGTGCGCCACCCTTCCCGAGGCGGACACCATGGTGGCGGAGCGCCGAGCGCTCCCCGACGCCGATGCCGACACGCTCGAGTTGCTGGGCGGCCTGGCCCGACGGGTCGTGGCCGCCCAACGGATCGCGCAGCGCACGCAGGAGCGCGCGGTCGCGAAGGTGGCGGATCGGATGGCCGGTCTCGGCGGCGGAATGGCGGTGCACCCCTCCACCATTCGCGAACGGGCCGCCACGGTGGAGCGCGCCCGCACCGAGCTACGCCAGGCCAGCCATCTGCTGGAGGCCAACGACGCCGTGGCCGCCGAGGATCTGCTGGTGCCCCCCGTCGACGATGCTCTTGCGTTCGTCCCTCCGACTGCTGACGCGGCGCCTGCTCCGCCGAAGCGCCGCCTGTTCGGGTTCCTGCGACGGGATCGTCGCGACACCGAGGACACACAGGAGTCGAGCGACCTCCTGCGGTCGATGGCCGCCGCGACGGACGAAGCCTTCGGTGCCCGGCGGGCGTCCATGGCGCGGGACGACCAACGCATCCTGCTCGTGGCCCGCCGCGATTCGGCCGCCGAGGTCCTGCGCGTGGCCGAACGCTCGTGGTACGACCTCGCCGGCGGGGGCGCAGATCCGGCCGACATCGAGGCCATCTTGTCGCGCCTCGACCCCCAGCATCAGGACGCCGCCCTGCTCGCCAACGAGACGGTGAGCGTGCGGGCCGCGTCCTCCGTGTTCGACTCCGCCATGGGCCGATGGCAGGCGTCGTGGGCTGATCTCAACCTCGACGCCCCCACTCCAGGAGAGGCGATGGAGTCGGTCGATCGGCTCATCGGTCAGATCACCAAGGCCGTAGTGCTGGTCGGCGAGGCCACCGAGCGTGGGCTCGACGTCGCCGAGGTGGCCCCCACCGCACCCGTGGTGGTCATCGAGGCCGAGCCCGACGGCTCGACCTGATCCCCGCGATCAGCGGGTGATCAGCTGAAGGACTTGCCGCAACCGCAGCTGCGCTGCGCGTTGGGGTTCTCGATGGCGAATCCCGCGCCCTGGAGCCCGTCCTTGTAGTCGAGCGTGGCGCCCTCGAGCAGCTCGGCGCTCGATGCATCCACCACGACCCGGACACCCGAGTGGTCGACGAGGTTGTCGCCGTCGGCGATGTCGGAGTCGAAGAACATCTCGTAGCTGAACCCGGAGCAACCACCCGGCCGGACGGCGACGCGGAGAGCCAGGTTCGGCTCGCCCTCGGCCTCGATGAGGTCTTTGACCTTCGTGGCGGCGGTATCGGTGAGGGTGATCACGTAGGGTCCTCCTGGAGGGACGGAACGACTGCGCTGATGCTACCGGGGTGAGAGCGCGATCTCGACCTGGCACGGCGCGCGGTCGCTGAGATCGTGGAACTCGACCACCTGGCCATCGCCCCGGGCGTCGACGAACCCTTCCACCAGGCCCCGGTGGAGGCTGCACACGAGCTCGGGGTTCGCCTCCGCCAGCTCGCTGAAGGGGCACCGGGTGAACGCGATGGTGGCGCTGTCGTCGTCGGTGGCCGACTCGGGGTCGAACCCCATGACGGCCAGCTCGGCGGCCAAGGCCTCGGCACAGGTGCCCGCAGGACGGTGGCGAGCGGCCAGCGCGGCGCCGTGCTCGCGGCCGGCCTCGACGGCATCCGCGGGCGGAAGCCCGGCTGACGCGGCCAAGCGCAGCAGCATGCGGGCGAGCGCCGGGAAGGCGGGCGGCTCGAAGCCCAGGGCGGGGGCGTCGGCGGCGAGGGAGTAGCGGTGCTGCGGGCGACCTACGGTGCCCCGCGCATCGGTGATGACGTCGAGCAGACCGACCTCCCGCATGCGCTCCAGGTGCGGACGCACCGTGTTCGGGTGCAGGTCGAGGCTGTCGGCCACCTCCGCGGTGGCGAGCGGCATCGGTGCGCGCGCCAGCTCGAGGTATATGGCGTACCGGGTGTTGTCGCCCAGCGCCTTCAGGATCTCGAGGCGCGGCGTGTCGGTGGCGGGAACCGGATCGGACATCGTACGTGGAGTTTACACGGCTCGCGCCGGTAGAATCCGGGGGTGCCCGATCTCCGGCTCCCGAGCCCCGACGATGTGATGGCCGTACTGCGCGGCGTCATCGATCCGGAGCTGGGCAGCGACATCGTCGAGCTCGGCATGGCGAAGGGGGCGCGCGTGGAGGACGACGGCAACGTCGTCGTCACCATCGCCCTCACCACCTCCGGGTGTCCGCTGCGGGCGCAGATCCAGCGCGACGTGCGGGCGCGGGTGGGTTCGCTGCCGGGCGTCACGCACGTGAAGCTCGACTGGACCGAGATGACGCAGGAGGAGAAGTCCTCCGCCATGGCCAAGGCCCGGTGGAACGTGGCACAACGGCCGGAGGACACGGCGTTGTCCCCCACCACCAAGGTGGTGCTCGTGGCGTCGGGCAAAGGGGGCGTGGGCAAGTCCTCGGTCACCGTGAACCTGGCGGCCGCCCTCGCCGCCACCGGATTGAAGGTGGGAGTGCTCGACGCGGACATCTGGGGCTTCTCCGTGCCGCGCATGCTGGGCGTGGAGGGTCGCCTCTCCGGACGCGAAGACGCCGGGAAGAAGGTGATGGTCCCTCACGAGCGGGTGGTGGGCGCCGGCGTGCTCCGGATCATCTCCATGGGGTTCCTCGTCGAGGATGAGGAGCAGGCGCTGATGTGGCGTGGACTCATGCTGAACCGTGGCGTCACCCACTTCCTGCAGGACGTCGCGTGGGGCGACGACCTCGACTACCTCTTCATCGACATGCCCCCCGGTACCGGCGACGTGCAGATGGGCGTGGCCAAGCTGCTCCCGCGTGCCGAGGTCCTGGTCATCACCACGCCGGCGAAGGCCGCGCAGAAGGTGGCCATCCGGGCGGTGTCGATGGCGCGGAAGAGCTTCCTGCGGGTGGCGGGCGTGATCGAGAACATGAGCACCTTCACCTGCGCTCACGGCGAGTCGTACGCCCTCTTCGGCGAGGGGGGCGGTGCTCAGCTGGCGGAGGATGCGGGCGTGCCGCTGCTCGGCCAGATCCCGTTGGAGGCCGCCGTGTCGCTCGGTGGCGACGTGGGCGAGCCGGTGGTGCTGGGCGAGGGTCCGGCCGCCGACGCGTTCCGTGCCATCGCCGATCTCATCCTCACCGAGGCCATCCCGCCGGCGGAGATGGCCGGCTGCAGCGCCCGGATGCTCGAAGCCGCCGTCGCCGCCCTTGACCAGCTCGACGCCACCACCCCGTAAGCCAGAGCCCGTCAGCCCGCTAGGCGGCGGACCACTTGCCGGCGAGCTTGGTGCCCTGGGCGAGGCCCTCGGCCTTGAGCTTGCGCAGGTGGGCCCACACCGTGGCGGCGGCCATGGGCAGCAGCTCCTCGGGGGTCTCCTGGTAGAGCTGCTCGACGATGGCGTCGATCGTGGTGGTGCCCGCGGCCGTGAGGGCCGCCAGGATCTGCGCCTCGCGGAAGTGGCGGTGCTCGAGGTACTCGTCGATCTTGGCGACGGGCTGCTCGATGAGGTGGCCGTGGCCCGGCGCGATCGACTTGAGACGGGGGCGTCGTGCCTTCAGGCGCTCCAGCTGTTCGAGGTACAGCGTCATGTCACCGTCGGGTGGGTGGATCACGACGGTGGAGCCGTTCATGATGTGATCGCCCGAGAACAGCATGCGTTCCTGCTCGAGCAGGAAGCAGAGGTGGTTCGATGCGTGTCCGGGGGTGTGGAGCGCTCGCAGCACGAACTCGGTGGCTTCGATGCGGTCGCCGTCGGCCATCGCGCGGTCGATCTCGAGGCCGTCACGCGCGTCGAACGCCAGCACCTCGGCGCCGGTGCGCTCCTTGAGGCCCGCCACCCCAGGGAAGTGGTCGATGTGGGTGTGGGTGCAGACGATCCACCGGATGCGGTCGCCGCCGCAGCCGGCGATCGCGTCGAGGTGGCCTTCGTCAGCCGGCCCGGGGTCGATCACCGCGATCTCGTCGATTCCGACGAGGTAGGTGTTGGTGCCCGGTCCCGTCATCATCCCGGGGTTGGGTGCCACGATCCGGCGCACGAGCGGGCTGAGCGCGCTGGCCACCCCATGCACGATCGGCCGGGGTTCGGGCGCGGTGTTGTCGGGGGCGTCGGTCATCATCAGGTTCCTCGGTGAGCCCCTGCCGCGGCGCGTGGGTGGGTGGCCATCAGCTCGTCGGTGGTGGCGAAGCGACCGATGTCGTCGATGCTGCTGATGGTGGGGAAGATCATTGCGAAGTCGCCCGCTTGCTGGCGGGCGAGGGCCTCGGCGGGTCGTACCCATTCGCTGTGGGTGAGCTCACCGTCGTCATGGGCGTACGCCTGGCCCTCCGGAGCGCGAGCGAGGAAGAAGCGGGTGTCGTATCGCTTCGGCTCCCCCTCCGGCGTGATCCAGTGGGCGACGTAGTGCACGTCGTCGAGACCGAGTACCAGGTCCTCCTGCTCGAGGATGTCGAGCAGCGAACGGCGTCCGCTGTGCAGGGCCGCGCGGTGCCCGGCGAATCGAGCTTCGAGCACGGGGTCGTGGTCGACCCGCAGAGGCACGCCGTCGGCCGTGCGGGCGAGCAGCACACCGGCCTCCTCGAAGCACTCGCGCGCCGCCGCGATCCAAGAGGCCAGTCCGCCTCGCCCGACGCCGAGCAGGGTGGAGGCCTCGTCGTCTGATCGGCCCACGCCTCTGGCCGCAAGTGCGGGATCATGGTCGGACGGGTCGACCACGCCGCCGGGAAACACGTGCACGCTGCCGAAGGCCGTGCGCGGATGACGGCGCAGCATGAACACCTCGAGGGGGCGATCGGCGTGGTCGCCGTCGCGCACGAGCATCACGGTGGCGCCATCGCGCGTGGGGACCGAGACGCTCATCGAGTGAGCCCAGGCCGCTCCGGCGGTTCTTCCCAGCCGTCGACGTCCCACACGTCAGCCGACCCCTGTGCGCGCCCGGTGCCCCGACCCACGATCGTGGCGAACCCTCCGCCATCGCGGATCTTGCGCAGCACGATGGCCCGCACCACCGCCCGGCTCGGAGGGAGCAGCAGCAGGATCGCGAGCACGTCGGAGATGAAGCCGGGGGTGATCATCAAGGCCCCCGCGAAGAGCACCAGCGCGCCGTCCACGATCTCGGCGGAGGGAACCTCGCCGCGGCGCACGGTGGCCTGCATGCGCCCGAGCACGGCGATCCCGGACCACTTGGCCAGCCACGCGCCGACAACGCTGATCGCGATGAGCAGAAGGATCGTTTCGGGGATGCCGATGCCCCCGGCGACCTGCACGATCACGTAGAGCTCGGTGATCGGTGCCACCACGAACACCAGCACGAGCAGCAGGAACATCAGGGCAGCCTACCGCCGCCCTTCCGCCGGCCCGATGGAGGAGCGCGCTGGTCGCGGTTCACGCGGGGCGCTCGGATGGGCTCAGGGTCTCAGTTCGTGCGGTTGGCGACCTGCTTGCGCTCGGTCTCGTTCAGCCCGCCCCAGATCCCATGGGGCTCGCGGATGCGGATGGCGTAGCTCAAGCACGGCTGGCGAACCGAGCACGTGGTGCAGATGTCCTTGGCGCGGTCCTCGCGATCGAGCTTCTCGTCCTTGCGCTCGAAGTGCGACGGCGGGAAGAACACCTCGGCCTGCGGACCGCGGCAAGCGGCCTTCATCTGCCATACCTCTTCTACACGCTGCGCACTCACTGGCACCCCCCTATCAGGGGGCCGACCCTATCCCTGCGTCTTTCGGCCAAACAAGGGGCAACGTTCGCGAGCACTTTGCTGAACATCGCGAACAGTCCCTGCTCAGACCCGGTGCCTGGCCCGGTCCACCGGTCACGCTCACGTGCATGGGGCCTCGCAGAACACCGCAAATCTCATCAATGGAATCTGGCCGTCCGACGCGTCAGTGGGTCCGCTCCCGGTAGTCCTGGGCGGCCCCCTCGACGGGTTCGACTTCGAGTACGAGGCCGTCGATCGATACGACACGCACCTCCTGGTCGGGCTCGATTGGCGTGGCGCGGTTCGTGCGGGCCCGCCACGGCGCGTCGCGCACCGTGACGATGCCGTCGGGAGCCACGCGACTCACGGCAGATCCGAGCTCGCCCACCATCCACTCGCGGCCGATGGTGGGAGTGGAGAACCGCGTGCGCACCATGGCAGGCATGCCGCCGATCATGGCGACCGAGATGCCGACGATGGCCACGAGCAGCGTGATCCACGAGAGCGACAGGCCGTCGTAGAGCACCACCGAGCCGGCCGTCAGGCCGACCACCCCGATCCCGCTCCAGACACGGGGCACGCCCGTCTGCACGTCGATGGCAAAGCCGAGCATGGCGACGAGCAGCAGAACGATGCCAACCGGATTGGTAGGTAGAGCTGCGAGGCCATAGCAGCCAAGCACGAGGGCGCCCGCCCCGACCATGCCGGCCACGCCCACCCCGGCGGTGAACAGCTCGAAGATGATCAGCGCGAGCCCGATGGTGAAGAGCAGATAGGCCACGGGCGGGCTCGCCACCGTGTGCATGAGCTGGTTGGTGAGCGGGAGCTGGCCGAACCGCACCTGGGTGACCGGCTGGAGACGGCGGTCGTCGCCCTCGCCCACGACCTTGCTCTCGAAGTCGTCGAGATCCAAGAGGAAGGCGCCGATGGTGGGCGCAGCGTTGTCGGCCAGCCCGAGGTCGACGGCCGCGCCGGCGCTCACCTTGTCGCCCACGGCGGCGTCGCCCCCGAGGGTGCCGTCGCCGAGCAGGGTGCGGGTGACCTCGATGCGGCTGCCCGGGGCCACTCCTACGGTGCGGGCGGCCGCCAGCAGAGCCGTGACCTCGCCGCTGGCCAGGCTTCCGGACGGGCCGACCCACACGTCGACGGGCACGGCGGATGCCTCGATGCGGGCAACGAGCGCATCAAGGCGATCATCGGAGACGACGGCGCCGCCGCTGTTGAGCTGGAGCACGAGGGCGAGCGCACCCTCGGCCTCGGCGCTGGCGATCTGCGTGTCGATGAAGTCGACGAGGACGGTGTCGATGAGGCCGCTGACCTCGATGACGGAGACGACACCGGCGTCGGCGTCGGCGGGCTCCGTGTCTTGGGCGTGAGCCGCCGTGGCGAGGAGCCCAACGAAGACGGCCGCCTGTACGAACAGGACAGCCGCCCTGGGTAGCGTCATCGATCGTGGATCCTGCACGGTTCTTCGAGGCATCTCGACTGGTCATCGTGGCCGGGAAGGGCGGCGTGGGCAAAACCGTGGTCAGCGCCACCCTCGCCCGGGCGGCCGCGCGAGTCGGGCTCTCCACGCTCGTGATCGAGGTGGAGGGCAAGTCCGGGCTGGCCACGATGTTCGGGCAACCGGCCTTGGACTATGACGAGGTGGTGCTCTCGGCGGGTGGCGGGCCGACCGGGGAGGGCGAGGTGCGGGCCCGCACCCTCACCCCTGACGACGCGCTGCTCGACTACCTGCGCGACCACGGCCTCTCCCGGATCTCGAAGCGGTTGGTGTCCTCCGGCGCGCTCGACGTCGTTGCCACGGCGGCGCCGGGCATCAAGGACATCCTCATCCTGGGCAAGGTGAAGCAGCTGGAGCGAAAGGGCGACGTCGACCTTCTCGTGCTCGACGCCCCCGCCGCCGGGCACGCCATCACGTTCCTCCAGGCGGCGCGCGCCCTGCTCGATACGGCGCGGGTCGGGCCCATCAACGCCCAGGCCAAGGACGTTCTGGCAATGCTCACCGACCATGCGCGGTGTCGGGTGGTCCTCGTCACCCTCCCCGAGGAGACGCCCGTCAACGAGCTGGTGGAGACAGCCTTCAACCTCGAGGATCGCGTCGGCGTGGGTCTCGGGCCGGTGGTCGTCAATGGGCTCTACGACCACGTGCCGGGGTTGGACGTGGCACCCATCGCGGCGGCTAAGGCGGTCGGCACCACGCTTCGGCGAGGGGAGGCGTCGGCGCTGGGCGAGGCCGCCGCGTTCCGAGACGACCGGATGAAGCTGCAGGTGGAGCAGCTGGCGAGGTTGGCCGACCAGCTGCCATTGCCGCAGCTCCGACTGCCGTTCGTGTTCACGACGGAGATCGGTCCAGAGGAGCTTGACCTCCTCGCCGATCGACTGCTCTCAGAGATCGCCGCGCTCCCGGAGCCCGTCTGATGGCGCCCGCTCCGTCGCTGCGCGAGCTGGTCGCGCAGCGTCGCATCCTCGTGTGCTGTGGCTCCGGAGGGGTGGGCAAGACGACGACGGCGGCTGTGCTGGCCCTCGAGGCAGCCCGGATGGGACGGCGAGCAGTGGTGGTCACGATCGACCCCGCCAAGCGGCTGGCCGATGCGCTCGGGCTCGACGGCCTTACCGGCACACCGACCAAGATCGAGGGCGACTGGCCCGGCGAGCTCTGGGCGCTGATGCTCGACACCAAGAGCACCTTCGACGATCTCGTGGTGGCGAACGCGACCACCCCGGAGCAGGGGACGCGCATCCTCGACAACCGCTTCTACCGGAACATCTCCGGGGCTCTGTCGGGCACCCAGGAGTACATGGCGATGGAGAAGCTCTACGAGCTGCATCAGCGCACCGACTTCGACGTCGTCGTCGTCGACACACCGCCCACGCGCAACGCTCTCGACTTCATCGACGCGCCTCGCCGCCTGTCCCGATTTCTCGACCATCGGCTCTTTCGCATGATCACCGCCCCTGGGCGCGGGGTGATGAAGGCGGTGAACGTGGCGGCTCAGACGTTCCTCCGCACGGTGGCCAAGGTGGTGGGCGCAGAGGTGATCGATGACGTGGTGGCGTTCTTCCAGGCGTTCGAGGGCATGGAGGAGGGCTTCCGGGAGCGAGCCGACGCCGTGCTCCAGCTCCTCTCCGACGAGGACACGGCCTTCGTGCTGGTGGCGTCACCCCGCCGCGACACGATCGACGAGGCCCGCTACTTCGCCGAGAAGCTCGCCGAGGCCGGCATCGCGGTGCGCTCCCTCGTGATCAACCGAATGCACCCCCGCTTCGGTGACGGCCGGGCGGAGGTGGCGCGCGAGCGGGCCGTCACCCTCGAGGGCACCGACCTCGGTGGCCTCTACCGCAATCTGGCCGACTTCCAGCTCGTGGCCTCGCGGGAGGAGGAGCACGTCGCCGGCTTGGCCGACGTCGTGCACCCGGCGCCGATGGTGCGCGTGCCGTTCCTCTCCAGCGATGTGCACGACCTCGACGGCCTCGCCCTCGTGGCCGCCCACCTGCTGTGACAAGACCGGACGGGCGCTCCGGACCTACAAGACGGGCTTGGCGTCGGCCAGTGCCGCGGCGGCGTCGTCCACCGTCTCGGTGACCGACACGATGCGGTCGAAGCCGGTGGTGTGCAGGAGACGGGTGAGGGTGGGACGGCTGCAGGCCACGGCGACGTCGCCGCCGGCCTCGCGAGCCCGACGGATGCCGCCGATGAGCGCGCCCAGACCGGCCGAGTCCATGAAGGGCACGGCGGACAGGTCGATCAACAGGTACTTCTTGCTGGCCAACGCTCCGAGCGCCTCTCGGAACTGGCTCACGGTGTAGGCGTCGAGCTCCCCGACGGGTCGGCAGAGCGTGTACGTGGTGGCATCTTCCACCTCGATGTCGAGCACTCGTCCTCCAAGGGGCGATCGTTCGGCGTCAGACGATGGTAGTCGGACCCCCACCCGGACCCTCCCCGGCGTGTCGCGTCCTTGGATGGAGCGCTCGGGTTGGTGGCGGGTAGGTTGCTCGTATGCCGGAGGTCCTGATCGCCACCGATGCCGATGCCGTGTTCGCAGAGGTGGACGGCGCCCTCGCGGACGAAACCACCACCGTCGTGCGAGTGCGGGCGGGCAAGGACGTGGGGCCTGCCGTAGCCGAGCGCACCCCCGATCTCGTCGTCCTCGATCTCCAGATCGGAAACATGGGCGGCATCGCTACCTGCCTGCACCTACGTCACGAGGCAGGTGCGGACCGGCTGCCAGAGGTGCCGGTGCTCATGCTGCTCGACCGCGACGCCGACATCTTCCTCGCCAAGCGCTCCGGCGCCGACGGATGGCTCGTCAAGCCGCTCGACGCGTTCGCGCTGCGATCCGCCGCCACGGCGATCCTCGAGGCCACCCCCGCTACGGCTTAGGCGGCTTCAGGGCCATGCACTAACCTGCACCCTCCCACCGGGTGGTGGCTCAGCTTGGCAGAGCGCTGCGTTCGGGACGCAGAGGTCGGGAGTTCAAATCTCCCCCACCCGACCAAGGAAGCCGCAGGTCACCGGCCTGCGGCTTCTTCCG
>Ga0105044_10002444_pt1 | contig 25337 bp, 22 predicted proteins | sample MAT01_FD_78092 | JGI IMG/M metagenome (GOLD analysis project Ga0105044, IMG submission 78092) | Freshwater microbial communities from Lake Fryxell liftoff mats and glacier meltwater in Antarctica - MAT-01 | ecosystem: Environmental > Aquatic > Freshwater > Ice > Liftoff microbial mat | place... | reverse complement strand
GACCGTACCCGTGACCGTACCCGTGACCGTACCCGTGACCGTACCCGTGACCGTACCCGTGACCGTACCCGTGACCGTACCCGTGACCGTACCCGTGACCGTACCCGTGGCCGTACCCGTGACCGTACCCGTACTCGTACTCGTACCCGTACCCGTGACCGTACCCGTACCCGAGCCCGTGACCGCGCCCGAGATCGAGATCGGATCGGCGAAGCCGGTGCCGGCGCCGGTCACCGAGTCCGGCGTCTTGTTCACCTTGTCGACGAGCAGGTTGAACTCGAGGTCGGTGAACATCTGGATGAGCTTGGCGCGGTCCCAGGTCGTGGCGCGCAGCGCGTCGAGGTCCTTGGGCAGCACCACCTCGCGGTTGAGCTCGACCAGCTGGCGCGACACCCGCAACCGCTCGATCTGCACCGGATCGGCCAGCGGGAACTTGCCGCGGATCTTCGGGTTGGCGGCGATCATCGCCTCGATGTCGGGATGGCTGTTGACCAGGTCGGCCGCGGTCTTGTCGCCGACGCCCTGGACCCCGGGGATGTTGTCGCTGGTGTCGCCGCGCAACGCGAGGAAGTCGGCGACCCGCTCGGGCGGCACGCCGAACTTCGCGATCACCGCCTCGCGGGTGTAGGTCATCGCGCGCATGGCGTCGATCATGGCGATGTCCTCGCCGACCAGCTGCATCAGATCCTTGTCGGCCGAGTAGATCACGCACTCCCAGCCGCGCTTGCGAGCGTCGCTGGCCAGGGTCGCGACCACGTCGTCGGCCTCGACGCCCTCGATGGCCAGCACCGGCCAGCCCATCGCCTCCACCAGCGGCTTGAAGTCCGGCATCTGGATCGCGAGATCGTCGGGCGCCGGGGGACGGTTGGCCTTGTACGCGGGGAAGATGTCGGTGCGGAAGCTCTTGCGGCCGGCGTCGAACACGACCGCGATGCGGTCGGGGCGCACGTCCTCGAGGAGCCGCAACAGCATGCGCGCGAACACGTAGAGCGCGCCGGTGGGCCGGCCCTCCTTGGTCGACAGCCGCACCTCCTTGCGCTCGCTGCGGGCCGACATGTTCATGAGGCCGAAGTGCGCGCGGAAGATGTAGCCGTGACCGTCGAGGACGTGGAGCCGCTCCATGGAGCGGACCTTACCTCACGACCTGCGCCGCCGCGTCGCGCCCGCGCGCAGCGGGCCGAACACCGCCTCGTTGGCCGCCTTGGCGATCGCGAGCGCGCCGCCATGGTCCTTGCCGCTACCGTGCTCCTCTTGATCTTTGGCGATCGAGCCGTGGGAATCGGCGTCGGAGTTGTCGTCGCCCTGCTTGATGAGGACGTGGCCCTTGGCCTCGAGCGCGGCCAGCCACGCACGGTTGCACAAGAAGTCTTCCATCTTGTACTTGCCCGACAGCACCAGCTCCTCGACGTTGTTGACCGAGGTGCCGACATCCGACATCTCGCCCAGCGTCGAGTAAGAGTCGGTGGCGAGCGGACCGTAGGCCAGCTCATGGTCGTTGCGACCACCGCCGCCGTACCCCGTGCTGCGATTAGTCTTGGCGTCCTTGTCGTCGAGCTTGCTCGAAGCCGCGGTGCGCCCGTAGACCTTCAGCAGCAGATCGAAATCGGCAGAGAACCCGCTGGCCAGCCCGACCAGCTTGTGGCCGAGCGCGTGCGCCTGGGCCGGCGTGCCGAACGTGCCGGTCTTCACGCTCTTGTTCTTGGCGGTCTCGGCCTTGATGAGCGCGGCGGCGGCACCCGCGCTGTCCGCTTGCTGGTGCTGGAGCTTGGCCAGCTCGAGCCAGTTCGAGTGGGCCCAGAAATCCTCGAACGCATGCATGCGCGGCCGAGGTGCTGCGCCACCAGCGCCCACGACTTGGCGTCGTGGCCGGCGTCGGACTTGGGCACGTCGGACTTGGGCACGCCGGCCTTGGCCCGCTCGGCGGCCTGCTCGGCGATCGGCTCGCGCGACGCCACCGCCTTGTCGTCGTAGTTGGCCGGAAAGTGAGTCGAGACCGAGTTGCCGGCCTTGCTGGCATTGGGCGCGGCGTAGCTCTCGGGCTTGGCCGCGCCGTTCCAGTTGTCGATCGATCCGCCGACCGCCGCGGAGTTGTGGATCAGGCGATACACGTCGACCGCCGCGACCATCTGATCTTTGATGCGCCGAGCGAGGTGGAGTTGGCGCCGTGGACGAAGTCGGCGAGGTTGCCGTTGACGAGCTTCCAGACCGCGTCGGTGAAGGGCGCCGCGGTGGGCCCGACGTCGCCGCCGTGCTTGGTCGCGTAGTTCTTGACCGCGGTCCACCTGATGGCCGCGGTGGAGATGTCGGGATGGCCCTGCGAGAAGTCGCGCTCCCAGTTCGACGCGTAGATCGCGCCGATCTCCTCGGCGGAGAACGACTTCGAGAGGCCCGCGACCGTCGCGCCCTGATGGTGCGTCGGCGCGAAGCGATACACCGCGTTGCCGGGCTGGGCGCTGATCGCGCCGATCGCCTCGTGGCCTTGCGATCGAGCGACGGCGCACCGGAGGTCTACTGCTGCATCACGTGGGTGAGCTCATGGGCGACCAGCCACGGGCTCGGCGCGTGCTCGGCGAACGCGACCTCGTCGCCGCGCGCGGCGGCTTGGGCCCCGAGCGCGCCCATCGCACCGGCGGCTCCGGTGTGGGCCTGCACGAAGCCGAGGTCGCGGCCAAACGCCGACTCCATCTGCGCCTGGTGGGGCACCCGCGAGCCGCCGCCGCGCACCGCGTCGTCGAAAGCCGAGGCGTCGACACCGCCAGCCGCGCCGTCCTCGCGCGCGAGCTGCACCGGCCCGAAGTCGAACATGTCGTGCAGCGCGCGTTCGGTCGCCGCGTCCTGCCCCCTCGATGCTTTCATGGAGCGAGCGTAACGCCTCCGAGCTGCGCGCGGAGGCGCGGAATCGCGTCGATCGTCCACGCCCCCGACCAGAACAGATCTTTGCCGGAGACTTCCAAGACTCGCCCGCTCCGGGCCGCCGGCGTGTCCAAACCGCGAAGCCGAGCTCGGTCGGCGTCGGTGAACGTCCAAGGCTCGTCGGGAAGGACGTACAGATCGGGCGCGCGCGCCACCAGCTCGTCCTCGGTGACGCGGGGATAGCGCTGATCGCGACCGCCGGGATCGATGGCCGCCGCCTTGCCTAGATCCGCGGCCAGCGGATACAGCCGCTGACGATCATCGAAGGCGTTGCCGATGCCGACGTAGGCCAACACGTCGGAGCCGAAGGTGTCGGCGTTGAGCGTCATGAGCGGATCCATCCAGATCGGCACGAACGCGCGCGCGACCGGAGGCGGCGGCGGCAGCGCCGCCAGCTCGTAGCCGCGCCGGATCAGGTCGACGACCGCCGCGTCGCGCGTCACGCCCATCGCCCGCGCCACGCGGGCCAGATGCGCGACGCCATCGCCGACCCGGCGCGGCAGCGACACCAGCACCGGCACCCGCCCGGCCAGCGCCTCGAGCGCGGCCCGGGTGTTCTCTTCCTGATTGGCGATCACGAGCTCAGGCGCGAGCGCGAGCACCGCGTCGACGTCGACGTCCTTGGTGCCGCCGATGGTCGGGATGCCCGCGGCGTCGACTGGGTGATCGCAGTACCGGGTGCGCCCGACCACGCGCTCGCCGCAGCCCAGCGCGAACAGGGTGTAGGTGTCGCTCGGGACCAGCGACACCACCCGGCGCGGCGGCCGCACCAGGATCACGTCACGGCCCAGATCATCGCGCACGCGCATCGTCGGCATCGACGCGGTGTATGCCACGAGTTGCGCCGCGTGCGGTGCCTACCGTAGCCTGCGCGCATGGCGACGAACCAGCCGCTCGATCCCGAGGCGGCCACCGCCATCGCCCCCGAGCACATCAAGCCCAAGGAGCTGGCGAGCCGCCTCGCCGATCCCGAGTTCCGCGAGCGGGTCGAGGCCGCGGTCGCCAACTTGCCGCCCGACAAGGCCGCGGAGCTGGTCGCGCTTCTCGAGGCCAGCATCCGTCGCCGCAAGATCGAGCTGGTCGGCTACCTGGCCGCGGCCGGCGTGCTGCTGGTCGGCATGGTCATCGCGATCTACGCCTATGGGACCGCGCGCGAGGGCCGCTTCGTCGGCTGGGTGTTCATGATCCCGCTCGCGCTCGCCGGGGTCGTCATGATCCTCGTCGGCCGCGCCGCCAAACAGGCCGAGGCCGAGGAACGCCGCAAGAAAGGTCTCGGCGGCGTATAGTCGGCGGATGCGCTTCAGCTCGCTTGCGCTCGGGCTCGCGTTCTCCCTGGTCGCCTGCGGAGGCGATTCGTCGTCGACCCCCAAGGACGGCCCCGCTAGCGACGGTGACGCTGCCACGATCGACGCTGCCACGATCGACGCCGCCACCATCGACGCCGACCCCTTGATCGACGCCCGGCCCCAGCCCGACGCCGCGGTCGCGACCTGCACGCCGCGCAGTGGCACGACCGTCGTGCTCGCGGCCTTCGTGACCGGCCTCGACGAGCCGCTCGGCATCACCTCGCCGATCGGCGATACCCGCCAGTTCATCGTCGAGCAGACCGGCGCCATCCGGGTCGTGAAGGACGGCGTGCTCCTGCCTACGCCCTTCCTCGATCTCGGCGGCACCGGCCCGGTGCGCTACGGAAGCGAGCGCGGCCTGCTCGGCCTGGCCTTCCACCCGAGCTTCGGCACCAACGACAAGTTCTACGTGAACTTCACCCGCAAGCCCGACGGCGCCACCGTCATCGCCGAGTTCCGCGCGACCGGGGGCGGCGACGTCGCCGACCTCGCCACCCGCCGCGACGTGCTGGTGATCCCGCAGCCTTACTCCAACCACAACGGTGGCTGGCTCGAGTTCAGCCCGACTGACCACATGCTCTATATCGGCATGGGCGATGGCGGCGACGGCGGCGACCCCCAGGATCGCGGGCAGAACGACACCGTGCTGCTCGGCAAGATGTTGCGCATCGATGTCGACACCCGCACCGGCGACAAGCCGTACGGCATCCCGGCCGGCAACCCCAACGCCGCCTCGGCCGACGGCCCTAGCGATCCGCGCCCCGAGATCTGGCACAAGGGCGTTCGCAACCCGTTCCGGTGGTCCTTCGACAGCAACGGCGACCTCTACATCGGCGACGTCGGCCAAGGCGCCTGGGAGGAGGTCGACGTCGCGTCGCCCAATACTGCCGGAATCAACTGGGGCTGGGACGACCGCGAGGGTCGCCACTGCTACGAGCCCACCACGAACTGCCTCACCGCCGGCCGCACTGACCCGGTCACCGAGCACGCGGCCACCACCAACTGGCACTCGGTCATCGGTGGCCAGGTCTATCGCGGCAGCTGCTTCCCCGATCTGGTCGGGCAATACTTCTACGGCGACTACGTGGCCGGCGAGCTGTGGGCGTTCACCTACGCCGGCGGCCAGGCCACCAACGACCGGCGCCTGCTGCAAAACGTCGGCTCGATCACCGCCATCCACGCCGACGCCACCGGCGAGATTTACGTCGTCACCCAGAACGGCACCGTCCGCCGCCTCACCGTCCAGTGACGCCGCGGGCGCGCCGCCTCGCGCTGCCGACCGGCCTCACCTACCACGCGCTCGAATGGGGCCAGGGTGATCACACGGTGGTCCTGGTCCACGGCTTCCTCGATCTGGCCTGGGGCTGGGCGGCGGTCGCCGAGCGGCTGGCCGCGCGCTTCCACGTGGTCGCGCCCGATCTGCGCGGTCACGGCGACTCCGACTGGATCGGGCCGGGCGGCTACTACCACTTCTTTGACTACGTCGCGGATCTCGACGCGATCGTGGCGCGGGTCGGGCGCACCACCGTCTCGGTCGTGGGCCACTCGATGGGCGGCAGCGTCGCCGGCTACTGGGCCGGCACCCGACCCGCGCGGGTCCATCGCCTCGCGCTCCTCGAGGGCCTGGGCCCGCCCGAGTCGGGCCCCGACCTGCCGGGCCGGACCCGCGGCTGGATCGACGCCTGGCGCGCCCACGGCGCGCGGGTGCCCCGCGGGCTGCGCGACCTCGACGACGCGGCGGCCCGACTGCGCAAGCACGATCCGCTGCTCGGCGCCGACGACGCCCGCGCGCTCGCGGTCCACGGCACCCGCCCGAGCCGCGGCGGCGGCGTGGTGTGGAAGCATGACCCGCTGCACCTGACCCAGGGGCCGTACCCCTATCGCAGCGACACCGCCGCGATCTTCTGGCAGCAGGTCAGCGCGCCGGTGCTGTACCTCGAGGGAGCTCAGTCACGCTTACGGCTGCCCGATGCCGAGGTCGATCGCCGCCTGGCTGCCTTCCCGAGCGCGCGCCGCGCGGTCGTCCCCGGGGCCGGCCACATGTTGCAACGAAACGCGCCCGCGAGCGTCGCCGACGCGCTGACTGCACATCTCGCCAGTGTGGCGCCCGCGCACGTTTGACGCTCTGAAAGACGCGTGGGAGGGTCGAGGCTTGGCCCCGCGACGATCTGCAAGCTCCTCGACGACCGCGATGGGCCTCGACGTGAAGCCGCGAGTGGCGACGTGACCGCGCGCGCCAAACCCGCACGCGCCAAGCCGACGCGTGCCAAGCCCACGCGCGACGGCGCGGCGGCCGACCCGAGCGCGCGGCTGCGGGCCGCCAACCGCCGCCTCGAGGAGCGCCTGCGCGAGGCCGAGGACACCCTCGACGCGATCCGCCTCGGCCACGTCGATGCGCTGGTCGTGCGAGACGCCGCCGGCGATCAGGTCTACCCGCTCGGGGGCGCCGACCACCGCTACCGGCAGCTGGTCGAGACGATGAACGAGGGCGCGCTCTTGGTGTCGGGCGACGGCACGATCGTCTACGCCAACGCGCGCTTCGCCGAGCTGGTGGAGCGGCCCCTCGAGCGGGTCCTCGGCACGCCGCTGCGCGCCCACGTCGTCGAGCGCTCCCACGTGGTCCTCGACGCGGTGCTCGCCGGGCGCGGCGGCGGGTCGTCCAAGGCCGAGGTCGAGGTCCGCACCGGCGACGACCGCCGGGTGCCGGTCTACCTGTCGGCCACCGCGAGCTGGGACCAGGACCTACCGCTCACCTGCGTGATCGCCACCGACCTCGGCGAGCAGCAGCGCAGCCAGGACGCGCTCGCCGCCGAGCGGCTGGCGGCGTCGATCGTCGATCAGGTCGCCGAGGGCATCGTGGTGTGCGACCTGACCGGCCGGGTGATCCGGGCCAGCCAGACCGCGCATCGCCTGGCTGGTGCCAACCCGCTGCTGCGGCCCTTCGAGGAGGCGTACCCGCTCCACCTGGCCGGCAACCCGGCGATCGGACCGCGCTTGGTCGCCTCGGCGCTGCGCGGCGACACCGTCAACGGCGTCGAGGTCGAGCTGGGCGACCGCATGCTGCTGTTGTCGGCCGGCCCGGTCGCCGACCGCGACGGCGCGCCGCTGGGCTGCGTGATCTCGTTCGTCGACGTCACCGATCGCCGCCGCGCCGCCGAGGAGCGCCTGCAGATCCTCGCGGCCGCCCAGCACGCGCAACTTCAGGCCGAGGCCGCCAACCGCGCCAAGGACGAGTTCCTCGCCATGCTCGGCCACGAGCTGCGCAACCCGCTGGCGCCGATCATCACGGCCCTCGAGCTCATGCGGCTCAAGGACGACAACGCGCTGCGCCGCGAGCGCGCGATCATCGACCGCCAGGTCAAGCACCTGGTCCGGCTCGTCGAGGATCTGCTCGACGTGTCGCGCATCGCCGAGGGCAAGGTCGCGCTCGATCGCAAGCCGGTCGAGCTCGCGCGCATCGTGCACCGCGCGATCGAGCAGGCCAGCCCGCTGATCGAGGAGCGCCGCCATCACCTCGACGTCCAGCTCGCGACCGGGTTGTGGATCGAGGCCGACGACCTCCGGCTGTGCCAGGTGATCGCGAACCTGCTGACCAACGCGGCGAAGTACACCGCGCCGGGCGGCCACATCGCGATCAGCGCGATCGCCGAGCACGGCGAGGTGGTGCTGACGGTGCGCGACGACGGCATGGGCATCCCGCGCGAGATCCAGCCCCGGCTCTTCGATCGCTTCGTGCAGGGCAAGCGCTCGATCGCGCGCTCCGAGGGCGGCCTGGGGCTCGGCCTCGCGATCGTGCGCAGCCTGGTGACGATGCACGGCGGGGTGGTGACGGTCCACAGCGACGGGCCCGGCACCGGCAGCCGGTTCGCGGTGCGCCTGCCGACCTGGGTCCGCGCCGACGAGGAGGCTCACGAGCGCAGCGCGCGCCGCGCGGTGGCCGGTGGGCTCCGGGTCTTGGTCGTCGACGACAACACCGACGCCGCCGACCTCTTGGCCGAGGCCATCGACGCCTTGGGCCACGAGACCCGCGTGGCCTACGACGGCCCGTCGGCCCTGGCGCTGGCCGCGCAGTTCGGGCCCGAGTTAGGGTTTCTCGACATCGGGCTGCCCGGCATGGACGGCTTCGAGCTGGCCCGGCTGCTGCGCGACGCCGACCCGGTGATCCACCTGATCGCGGTCACGGGCTACGGCCAGGAGTCCGATCGCCGGCGCTCGGCCGCGGCCGGCTTCGATAGCCATCTGGTCAAGCCGATCGCCATCGGCGAGCTGGGTAACCTGATCGCCACCGCCCGCCGCCCTTGATTCAGGCAGCTTTTCGGAAGCCCCAGTCGCGGGCCGCGTAGTCGGTGAGCTCGCCCTCGAGCTGGCGGCGGGCCCGAAACAGCCGCGACATGACGGTGCCGATGGGCACCGCGAGCGCGTCGGCGATGTCCCGGTAGCGCTCGCCGCACAGGTCGGCGCGCTCGACGACCTCGCGGTAGCCGCTGCCCAGGCCGGCCAGCGCCGCCACGACCTCGTCGGACAGGAGCTCGGCGTCGAGGGCCTGGGTCGGGTCGGAGACGTGGTCGTCGGGGGTGCCGTAGACCGCCATGCGGGTGTCGGCCGGACGCTCGACCGCGAAGCGCTGGTGGCGCCGGCGCTTGCGGTAGACGTTGATGAAGCTGTTGGTCAGGATGCGGTAGAGCCACGCCCGCACGTTCGAGCCCTCGGCGAAGCGCGACCACGCGACCATGGCGCGCATGAGGGTCTCCTGCACCAGATCGCGGGCATCGTCGGGGTTGCGCGCGAGGCGCAGCGCGGCGCCATAGAGCTCGCCCTGGAGCGGCAGGCACGCCGCCTCGAACGCCGAGTGGTCGCCGCGGCGCAGCTCGCGGGGCGCCGCGGTCGCGCGCCGCCGGAGGCTGGAATGATCAGGGATCGTGGCGGCGTTGGACGACGACGGGGCGGAGTCGGCAGAGGCGGTGCGCGGCATCCCAGCGGATAGAGCAAGCGGCTTGCCAGGCATAACTGCCCATGATCGCTAGGGCCGCTAGCGATTGCGGACCTGGAGACACACGGCAGCGTCCTCGCAGGGACGCGCCGCCCTAACGGGCCTAGCGGGCCAAGTCGCGCAGGGCGTGGGCGATGGCGTCGGGCAGGTCGGACGCGATGGCGCCGCGCTCGCCCCACTGGTCGCCCAAGGCGTCGCCGGCCCGGCCGTGGATCCAGACCGCGAGGCGGGCGGCGTCGAGCGCTGGCACCTCCTGGGCCAGGAGCGACGCGATCACGCCGGCCAGCACGTCGCCGGAGCCGGCGGTGGCGAGCGCGGGCCCGCCGGTCGGGTTGATCGCGACGTAGTCGCCGGCGCAGATCAGGGTTCGCGCGCCCTTGAGCACCACGACCGCGCCGGTCTGCGCGACCAGCGCGCGAGCCGCGCCCAGGCGATCGCGCTCGACCGCGTCGACGGTGGTCTCGAGCAGCCGCGCGGCCTCGCCGGGATGGGGCGTGATCACGACGTCGCGGCCCGGCTCGGCGATGAGCCCAGGCCGGCCGACCAGGTGCCACAGCCCAGTGGCGTCGACCACGACCGGGATGGGCGGGGCGTCGTCGGCGAGGATGGCCTCGAGCCAGGCCCGTCCCTGCTCGTCGCTCGGCATGCCAGGACCGATCACCATCGCGTCCATGCCGGCGATGGCCTTGACCAGGGCAGCGGCGTCGTCGACGACCCGGGTCATGATGGGGTCGGCGGCGTCCAGCTCGCCGTCCCCGCCCGGCCCGGCCAGCGTACACAGCCCGGCGCCAGCGCGCAGCGCGCCGAGCGCGGCGAGCCGACCGGCGCCGCGCCGCCCCGGCGAGCCGCCGACCACCAGCACGTGGCCGCGTTGGCCCTTGTGATCGAGGCGACCGACCAGCGGCAACCAGCCGCGGGCGTCGCGCTCCTCGACCTGCCCGGCGCTGGCCAGCGCCCGCGCCCGCGCCACCGGGATGCCGATGTCGGCGACCTCGACCGCGCCGGCCGACGCGAAGCCGGGCGCGCCGACGATGCCGATCTTGGGGGCGCCCAGCGTGATCGTGCGGTGGGCCCGCACCGCCACGCCGAGCGTCGCGCCGGTGTCGGCCTCGATCCCCGACGGCAGATCGACGGCGATCACGTGGGCGCCGCGGTGATTGATGGCCGCGATCACGGCGGCCAGGTGTCCGGTTACCGGACGAGCGAGCCCGGTGCCGAAGACCGCATCGACGACGATCGCGGCGCCGGCCAGCGCCTGCTCGAGCACCGCGACGTCGCGCGACGCGTCGATCACGGTGCCGCCCGAGCGCTCGAGCACGGTCAGGTGCAGGAGCGCGTCGCCCCCGATCGTCGACGGCGGGGCCACCACGATCGCGCGGGTCGGGACGCCGGCGGCGAGCAGCACGCGGGCCACGACGAAGCCGTCGCCGCCGTTGTTGCCGGCGCCCGACACCACCGCGACCGGCCCGGGATGCTCGGCGCGCGCGCGCACCACCGCGGCCGCGACCGCACGTCCGGCGGCCTCCATCATCACCGCGCCCGGCAAGCCCAGCTCGTCGATGGCGGCGGCGTCGAGCGTCCGCATCTCGGACGCCGTGACCAGCGGGATCACGCGGACACCTGGCAGGCCTGGACCAGCGCGGCGGCGATGGTCTCGGCGCGCTCGCGGATCGCGGCCTCGTCGGGCCCCTCGATCATCACCCGGGCCTTGGCCTCGGTGCCGCTGTAGCGCACCAGCACCCGGCCGGCGTCGCCGAGGTCGCGTTCGACCGCGCCGATGAGCGCCTGGATCGCCGGCAGCTCCTCGATCGGCCGCTTGCGGTCGACCTTGACGTTGATCAGCACCTGCGGCGTGCGCGTCATGACGGTCATCAGCTCCGACAGCGGCTTGTGCTCGCGCACCATCACCGCCAGCACCCGGAGCGCGGCGACCACGCCGTCGCCGGTGGTGGCGTGATCGAGGAAGACCAGGTGGCCCGATTGCTCGCCGCCCAGGTTGTAGCCATGCCGCCGCATCTCCTCGACGACGTAGCGGTCGCCGACCTGGGTCCGCACCAGCGTGCCGCCAGCCTTCTTGATCGCGTGCTCGAGGCCGAGGTTGGACATGACGGTGGTCACCAGCGTCTTTTTGGCCAGGGTGTTGGATTGCAGCATGCGGGTCGCGCACAGCGCCATGACGGCGTCGCCGTCGACGATCGTGCCGTGCTCGTCGCACAGGACCAGGCGATCGGCGTCGCCGTCGAGCGCGACCCCGACGTGGGCGCCGTGCTGCTTGACCGCCTGGCTCATCGCCTCGGGGCTGAGCGCGCCGGCCTGGTCGTTGATGTTCTTGCCGTCGGGCGCGCAGTTGATGGCGATGACCTTGGCGCCCAGCTCCTCGAAGACCTGGGGGCCGGTGCGGTAGCCGGCGCCGTGGGCACCGTCGACGACGATGACCAGGCCGTCGAGCGTGAGGTCGACCGGGAACGTGGCCTTGCAAAACACGATGTAGCGGCCGCGGGCGTCCTCGATCTTGCGGCTGTAGCCGACATCGGCCGAGCCGGCGCGCCGGCTGTCGAGCTCGGGCGAGCGCATCAGCGCCTCGATCTCCAGCTCGATGGCGTCGGGCAGCTTGTAGCCGTCGCGCGCGAACAGCTTGATGCCGTTGTCCTCGTACGGGTTGTGCGACGCGCTGATCACCACGCCGGCGTCGCAGCGCATCGACGAGGTGATGAACGCGATGCCGGGCGTGGGCAGCGGGCCGGTGAGCCACACGTCGGCGCCCATCGACACGATGCCCGAGGCCAGCGCGGTCTCGAACATGTAGCCCGACAGGCGGGTGTCCTTGCCGATGACGATGCGGGTATGTCGGCCCGGCTGCTTCAAGCGGGCCGCGACCGCCATGCCCAGCCGCATCACGGTGGCGCCGGTCATCGGCTCGACGTTCGCCACGCCACGCACGCCATCGGTCCCGAAGAGTCTGCGGTCTGCCATGACCGCTTATACCGCGCGCGTCGACGGTTTCCGTCGGTCCACGGCCGTCTTCAGGGCAGCAGCTCGTAGGGCACGCCCAGCTGATCGTCGGCGAGCTTGCCCAGATAGTTGAGGATGCCGCCGTCGCTGGGGTCGACGACCTGCACCAGGACCTCGTCGCCGTTCATGACCATGTACATGCCGTCGAAGACGGTGGCGCCGTCGGTGCGGGTGAACGTGACCGACGCGGTCAGGTCGGTGCGCAGGACCCACTTGGTGTCCAACTGCGCGCCGTTGTAGGTGCCGGCCATGGTCCAGGTGTTGACCAGCCCCGCGCCGGCGGTGAGCGGCTTCATCGCGTTGTGCAGGTACGTGCTGCCGGTCAGGTGGTAGCGATAACCCAGCGACTGCGGATCGCCGGCGTCTTGCGCGGTGATCGTGATGGTGTCCTCGCTGGTGCTGGTCTCCTCCCAGGCATAGGTGCGCGCGGTGCCGTCGATGGTCTCGACCAGGACGTGGTCGCTGCCGTAGACCAGCTTGTTGCGGGCGGCGATCGGCCGCGGGACCGCGTCGAACGCCGACGGCAGCGCCCGCCAGTTGCCGACGAAGCTGCGGGCGGTGGGCGGCGCATCGGTGGCGTCGTTGGGCGAGCTGCCGCCGTCGTCTCCGCCGCAGGCGGCGGCCGCGAGCGCGAGCGTGGTCACGAACAGGAGGCGGCGGAGGTGGCGCATGGCGCGCATCCTACCGCAGCCGCCCCGCGGTTATCGACGCGCGCTGACCCGGACCTCGGCGGGCCGGACCACGACCTGCACGCCCGACGGCACGCCATCGACGGCGACCTCGGCCAGCACCCCGGCGCCGGGCCGGCCGGTGAGCCGCACGCTCGGGCGCACGCCGGCGGCGACCAGGCGGTCGATGGCGTCGCGGTGTCCGGTCAGCTCGATCTCGACAGTGGCCGGCTCGACGACGAGCTCGGCGGGATCGAGGCCTTCGCCGCTGGCGCTGACCCGGGCGCCCCCGGTCCAGCGGCCGGCGATCGGCACCACGACCGCGACCGTGCCTTTCCACGCCAGCTCGACGCCGTGCGGCGGCAGGAGCGTGGCCTCGACCTCGAACGAGCGCGAGCGCCCGTCGGTGGGGATGTCCTGGGTGCGGACCTGGCTCATCGCGGCGACCAGGCCCTCGGGGCCGCGCACGCTCACCCGGCGCGGCTCGACGGAGACCTCGCCGGCGACCACGACGTAGCCGAGCTCAGGGCGCCCCGACAGCACGGCCGCCACGTCGACCTCGCGCTCGATGCGGTTCTCGAAGGCGACCCGCACCGCCGGCGGCGTCACCGACGTGACCGTGAGCCCGTCAGGCACCTGGATCTGGCTGGCCAGGATGGGCATCTCGCCGCCGCTGGTCTTGCTGACGTCGAGGGTGATCCGGTCGAGCTCGCGCTCGTCGAAGCGCTTGATGCGGCGCCACGGGCCCTTGATCGTGACCTTGATCTCTTCGATGCGCTCCGACACCAGCACCTTGTCGTCGGGCAGCACGTAGGCCACCCCGACGCGGGCGGTGATCTCACGCTGCTCGTCGGTCGCGACCAGCAGGAACACCGTGGCGGTGAGGAGCGCGGCCAGGATCTTCAGGCCGACGTGGTCGACGAAGATGCCCCGCAACAGGCTGGGGGCGGTGGTCTTCACGAGCCCTCCGGGGCGCGCTCGCGTCCGCCCAGCGAGGCGACGGCGGCGCCGATCTCGGCGGCGGCCTCGACGTCGGAGGCCGCCGCGAACAGCCCCCGCAACGCGCGTCGCACCGCGACCGCGTCGAGATTTTGCGCGAACCGGCCGCGATAGCACACCGAGACCTGGCCGCGCTCCTCGGAGACGACCACGGCGATCGCGTCGGTGTCCTCGGTGATGCCGAGGGCGGCCCGGTGCCGGGTGCCGAGCTCGGGGCTGAGGCCGGGCGCGCGCGACAGCGGCAAGAGCGCGCGGGCCAGCTCGATGCGGCGGTTCTTGCCGATGACGACCGCGCCGTCGTGCAGCTCGTTGTCGGCCGCGGGCACGAACAGGCTCACCAGCAGCTGGCGCGACAGCCGGGCGTCGAGCACGGTGGCGTCCTCGACGTGGCTGGCGACCTCGGCCTCGCGCTCGAGGACGATGATGGCGCCGCGCCGGGCCCGCGCGAGCTGGGCGACCGCGGCCGCGACCTCGTCGATGACCTCGCTGGCGTCGGCGCCGCGCCCGCGCGGCAAGACCCCCTGCCCGATGCGGCCCAGCGCGCGGCGGATGTCGGCCTGGAAGACGACGATCACGATGATGATGAAGTAGTTGATGACGTTGTCGAGGATCCACGACAGCGCGGTCAGCTCGAGGCGCTGCGACGCGTAGAACGCGGCGCCCACCAGGGCGATGCCCACCACCATCTGCGCGGCCCGGGTGCCCCGGATCGTCAGGAGCGCGCGGTAGATAAGGTAATAGACCAGGACCAGATCGATCAACGTCACGTAGGCTCCGCGCGAGCCGAGACGGTCGAGGATCGAGCCGAGAGGTCCAGTCATGACGTCCTCTTGTGGCTGTACACGGGCCACCGACGACTGGCAACGAAACTCCTCACGGCTGCGACGTGACCGCGGCGTACCCGCGCAGCGCGGCACACAGGCCCGCGACGTCGTGGACCCGCACCGCGTGGGCGCCGGCCGCGAGCGCGGCGAGGCACGCACCAACGGTGGCGCCGTCGAGCAACGCCGGGCTGCCGGGGACGGCGAACAGCCGGGCCAAGAACCGCTTGCGCGACGGGCCGACCATGACCGGGCGCCCCAGCGCGCGCGCCAGATCGCCGCTGTGCGCGAGCAGCCCGAGGTTCGACGCGTCGCCGCCCTTGCCGAAACCGAGGCCGGGGTCGACCACGGTGCGCCGGCGCAGCGCCTCGGGCATGGCGTCGAGCCGCGCCTGCAGGTCGTCGGCGACCTCGCGCCAGTCGAGCGGCGCGCGCCCGTCGGCCTCGCCGGCGAAGACCTCGGCCAGCGACCCGCCGCGCAGGTGACCGCAGACGTAGCCGACGCCGCCGTCGTGGGCGACCTCGAGGATGTCGGGATCGAAGCGCCCTCCCGAGACGTCGTTGACCAGATCGGCGCCGGCCGCGATCGCCTGGCGGGCGACCTCGGCCTTGCTGGTGTCGATCGAGATCAGCGCGTCGGTGCCGTCGGCCAGGCCGCGGATGACCGGCAGCACCCGAGCCAGCTCGACCTCGGTCGAGACCGGGGTCGCGCGCGGATTGGTCGCCTCGCCGCCGACGTCGAGGATGTGCGCGCCCGCGGCCCACAGGTCGCGACCGTGGTCGATGGCGGCGGTCGCGGCGGTGTAGTGGCCGCCGTCCGAGAACGAGTCGGGCGTGACGTTGACGACGCCCATCACCAGCGGCTGGTTCCAGTCGATGACCCGCACGCCGCCCGGGTTGCCGCGGGCGCGGATCGCGAACGGCGCCAGCGGGATCGTCCGTGGCGCCGTCATCACTGGGTCTCGCGCTCGCTCAAATCGGCTCGGGCTCGCCGGTGAGCGCAGGCGTCACCGCGACCAGCCGCTTTTTCTCCTCGTCCTCGCGCTCCTTGGCCTCGGTCTTGGCGCGGCGGGCCGCCGGCAGCGGGCGCTTGATGACGCCGCCGCCGATGATGATGGAGATGTCGTTGTTGTCGATGGTCTCGTAGTCGAGCAACGCCTCGGACATCCGCTCGAGCTCGCTGCGGTGCTGCGACAGCAGCTCGGTCGCCCGCTGGTACTGGTGCATGACGATGCTGCGGATCTCGGCGTCGATGCGCTGCGAGGTGTCCTCGCTGTGGCGATCGCCCTGGTTGAGGTCGCGGCCGAGGAAGACCTCCTGCTTGGAGCCCGCGAAGTTGAGCGGCCCGAACTCGTCGGACATGCCCCACTCGGTCACCATCGAGCGCGCCAGCTCGGTGGCCCGTTCGATGTCGTTGCCGGCGCCGGTGGTCTTCTGGCCAAAGATGATCTCCTCGGCGACGCGACCGCCCAGCAGGATGCAGATCGTGTTCTGCGCGAACTCGCGGGTCATGCTGAGGCGATCCTCGACCGGCAGCTGTTGGGTCAGGCCCAGGGCCCGGCCGCGCGGGATGATCGTGACCTTGTGGACGGGGTCGGCCTCGGCGCCGACGAAGCGCGCGACCAAGGCGTGGCCGGCCTCGTGGACGGCGGTGGTCCGCTTCTCCTTGTCGGAGATGATCATCGACCGGCGCTCGGCGCCCATCATGACCTTGTCCTTGGCCTCCTCGAAGTCCTCCATGTCGACCTTGTCCTTGTCGCGACGCGCGGCGATGAGCGCCGCCTCGTTGACGAGGGACTCCAGGTCGGCGCCCGAAAATCCGGGCGTGCCGCGCGCGATCACGTCGAGGTCGACCGAGGCCGACAGCGGGACCCGGCGGACGTGGACGTTGAGGATGCCGATGCGGCCCCGCAGATCGGGGCGCGGGACCACGATGCGACGGTCGAAGCGACCCGGGCGCAGGAGCGCGGGGTCGAGGACGTCGGGGCGGTTGGTGGCGGCGATGATGATCACGCCCTCGTTGGACTCGAAGCCGTCCATCTCGACCAGGAGCTGGTTGAGCGTCTGCTCGCGCTCGTCGTGACCGCCACCCAGGCCGGCGCCACGGTGGCGACCGACCGCGTCGATCTCGTCGATGAAGATGATGCAGGGCGCGTTCTTCTTGCCTTGCTCGAAGAGGTCGCGGACGCGGCTGGCGCCGACGCCGACGAACATCTCGACGAAGTCGGAGCCCGAGATCGAAAAGAACGGGACGCCGGCCTCACCCGCGATGGCGCGCGCGAGCAGCGTCTTGCCGGTGCCGGGCGAGCCCATCATCAGCACGCCCTTGGGGATGCGGCCGCCGAGCTTGGTGAACTTCTTGGGGTCCTTGAGGAACGCGATGATCTCCTCGACCTCCTCCTTGGCCTCATCGATGCCAGCCACGTCCTTGAACGTGATGCGGTTCTGGCTGTCGGTCAGCAGGCGGGCCTTGGACTTGCCGAAGCTCATCGCCTTGCCGCCGCCCGATTGGAGCTGGCGCATGAAGAAGAAGAAGATCGCGATCAGCAGCAGCATCGGCAGCCACGAGACCAGCAGCTGGGGCCAGACCGAGCCCTCATCGCGCTTCTCGATGCGATACGGAATGTTCGAGTCCTTGAGCGCCTTGATGTCCTCGTCGCCCCAGGTGCCATTGACCACGAACTTCGTGGTCTGGGTGCGATAGCTCAGGACGAAGCGGGCGTCGCTGCGGTCGCCCGGGTAGACCCGGATGAGCTCGATGTCCGACTCGGGGGCCGGACCGGGATCGACGGTCGAGGGCTTGCCTTCAGCGACGTCTTTGGCCTTCTGGTCGACCTTGCTCTGCCAGTCGGCGCGGGCCGTGGCCTCGGCGGTGAGCTTGCTGTTGAAGGTCTTGGCGTCGATCGGCTTCTCCTTGCTCGAGGAGTCCGTGAACATGCTGTACACGCTCACGAAAACCGCGATCAGGATGAGCCAGATGAGGATGGTCTTGGTGGACTGGCGCAAGGGACGAACCGCCTCGGGCGTCGGGACGACGCTAGCCGGCAGTATACTCACGCGCGCCGGTGGGGCTACCCACAGAATCGCCGCAATAGCACTGCTCTTTCAGACAGGCTCGCTCGCCGCGTGAACCCGCACGACGACGTTGGCGCCGAACGCGGCGCCGATGTGCTCGGCCCACGCGATCATGCCGTCGGCGGCGAGGACGACCTGGGCGTTGGCGCGATCGGCCCGCGGCAGCTTCTGATCGCCGTACAGGTCGCTCAGCTTGCGCGACGCGCCGCGCAGGCGGGCCGGGCGCATGCGATCTCCGGCCTGCCAGCGGCGCACGGTGTACGGGCCCGCGTCGCCGACCACGACCAGGCGGGTCGGTGGCCGCACGTCGGGCCCGGGGATCACCAGGCGATCGTAGACCCGCTCGACGCGCCCGCCCGGCAGGTCGAGGCCGCGGGTCCCGGCGGTGGGGTCTTCGGCCAGCTCGAGCACGGTCTCGAGGTGATCGAGCTCGGCGCCACGGCCGTGGCTGGCCAGCCAGCCCGCGACCACGCGTCGCGCGATGCCACGAGGCAAGGCGGCCAGGGCGGCGACCTCGAGGCCGTCGTCGTCGCCCTCGCTCGCCGAGTCCTCCAGTGCCGCCGCCACCAGCGGCGCGAAGGCGACGCGATCGTCGGCGACGCGGGCGGCCAGACGACCCAGCGCGCGCTCGAGCTGCGGGTTCATCGACATCAAGATCGGCAGCACCTCGTGGCGGATGCGCACCCGCGCGAACCGCGGATCGTCGTTCATCGGGTCGTGCCAGGGCGCGAGCTGGGCGGCCTCGGCGTAGGCGCGCACCGCGGCCCGGGTGATCGCGAGCAGCGGCCGCACGAAGGGGCCACGCCGAGGCGAGATCGCCGCCAGGCCGTCGGGGCCGGTGCCGCGCACCATCCGCAGCAGCACGGTCTCGGCCTGGTCGGTGGCGGTGTGGCCGGTCGCGATCAGCTCGTCGCCGGCCATTTCGACCAGCGCGCGATCGCGGGCGACCCGGGCTTGGGCCTCCCACGAGGGACCGGCCGGCACCTCGACCGCGGCGACCTCGAGGGCGAGGCCGCGCGCCGCGGCCCAGGCCCGCGCGTGCGCGACCGCGGGCGGGCTGCTCGGCGTGCCGTGATCGACGTGGAGCAAGGTGACCGCGTCGTCGCCCAGCGCGCACGCGGCGGCGTCGGCCAGCACCGACGAGTCGGCGCCGCCGGAGAACGCGACGCAGATACGCCGCCGACCGTGGCGCGCCAGCTCGGCGGCCACCTCGGCGCGGATGGCGGCGAGCGGGTGCTCCACGCGACCACCGTATCACCGACCATCGGCCCCACCGGCGTACCGGGGGCTGGTGATCCAAGCTAGGTTGCGCCGGTGACACCGGCCGAAGGTCCCCTCGCTCGCCTGCGCGCTCAGCTCGCCGGTCCCCGCGGTCCCCAGCGCGTCGACGCTTTGCTGGCCAGCGACGACCCGGCCGAGGCGGTCGCCGCGCTGTCGCCCACCGAGCTGCACGAGCTGGTGGTGACGGTGGGCCTCGACGAGGCCGGGCCGCTGCTCCAGCTGGCGACGCCCGCGCAGATCCAGGGCTGCATCGACTTCGAGTCGTGGGATCGTGACCGCGCGGATCTGGCGATGGCGCGGCCGTGGTTCGCCGCGATCCTCGAGCTCGGCTTCGAGAAGCTGGGGCAGGTGTGGGCCGGCCTCGACCCCGAGTGGCGCGTGCTGTTCATCCAGAGCAACATCATCGTCTACGACCTGTACGGCGGCGAGGACCCCGATCACGACTCGACGTATCTGGACGTGCCCGACGACGACGCACCGCCGGTGTGGATGACGCCCGACGGCGCGTTCGCGGTGCGCCTGCTGGGCAGCCACGACGAGGCCCGGCTCTCGATGCAGATCCTCGACGATCTGTACCGGGCCGACATGGGCCTGGCCCGCCACACCCTGCTGTCGGCGCGCTCGGAGCCGACCGCGTCGCTCGAGGAGACCAGCTATCGCTGGCGCAACGGCCGCCTGGCCGACCTGGGCTACGTCGACTTCTACGACGCCCTCGAGCTGTTCGCGCCGCTGACGCCCGAGCAGTTTCTCCTCCAGGCGCCGCCCCCCGACAGCTTTGTCGACGACGCCGACCACGGCGGCCTGCCGCTGTCGATCGCGGAGAAGATCGTGGCGCGCAGCTTCTTGGCCCGGGCCTGGGACCGCGTGCCGTCGGCCGCTCACGAGGCGCTCGAGATGGCGCTCATCGTGCTGGTCAACAAGGTGCTGGCGGCGGCCCGCGTCAAGCCGGGCGATCCGGCGGCGGTCGCGCTGGCCGCCGACTACGCGACCTGCACGGTCGCGCTCGGCCTCGAGACCGTCACCCGCGGCGATCTCGATCGCGCGGCGGCGCTCCTGCCCACCGCGTCGATGACGCGGCTCCACCGGGTCGGCTTCACGATCACGCAGCAGCTGGCCCGGGTCGCCAAGGGCCTGGCGCCGCGCACCCTCACCGCCGACGACGCGGCGACCGCGGTGGTGTCGGCCCTGTGCGCGCCCCGGCCGTGGATGGCGCGGGTCCTCGACGATCCGCCCCGCCCCGGCGTGCGGCCCTTCGAGTCGCCGGCCGACCTGCGCCGGGTCGCCGAGGTGCTGGCGACGCTCGCGCTGCGCCTCACGGTCGCCGAGGCGCTGGGCATCAGCCTGGCCAGCATGAAGGACGTCCCCGAGCCGCGCCCGCAGCTCGACGATCACGTGCGGACCGCGCTGGGCCGCGTGCTGGCCGGCGGCGATCTCACGCCCGACGCGCTGTCGCTGGGCGAGGCCGCGGCGGCCCGGCGCGCCCTCGACGCCGACGGCCCGGCCGCCTGGGCCCCGCGCGCCCTCGCCGCGATCCGCGCCGCGCTCGTCGACCGCGGTGGCGACGGCGGCCTGGGCACCCGCCTGGGCGCCCTGGTCGACCAGTGGCTCAGCGACCTGGTCGACGCCCTGGCACCCCTCGATCTCGCCCACCCCGACGAGTTTGACGGGCGCTTCGTCGCTGGCGTCATGGTCGCGGCCGGCGCCCGGGCGTAGGCCGGCCGGGCGTAGGGCGGCCCGCGCGCCCGGCTGCGGTCAGCCGAGGACCGGGAGGCTCTCGAGCTTCATGGCGGCAGCGGCGGCGGCGTTCTGCTCGGCTTCCTTCTTGGAGCGACCTTCGGCCATCGAATACTCGTCGTCGCCGATGCGGACCTGCACCATGAAGCGCTTGGCGTGGTCGGGGCCGAGCTCGCCGATCACGAAGTACGTGGGCGCGATGCGCAAGCGCGCGAGCGCCATCTCCTGCAGGCGGGTCTTGAAGTCGTAAAAGCCGGTCTGCTCGACGGTCTCGATCCGCTGGGCCAGCAGGCGCCCGACCAGCGCGAAGGCGGCGTCGAAGCCACCGTCGAGGTAGACCGCGGCGATCACCGCCTCGAAGACATCGGCGAGGATCGAGCGCTTGCCGCGGCCGCCGCCCTTCTCCTCGCCCTTGCCGAGCTTGACCCAGGCCCCGAAGCCGAGCTGGGACGCGATCTCGGCCAGGCCGGCCTCGCTCACCACCTGGGCCCGGGTGACCGAAAGCTGGCCCTCCCGCAGTGCCGGAAACCGCCTCATCAGCAGGTGGCCGACCACCAGATCGAGCACCGCATCGCCGAGGTACTCGAGCCGCTCGTTGTCGCCACCCTCGGTCTCGGGGTGCTCGTTGACCCAGGAGGTGTGGCGCAGCGCGAGCTCGAGCGTCGCGCGCTCGCGGAACCGGTAGCCGAGGACGCCCTCGAGGGCCTCCAGATCGTTGCTGGCGTTCACCACGGCACTGTAGCAAGCGGGCCGGCTCCGGTAAGCTCGGGCGCGGTGGAGTCGCTCGTTCGTTTCGGCCGCTATCACGTCCTGGGCCCGATCGCCCGGGGCGGAATGGCCGAGGTCTTCCGCGTGAAGACCGTCGGGCTGGCCGGCTTCGAGAAGGTGCAAGCGCTCAAGCGCATCGCGCCAGCGCAGTCGCGCGAACCCCGCTTCATTCGTTCGTTCATCGACGAGGCCCGCATCGCCGCCGAGCTCACCCACAAGAACGTGGTGCAGGTCTTCGACTTCGGTGAGGTCGAGGGCGTGCTGTACCTGACGATGGAGCTCATCGACGGCTGCGACCTGCGCACCGCACTCGATCGGGCGCGGGCCGCTGGCAAGATGCTGCCGACCGACCTGGCGGCCCACATCGTCGCCGAGCTCGGCACCGGCCTCGACTATGCGCACCGCAAGGTCGACACCGCGGGCCAACCCCTCGGCATCGTCCACTGCGACGTGTCGCCGGCCAACCTCATGGTCTCGACGGAAGGTCACGTGAAGATCCTCGACTTCGGCGTGGCCCGCGCCAGCTTCGCCCACGCGGTCGAGCGGCGCCGGCTGCGCGGCAAGCCGCGCTACATGGCGCCCGAGCAGACCCGCGGCGAAAAGCCGACGCCCGCCACCGACGTGTTCGCGCTGGCGGTGGTCGCGTGGGAGCTGCTGACCGGGGCCCCGCTCTTTGACGGCGCCGACGTCGCGAGCACGCTGGCCGCGGTCCGCACCCAGCCGGTGCCGCCCATCGATCGGGTGCGGCCCGAGGTGCCGATGGTGCTGGCCCGGGCCCTCGAGCGCGCCCTGGTCCGCGATCCGGCCCGGCGCATCGGCGCCCTCGAGCTGGCCCGGGCCGCGGCGCTGGCGGCCGGTGGCGCCAACGCGCGCTCGCTGGCGGCATGGATGGACGAGATCGCGACGCTGGCGCCGGCCCAGCCGATGGCGCTGCCGGTCTTCGTCGAGGCCACCGCCGACACCGTGACCCGCGAGCCGCACTGGCGAGAGGAGCCGACCCGCGCCGACCCGCCGTTCGCGTGGATCGAAGACGAGGCGTTCTCCGACGGCATCGTCACCGACACCAGCACCCCGCAGGACAGCGAGCTGGCCGAGCCGACGATCGATCAAGCGCTGGGCGACGAGCGCGCGATCCAGCCACCACCGACGACGCGATCGCCGTCGTAGATCACCGCGGCCTGGCCCGGCGCCGCGATCGCGGGCTCGGCGAGGGTGGCCCGGGCCCGACCGTCCTCGACGAGGATCGTGGCCGGCAAGCGCGCGCCGCGGTGGCGCAGCTGCACGGTCAGCCCGTCGGCGAGCGGGCCCAGCCAGCGCATGTCGTCGATGATCAGCGTGGCGGTCGCGGCGTCGTCGCGGGCGCCCACGGTGACGGTGCCGGCCCGGGGATCGATCGCGGTGACGAAGCGACGATCGTCGGGCCCGACGCCGCGCAGGTTGCCAAGGCCCTTGTGCTGGCCGACGGTGAAGCGGTGGACGCCCTCGTGCTGGCCCAAGACCAGGCCGGCGCCGTCGACGATCGGGCCCCGGGTCGGCAGCGCGCGCCCGCGGGCCAGCGCGGCCTTGGCGACGAAGCCGGCGTGATCTCCGTCGGGGACAAAGCAGATCTCCTGCGACTCGGGCTTGCCGGCGTTGGGCAGGCCGAGGTCGAGGGCCAGGGCCCGGACCGCCGGCTTGTCGAGGCCGCCCAGCGGGAACCACACCGAGGCCAGCGCGGCCCGCGGCATCGAGAACAAGAAGTACGACTGATCTTTGTCGGCGTCGACGGCGCGAGCCAGGGCCGGCGCTCCATCGGGACCCGGCGCGATCCGAGCGTAGTGGCCGGTGGCCAGGACGTCGGCGCCGACCGCGCGGGCTCGCTCGAGGAGCGGCGAGAACTTGATGTGCTGGTTGCAGCGGACGCACGGGTTAGGGGTCCGGCCGTCGAGGAAGGTCTCGACGAAGTCGTCGACCACCGCGGCGGTGAACTCGGCCTCGAGGTCGATCACGTAAAACGGGATGTCGAGGTGCTCGGCGACCCGGCGGGCGTCCTCGATGTCGCGCGGGCCACAGCAGCGGCCGCGCGAGGCGTCGGTGCCGCGGGCGTCGTAGAGCCGCATCGTCATGCCGACCACCCGGTGACCGGCCCGCACCAGCAGCGCGGCCGCGGTCGCCGAGTCGACGCCGCCCGACAGCGCGACCACGACGCGACGCGACGGATCGGGTGCAGGCAAGACGGACGCGAGCATGGCGTGTTACGGATGCCAGAGATGTCCGCCGACGGCAAGCCATCGCTCGCGATCACTGCCGACGACCTCGACGACGACGGCGCGGGCGTCGGGCGCGCCGCCGGCCTCACCGTCCACGTCGCCGACCTGCTGCCGGGCGAGCGCGCCACCGTCGCCCTCGAGCATCGCAGCCCGCACCGGCCCGAGGCCTGGGGCCGCATCGTGACCCGGCAAGGCCGCCTGTCCGCCGACCGGACGACGCCGGCCTGTCCGGCTTTCGGACGTTGCGGTGGATGCCCGTGGCAGCACCTGGCCTACCCGGCCCAGCTCCTCGGCAAGCAGCGTCGGGTCGCCGCCGCGCTGGGCGCGCTGGCCGAGGTCGCCCCGGTGATCGGCTCGCCGAGCCCGCTCGGCTATCGCCACAAGGGCAAGTACGTGGCCGGCCGCGTGAAGGGCCAGCTCGCGCTCGGCGCGTGGGCGCCGCGCAGCCACGCCTTCGTCGACACCGCCGGCTGCCGCGCGGTCACGCCCGCCATCGACGCCACCCGCGGCGCGATCGTCGACGCCATCGCTGGCGCCCGGGTCGCGCCCGCTGACGAGCCCCGCGGCACCGGCGACCTGCGCTACGCGATCGTGCGGCAGGCCCGCAGCGGCGCGCTGCTGATCGCGCTGGTGGTGCGCAGCCGGGCCCCCGCCGATCGCGTGGGCGCGGCGGCCCGGGCCCTGATCGACGCGCCGGGCGTGGTCGGCGTGGTCCGCCTCGACAACGATCGCACCGACGGCGCCCTGGTCGATGGCGTGCCCACGGTGCTGCACGGCTCGGCCACGGTCGACGACACCATCGCCGGGGTCCCGGTCGCGCTGGGCGCCACCGAGTTCGCGCAGATCCATCCGGTCCAGGCCGACGCGCTGTACGCCCACGTCGCGTCGCTGCTCGCGCTGGGCGCCGGCGACCGCGCCGCCGATCTCTACGCCGGCCTCGGCGGCATCAGCTTCGCGCTGGCCGCCACCGGCGCCGAGATCGTCGCGATCGAGCGCGATCCCGCCGCCATCGCGGCGCTCACCGCCGCCGCCGCCCACCTGCCCGGCCGCATCGACCCCCGCACCGGCGACGCCGCGCTCCTCGCTGGCATCACCGGTCCCTTGGCCGCCGTGGTCGTCAACCCGCCGCGCAAGGGCCTGTCGGCCGCCACCGTCGCCGCCGTCGTGGCGTCGCCAGCCAACCGCTTGGTCTACGTGTCGTGCGGGCCCGACTCGCTGGCCCGCGACCTCGCCGCGCTGGTCGCCGCCGGTTGGCAGATCGATCACGTGCAGCCCTTCGATCTCATGCCGGGCACGTCGCAGGTCGAGACCGTGGTCCGCGCCGTCCGCTAAAACTGGCCCACCCGGGTCCACCGCCCTACCGTCTCCCGATGCGCTGGCTCGGTGGGTTGGTGTTGGTCGCGGCCTGCGGACCGCGCACGCTCATGTCGCCATCACCGTCGACGGGCACGGTCACCGTGACGGATACGGATACGGATACGG
>Ga0105044_10002443_pt1 | contig 25337 bp, 25 predicted proteins | sample MAT01_FD_78092 | JGI IMG/M metagenome (GOLD analysis project Ga0105044, IMG submission 78092) | Freshwater microbial communities from Lake Fryxell liftoff mats and glacier meltwater in Antarctica - MAT-01 | ecosystem: Environmental > Aquatic > Freshwater > Ice > Liftoff microbial mat | place... | reverse complement strand
CGGGCGAGAGGGAGATCAGGCTTTGAAACGATTCCGCGATGCTCTGGCGGGTCTGATTTCGGCTTTCAGCGTCTCTGCACAGGCCAGAACCTGCGCATCCGATGAAGTGCCCTGGGTGCGGCAGGCACAAAACCAGCAAAGTCTTCGTTAAAAGGGCACATGCAGATAAAGCGGGATCTGCCCGCCGGTCGGCACCATTCTCACCCAGTCGATGAAACGGTCCGGCCTTACATCGGGGCCGAAGTGCGGGGCCGAAGTGCGGGGCCGAAGTGCGGGGCCGAATTGCGGGGCCGAATTGCGGGGCTGTCGGAAAACTTGTGTACCGAGGAACGCGCGCGTCAAACAGACCGAACCGGAAGGTTGAGAATGGTGTTCCATTCTATTAGCCTATGCAACGAAGGACAGCGGTCCTTCATTCAGATCAAGCGACCGGTTGTTGCCCGGAAGGAAGGTTCGATGCAGATGGCCCATGCGCGTGTCGCCCACCAGCAATGTGGCGACTGTCCGATCCGGTATCGTGCGGTCTGCGCGCGATGCGAGGAAGACGAGTTGCAGCAGCTGGAGCAGATCAAGTATTACCGCAGCTTTCAGGCTGGACAGACAGTGATCTGGTCGGGCGACCGGATGGATTTTGTGGCATCGGTCGTCTCGGGAATCGCCACCCTGACCCAAACGATGGAGGATGGGCGCCGCCAGATGGTAGGCCTGTTGCTGCCATCGGATTTTGTCGGGCGTCCCGGGCGTCAGACGGCGGTCTTCGACGTGACCGCCACGACCGATCTGGTCATGTGCTGTTTTCGCAAGAAACCGTTCGAAGACATGATGATCCGGACGCCCAATGTGGCGCAGCGGCTGCTGGAAATGACACTGGACGAGCTTGATGCCGCGCGGGAATGGATGCTGCTTCTGGGCCGCAAGACGGCACGGGAAAAGATTGCAAGCCTGATTGCCACGATCGTGCGGCGCGAGACGGCATTGACCGACAGGGACCGTGACGGGGTCACGACCATCGACCTGCCACTGACACGCGAGCAGATGGCCGATTACCTCGGCCTGACGCTGGAAACCGTGAGCCGCCAGATCTCTGCCCTGCGCAAGGACGGGGTGATCGAGCTTTCGGGCTCGCGTCAGGTGGCCATCCGCGACGTCAACCGTCTGATCGAGGAAACCGGCGATGACAGCGACGGCGGGTTGCTGGTCTAGCCAAGGCCAAGAAAGGCCGAATCGAACGGCAGTGTCCGGGTGGTGCCTGCGCTGCCGGTCACGCGCAGCCCGCCGTTGACAAGCGCAACCTCTGTCACCGCTTCTCCCGTTGCCCAGGCGATGGCGCCGGTGACATGGGCCATCACCGCAATGCCGCCCAGATGCACAAGGCCGGGGATGCCCGCCGCCGCCAGTTCGCGCTGCGCGGCCTCGGGCAGCATGGTCATGGCGGCGCCTTCCTCGACACCAAGGCAGCCCAGATGCCGTCCAAACCAAGGCGCATAGTCACGCCCACCGTTCGAGTGCCACAGCATCGTCATCGGCAGCGCCCCGGCATTGCGCAATGAGAGGAACATATCTCCCTCTGCCGGGCGAACGACGGCGGTCCAGCCAAGGCCGGGAACCGCCTCGACCCCTATGACGAAATCCTCATGCGCCGGGCCCCAGGGGTAGCACGTCAGATCCACCGGGCCTGCCGCACCAGGAAAAGCGCGCGGGTCGGTTGAGCGGGCCGGATAGCGTAGGGCCGATCTGCCGCGCGCGGGGTCAGGCTCGGGGGCGCCGTCCGGGGTCTGGAACCAGCGTTTGGGTGAAAACGACACAAGGCCGCCATTGGGAAGGCTGACCATTGCATGATTTGCTGACCGCAAGGCGCCGGTGCCTCCCTCAAACTGGTGGGTTTGATACAGGAAGGGATGCCCGTTCCGCAGCTGCAGGGTCTTTTTCAGTGTAGCGCCCTGGACGGGTTGGGGCAGGGTGGCCACCACCCGGTCCGGCCGCGTCTCAACGATCTGCCATCGCGCATTCGCGGGCCAGCCATGCAGCGGCGCGCCTTCGGACGCTGCATCGCCAAAGGGCGCACAGAAGAAATCCCCCTCCAGCCCTGCCAAATGCGGATCTGCGGTGTCGGGCATCACCTCGCCCGTACCCACCCATGGCGCGCGGTGACCCGGGCGGGGGGTTCTTCCCGCATCCTGAACCTCAAAGCCACGCAGAAACCCGCATATGGGGTCAAACGTGACCCGAACGCCATCCGCCGATAGGATATGCACCTTGCGTCCCCCGCATCGGCGGACTGCCGACCTGAATGCAAGGGTAACGCAAGCCAGAGCTTTCTGAAACTCCTTGCAGGCCCCGGCCCCCCCCCAGTCGCCAACTGACTACATCTGTCTCCCAACGAAAGGGCAGACAGGGGCCTTTCAATGCGCCATCAGCACCGGGATCGAGGCATGTTCCAGCATGTCGCGCGTGGCTCCGCCCATCAGGAACTCGCGGAACCGCGAATGGCCATAGGCGCCCATTACCAAAAGGTCTGCATCCTGATCACGGACATGCCGCGCCAGCGTTTCCGAGACCCTCGGCGTGGTCTTGGCCAGCACCATCACCTCAGCGCGAACGCCGTGGCGAACCAGCATCTGGCACAAGGGCCCACCGGGATCGGACCGTTCCGGCCCATGGGTTGGCGGGTCAATCACGGTCACGCTCACCATTTTCGCCTGCTGCAACAGCGGCATCGCAGCGCGCGCCGCTGCCAGCGCCTCCCGGCTCTGGTTCCAGGCGAGGACGACATGCTTGGGTTGTGCAGCGTCGCGGCCGTTGTCAGTATCCGGCAGGATCAGCACGGGCGCTGCCGAATCGAACAGCGCGGTTTCCAGCACGGCTTCCTCCTCAGCGCCGCGGCCGGGACCGTATGGCAACCCCAAAATCACCAGATCGGAAAAGCGCAGGCGGCTAGACACCAGTTCGGTCAACGCACCCAGCTGAGTGACCGCTGCCTCGCAAGCCCATCGCAAGGTCGGCCCCTGCTTGGTCAGCGCGGACTTCATGGCCGATTCGAGGGCGCGGGCATCGGCTTCAGCCTTGTCTGTTGCAATCTGCAAGAAGACGGCGCCGGTGCCTACATAGGAATAGCCGATCTGCGTGCGGTCGACACCCAGGGCAAGCGCGTCCAGGTGTGCGTCGATTGCCTGCGCAAACCGCCCTGCACGGTCCAGAAAAGCTGGCAGTTGATCGGACACGGCTGATGCGACGGTAACAATGGATTTGTAGGCCATGACGGTTCTCCAATTAGGTTCGTGCCCAACCCTAGGGCCGCCAGAACGTCGCAACCTTGACCAAGATCATGATGGGCCCCGAAATCGGTTGATGCAGATCAATGCGGCCTTCGCTGAAGCCCGCCAGAAATCGGACCAGAGCGAAAACTCCTGAACCGTGTCCGCACGGATTACAGGGGGTCAAACGAAGGGACGAAGAATGTGGGATTATGTCAAACTGGCAGTATTGGGCTTGATCGCGCTTTGCGCGGCGATTGCGGCCAACTACGCCCATGACCTTGCCTATATGGTGAACGCGCTGACCGTCATGCTGGCAGCCGGGATTGCGTTTCTGTTCATCATCCGCCGCGTGGACGAGCCTGTCTTGCACGACCCGAACGAATACATGGACGGGGTAATCCGGGCCGGGGCCATTGCCACGGTCTTCTGGGGGATTGTGGGCTTTCTCGTGGGCGTGGTCATCGCCTCGCAACTGGCCTTTCCGCAACTGAACTTCCAGTGGGCCGAGGGTTACCTCAACTTCGGCAGATTGCGGCCCTTGCACACCAGTGCCGTGATCTTTGCCTTTGGCGGCAATGCGCTCATCATGAGTTCCTTCTACATTGTTCAACGCACGTCTGCGGCGCGGCTCTTTGGCGGCAATCTTGCGTGGTTCGTGTTCTGGGGCTGGCAGCTGGTGATCGTGCTGGCGGCAAGCGGCTATGTGCTGGGGGCGACACAAGGCAAGGAATATGCCGAGCCGGTCTGGTACGTCGATATCCTGCTCACGGTGGTCTGGGTCAGTTTCCTTGCGGTGTTCATGGGCACGCTATTTCGCCGCAAGGAGCCGCATATCTACGTGGCGAACTGGTTTCTATTGTCGATGATCCTGACGGTGGCGATGCTGCATCTGGTCAATAACGCGGCCCTTCCGGTGTCGATTTTTGGCTCGGCACAGGTGCAGGTCTATTCTGGCGTGCAGGACGCGATGGTGCAGTGGTGGTATGGCCACAACGCCGTGGGCTTCTTTCTGACCGCGGGCTTCCTAGGGATGATGTACTACTTCGTGCCGAAACAGGCCGAACGCCCGGTCTACAGCTACAAGCTGTCGATCATCCACTTCTGGGCCCTGATCTTTCTTTATATCTGGGCCGGCCCGCACCATCTGCACTATACCGCGCTGCCGGATTGGGCGGCGACCCTGGGGATGGTCTTCTCGATCATGCTGTGGATGCCCTCCTGGGGTGGGATGATCAACGGGCTGATGACTCTCTCGGGCGCCTGGGACAAGCTGCGCACCGACCCTATCTTGCGGATGATGGTGGTGAGCCTCGGCTTTTACGGCATGTCGACCTTCGAAGGCCCGATGATGTCGATCAAGGCTGTGAACTCGCTGTCGCACTATACGGACTGGACGATCGGGCACGTGCATTCCGGCGCCCTCGGCTGGAACGGGATGATCACCTTCGGCGCCCTCTATTTCCTGGTGCCCCGCCTTTGGAACCGTAAAGGGCTTTACAGCCTCAAGCTGGTCAGCTGGCACTTCTGGCTCGCCACCATCGGGATCGTCCTTTACGCCTCCTCGATGTGGGTTACGGGCATCATGGAAGGCCTTATGTGGCGGGAAGTGGATGCGAACGGGTTTCTTGTGAACTCATTTGCCGACACCGTCGCCGCCAAGTTCCCCATGTATGTGGTTCGCGCGACCGGCGGGCTCATGTACCTCGGCGGTGCACTGATCATGGCTTGGAACCTATGGATGACGGTTCGCGCAGCCCCGGCAAGGGCCATGTCGAATATGGCCATCCCGGCAGAATGACCGAAAGGACAACAACATGGCTTTCCTTGACAAGCACAAGGCGATCGAGACGCATGCGACGCTCTTGATGGTGCTGAGCCTTCTGGTCGTGACCATCGGGGGGATCGTGCAGATCGTGCCGCTGTTCTATCTCGAGAACACGATCGAGAAGGTGGAAGGGGTCCGCCCCTACACGCCGCTGGAACTCGTGGGGCGCGACATCTACATCCGCGAGGGTTGCTATGGCTGCCACAGCCAGATGATCAGGCCCATGCGGGACGAGGTCGAACGCTACGGCCACTACAGTCTGGCGGCCGAGTCGCGCTATGACCATCCCTTCCAGTGGGGATCCAAACGCACCGGGCCGGATCTGGCCCGGGTGGGCGGGCGCTATTCGGACGAATGGCATGTGGACCACTTTACCTATGCCCGTGCAGTGGTGCCGGAATCGGTGATGCCGCCTTACGGGTTCCTGCTGAACCGCCCGATCGACGGTAAATACATCACGGACACGCTGGCGACACATCGGATGGTAGGAGTGCCCTATTCCGACGAGATGCTGGACAACGCAATTGCCGACTTCAAGGTGCAGGCCGATCCCTCGGGCGATACAGCCGGGTTGACCGAGCGTTACGGTTCCTCCGCGAACATCCGCAACTTTGACGGCCAGGCCGCGCTGACCGAGATGGATGCCCTTATCGCCTATATCCAGGTTCTGGGGACGATGGTGGACTTTTCCACCTTTACCCCGGACGCGAGCCGGTAAGAGGGGACAGAGATGGAAACCTATACCTTCCTGCGTCACATGGCCGACAGCTGGTTCCTGCTTCTGATGACGCTGATCTTTCTGGGCATCATCGTCTGGGCGTTTCGTCCCGGCAGCCGAAACCTGCACCGCGACGTGGCCACGTCGATCTTTCGCAATGACGACCGGCCCGCGCCCGCAGTCACCACAAAACCCAAGACGAAGGAGGGCTGAGCGATGTGCGCAAAACCGATCAGGACGACGCCCGGCGAGGTCGAGACCACCGGCCACAACTGGGACGGGGTCGAAGAGCTGAATAACCCCTTGCCACGCTGGTGGGTCTGGGTGTTTTACGCCACCATCGTCTGGGGTCTGGGCTATACCGTGTTTTACCCTGCATGGCCTCTGATCCACGGGGCAACGCCGGGGGTTCTCGGCGCCTCCACCCGGGCGGATGTGGCGGCGGAAATCCAGCGCTTTGACGCGGCGAATGCCGGGATCAAGGCAAAGCTGGTGGCCGCCGACCTGACCGCGATCGGCACAGACCCGGAACTCGCGCAGTTTGCGCGAAGTGCAGGTGCGGCGGTGTTCCGCACGAACTGCACCACCTGTCACGGGGCGGGGGCGGCAGGCGTGGTGGGAAAGGGCTATCCGAACCTGCTGGACAACGACTGGCTCTGGGGGGGGGGCCTCGAGGCGATCCACACCACGATCACCCATGGCATCCGCAATACGACCGATGCCGATGCCCGCTATACCGAGATGCCCAAGTTCGGCGTGGACGGCCTGCTTGAGCCTGCCCAGATCGGTGCGGTGGTGGAGCATGTGCTGCAGATTTCGGGTGCCAGGAATGTTGATGCGACCAAGGCTGCGGCGGGGGCCACGGTCTTTGCCGAGAACTGCGTGGCTTGCCATATGGAAGACGGAGCAGGCGACCCCGAACAGGGAGCGCCGCGGCTTACCGATGCGATCTGGCTCTACGGCGGCTCACGCGAGGCCATCAACCATACCGTGACCTATGCCCGCTTCGGTGTGATGCCGAACTGGGGTACCAGGCTGAGCGAGGCCGAGATCCGCGCGGTGGCCCTCTACGTCCACGGCCTGGGCGGCGGCGAATAGAGCCTGCAGCCGCAAAAGCTGCGGAGGGGTCCGGGGGCCGGCCCCCGGGGCCCCCGGGATATTTCTGCAAAGATGAAGGGGCTTTGGCACGCAAGGTGCCGGGGTTCGGCCTCTCAAGGCAACGGCCCTTGAGGCGCCAACCGTCTGGCCGTCGGCGTATCGGCGGAAGAAACCGGGGGCCCCTGTACACGTCTGCCAAAGTGAATGAGGCAGGCGAGGATGGCGATCAGCGTTAGCTCTATTGATGCAGGTCAATGCGGCGGCGGCCATGGCGCTGCACAAGCGCAGCACCAGACCCTTGCCGGAGATGTCCAGTGACTACGCCCGAGTCCTTACCGACCAGCCTTTACGCGGCGCGGGAACCGATCTTTCCGCGACGCATCTACGGGCGGTTTCGCAACCTGAAGTGGTGGATCATGGCGGCGACGCTGGGTGTCTATTACATCACCCCCTGGCTGCGCTGGGACCGCGGGCCGAACCTGCCGGATCAGGCGGTGCTGATGGACATGGCGGGACGGCGGTTCTTCTTCTTCATGATCGAGATCTGGCCGCACGAGTTCTATTTTGTCGGGGGTCTTCTGATCATGGCGGGGCTGGGGCTGTTTCTCTTCACCGCAGCCCTGGGCCGGATCTGGTGCGGATATGCCTGCCCGCAGACGGTGTGGACCGACCTCTTCATTCTGGTGGAGCGCTGGATCGAAGGTGACCGCAACGCGCGCCTGCGCCTGTATCGGCAGGCCTGGAACGTCGAAAAGATCCGCAAGCGCGCGGTCAAATGGACGGTGTGGATGCTGATCGCGCTGGCGACCGGGGGGGCTTGGGTCTTCTACTTCACGGATGCGCCCACCCTTTTGGCAAACCTGATGACGGGCACGGCCAATCCCATCGCCTATACCACCTTTGCGATCCTCACGGCCACGACCTTTGCCTTTGGTGGCTTTGCGCGCGAGCAGATCTGCATTTACGCCTGCCCGTGGCCGCGGATTCAGGCGGCAATGATGGATGAGGATACGATTACCATCGGCTACCGTTCGTGGCGGGGAGAGCCGCGCGGAAAGCTGGGGAGAAACGCCGAGGGCAAGCCGCAGATCATGAAAGGGCAGGGCGACTGCATTGATTGCATGGCATGCGTGAACGTATGCCCGATGGGGATCGACATCCGCAACGGCCAGCAGCTGGCCTGCATCACATGCGGGTTGTGCATCGACGCCTGTGACGACACGATGGACAAGATCGGCCGTCCGCGAGGGCTGGTAGGCTATCTCGCTTTGACGGATGAGACCCGCGAAAAGGCCGGGTTTACGGCGAAACCCGTCTGGTCGCATGTGTTCCGGCTGCGGACGATCATTTACACCGTCCTGTGGTCTGGCGTGGGTGTCGCGCTGGTAGTGGCGCTGTTCCTGCGCTCGGACATTGACATCAACGTCTCGCCCGTCCGTAACCCGATCTTCGTGTTGATGTCGGACGGCGCCATACGCAACACATACGAGGTGCGCCTGCGCAACAAGACCGGCACCGACGCATGGTTCTGGATCTCGGCGACCTCAGCCAGCCGGTTCACGCTGTCCGTCGAGGGAACCAGGGAGCCGCGCGTGCTGGTGCCTGCCAATGAAACGCTGGCGGCGCGGGTTTTCGTGCAGGCTGAGGCCGACTCCGAGGCCGCTCACGATGACCATACGGACCTGCGGCTCTGGGTCTCTTCGCAGGACGGCACGAAGCGGGTTCACCATGACACGATCTTCAACGGAAAGGATGACGAGGGTGGCGAAAATGACTGAACTGACCGGGCGCCACGTTTTTGCGATCACCGCCGGGGCCTTTGGTGTGGTCATCGCGGTCAACATTCTGCTGGCGGTGAAGGCGGTTACGACCTTTCCGGGGCTGGAGGTAAAAAGCTCGTACATCGCCGGTCAGGATTTCGACGTCCGAAAGGCGGCGCAGCTTGCCTTGGGATGGACCTTGCAGAGCAGTTTCGACCCTGCGACACGGGAAATCCTGCTGGCCTTTACCGGGCCTGATGGCGCGCAGGTCCGGGTCGGGGAGTTGCGGGTTATGGTCGGCCGACCGACCGAAGAACAAGATGACAGCTTTCCCGTGTTTCGCCGGGTAGAGGCGGGCTATGCGGCTGGGGCAGACCTCGCACCCGGGCGCTGGATGCTGAAGGTAGAGGCCACGGCGCAGAGCGGCGCGCGGTTCGAGCAGCGCCGCGATCTGTTTGTGAAAGGCTGAGGCCATGGATGGAACCGCTGCAGCCGACACGGTCTTTGCCGATCCCGGGCATGCCACGATGTGCCCGGCCTGCGTCTTGCAGCCTGCGGCCGACACGCGCGCAGCCCCGCGCGACGCCCGGCTGATCCTGTCACTGCCCGCCGCCCATTGCGCGGCCTGCATTTCTACTGTCGAGACCGGGATTGCCGCGTTGCCCGGCGTGCAGTCGGCCCGGCTGAACCTGACGCAGAAGCGGCTGTCGGTCGCGGGGGATGCCTCGGTCACCGCCGAGGGGCTGATCAGCGCGCTGGCCCGGCTGGGGTATGAGGCGCATGAGCTGGACCCCGGTCAGCTCTCGGCGACCGAGACCGACCGTCAGGGTCGCGAACTTCTGATGCGGGTGGGTGTTGCGTTCTTTTCGATGATGAACGTCATGCTTCTGTCGGTCGCGGTCTGGTCGGGGGCCGAGGCTGCGACGCGTGACTTGTTCCACTGGATTTCCGCCGCCATCGCACTGCCGACGGTGATCTTTGCGGGCCAGCCCTTCTTCCGTTCTGCCTGGGCAAGCCTAAGGGCCGGTCGGCTGGGAATGGACGTGCCGATCAGCCTCGCGCTGATCCTCGCCTCGTCCATCTCGGTCTACGAGACGATGCATTCGGGCGCACATGCCTATTTTGATGCGGCGGTGATGCTGTGCTTCTTTCTGCTGGTGGGGCGGTATCTGGACCACCGCGCGCGGGCCGTGGCGCGGTCTGCCGCCGAGGAGCTGGCAGCGCTGGAAGTGCCGCGGGCGACGGTGATGCGGGATGGCGTAGAAATCGTCTCGAACCTTGCGGAAATCGGTGTGGGGGAGCTGGTTCTGGTACGCCCCGGCGGGCGGATGCCGGTGGATGGCGTGGTGATGACGGGGGCGTCAGAGATTGACCGCTCGCTCTTGACCGGCGAAAGCCTGCCGGTGTCTGCGGGCGTGGGCGCGGTGGTTTCGGCGGGTGAGGTCAACCTGACCGGGCCGCTGACCCTGCGGGTGACCGCAGCGGGGCGCGACAGCTCGCTTCACCGAATGGCCGATCTGGTGGCGGTAGCTGAGGCGGCCAAGACCCGCTACACCTCGCTCGCCGACCGTGCGGCACGGCTTTACTCGCCCCTTGTGCATATCTTGTCGTTTGGCTCTTTCGGCTACTGGATGTGGGCCACCGGGGGCGATCTGCGTCATGCGATCAACATCTCTGCGGCAGTGTTGATCATCACGTGCCCCTGCGCCTTGGGGCTCGCGGTGCCTGCGGTGATCACCTCGGCCAGCGGGCGGCTCTTTCGCAAGGGGCTGCTCATCAAGCACGGCACGGCGCTGGAGCGGCTGGCGACGGTGGATACGGTCGTCTTCGACAAAACCGGCACCCTGACGATGGGCGCGCCGGAGGTCACGAACCTTGAGGCGCTGCCGCTGCAGGTGAGGGGCGTGGCGCTCGCACTGGCGGCAGGATCGTCGCATCCGCTGGCGCAGTCCATTGCGCGGGCGGCTTCGGGTGTGCAGCCAGCCGAGATCAGCGACCTGCACGAAGTGCCGGGCTATGGGGTCGAGGCATTGTGGAACGGCACGCGCATCCGCCTTGGCCGGGCCGGGTGGTGCGGGGCGGAGGCTGTCGCCGTGACCGCAAGCTACGTCTCGATGCCGGATGGCCGCACCTACGCCATCACTTTTGCCGATACGTTGCGCCCGGGGGCCGAGGCGGCGGTGGCCAGGCTGCGTGCGGCCGGGTTGCGGGTTCTGCTGCTGTCGGGCGATGCGCCCGGCCCGGTGCAGGCGATGGCAGAGCGGCTGGGGATTGCGGACTGGACCGCAGGCGCACTTCCGGCGGAAAAGGTCGCGGCGATCAGCGCCCTGCGCGCTGGCGGCGCGCGGGTTCTGATGGTGGGCGACGGGCTGAACGATACCGGCGCGCTGGCGGCGGCAGACGTCTCGATCAGCCCGGCGACTGCGCTGGACGCGGCGCGCGTTGCGTCCGACATCGTGCTTCTGGGCCAGGACATGGCGCCGATTGCCGACGCGCTGCGCGTCAGCAGGCAGGCCTCACGCCGGATCGTGGAGAATTTCCTGATCTCGGGCGGCTACAATGTCATTGCGGTGCCGCTGGCCATGGCAGGCCTCGCCACGCCGCTGGCGGCAGCGCTGGCGATGTCGCTGTCATCAATCACCGTCTCGCTGAACGCGCTAAGGCTGAAATGACCGATGGAGCGACATGGAAATCCTGACAATCCTGATTCCGGTTTCGCTGTTCCTCGGTGGGCTTGGCCTTGCGGCGTTCTTCTGGGCAATGCGAACCAATCAATTCGACGACCCGCAGGGCGATGCAAACCGAATACTCACGACCGAGTTTGACGACCGTCCAAGACAGAGTGCCGCTCCCGACACTCCGGCAAATTAACCGCGCGGGTCGGCACATGCGGGCCGGTCATTCGCCCCGCAGCACCGCCAGAAACACCCCGCCAAACCGTTCCGCTTTCTGTTCGCTCATGCCGCTGATCTGGATCAGCTCGGTCAGGGTGGAGGGGCGGCGTTCGGCGATCTGGCGGAGAGTGGCGCTTGTGCAGCTGAGGTGTTTTCCCGTGCCGTCCGAGCCACGAGCAAGGCGGAGCTGTTCTTCGGCGAGCCGGTCATAAAGCGCGCCGGAATCCCGGCCCGCAAGGCGCATCCGGGCGGGATGCATGGGGGCGGACGCCGCGCCGGTCAGCACGGCAAGGAAGGCGGCGCCATAGCTTTCCAGCTTCTTTGCACCGACGCCGGTCACATGCGACATCTCGTCCAGCGAGGTGGGGCGCTTCTCCACCATCTCGACCAGCGTACGGTCCGGAAAGACCACATAGGCCGGGACCGAGGCTGCCTCGGCCAGTGCACGGCGCCTCGCCTTCAACGCAGAGAGCAGCGGGGCATCCTCGTCCGACACCATGGCGCGGATGGCAGCGGAAGGGGGGGCGGACTGTACAGTGTCGCGGCGAAGGGTTATGCCTGCCTCGCCGCGCAGGATGGGGCGCGCGGCTTCGGTCATGCGCAGGGCGCCGTGGCGGTCAGGGTCAGGGCGCACAAGGTCGCGGCCCATCATCTGGCGGAAAATCGCGCCCCAGGCGGATTTCGACATGTCGCGCCCCACCGAGAACGTCGGCAGCGCATCATGCCCCCGTTCGCGCACCTTGGGTGTGGAGGTGCCGGTCAGAATGTCGATCAGGTGGGTCGCGCCGAACCATTCGCCTGTGCGCAGGATGGCCGACAGTGCCTTGCGCACGGCTTCGGTTGCATCGAACACATCCACCGGGCGGTCGCAGAGATCACAGTTCCCGCAGGGACCCGTCGCCTCGCCGAAGTATCCCAGAAGAACCTGACGCCTGCAGCCCACCGCCTCGGCCAGCCCCAGAAGCGCGTTGAGCCGGGCGTGGTCGGCGGCCTTGCGGTCGCCAGGCGCGGCCCCTTCGTCGATCTGCGAGCGGCGCAGGCGGATATCCTCGGGGCCGTAAAGCGTCAGCGTTTCGGCAGCGGCCCCGTCCCGGCCCGCGCGTCCGATTTCCTGATAGTAGCTCTCGATCGACTTAGGCAGATCGGCATGGGCGACCCAGCGGATGTCGGGCTTGTCGATCCCCATGCCGAAGGCGACGGTGGCCACCACGATCAGCCCGTCTTCCTGCTGGAAGCGGATCTCCACCCGGCGGCGTTCGTCCGGGTCCATGCCCGCATGATAGAAGCACGCCGGGTGACCTGCCTCGCGCAGGCCTTGTGCGATCGTTTCGGTCTTGGCGCGCGTGCCGCAATAAACGATCCCCGATTGCCCTTTGCGCACCGCGGCAAAGGCCAGCAACTGGGCGCGGGGGCTGTCCTTGACCGCAAAGGCCAGGTGAATGTTTGGCCGGTCGAACCCGCGCAGAAAGATCGCCGGGGCTTCGCCGTCAAACAGCCGCATCACGATCTCGGCCCGCGTTTCTTCATCTGCGGTGGCGGTGAAGGCGGCTAGCGGGACGCCCAGGCTGCGGCGCAGGTCGCCGATGCGAAGGTAATCTGGGCGGAAATCGTGGCCCCATTGGCTGACGCAATGCGCCTCATCCACCGCAATCATCTGCGTGCCGATCCGGCGCAGCATCGGGATTGTGGCGGGGGAGGCAAGTCGTTCCGGCGCGATGTAGAGGAGTTTCATCCGCCCCGCGTCCAGCGCTTCGAACACCGCTTCCCCTTCTTCTTCGGTGTTGGCCGAGGTGAGCGCCCCCGCCTCCACCCCCGCCGCACGCAGCGCGCGGACCTGATCGCGCATCAGTGCAATCAGCGGCGAAATGACGACCGTCACCCCGGGGCGGCACAGTGCGGGCAGCTGAAAGCACAGCGACTTGCCGCCACCCGTGGGCATGATGGCGAGGGTGTTTTGCCCGGCCATGACGGCGTCCACAATCTCTTCCTGCCCGGGGCGGAAGGCGGGAAAGCCAAAGATGGAGGAGAGAAGGTCCTGTGGCGCGCGCATCCTGGCCTTTGGCTTGGAGGGAGGCGGCTACCTTGCCGCAAGGCCGATCGGTCACCCGAAGGAATACATATTGTTCTGGACCACGATGCGAAGGGCGAGGACGGCGAGCAGCACGACGAGGGGCGCAAGATCCAACCCACCCAGTGCAGGAAGGACTGATCGCACCCGGGAATAGACCGGCTCCAGCAAACGGTTCAGCCCGTCCCAGAGCTGCGCGACCAGCGGCTGACGGGTGTTGAGCACCGAGAAGTTGATCAGCCAGCTCATGATGATATGCGCAATGACGATGAACTGTGCGACATTCAGCAAAAGAAGGGCGATCTTGAAGAAGGATTCCATGCACGGCTCCGGTCTGAGGGTGGGGCAGAGGTAGTGCCCGCCGCGAGAAAGCGCAATGGTTGACGGCAAGGGCCGGGCTTGACCTCGACGTCTGGCTGCGGGAAGGGGGTGCGTCGCCACGAGGTTGCCCGATGTATCCGTGTTTTCGCATGTTTGGCCAGCTTTGGCAGTTCCGCAAGGCCCCGGTGCTTCGCCCATTTGACGCCCATGTGAGCCACCATCTGTGCCTGCCCTGGGACCTTGACCCCTGGTGGGAGCAGAACAATGGCCGCACGCTGACGCTTTACGATCTGGGACGCATTCCGATGCGCCGTGGTCTGGGGCTGGACCCTGCGCTGGCCGCCAAGGGCTGGGGGATGACGGTCGCAGGCAACTCCACCCGCTACCGCCGCCGCGTGGTGGTGTTTGACCGGCCGGAGATGCGGTCCCGCCTCCTGGGGTGGGACGCGCGGTTTTTGTACGTCGAGCAAAGCATGTGGAAGGGGGCGCAATGCACCTCGCAGATGCTCGTCCGTTCAGCGGTGACATCAAAGGCGGGAATCGTGCCTCCGGTGGAGCTGGCGCGTGCGATTGGGGTGGCAGATGTGAGCCCACTGCTGCCAGATTGGGTGCAGGCCTGGGCCGCGGCGGATGCAAAACGGCCCTGGCCGCCCTTGCGGTAACGGCGGCTGGGAAGAAAAAAGGGGGGGGGCGCTGCCCCCACGCCCGTGCCGGGCGTTCCCCCGGGATATTTTTGAATAGATGAAGGCACGGACGTGCGAGCCGCCTTTGCGACGTGCCGGTAGGCGCGGATACTCAGGGCGCGCCGGGTCCGTTGACGGCGACGCTTGCACGGGGCAGCCATTTCAGGCTTCATTGCGCCAAGAAGAAACGAGGGGGCAGGCATGGCCACGGCACGGCAGCGCATCTGGGGCTGGTACTTCTTTGACTGGGCAAGCCAACCCTACAACACGCTTTTGCTGACCTTCATCTTTGGCCCCTATTTCGCGGAGATTGCGCGCGGCTACTACCTGGGCACTGGGATGGAGGAGCAGGCCGCAAAGGCCGCAGCACAGGCCTATTGGGGCTGGGGGTTGGCCATCGCTTCCTTCGGGATTGCGATTGTCGCGCCCATTCTGGGGGCTGTTGCGGACGGCACGGGGCGCAGGCTCGTCTGGGTCTGGCTGTTTTCTGCATTCTATGTCGTCGGGTCGGCCAGTTTGTGGTGGGTGGCACCCGGGGGCGAGGCGGGGATGCTGTTTTGGGCAGTCGTGGCCTTCGGGCTTGGCTTCATCGGGATGGAGTTTGCGACGATCTTCACCAATGCGCTGATGCCCTCGCTGTCGCTGCATGAGGAGCTGGGTGCCATTTCCGGATCAGGTTTTGCGTTCGGGTACCTGGGGGGGTTGCTCGCGCTGATCCTGATGCTGCTGTTTCTGGCGGAAAGTGCCGAGACGGGGCTGACGCTTCTGGGCCGGGACCCGCTGTTCGGGCTGGATGCCGAGGCGCGGGAGGGCACGCGGGCGGTCGGGCCGTTCACGGCGCTGTGGTATGCGGTGTTCATGATCCCGTTCTTCTGGTGGGTGCGCGAGCCGCGGGTGCAGCGGCGACGGCTGCATCCGGGCCAGGCTTTCGGCAGCTTGAAAGAGACGATCCGCAGCTTGCGCTTTCGTGGCAGCCTGTCGGCCTATCTCGCCTCCTCGCTGTTTTACCGCGACGCGCTGAATGCGCTTTACGGATTTGGCGGGGTTTACGCGTCGGGCGTGCTCGGCTGGTCAATCATCCAGATCGGCGTCTTTGGCATTGTGGGGGCGGTGGCCGCTATGGTCGCGAGCTGGTTCGGCGGGCGTTTGGACAAGCGCTTTGGGCCAAAGCCGGTGATCGCCATCTGCATCTGCGTGTTGATTTTCGTCTGTCTGATCATCGTGGGGATGACGCGCGATGCTGTCTGGGGCGTGCCGATAGACTCGTCCACCTCGCTGCCCGACCAGATCTTCTTTGCCTGTGGTGCGCTGATCGGGGCGGCGGGCGGGGCGTTGCAGGCCGCATCCCGCACGATGATGGTGCGCCATACCACGCCCGACACGGCGACGCAGGCCTTTGGCCTGTTCGCGCTTTCGGGAAAGGTTGCAAGCTTCATGTCGCCCGCGCTGATCGCCTTGGTCACCACGATCAGCGGGTCGCAAAGGGTGGGCATTTCGCCACTGATCCTGCTGTTTGCGATCGGACTTGTGCTGCTGATCTGGGTGAAGCCCAAGGGAGAGCAGGTGTTCTGATGCGGCTCATCCTTTATCTTTCCTTGGTGCTGGCGCTCGCCGGTTCTGCGCGGGCCGACAGCCTCGCCAACCAGCTCTTCGGGGCCAAGGATGCGCCGAGCGCGCAAGCCCCGATGCCCGTCGGCTCTTATGCGCGGGGCTGTGGTGCGGGGCTGGTGGAACTGCCTGAGACAGGGCCCACCTGGCAGGCCATGCGCCTGTCGCGAAAGCGCAATTTCGGCCAGCCGGAGATGATCGGCTACTTGCAGGATCTGTCGGTTGCCGCGGTAGAGATCGGTTGGGCCGGGCTTTACATCGGCGACATCAGCCAGCCCCGTGGCGGCCCGATGACCTCGGGGCATGCCAGCCATCAGATCGGGCTGGATGCCGATATCTGGATGCTGCCGCCAAAACGCCTGAACCTGAGCGTGCAGGAGCGGGAGAGTATATCCTCGATCCCCGTCCGGTCCGAGGATCAACGTTCGGTCACCCGGAACTGGACACCGCGGCATCACGCCCTGCTGCGCGCCGCAGCTCTCGACAAACGGGTGGACCGGGTGTTCGTGGCCGCGGCGGTAAAGATCGAGATGTGCAGGACCGCAACGGCTGCCGACAAAGCCTGGCTGCAAAAGATCCGCCCCATCGCCGGGCATGACACGCATTTCCATGTACGCCTGAAATGCCCCAAGGGCGCGCGGCTGTGCCAGACGCAAGAACCCACGGTGGCGGAGCTTTCGAAGGACGGCAATGGCTGTGACGACACGCTGATGTGGTGGGTAACTGATTACCTGAACCCGCCCGAGCCTGCGGGGAAGCCCGCAAAACCCGCCCCGCGCGAAAAGCGCCCGCGTGAATTTACGATGGCCGATCTGCCCAAGCAATGCCGCAACGTTCTCGCCTCGGATTAGCGCTGTCGGCGCTGTTGCTCTGGGGGTTGCAGGGCAGTGCGGGGTCCCACCCTTTGCCTGGATTCATTGCATCCTTTTTCTGGGACGACGAGGCCGAGGCTTTCGGCGGCTATTCCGCGATCGAACTGACGGCAGACGGCCTCGGGCTCGTGGCGCTGACCGACCGTGGCGCCTTTGTCGAAGGGCGGCTGACCCGAGATGCGGCAGGGCGTATCACCGGGGTTGAAGCCGGGCCGGTCACCCGGCTTCTGGCCGACGGACCCGCGCCTTTGCGCAAATGGCGCGCAGACAGCGAGGGGCTGGCCCTGGCGCCGGACGGCAGCTTTTTCGTGTCCTTCGAGAATGCGGCGCGGGTGCTGCACTATCCGCAGATGGGTGCCGAGGCGGAAAATCTGCCGATCCCGGATGCCTTTCGCAACTTTCCGCGCAATGCGGGGCTCGAAGCGTTGGCGGTGGATGCCTCCGGCACCCTCTATACGCTGCCCGAACGGACTGGCACACGCGGGGATCGCAGCCTGCTCGGGGATGGCGGCAATGACGACGAGGGGCCATTTCCGGTATTTCGGTATCGGGGCGGCGTTTGGGACCAGCCCTTTGCCCTGCCCCGCGGTGGCGCGATGGTCCCTGCAGGGGCGGACATCGGCCCGGACGGGCGGCTTTACATCATCGAGCGGCAGTTTCACGGGTTTGCGGGCTTTTCGAGCCGCCTGCGCCGCTTTGTCCTCAGCGAGACCGGGCTTATGGAGGAAGAGGTTCTGATGACCTCCCCGCCCGGGCTGCATGACAACCTTGAAGGCATCTCGGTCTGGCGGGACGCCGAGGGCGCCTTGCGGGCCACGATGATTGCCGATGACAACTTCAACCCCCTGCAGCGGACCGAGATTGTCGAGTATCGCCTGCCGGATTGACGAGAGGGGGCAGGGGGCGTACAGCGCGCCACCACGCCATGGGTCCTGCACCCAGAACCAAGTCTCCGCAACCTTGTAAAAACGGAACATCGACATGCGCCTTTTGCCCGGCATCATCGCCATGGCCATCATCGTCATGGCGTCGAACATCCTCGTGCAATATCCGCTCGGGGGGTATCTGACCTGGGGGGCGCTGACCTACCCCTTTGCCTTTCTGGTGACAGACCTCACCAACCGCTTTCAGGGCGCCCCGGCCGCCAGGCGCGTGGTTCTCGCAGGGTTTGCGACCGGGCTTGCCTGCTCGGCCATTGGCACGCAGATCGTTGGAGAGTTCGGTCCGCTCGTCACCTGGCGCATCGCGTTGGGCTCGGGACTTGCTTTCCTTCTGGCGCAGATGCTGGACGTTGCGGTGTTCGACCGGCTGCGCAGCACGGCCTGGTGGCGGGCGCCGTTGATCTCCACCCTCTTTGGCTCCACCCTCGATACGGCGGTTTTCTTTTCGATCGCCTTCTCTGTCAGCCTGATCTGGCTGGAGCCTGCGAACGACGTGTCCTGGGCGGCAGACATCGGCCCGATCCTTGGCTTTGGCCCAGCCGCGCCCTTCTGGGTGTCGCTTGCTATCGCCGATTGGTGTGTAAAGATTGCCCTTGCGGTTGTGGCTTTGCTGCCATTTCGCATCGTCGCGGCACGGCTTGCCACACGGGTTGCGTAAAAGTCTTTGACATACACAAAATCTGCGTCATGATTCGGGTATCGGCAACCCATTGAAAGGAGGTGATCCAGTGTCTAGAGTGATATTGGAGAAGTGCGTCGGGACAGTCATGGGGGGTGTTTTCTAGGGGCAGACCCTTGGAGGACAGACACCGGATTGGATGAGACCTAACTGACTCATCTCCTTAAAGCTCGGAAAGGGTCGCCGCACACCGGCGACTCTTTCTCTTTTTTGGCGCGGCCGCCAAGTTTGACCCATGCTGCAGATCACTGAAACCCTTGCCATTGCCGACTGGGAGCTGACCGAAAGCTTCATGCGCTCCTCCGGCCCCGGGGGGCAGAATGTCAACAAGGTATCGACCGCAGTCGAGCTGCGGTTCGAGGCGGAGCGGTCGCCGCACTTGGCGCCTTCGGTCAAGACGCGGTTGAAGCGGCTGGCCGGGCGGCGCTGGACAGTTGAAGGCGCGATCGTGTTGCAGGTGGAGGATACGCGCAGTCAGGCCCGAAACCGTGAAATCGCGCGCGAACGGCTGGTAGAGATGATCCGCTCGGCGCTGGTTGCGCCGAAACGGCGGGTGGCGACGAAGCCGACGCTTGGCAGCCAACGGCGGCGGATTGCGGCCAAGGTGCAGCGCGGCGTGGTAAAGACGCTGCGCGGGCGGCCCGAGGATGAGGAATGACGCTCGAGTCCGAAGCATCCGAGGCAGCGGCAGCATGGGGCGGGCGGCTGGTGCGGCTGATCCGTAACCGCGAGAACGCGGTGTTCGAGATGGTTTTGCCGCCAGAGGCCGGGGTTCGGCGTGCCGCGTTACGCCTGCACAGGCAGGGGTATCAGGATGAAGCCGCGATCCGGTCAGAGCTTTGGTGGTGCCATGCGCTGGCAGATGCGGGCATTGCCGTTGCGGCCCCTGTGCCTGATTTTCAAGGGGCGCTCTTGCACCGGCTATCGGGAGGCAGGCTCGCGTCGGCCCTGACCTGGATGGAAGGGGCGCCCCTTGGCGAAGCGGGCCGCCCGTTTGACGCCCCGCGTGCCACGGTTGCTGCGCGCTACCGTGCGTTGGGCCGGTTACTGGCCGCACTGCACGGCACGACAGATGGTTTGACGCTGCCCGCGGGCTTTCAGCGACTGCGTTGGGATGTGGCGGGCCTTGTCGGTGAAGCACCGGTCTGGGGCCGGTTCTGGGACCATCCGGCAGCGCAGGTCGAGGAGGCCGCGACCCTGCAGACAGCCCGCGCCTATCTGCGCGAAAGGCTGACGGATCATCAGGCGAAGGGGGGCGACATCGGGTTGATCCATGCCGATCCCTTGCGCGAAAATGTCTTTGTGCAGGGTGATCGGTTGGCGCTGATCGACTTTGACGATTCCGGGTTCGGCTTCAGGCTCTATGATCTGGGCGTGGCGCTGCGGCAGAACCTGTCGGAGCCGGATTACCCCGCGATCCGCGATGCATTGATCGAAGGCTATGCCGAACAGCGGCCCGCCGATCCGGCAATGGTCGAGGTGATGGTGCTTGCGCGGCTCTGCGCTTCGGTCGGCTGGACGATGCCGCGGCTGGCGGCAGATGATCCGACGCACCGCTTTGCCATCGGGCAGGCGGTAGACTGGGCAAGCCGGATCATCGCGCGAGGGTAGGTCGGGTCTTGCCTCGGTCCTCCGGTCCGCGAGAAGGGGGGTGCCTTTCTGCGGGCGTCAGACCCGCATAAGTTGCGGTTCGCGCAGCCAGTCGGGCGCACGATCGACCTTGTCGCAGCCGGAAAACGTGGCCAGCCTCTCCAGCGCTGCCCCCAGCCCGTCCATCCGCGCGGCAGAGGCGCGGATGCCCGTTTCAGGCCAGAAGGCGCGGACTCGCAGGGTGCTGTCCTGACGGAAGGCTTTCGCGTCCACGCGACCCACCAGCCGTTCGCCCTGCAGGACCGGAAACACATAATAGCCGAACTGCCGCCTTGGTTCCGGTACGAAAACCTCGATCCGGTAGCAAAAGCCGAACAGACGTTCGGCCCGGTTGCGGTCGCGGAGCGCAGGGTCGAAGGGGGAGAGGATGCGAACGCGGGCGGGCGCGGGGCCGAGGGTCGCAGCATGAGCCGGCGTGTCGGGCCGGGTCAGGGCGCGGCGGAGCGTGCCGTCGGCTCCCTCCACCTCCACCTCGATCAGCGCGCCGCGTCGGAGTTCTTCCGCGCACCAGGCCTTTGCTTCCATGATCGGGACCGCGTTCCAGTATGCGGCAAGCTCCGTCGGCGTGGCAAAGCCGAGATGGTCGAGCGCGCTGTTGCAAGCCCAGGCCACAGTCTCGGCATGCGGCACCTCGGGCAGTCGATGTTCGGCAGTCAGGACACGTTCGGTGAGGTCGTAGACCTTGCGAAACCCCTCTCGCCGTGTGACCGAAAGCTCGCCCACCCGCCACAGGTATTCCAGGGCAGCTTTCGACGGGTGCCAATCCCACCAGCCGCCCGAGCCGCGCGCCTCCCCCTCGCCCACGTCGGCGGAGGTGACGGGGCCTTGGTCGGCCACGCGTCGCAAGACCTCGTCGAACTTCGTCTCGAACCCGTCGCGCTGCCAGCCCTGCCAGCGCGCAACCAGACGGACCCGGTCAGCGGCAAAGCGGTGCTTCCAGTGCGGAAAGAGGGCAGCAGGCAGGATCGAGGCATCGTGAGTCCAATGTTCCCAAAGCGCCCGGTCACGTTCCAGCAGGGCCTTCAGCGCTTCGGGCCTATAGCTGTGCCTGCGTGTCCACAGGATCATGTGATGGGCGCGTTCCACCGTGTTGATACTGTCGACCTGCACAAAGCCGATACGGTTGATCAGATCATGCAGGGCCGCCCCTTTGGCCGGGCCTGCGGGCTGCTCTGCCAGCGCATGGCAGTGCAGGAACAAGCGGCGGGCGGTGGCATTGGGCAAGACGGGGAGGGTCATGCCCAAGCCGTAGCAGGTGGGCGTGCTCAGTCAACTGCCCGAAACCCGGCTGCGATCACATGCAGGATCATGAACATCGGCACCCCAAAGGCCGGGATCATGACCATCGGCGGAAATTGCATCAGCGCGAGCGGTTCTTCCCCCCGCAAGCAGGAGGAACCCGCCGATGCCCGAAACGGTGGTCGTGCCAAAGGCCAGTACGAAATGCAGCACTCCGACGATCACCAGCGCGCGGGCCGAACGATCCCACCTTGCCTGCTTGCGCAATGCCAAGCGTGGCGAAGAGCGCGACGATACCGACCGCGACATCCCCGAACCCCGCCGCGAATGCAAAGACGAACGGCAGCTGGCCGAGGAAGAACAGAAACACGAAGACGATGCCCAGCACCCGAAACGTCTGAATTACGGTAACAACCGCAAGGTCAAGGTCACGCACCCAGGCGCCAACCGCCGGAAGGGACCGCCACGCCAAAGGGAATAGCGCAACCGGCACGACAACGGCCAGCATCAGCCGCACCGGGGGGCCGCCGTCGACCTGAAGAAAGGCGCCGTTCCGGGCAAGCAGGAAGGTTGCAGCGCCCCATAGGCTGGCGATCATCAAGGGCACAATGCTGTCGGCGAGGCTGCCCGACGGCAGCGGATCGTTGTGGTGGTCGTGATCATTTCCGCTGCTGAGTGTAATTATTCGTATTAGGCAGGCAAGTGTCACAGCTTTTGCATCCGGCTCAGCGCCTCGCGGGCGAAATCTTCGCCCAGCAAGGAGACAAGTTCGGCCTGATACGCGGCCCATGCAGGCATCGCGGCGGCCAGCCTTTCACGCCCCGGATCGGCGATTGCCACCGCGTGCTGGCGCTGATCCTCGGTTTCAACCCGGGCGACCCAACCCTTGGCGAGCAGAAGGTCAAGGTTGCGGGTAAGGGTCGTGCGGTCGGTTCCCATCCGATCGGCCAGTTGCGAAACCGCCTGGGCACCATAACCTTCCAACAGCGACAAGGTGGTAAATTGAGGTGACGCAAGGCCTGCAGCTTTCGCCCGCTCTTCAAACCCGCGTCCAAGCTTGCGCGCGGACTTGAGGAAATTGAAGGTCAGGCAGTTGTGCGGGCGCATCAGGTTTATGAAGGTGTATGTGCACCTAACGCCCACACGGCCATGTGCCCTTGGCGGGCCTTGACGCGTACAACGGTCTCAGCTGATGCCGTAGAGTTTTCGCGCCTCGCGGATGGAGGTGAGCTTTCGCCGATGCTCGTCCCACAGCTGCAGGCCCGCGCATTTGATGCTGTCGCGCAATGTCAGGGTCTGCGCCTCGGCAAGCTCGGCATGGTTCTTCAGCACCTCGGTCAGCCGGTAGAAGGGGATGCGGCTGTAAAGGTGGTGCACATGATGCACGCCGATGTTGCCGGTCATCCATTGCAGCACGGCGGGCAACTTGTAATGCGACGACCCGGCAAGGGCGGCATCGTGGAGCTGCCAGTCCTGCCCCTTTTGCCAATGGGTTTCCTCGAACTGGTGCTGCACATAAAACAGCCAGACCCCGATGGTGGCCGCGATGATCGACGTGGGCAGATAGATCAGCAGAACCGGCATCAACCCGCCGAAATAGATGATCAGACCCAGACCGATACCAATCATCGCATTGGTGCCCATGGCCGAGGTCCAGTAGCGCCAGCCCTGGTTCATCAGGCCAAGGGGCAGGCGATTCTGCAAGATGAAGAGATAGCTTGGTCCCAGCACGAACAGCACCAGCGGGTGGCGGTAGAGCCGGTACAATAGCCGGCCCATCGGTGTGCGGGCGCGATACTCCTCCACCGTCAGGGTCAACACGTCGCCGATGCCGCGATGATCGAGGTCGCCGGTGTGGGCGTGGTGGATCGAGTGGGTCCGCCGCCACACGTCATAGGGCGTCAGCGTCAGCACCCCAAGGGCGCGGCCGGTCCAGTCACTGATGAGGCGGTTCTTGAAGTAAGAGGCATGGCCGCAATCATGCTGGATGATGAAGATGCGCACCAGAAACGCGCCATTCAGTGCGGCGATGACAAAGCTCAGCCAGTAACTGACCGACAGCGACATCCAGGCGAGCACCCACAGAAAGACAAAGGGGATCAGCGTCACCGCCAGCTCGAACACCGACCGCCAGGGCTTCGGCTCGCGATAAAACGCAAGGATCTGCACCCATTTCTTTCCGTTGATCTCGGCGGACGCGTCCTGCGTGGCGGAAGTGTGGTCTGTCATGTCAGCGCCCTTGTGCCTTGTGGTCGGTTCTTGCCCCGGAAGGCCTTCGCCAAAGGAGTCCCCGCGCCAGCCTGCGCAAAAACCCTGATCCGAATTGATGCAAGATATGTCAACTAGAGCGTGCCGATCTGCGTTGCTTTTCGGTGGCAGATTTCAGCTGGCCGCAGGCCGCCATGATATCCTCGCCGCGCGGGGTGCGGACGGGGCTTGCGTAACCCGCCTTGAAGACGATCTCGGAGAAGGCTTCGATCCGCTCCCAGTCTGAACGCTGATAGGGCGCGCCGGGCCATTCGTTAAATGGGATGAGATTGATCTTGGCAGGAATTCCTGCAATCAGCTTGACCAGCCGCCGGGCGTCGGCGTCGCTGTCGTTCACGCCCTTCAGCATCACATACTCAAAGGTGATGCGTTCGGAATTCGACAGGCGCGGGTAGTCGCGCAGCGCGCCAAGCAGCGTCTCTATGTTCCATTTTTTGTTGATCGGTACCAGCTGGTCGCGCACCTCGTCGGTGGTGGCATGGAAGCTGACGGCCAGCAGACAGCCGATCTCCTCGGCGGTGCGGGCGATTTCCGGGACCACGCCAGAGGTCGAAAGCGTTACCCGGCGGCGGCTGAGGCTCAAGCCTTCGCCATCCATCACCACACGCATCGCATCGCGAACGGCCTCGAAGTTGTAGAGCGGCTCGCCCATTCCCATCAGCACGACATTGCTGATCCGGCGGTTCGGATCGGGGCCGTCACCGGGCTTCGGCCATTCGCCCAGATCGTCGCGGGCGATCATCACCTGGCCTACGATCTCGCCCGCCGTCAGGTTGCGCACGAGGCGTTGCGTGCCGGTATGGCAAAAGCTGCAGGTCAGCGTACAACCCACCTGGCTGGAAATGCAAAGCGTGCCACGGTTTTCCTCAGGGATGTAGACGGTTTCCACCTCATGCCCGCCCGCGATGCGCACCAGATACTTACGGGTGCCGTCCGTGGAGATCTGACGCGTGACGACTTCGGGCACACGGATCGAGAAAGCGCCATCCAGCAGGGCGCGGTAATCCTTGGCGAGGTTCGTCATCGCGGCAAAGTCTCGCACGCCCCAATGATAAAGCCACTGCCAGACCTGCCCGACACGCATCCGCACCTGCCGGTCCGGCGTGCCCGCCGCAAGAAAAGCAGCCTGCATCTGCTCGCGGGTCATGCCGATCAGGTTGGGCTTGGCCTCTGCCACGATCTTGCGCGGCAGGGTCAGCACATCCTGGGTAATGGGGGCCGCAAATGGCAAGGCAGTGTTCATAGATGGTTCCGGGCAGAGGAGTCGGCGGAGCATATAGCCAAAAAGTTGCACAGGCGAAACTGATGCCATGCCGCAGGGCTAGGGGGCCACTCGGACGGCCTGCCCGCACTCTCCCCCGCATCGGCGAGGGATGGGGGATGCATCAGCCGCAGCGCTTCGCCGCGTCTTCCATCGCCGCGGTGAATCCCCGCAGCGAGAAAGTGTCCACGGTCT
>Ga0105044_10002441_pt1 | contig 25343 bp, 9 predicted proteins | sample MAT01_FD_78092 | JGI IMG/M metagenome (GOLD analysis project Ga0105044, IMG submission 78092) | Freshwater microbial communities from Lake Fryxell liftoff mats and glacier meltwater in Antarctica - MAT-01 | ecosystem: Environmental > Aquatic > Freshwater > Ice > Liftoff microbial mat | place... | reverse complement strand
GAAGTTTATCTTTTATTTTTTCATTTAATTTTAAATCATTAATGCTTTGATTTTGAGAAAATGTAAGAGCATCTTGTACTTTGTCGAGTTTAAGATTAAGCCTTCTTCTATAGTCTAAGAATCTCCAGGATTCTTTTTGTGCAGTTTTTCTTAAATCATCAAACTTAATTCCCATCCTTTTGTACTCATCCAAGAAGTATTTACCAAACTGTCTTGCTCTTTTAAATAAGAAGTCTTGGGAGAATTCATTAATGACTATTTGTCTTTGGTAATCATTTAACTTTAAATAATTATCATACGCAGGTTTCAAGAACTTTCTCACTTCCTCAAAGGGTAAGGCTTTCATTAGATAGACAGGTGATTGATTAAATCCTGTTTGATAAAATCCTACCTTAATAAGATTAGATGCAAATTCTTTAAACTCTGGATTTACTCCGTTAAGCATTCCTCTGATCTCATCGCTGATGGCATCATACTCTTCCACGTCTTGATCAAGGCCCATAAAGAATTGGGGATTAGTAAATTCAGTTTCTTTGGAGAAATTAGCAATTAACTTCTTACCTATAATAAAGTTTTCAAGTTGCGGGTATTTCTTTTTAAGTCTATTCCATTCCTTAATTAACTTTCCGTTTACAAGAAGGTTTTTAACATCACCTACATCTTTTGAATTGCCAAAGTTTTGAACAATAAACATTAAGAAGTCATTATCAAATACTCTCAGAAAAGCATCAGTGTTATCATAGACTTCGTTTGCAAGTCGCACTACTTCATCAACATATTGTTCGTCTCTTTTAAAAGAGAAAAGATTCTCAGAAAGAAGTTTAAATAAAGAATGAATGTCCAGTTGAGAAATCACAGAATCTCTTTTGATTTTATCTATTCCCTTTAAATCAAACAGTCCTGTTTTTGTTATGTCATTAATATAAGTTTCTCTTTGAGCAGAATAAAGATACGAAGGAGAAGTGGTTGTATCAAAATTTAAATAAGATTGTGCTTGTCGTAAAGCATTTGCTTGTTCAATTCCTTGAAGATAGTAGGCTAAGACCGACCTATCCTTTAAAGTTATTTTATGAGAGTTAATCTGATTTCTGTTGAGGAGTTTAAGTTTTCCAAAATGTTCAGGAACTTCAATATTGCTAATTTCTTTCCAATAATCATTCGCTGTCTTATTTTTGGTTTGATTAAAGTTATTAATTTTTAGAGAATCAAACCCAAACAATTGTTGGTAAGCAATCTTTTTAGCCTCACTGTTGGTTAAGCCATTAGATAAACCTTCATTAATAACTTGATGATATTTATAAACTACAGGTTGGTGAATCAAGTTAAAGATTCTTTCAAGCGGAACTCCAAGCATTGTTTGAAATAAAACAAATCCTGTATTGTCTCTAATTAAATTGGTGTAACCTGCTATATCATCTGATGCAGCATCTACAGTCAAGTTGATAATTTGGTTTATGATTTCAAGTTTGTCAAGATCAGAACCTACGATATAAGGATCAGATAAACTGACCTGAGTTTGTTCTTTTTTAGTTAGTAGAGGAGTAGTAAATGGAAATTCCACACCATTAATAAATAATGTTTTATTAAGTTTAAGATTAGCCTCTTGCATTAAGGTGTAAAACGTATTGTTAACAGCAGCAATTCCCAACAGGTCTTTAATTTTAACAGCCTTCCACTTCTGAAGTGAAGTAACATAAAGAATGATTTGAGTATCTCTTGGCTCTATCCTAACGTCTTCTGGAGTAAATACTTTAACACCTATTGCATCAAGCACATTTTTGATGGCAGGATAAATATCTTCAGTGGAGTTAGGAGTAACAAGTCTTGCAAAGTTAATTGGATTTAAAAGAATACCTTCCGCAGAGTCAATGATTTGATTGTAACTTATTTTGTTTCTGATTGAATCTTGAAGTTCTTTGATAAACTCAGGTTTGGTTATAAGTTGCCCATCTCTAATAAGCCTTGATTCTACAAACTCACTGATGTCTATTTCAGAATCAAAATCTCCAAAAAGTTTAAGGGAGGCTTTAAATTCTTCACTCTTTAAAATAGCAAACTGGTCTTGTACGTATTTGTAAAGTTTATCATATTGTACACCAATAGATTGCTCTGATCTTTCTTGAATGTATTGACCACTTCTATTAATAGAAGGTAAAACCACACTTGCTTTGTCATAATCATAGTCAGTACCAGACTTGGTAACTATTTCTGGAGGAAGAACTATTGTGTTCCCCATGTAAGAAGGAATAAACGCTTTAACCATAAAGATGTCCATAGAGTTATATCCTTGTGTAGGAATTCTATAAGCAAAAATGGTCAGTTGTTTTTTATACTTCTCTCTAAATTTATCATCTCTAAGTAATTGATTAATAGCATCCACTGGTTCTAATCCAGTTTCTATAAGATTCTTGACCTCTTTTAAATTTAAAAGATTTAAAAAGTCTCCACTTAAAGTTACTTTACAATCAGCAGGTAAGATTTTACCATTCTCTTTACGATAGAATTTTAAATCTCTACCAGTTTCAATTGAGTCAAAAAGACTTGACGACACCTGCACCAGTTGACCACCTGGGAATTTTGCTTTAACAATTCTGTTCTTAAGTACAGAGTATAAAAGAGTTTCAATGACTTGGGGGGAAAGAGCCTCTTCAAAATTATCATCTTCTTTAAAATCTTTAAAAATATCAATGAAGGCTTTAGGTAATTCTCTTTTAGTTAATTCTTTATTAAGCAGATCAACAAATTTTTGTTTATTTATTTCAGGACTTGCTTCATTAGGATCACCACCTAATTCTATAATGATTTTGTTTCTCTCATTATTAGCAATATCTCTTTGACCACTTTTCCATTGGTCCACCCACTTACGCAGGTCTTTCATTATAATACCATCAATAGACAGATTCGAGACTATAAGTTTTCTTACCTGAGAACCAAAGATATTTTTAACCTTTAATGTATTCGAAGTTTTAATCTGCTCTTTCATGAAATCTAAAAGAATTTCATGCGTAGAATTAAAAATTACTGGTTGCCCATTTCTTACTGAGGTGAGAAGATCATCTACTTGATAGGTTCCTATTTTAGTGCCAGTTGAAAACTTACCATAAGCAACTCCTTCTTTGGTCATTTGATCATAGATAGGTTCTCCAACTTTACCTCTGATCAAGTCAGGAAACAGTGGTGTTAACGCAAATTTATCTAAGAGTTCAATATTAGAAACTGGCTGCTCTCCTTTGGGTTTTGATCCTCCTCTATATTGGAATTTAATTTTAGGAAATTGAAAGTAATACCCGTTCTTTTTTATGAGTCTGTCTACTTCGTTTATGTGTGCTTGTTCTCCTTCTGTTAAGATTGCTCCAAGTCTTTTCTTTTCTTTGAAAACTAAATACCTAAAGCCTTCTTCTTGTTCAACTGACCAGGAATTTACTCCAAGTAAAAACATTCTATAAGCATCAGGATGAATAAAAGCATCACCATCAGTTACTTCACTCCCCTGTAAGTATTTTTGAATCTTTTTAATACCAGCATCTTTACTTACTTCTTTACCAAATATTTCACCTGTTTCTTCTAAAGATTCTTGAACTGCTTGAGCAAACTCTTCTGGGTTGTTTATTATTTTAAGATCATCAGCAATCACAATGGAATCAATGATAATTCCTTTGTAATATTTAGGAACTTCACCAGTAGATAATTCACTAAAGGTGTTTCCTTCTTCTAATAAATAATTTCTTGCTCCCTCGTTAATTACTACAGGAGTGCCATTTGATATATTAGACTTAGATCTTTTGAAAAACTTATCGAACATTCCTAATTCTCCGTGAAACAAAATAACTTCCTCTATCGAAATGATTGAAGAGTTAATTACGAAAGATTTAATGACAGTCTCTAATCCGTAAGTAGCAATCTCACGTTGCACACCTTCAAAGATTGGGTTGTTTTTATCTATGCTAATACCAGTCTCAATAAAAACTTCATCTTTAAAGTTTTGAACTTTTTTATCAAAGTAAGTTCTAAAGTTCTCCTTTAGAGAAAGAGTTTTGATAATCTGTTCTACACTTAAACTTTGATCTATTCCATCCAAGATTAAGTTTCTATTCTCAAGAGAAAGTATATCTTTGAAAAGCGAAAGGTTTTCTTTTATACGATTATACTTAGACCAATATTCATAATCACTTTCTTTTTCTAATTTAATTCTTTCAATCTCTCCTCTTAGATAATCAGAGAAAATATTATTTACTCTATCTATATAGAAGTTGCTTGTAAATTTATCTGTGGAAATAGGAAGTTTAGAATTGTTATCATAAACAAACTGAAAACCAAAAGAAGAATTGGCTGTTTCAGCACGTATGTTTTCTTTAGTTCCTTCGGTTAATAGAGTGAAAAACTCTTGTTTTAAATAATCAATAGTACCTAAGTTAATAGTGGTAATGCCGTTTTTTGAATCATCTGCTATAACTACAGAACCACTTAAGTTAACAGGAGTTATTTTTTTACCAAGGGCTAATCCTTTTCTCACTAACGAATATTTAGTGATGGGGTTTTGAAGTCTCCAAACCTTATCTAAGGCTCCTTCGTTTAAATATTTTATATTTAATAACCAAGAAGAAAAGGTGTGAAGGTTTGATTGGTTCTCACCCTCAGCATTTTTAGTCATGTTGCTTGTAGTGAAAGGAAGATAATTACTTAACACCTCGGTTAAGTTTCTAACTATTCCAGGTTCACCGGCAAAACTTTGAGTAATTCCATTGACTGTAAAAACTTGATCTTTCTTAATAAACTCAATTAAATTAAGATTACTCATAGTGATTTTAGAATCACTGATGGCCATCTCACTGTTTCTGGAGACAACTCCTCTAACTTTTTCTCTTAGTTTTTTAGTCAGATTGTCAAGAGCAGGGTAAAAACCGAAATCTTGTTTAGCAATATCAGGAATCATCATACCTATTTCTTGCCAAAACTCTATCAAAGAGTCTTGTTTGTAAGTATACATGACTTTCTCTCCTGCCTTAGTTATCCCGTCTAACTTGAGCAAGAGTTTTGAAAAGTTAATCCCTGTAATAGTTTTAGGAATTCCTTCTATTTCAACTTTATAATCAATTAAGAAATTATTATCTTCAGCAAACTCTCTAAAGCCTTGAGCAACAGAGTCTTCTATTTTGCGTGTGTCAAGATTACCTGAATTTAAAAGATCGTAAGTGACTTCTGATTCAGTCCAAGTCTTATTTAATATGAGAGTGGGAATAAGAAATTTAGCAAAACTTCTTTCAAAAGATTTCCTTACTATAATATCTGTTAGAGAATTAGAAAGATTTTCAAGTCTTTCAACAACAACCCTTATTTCCCACAACTTGTTACTGTTCTTCATTTTCTGAATCATCTCTTCAATAGTAAGAGACCCAGCAGTAACATCAGCAATAGTGTTCCACAAACTTGTATAGTCCGAAGGAATTAGATTTCCATTTTCATCTAAGTCATATTCTTTTAAAGGATTCCCCTGTTTATCGGTTTTGATTTTAGGAGTCATTCTAATAAATATCTGAGCCAGCCTATCTCCACTTTCAATAGAAGAAAGTTTTTGTTCAGTTCTATCAGCAAACTTAGAATCTCCTTCATTAGATTCCATCAAGTTTTCTTCTTGCGTATCTTCATCAGATACAAGACCATCTTCGTTTATACTTATTTTATCTTCATTGAATTTAAAAAGTTTAGATTTATCTTGCCATTCAGATAAGATTGTATTTCTATTATCTATTAAACCTTTGAGATAAATCTTTCTTTCGTTGGATGCAATTTGAAACTCGTCTGCTAAGGCTTTTAACATTCCTTTCCACAAAGTTCCAGTTACAACATTACCTTGTATAAAGTCTCCAAACGTTGCATTGCCTTCCGCTCTGTTCTCAAAGAGAACTTTGGAGGCAAGCATATCAAAATACTTTATGGGAGTTTCATTGTTTTTAGGGGCAAAAGAACCAACTCTCTTTTTTTCTACCCCTTTGAAGTCTTTAAGTTCTTTAAGAAAATCTTCGTCTAATTCAATGTCCATAGGATCGTCTAACTCTGGAGGAACATCACTTATTGTAATGTTGAATTCTTCCATAACTTCAACAGGAGTGGTTTTCTTATAAGCAATTTTAAGTATATCACTTATTACCTGCTTAGATAAACCTTTGCTGTTTAGCAGTTTAGACAAGATTCTTTTCAAAACTTGAACTACTTGCTCAATAAGATTAAATCCTTCTTTGTATTCAACTTTATTATTAGCCCAATCCATAAAGTGAACCATTCTACCTACGGCAATACTGGTAGCAAACTCTTCAATATCTTGGGTATAATAATTAATTCTTTGATTTTCTCTTTCTCTAACACTTTCGCTGAGAGTTTGCAAATATTCTTCTTTATACGATTGAAGTTGCAATCTTATAGATTCCAATCTTTGATACTCTTCCGTATTTTTAACTGAATCTTTCTTGAGTTCGTTATAAGTAAGTTCGTGAATAGACTCTTCTACAAAAATTCTAAATAAATCTTTTTGATTGTTAGGGTTTTTAAAGTAATCAAAGTTAAAATAAATTATATTGTCAGTACTATCATAAATAGCAGGGTAGTCTCTGTTGTCTTCTTTAAGTTCTTGAATTTTAGAATTAGAAACAAAAATTACTTTAGCATTAAGATCATTTGAAATTGCTTGATAATATAGGTTTAACGTTGCAGCCTCACCAGCAAGCAGTCTTTGATTAATGCTTGTTCTAAATATTTGACTTTCAACAAGTTGATCTTTAACAATTTTAAATCCTTTGATGGTAAACTCGTTTGGTTTTTCTTTAACTTGAGTTTTTAGTGCATTCTTATAAACAACTAAGGAAAGGTGAGGATTGATAATTTTCCCATCAATCATCTTGAGACGAGTTTTAATCTTAGTCTCTATCCATTGATGTTGTTCTTGAATAGACCAAGGAACAGATTTGATAGTGGTTTTTTCAACTATCATTTTAGAAGGATATGTTCCTACCTGATTGGAGTCTTGTTCGGTGCTTTTAGGAATGTTGACGTGGGCTGCCTGTAATCCACTTATAACTAACTGAGGGTTAGTTTCATAAAAAAAAGCCTTTTGATTAAGGTTGGTTTTAAATCCATCTCCAACTTTTACTCTTTCAACAACAACTTCAATCCTTGTAAAATCTTGATTAGGATAAAAACTAATAGCCCTACGAGATATAGCATAGTCTTGAGATTTAGTTTTTTCAGCAGGATAAATCCTTCCAGTTAGGGTGTTAAATTCTCCTATGGAAATTAACTTATTAAGATAGATGATCGCCTTTTCTAAATCATCTGTGTTGTCGTAGACGTGCTCAAGTAAAGGTATGAGTTCTTGAATCTCTTTGTCATTAAGAGTATCAATAACGGGATATTCAAAATGTTCAAGGTCACTTGTGAGAACTCTTGGAATACCTTTTGTTACACCTTTAGTTGCTATAATGACTTGACTTAAAGGAATACCTGTTTCATTTAACGAAATGTACTTAGTGCTTGTGTTTACACCTTTGACCATGTGAAATTGTTCATAGTCAGGTTGCTTAGAGCCAACTAAAAATTCTTCCCTTATGTCTTTGTTGACTTGGAGATAAAGTTGGTTAGAAGTATATTCTACATCTCCTACTTTATAAGTAAAGTTTTTAGCCTCATTTGAATTGGTTGTTACTTCAAAGTTTCCAACATTAGACATAGTAATTTTACCAGAACCTTTTAAATAAACTGGTAGCCATTGCCCATTAATCTTTTGTTCAACTATTCCCACCACTGATGGTTTGCCTTCAACGCCTAAAACTTGTTCAGGTGTTAACCATCTTTCGCCATTCTGATTAATGTGGGGCTGAACAAAGTCTATCTGGCCTTTAGTAACTCTAACTCTAAACTCACCTTCGACTTCTTTAATGCCTTGTAAAAGAAGAGTTCTTGCTAATGCAATATTTTCACCTTCGCTTGTATCAGGAGGAATTGGATTTTTTAAATCACTGTGAAGAAAAGAAACATCACTGGTTAAAGTGGGAGTTTGATTAATTTCTTCTTCATACTTTTTAATGTCTTTCTCATCTTGAATTTTCTGAGCATCTTCTTTAGTAGTATATTTTTTAAACTCTTCTTCTGTAGGAACATCTTTGTTTTCGAATTGGTCTTTAACTATATTTAAAGTTTGATTAATAAGAGATTCAATATCTTCAACTGGATTAATAGGAATTTTTCTGTCTTGCGCAATCTGCTCAAATAGTCTATAGATTTCTACAGCCTTCTCAATTACATTTTTATTAATCCCAGTAGAAACACTTTTTGGGTAATTGGTTGCCTGTTTGATAAAGTCAGCAAAAAGTTTGGGGAAACCTTTATCCATTCTATATTTTAAATCTTCATTAGAGTTTATAGAAAAAAAGTTTCCTAACCATAAAGTAGTTAATGTGTCAAGATCAGGATTAGTAATCCCATTGGCATCTTCAATTGCATTGATTTCAATATTGTATTTATTATAAACTACATTAGCATCAGGATCATTTTTTAAATTAAATCTAAAATTATCTACTACTTCATCTTGAGGAAGAGAAATAGTTATAGTAAGTCTATCTCCATCTAATTTAAAAATTCTTCCAAATTTAGTAGGTCTGAATATTTTTCCAGAAGAAAGAGTGATGAGAGATTCTGTAGGAAAAGGTGTCCCCTTAACCACAAAGGTTTCATATATTTCATCTTGAAATTCTTGAAGTGTGTCAAAAGAATTTTTAGATAAAAGAGATATTAATACAAGATCGTTTATAACTAATTTACAAGCCATAGATTTAGTTTAAAGGAATCATAAAATATTCATGATCTAATTTGATTGGTAGACTACAAGAAGATTTAAAATCTAAAGTAAAAAGAGTTCCATCCCAAATTACTTCAGTTATTTTATTAATTACATAAGAAGTCTGATAAGTTTTAACTTCGGCTACTTCATTAGGTAAGTAGAAGTATCCTATTATAGTAGATAGTTTTTTTAACTTTCCCAGGTAATGTCTTTTACTCCATGCTTGAGGAATACGATAAACCAACTTACCTTCTATCATCACAAGAAGAGGAACTCTAAATGTATAATCTTCAAGACTTTCCCATCCTTCTTTAGTAAGGATTGAGTAAAAATTTGGTATAAGTGTTTCCTTTAACATACAATGCTGATCTGATTTAATTCAACTGCTCCCGAAAGTACATTGAATAATTCTTGCATATTCTCTTTACCTTTCATAAATTCAATTATATTCTGATTTGTTGTTTTGTTAAGTGTCTTTTTAAACACCTCTTCTACAATTTCACCATTTACTATACGAATTCTTCCAGGTTCAACATTCTTCTCAACTATTTCCCCGTTGACAATTCTTATTCTGCCAGTCAGGTCTTCTTTATCTTCTACACTTTTATCTTCTACAACTTCACCATAAAGAAGGTTTATTTTATCTGGAATGTTTGTATCTTGAATTACTGGTGTTCTGCTTTGAATAACGGGTTGCTCACTTAAAGATATGAAATTTTTACCTTCCTTAAAAGAAACAGTACTTACAGGAATCTTCTTGTCCAAATAAACTTTAACTTTTTCAAAATAGTTTTTTCCGTCTTTGTTATATCTAAATCTGTATTCTAAATAATACCAACCTTGTCTATCAGAATCAATTTGAACGCCAGGTATTATATAAGTCCCATCCCCTATTTGATTGGTGGTTTGTTTGTCAGAAAGAAGTCTTGTCAGTTTATTTTTAAGTCTGTTTCTATCCTTTTCAATTAGGTTTCTACCTGTTGCTTCTTCTTCTATAACTTCTTTACCTTTAAGAACAGGAGAAAAATTGAAAAAAGATTCATAATAAACCACTGAGCCTTCTCCTTCTATGGGGTTTACTTCTCTGATATTATATGAAGTAAAAAGATAATCTTTACCATCCTCTCCTTTTACGATTACTTGTGAATCATTCTTTGAGACTACAGCAAACTCCTTAGTGAGAAAAGGAGACTCGTCTAAAACAAAGGTTTGCCCTACTTCAAATGCTTGAACCTTACCAAAAGAAATTCTATCTGGTTTTTGTTGAACTGGTTGAGGTATAGGAGCAGGTTCTATTGTTTCTTCTGTATCTTCTTGCGTAGTGGCAACAAAATCTACCTGCGCTTGTGCTATAATTTCTGGTTCATTAGTTGCAGTTTCAAGTTCAACTTTAGTGTTAGCAAGAATCTCCTCTTGTTGTTGAGCCTCTCTGAACTGTTCCATTATTCTGATGGCTTGGGCTTGACCAACACCCATCTCTTCTTCTAAGATTAAATTGGATAGTTCTTCTTCGTTCTTCCCCACTAAGTTTTTTTTAAGACTTTCAATTCTTTTGATAGTTAAGTTTAACTCAGCAACTTGTTGAGGTTGTCCTAACTTTTCATAATAGTCTTTTTGACCTTTAATTGTTTCAAGTTGAATATCCTTGAATCTTAAGTATTGTTTGACTGCTTTCTCATCAACTAAATTAGTTAGAGTTGCATAAGTCTGAGCAAAGTTCTCGTCAGTAATAGGAACACCAAGTCTCAGTTCATTTTTAATATCACCTATTCTACCAGCCGTGTTTCTAAGTCTTCCTAATTGGTATGCAGTGTTTTCTTTAAAGTCATTAAAGAGTTTTTCCTGAATAGTTTTGACTTGAGTATCATCTACTTTAAATTTGGATTTGATTCTTTCTTTTACCTTATTTGAGGTGAAAGGATTGTTAGGATAAAACTTTTCTATTTGAACTAAATCGTTTTCAATATTATCAATCTCAGTAGATATTTTATCAAGGGCTGTAAATTTTTCACGTTCGGTTCTTAATACATTAGGGTTGTTTTGATGGTCTTGATAAAAAAGTTTATTGTATTCTTCTACTGGCAGTGTTCTTAAATCTTCTAAGTTTTCTTTTAAAGAATCAAGCACTCCATATTTGGCGGAGTCTCTTACTGTTGAAAAAAGAGATTTGTAGGCAGTTTGGAATTTTTCAGTGTTAGTTCCGTTAGTTTCTTGTTCTATAAGTTCTCCCAAGTGAGTAAGATCTTTAACACTATTGTTAAAAGTGTCTAAGGTTTTTTGAATACTCGCTTGATGTCTACTATTAAAAGCCTTACTATTAGTTTTGATAGAGTTTTGAACTTCTCCTCCAGGAATAACAGCACCCATCAAACCTCCAGATAAAGCACCAAGAAAAGATTCTTGCCAAAACTGAGAATCATTAAGTGTTTTAGGAACTGCTTTTAAAAGGTAATCAACCATTCCATCTTTAGCCTTACCATTAAACTTGTCTACATAATAATCATGAAGAGAATTGCCTACATAGTATTGTGAACCTTCTTCAAATCCTTCTGGAAGAACTCCTTTAAGAACTGTGTCTTTCAGAATGTTTTTTACTGCGGCTTTTCTTGTCCAGTTATTAGCAACTTCAAGCCCTTGGTTTTTTACTATTTCAAGAAAAGGAGTTTCAACTTTTTTAAGTATGTCTGACTTTCCAACCCACCCTATTATTTTAGGAAACTGAATTAAATTAGAAGCAGATAAAAGAGCCATATTGATGATGGTGTCATCTCTTCCTGCATAAGAAGCGTTTTCTTCTATTGAAGCAAATAATTCAGGAGTTAGTTCCTTTCCTTCATTAACAACTTGCTCAAGAAGTTTAGTCTTGGTGTCTATGTAGGTATGGTACCCTTCAATCATTGCTTCACCTTGTGTACTTGAATAAAGAGTGACGGCAAACTGACCTGCTTTTTTTAAATTATAAGTAGAGTTGGCAGCCTTAATCCCATCTATCATATTACCAGAAGTTCTGGCTAATCCATAAACATCATCTACTTTATTTAAAACAGAGACTTTAGATAATGATCTGAAAATGTTTTTAAGTGGTTTAATTGCATTGCTTAATTGTTTACCCGCCAAGATTAAAGTTGCTGGAGTTGCAGTGCCCGCTGTGGCAAATTCTATAGCCGCATCAACTGTTACAGCAGCAGCAAGGCCACCAATAGTGAAGACAGCATTTTTAAGAATTTTGTCTCCCCAGAAATTAACAGCCCCTCCAGAAAAAGGCAATGCTGATAAATAAGGGTGGTCTGTTTCCCATTGAGAATAATAGTTAGGATATTTATTTTCAAGATTTTCAAGCCACTTTTGTGCAGAACCTAATGTTGTGTTTTCATCAAACAGTTCAGTGACTTTACCTTGACGTATAGCATCTATTTGATTGGGTATACCTGCAAAAGTTGATACAAAAGTTGTACCTGCTGTGGCTCCTGTTTTAATAATTGCGTTTAAAAGTTTCTCCCCAGAGCCTTGATATTTAGCATAAATATCTTCACTACTGTAAGCACCTTGCGCGTTGGGGGTGTATTGTAAATAAGGATTGGTATATCTTGCTTCTTGTTTGGTTCCGTATAAATACTCAGGAGCATTATCATCTTGGGCCTTACTTAAGTAATAGTCTAACAATTTAGTTTTATCCACTTCAGCAGACACAGTAGGAAAAAACGTAAGTGGAGTAGCAAGTGGAGTAGCAACAGGTGTTACTATATCAGGAAAAGTCTTTATTAAGTTTGGTTGAAGATCTAATAGTGTCATTCTTGATTTACTTCTTGATTTGATTAGAACTGTCTATTGCTTGTTTAGTAGCCTGGATAACTTTATTAATATCTGTTTGTGCAGTGCCAGCAAGTCTTTGAATTTTAGAACCGTCAGGATACCAAATAGTTAAATACTTGTCTCCTTTAAGATCAGACTCAATTTTCATATAGTGGTTATTGTAAGAAGTTTCGTAAGGAACTTCTCTAATAGCCTGATTCATAAGTTCATCTCTCGGATCAAGAGGTGCAGTATCAAATAAATACGCTCTACCTGGAGTTACTACTTCCATAGTAGTTCCATCACCCGATGGCATCTGAATGCTTGCTGCTTGTAAAGTCTTAGCATAACCATCTGTAAATTTAACAATTCCTTGATTACCAAAACCATTAGGTATAGCGATAGTTTCAATGCCATCAGCACTAAACAAAGTTCTAAAAGCATCACTTTGATTCTTAGCAGCACTTGTTATTTCACCAGTGTGCCTTTGTATTTCATCTTTATCAGCAGTGGTCCTATGCCCAAATTGTGCTATTTGAGGAAGTTTTGATTCCATTACTCCTAATACAGTAGTATCTTTAGAAACAGTTTGATATTGAGTAATCACTTGTTTAAATCCAGGATCATTATCTAAGTATGTAACTGCTTCCGCAGGTAGTTTCGAAGTAAACCCAGTTGAAGAAATATATGTAGCAGACACAGTTTTAGGTGGAGTATTTTCTAAATCAAATAAAACATCTTTAAGAGATTTTTTTATATATGTTCCACCCCTTGCTTGATATTGTGCATCAGTTTCACCAAAACTTTTTAGGCTTGTGGGAAGATTAAAGAAAATCTCTTTGCCTGAATTGAAGTCTTGTTGGGATACTGCCTGACCATTAGATGTTCTGGCATAAGGGAGAAGTAATTGAGTGCTTTGATTGGTTGATCTTAGCGCACCATTAACTTCTTCTAATTTTTTAGTTAAGTATTGTCCAGTGAATTCATCATTCTTATGTTGTTGTATAAGCCCTTGATTTTGTGAAGCAGGGTTTTTTTCTTCATCAGTTAACCATTGAGCAAATGCCACCTTATTAGGATTACCCCCAGCGTCATAAGCAAGACCCGACATTTTAAATTTGTCCCACATTTGAGCAAAGTAATTGTCTTGGTTTTTCTCGTACCAGTTTTTATAGTTTCCTCCTTTAAGATTATCATCTGAGAATGAAGGAGCCATTATAATATTATCACTTCTTTTAGTATAGCCTTCTTGAAGTTCTTGAAGTCTATCATAAGAAGATAAGATGTCTAACTTGTTTTTAGATATATCTGCGGCTGACCCATAAACAGGATCAACTGCTTTATCACTACCAAGTTTAGCCTTAAGAGTCATACGATTATTAGCACCATCTTCTCTGATTTTAGTTTGAGCCAGCATAGCATCTAATTTCTTTAAAGCCAAGTACGTAGTGTCCGGTCCTAACTCTTGAACATCTTTTTTCCACGAGAGTGCGTTAGTTGCCGCTTTAATCTTTTGATCTTTTTGTAACGTATAGATATAAGGAAGTATTTCTGGATTAGATAAAGAAAGAAATTCAGTTTTATCTTTTTGGCTTCCTTTGATTGCACTTATATTGTTTTCTACAATGGCGATGTTTTGAGCATACTGCTTGTTTTCTTCTGTTATTTTAAGTTTATCAGCAGCACTTGTTTCTTTTTGTTTCGCCTTTTCAATGTTGTAATCCATTAACTGGGTGTACTGTTTCTTTAAACCTTCTTGACCTAAAACTTCGTTGTTGCTCCAAGTTTGGTAAGTATTGTAAACTTGTTCTAAAGAACCAGATTGTCTTGCTTTTAAAATCTCGTACTTACTTAAAACTTGCAGTTGAGATATTCCATCAGTACCAAATTGTTCTTCGTATAAAGCCTTAACTCTTTCTGGAGCCACACCTGCTTCAGTTACCTTCTGTAAATAGCCTGTGGGGTTACCCTTTGCATTTACAGATTGTTGCTCCCTAACCACAGTATCTTCGTGGAGAAGTTTTGTCATGTTAGCCAACGGTGTTCTCAAATCTCTCCAAGGAGTGTATTTTTCTGATCTATAATTAGGATCGGTTACTTGACCTAAACCTTTTTGCATAAAGTCATAATAACCCCCGTCCCAATTCATCCAGACAAACTCGTTTATATCATTATAGCCAGCATCTTTCTTACCAGAGGATTTAAGTCTTTGTACATTATCATATTCGCTTTGGTATTCTTTACTTAGTCTGCTTGCTTTAATAAGTTGAGTATCCCCTGCTACTTCTTGGAATAGCCCAGCAATGTTATTCTGGACTTCTATCTTAGTTAAATCTCCTAAGTCTTTAGAAAGAGTGTCATTGATCTTTCTATTATAACCATCAAGTTTTTGTTTACCTTCCATGTTTAACATGGAAACATTCAAAGATTGATTCTGTAAGTTTTGTATAGTACTTAAAACCTTTTGATATTCTTGATTCTTTTTAGATAGCACAGCCATCTCAAGTCTCAAGTCGTAATTGGTTTGCTTATAATTAGGAAGCGAAACATCAGGAGTATACTCTGAAATGCTAAAGTTCATAGTTTATTTTATTTCTTTAATTTCACTTTTCCCAGTAGGATCAGTAATAATTAAAAGGTTTCCAATTTGTGTAGCAGTAGCACCATTGGGTAATGTTGTGGTGTTGTTTTGCTGTTTAGCATATTGCTGTAAAAGATTATCTTTAAGTTGAGTGGGAGGATGGGCTTTAACTTTAAGTCTTCCAGTAATAGGGTTGATTGTAAAGTCTGAACTTAACTGATTTGCAACACTCAATTCCTCTGTATAATCCAGATAATTCCTAACTGAGTTAAACACTTTTGCTTTTTGTTCACTTTTAAACTTATCTCTAAGGTATTCCACTCTTGCTTTCTTTTGTCTATAAGCGTCTAAGTCTTGAACTTTAGTTTCAATATTAGCATCCATATAAGTTTGAAGTTTGCTCAAATCTGCTTCTCTTTTACCTTCGTATCTTTGAGCATTAGCAAAATCTACTTTACCTTGATAGTCAGCAGCATTGGAAGTAATCTCTGCAATTTGTGCTTGCTTGACTTGTTCTGGTAAATTAGAGTTGTTGATTTGTTGAACTTGGGTGGAAAACATTTTTTGTGCTTCTTTATCATCAAACTCGTAAAAGCGGTTAAAGATAGGAGTCTTTCTTCTATCATTTAAAACTGGCTGATTAATATCTAAGTTATCAGATAAAGTCATACCTATATCTAATATGGTTCCAGCAAGTTTAGAGTTGATTCCAAACTTATCTTTATTTTCACTAAACCAAGATTGTTTTGCTTCTGTTGTAGGAGCAGTAGTGATAGGTTGAACGCTGCTTGAAATATTTAGATTATTACCAGAATTATTACTTTGAGATACAACAGGATTAGTTGCAGAAGATAAAGGTAAAGTATCGAAATTACTAAAAGGTTTAGGGTTAGGTGCAAATGGTAATAGTAAAGAAGTGCTGTTCTTTTTAGCAGTAACCAAACCACTGTTTCTTTTTTGTACAGGAAAAGCAACCTTATTTCCAGGATGTGATCTGTCAGGCATTACTATATCTAAAGGGGTAGTAGAACCATCTGGGTTTAGGTTATCAGGAAACAGCGGGGTCTCTGTGGCAAGAGCAGGAAACTTATCTCTTGTAATGGGAATATAATTATTATCACTTATAGGTTTAGGAATAGTAGAGCCAACTGGAGGTGAGTCCTCGGGACTATATCGATAAAGACCAGTGTCAGGATTTCTATATACGTCTTCTCCTGTCTCAGTATCAAAAATAGTTCCTGTTGTAAGTTTGTAAAATCTATCACTTATGTTTGACAAATCTAAATAATCACTATCACTTGCAGGTCTTGGAAACGCTCCCACAACAGCACCATTTTGAAAAGTCTTAGGTTTATCCTGAATAGAGTTTTCGTTTTTCATTAACTCTTGACCTGTAAATAAAGTCTCAAGAATAGCCTGATGTTTAAGCAGAGAGATTCTTGCAGTTTCTTTTTCAAATTCATCAGCATCCCTATCTTCAAGAACTCTTCTGAGGTTTTCAGTTGGGTATCTTTTAGAAAGTTTGGCAAATGATATTTTCTTTTTAGACTCTTTGCCTGTTATTTGCTTTACTATTTCTGGCTGAACTTTTAAAAATTCTGAAAAGATTTTACTTCCAGAATCTAATATAACAGGTATTCCACCCTCAGCATGAGTATCTCCTTCAAACTGAGTAAGTTGCCCTTTGGGAGTAAGCATTGTTTCTTTGTCTTCTACTTCTACAGTAGACATGTTTCTCGGCATTTCAGGATAGACAGGAATACTACCTCCTTTTTGATAACCAATCCTTGCACCATAAATAGATGGAGTTTCAGATTGGGAAATTTGAGTGGCATTATTTTTTACCAATCCACCAGATTGTTTTTCGCGGCTGTTGTCAATTAACTTAGTAAACTTGCTATTGACCTTAGCCTTGTAAAAGTTCTTAGCCATCTCATCTGAAAGTTGATTATAATCAACCATAGGATTAAAAGTTGTTAGTGGAAGAACTGTTGGAAAATTGTAATCTACCCAAGGTAATGCTTGACTAATTTTGGTTGTTTCTGGAATAATAGGTTCAAGTATTAAACCACCATTTTGTTTCTTTTTATTAAAGTTGCCATTCTTAATGTTTTGTACAACCAACCATTGGGGCCATTTCTTTTTAACTTTACCTCCTTTCTTCATAAGGACATCTTCCGTTATTCCATTTAGAATAAGGTGCTTATTCTCAAGAGTGTTATTCTCATAAGAATCTATAAATTGATCTTGCTCTGCTTCATTTAAACCAGCAAGATAATTAGAAAGTATTTGGTGTTCCATAGTAGATGTAATTCCACCTTGTTGATACAGGGGAACTTCACGTACTGTTTTAGTATTTTTAAAATTATAGTTTTTCATAGCATTAGGTAGCATTACTTTTTGTTCTCCTGTTTCTAATGATGTTCCCAATATAGGAATGTTTACACCTTGCATAGTAATTTGATTAGACTGAATATCTATAAAAGGAAGATTTTTATAAGGAGAATCTTTTCGATAACCAAAAATTGATTTTTTATTTTTCATTTGAATTCAACTAATAAATTAAGATAATAATAAACCTTATCCAGATAAATTTCCGATCCTAATAAAAACAAAAAGTCTTTAGATTTGTATCTCATTGCAACCTCCAATGGTGTGTTATATTTCATTTCTTTTAACGAAAGATTAAACACAGGCATGTATATAACTGGAGTAAATCTTTTGTTTGGGAGTATAAACCCTACTTTTAATTGAACTCTTGGATCAATTGAAATGATGGTTTTAGTTTGCATTAACACAAAAGTAGTATCTATTTCTTGTAGTAAAACTACACCTATATATTTAGGTTCGGTTATTTCCAATCCAATGTAAGATTGAGCATTACAATATGAAAAAAGAAAAATAGAACTTATCAGTAATAAAATTTTCATCGGTTTAAATATTCAAGGATTTGAGGATTTTTATATTTCTGAACTTCATCCTGAGAAACTTCAAAATTGCCCGTCTTTAATCTTTTTCTTGTGTCACCTTCTCCGCGATAGTGTAAAAATTTTATTAAATCATTATCACTAAAGCCGTACTTTTTAGCGACAGGTCTCAATTCTTCTACTATTGGTCCATAGATGTCAGTTACTACATGATTCATAAATTGATCTTGTGCTTCTGGATTAGATCTAAAGGTTTCCATTATTTGCTCTTTACTTAAGTTTTTAGAAAGTCCCATAAAATCTCTTATTTGTCCAGACCACACAGGCATAAATTGATACTTGCCTGTTGCTCCTCCTCTTGGATTTACTACTGAGTAGTCTCCACCTGATTCGTTTTGAGCAATCTTATCTATTATGCTTCCATCAAATTGAGCAGACCCTTGGTAGTATTCTTCTTCAATAGGAGAATAATTAGGTTCTTCATCTTGAAGTATCCAATCTACTAAAATGTTTTCTTCATTAAATTCTTGATTAGATTTGCTTATTTCCAGGTTTAAAACTTCTCTTGTTTTATCTACTTCATTAAAGACTTGAGGATCAAACTCTTCTGAATAAATATCTTTTAAGTTAGGGTTGGGGTTGGGTTCTTCACCACCTTCTTGTCTTTTATCTTTGTAGTAAATATTTCTGTCAGTTCTTCGGCTTCTTACTTTATTCCTGAATCTATCTATTGCACCACCATCTCTGTATTCACCACCTTCTGCCAAAGTAACTATTTTTTGGATTGCAGCAACAGTGTCAGACACGCCTTCTGACACCATAGTTTGACCTTGCCTTTTGGTAGTTTGGTATCTGTTTTTAAAAATTTCATTTAACTGATCGTAGTAATCTTGAAGACTCTGAGTATATTGTTGATTAGCATCTTCTTGTTGTTGGTAGAATTGAGAAAACAAATCAAGATTAGAATCTTTTGCTACTGGACCACCCAACTGATACTCCCCACCTTTTTTATAAGTAGTATACGGAGTTTGATAGTAACCATCTAATCTTTGTTGTTCTTTTCTTCTTCTCATTTCCTCGTCAAACATTTTCTCTTTTATTCTTGCTTCTTTCTTTTGCTGCTTTGATTCTAAGATTTGAACAAGCCCCATCCCAACTTTTGTTAACGGATTTAATTGTCCCAAGACACTACCAATAGAATCAAGTTGTTGCTGTGTTTGACTTGGCCCCAAAGAGTTGGTGGTAGTTTTTAAATTGTTAAGCAACAGTTGATCTTGTTTTTGCTTATCTATTATAGATTGTTGATAATCTCTTTGGAGACTATTTGGAATACTTGAAAGTGGCTGTGTGTTATTGAAATTAGTTATGTTATAACTATCTGATCCAAACTGATTTGGATTAATCAGATTGTCAAATATTTCAGCACCATTTTGAAGTTTCTTTAGATAGACTTGAGCCTTATTTGTTAGTTTCATTTGTTTAATACGTCTGTCCCTGGAATAAGGAGTTGAACAAGAACTTTATGATCATTAGTAGTTTCACTTCTTAAATGTATTTTAAACCATCTCCCTTTAATATCTTCTTTATCTCTGGGATTTTTATTATAATTGATGTTTACTGGAGCATAGGTATATCCATTAGAATCAAATTTAATATTAGGAAGTGTAGTATCCGAGTGGTTGTTTTCTAATTTATTAATTCTATAAGTATTGTCTAACACTTGGCTTACTTCAGCAACACCAAGAGTTTCCTTGTTTTGAATAAGAGATTGACTTGAATCATTTTTATCTTTCAGTAAAGCAGTAAGATGTCCCGTAGACCCATTATTATTATAAACTAAAACTTTGTCAAAAAATTTATCTTTAGAATAAACAGGGGCAAAAAAGTCATCATACTTAATCCAATCAGTAAAGATTTCAAAATTTTGAAGTTCCTTAGATTGAGGAGTAAAGAAAATGATCCCAACTTCAAAAGGATATTGAACACCAAAGTATTTTCCATAACTTGTAGAATCAGTCCTGTGCTTCCAAAAACCAGTGCTGTCTACTGCTAAAAAAGTGTTTGGTGCAGTTAAGTAATCGTTGGGAATAAAATCATGAAACGAAACAAACCCTTCTCCTTTAGGTTTATACGATAAAGTCCACCTATTCTTTTCAGTAAAGTAAATATTTTCAGTAAAATTATCAAAGACACTAATCATCGAGTTTAAATACCCAGGATTAAAATTGTTTGAATATTTATTTAACCACGCATTTGCATCATTTATTTCTTTAAGTTGCCCTGTCCAGTGAAACCATTTTTTACGATACCTATCAAAATAGAAAGTCCCATACCTGGTGTTTTGAAAAGATAATGGATCTACCGAGCCAGTATACCCAGTTGGTTCATTACTTAATTTCTTAAGTCTTCTTGAAAAAATATCTCCTTGACCTACAAATATTGTTTGCCCTTGATTAGTTACAAGGGTGGCATCTTCTTGTGAATAAAGAATTTGATTTTCAAATATAAACCAAATTGAATATTGGTCTACATAATGAAGTCCTGTGAATTCTCCATATATTCTTGGGAGAATTGTATAGTTTAAAGGAAGAAATTTGAGCCAGTTATCTGAACCTGATTGCAAATCATTTTTAAGAGAATAAGTTACAATAAAATCAGCGTCACTTTTTGTAAGGTTGGTTTGGAACTTAGTTTCTATTGAGGAGTTTAAAAGAGAAAAGTCATACAAAAAAGTTTGTTGAAGACTGATTGTATCTGCTCTGGCTATATCGCTAAAATCTACTTTAGGATAAAATCTGGATTGAGGAGTAAAATCCATTTCTCTGTAATCTCCAATAAATTCTGATTCTCCCCAAAAATAAAGATTGCCTGTTATCCAAATATAAAAAGATCCATCATCTTCTGTATATTGCAGTCCTGCGTTTTCAATCCAACAATCAAATCTCCATTGGTCATTAACCTCAGATAAATTGTCATACCAATATCGAGGAAATAAAACATTTCTGTGTTCTCTATAATCAATGTCAGTATCAACAGGAACATCATATAGCCAATCAGTAAACATGGGCATTTTTCTAAACACAGAATGTTTAGAAATGTAAGTATCTCCTCCATAAAATTGTCTTTGCGGATCTACTCCTCCTGATACTTCTATCAAACAATGTTCAACAGGAGTATATTTAATTCTATCTAATTGCCCATATTGGTCAACTTGCTTTTGTTTAATTCCCACATAATAAGATACTGCTTGAATTAACTCAGGCCCAAAACCTAAGTCAACAGTTGAACAATCATGAAAACTATAATCACAATTAATCATCCCCCTTCTAATACGACTTATATCATTGTCCATAGATGATTCAACTATATCTGGGCCAGTTTCATCTATTTTAAAATAATAAGAAGTTTCTCTTAAATAATTATTAAACTTAACTCCGTCATCTACTATTTGTTTGATTGGTAATAAATATTGAGAATACACAATTTTCCTTCTGGTATCAAACTCAGGATTAAACAGTTGATTCCAGTTTCCATAATTAGCAACAGAATTAAATTGTCTGGCGTTATAAAAAGATGTTTTAACACCAGGTGTGGTACCACCTATAGCAGTTTGGGGATGTTGATATACTGGTTCATATTTACCTTGAATGCTACCAACTTCTTGTGTGTATAATTTTATTTCAGATCCGAATTCATTTTGAGTTTCTTTAAAATGAATATCTGGAGAATGATAAGTAAACCTGGATCGAGAAAATTGTGTGTTCCCATTGTGTGTTTCTAACGATCCTTGATCATCAGTTTGTGTAGTCGATAAGAATTCATCAGGTCTTAGATCATTATAAGGATAATTAGGATAGTATATATCTTCATTATCTCCACCGTTCAAGGAATCTAATTTTTCAATAAAAGTATTAAAAAGCAAACCTTTGTGAAGAATAGATTTATTCCCTTCTCTTCTTGAATAAAGAAGTCTGTATTTCCAATTTCCTACAACAGGGTCCCCATTAGCATCTTTGGGTTTTTGTACTCCTTCAAGTCTTACTCCAAGTGCATTAATACAAGAATCTTCTATGTAAGTAATTATTATACGACCAGATCCAGATTCAACACATTGTGCTTGATTGTGAATATGACTTAGGTTGCTTGCTGGAAATCTATGGTGTCTCACTTTTTGACATGCTAAATCTCCCCACACTTCAAAATCATTAGGGTAAGTAATTGATTCACATTCATAGTACCCAAAGAACCCCGCTTTACTCTCACTTGGTGAAGGAGAACATTCAAAGCAACTTGCTGCTGCTGTGACTAAAACAGTAGCGGTGTTTTCTACTTGCCAAACTTTTTGAGGTGTTGCATCACAGTTTCCATCTTCATATATATAAGCACCAGAAGGAATATTATCTCCTTCATGGTAAGTATTTCCACCAAACTCTATTTCAAAAAAATCACTAAGTGCTCTTCCAGGTAAAGGAAAGACTCCTCTGCTAATTCCATTAGGATCAAACCATTCTATTGCCAAAGCGTACACTTCATCTCTTAAAAAATTAGGATATAAATAAGCCGTATCTTTTGGTATTTTTCTTTCAACCCAACCAATACCTATTTGATTTGCTTGAGGTTGATAGTTAATGGGTTCAACAGTTTGATGTTTTCCTAATAAAAGAGTTTCTTCATTAGTTACAATATGCTGACTTTTATCATATAAAACTTTTTTCATTAATGCAACTGAAGCATCAATGACAGGAATAGTATCTTTATTACTTAAAGTAATTTTTTTGGTAGAATTTTCATAATATCCAAAATCATAAATAACCAAACTGTTTTCTTTAGTTTGACTAATTAAAATAAGATTGAATTGTGAAAAAGGATTGTCTTTACATTCTATGTTTATTGTAAAACCTATATCTTCTTTGTAAGATTGCACTTTTACTATATCTGAAAAGTAAAAGTCAGTCAGATTTATTTTGTCTTCACCCCATGCAATAGCAACTTGATATGTACCAGTCGCAAAAACACCTTCTCTGTTGGGTTCTATTTCAAGACAAGAAATATTAAATTCTTTATTGAATCTTAATTGATTACAATCTAATTCTTCAAATTCTATTAAAGTGCAAGATTCACAAGTAGACCCCACATAAAGTTTAGGGTAATCCCCAAGCATCATTTTGTCAAAGTCTAAATATCTGTTATAATTTTTCCCGTCTATCCAATAGATTCTGCGATCATTATCCTTATTGTTATTTTTATAAATCCCTCTGATAGGAAATGAAGGATCAAATCCCAAACAATCTGATGTCACACCTTCTGTATATTGACAAGTGTTAGTGTTAAGTAAGCCTATTTTAGATGAAGTACCTTGTGCAAAGAAAGTTGCATACTCAAATTTATCTAATTGAATTGCTCCTACATAGTCATAACCAAAAGGAAATCCCGCACAAGAAAAATTAGATGGAAGATTTTGTATAAAAGCATCATTGTTGTTTCCTTCTGGTCCAGAAATTGTACCGTTTCTTAAATACACAATATCTCTTTGATCTAACAAAGAATAATGCTCATTAAAATTAAGTTTAGAAAAAACAAATTGTTTGGCTTGGTCTTGCATATTGAAAATTAAACATAGTTCTTTTGGCCTACTGTTACATAAGTTCCTCTATTAAACACTTCTTGTCCTTTAACAACACTTTTATATTTAGAGTATCTACTTTTTAGAATTCTACTTACATCATAAAAATCTTGAAACTCATTCATTCTTCTGAATGATTCAAATTCCAGTTGCCTTACTGTTAGAATTTGTTGAGCACTTGACAGTCTTTGTGCAACTGCATTTTCACCGTTGTAAAAAAGTTTCCTAAAACACTCTTCTATAATAACTGCTTTAATCCATTCTGTAATTTGAGGATAGTCTGGAAGTAAAATGTCTCCATCAAGAGTTTCCATCTTAGCCAAATAATCTATATGCACAGAACCATTGAAGTTAGTAAAAACAAATCCATTTCTAATGGCCACTTCGTTAGACTCGTTGGATATTAAATTAGGACAAGCATTAGAGCAATACTCATTGCTGGATGTTACTCTCACATTAAAGAAGTCGTAATACCTAAACTTAAGTTGCTCAAATGATTGAATCACTTCATAAGTTTCTCCACATTCATTTGTGCAATAGTCCATTTGAGATTTGCAAATTGGAATCTCATATATTCTTTTCTCGGTTATATGAGGAGTGAACTGATTTATTCCGTTCGTGTCTTCCCATGTGTCAAATTGACCACAACCAATTGCATAATTTAACTTATAAAAATCCAGAGGTAGTTTACCCTGTTTGCCATTTAGTTGCACTACGTCAGATTTTTGAGGATAAACCTTAAGCCCCATTTTACCAAGACACCACATAATTTTAGGATACATAATGGATTCATCTAAAGTACCCTGATCAAAGTAAGAAGAAAGAGTATTCTTCACTTCGTTGATAATTACGTTTGCTTGGATATATTTATATTCTGGTTGGTTAAACTTCATAATTATATAGATTGTTCTCTTTGAGATTCAGAATTATTAGAGACATTATCTGTGGGTCTGTTTATAAATACTCCTAATTCTTGAAGTGCCATTTTTATAGCACTGTCTTCAAGATAATCCGGTATACCAGAATCAAGATCAAGCAGACTACCACAATTGCCCGTCCCAATGGTATTGTCACTTTCGTCAGTACACTGAAAGTGTTTGTAATTTCCTTCTGGTAAGGTTGAAAAAAGCACCTTAGGGAATGGCGCATTACTCCAAAGATACCCATCATGACCAAAGGCATATAATTCTTTGTTGTGTCTTATTTGAACTTTAATCTGAAATTCATTGGGAGTAACCAACACTACTTGTCTTGAATTATCAGGAGAAGAAATTAGGCGATATATCCAACCATAAGAACTCTCTAATATTTTAGGAAGCCTAAACTGTGATTTGTAAAGAACACAATCCATAGGAACTGAGATACAATCACAAAGTATTGGAGACACAGGGTCCATTCCTATACAAAGAGTTTTCCAAATGTTTACTGTTTTATATATTCTTCTCTCATTATCAGCATCTCTTTTAATAAGAGTTTTACCAGCAGTCCAAAAGGCATTCCACAAATGCCTGTTAGAATACTTAGAATCGCTTGTAAGTTCTTTCATATCTCCTCTAAGTCTGGATATTACTTCTCTCCTGGTCATTTAAT
>Ga0105044_10002436_pt1 | contig 25365 bp, 22 predicted proteins | sample MAT01_FD_78092 | JGI IMG/M metagenome (GOLD analysis project Ga0105044, IMG submission 78092) | Freshwater microbial communities from Lake Fryxell liftoff mats and glacier meltwater in Antarctica - MAT-01 | ecosystem: Environmental > Aquatic > Freshwater > Ice > Liftoff microbial mat | place... | reverse complement strand
GGCCTGCCCAACGGCGCGATAATTATCTTCAACAGCGTGAACCTCACCGTTGCCTACACCGCGACGACCGTCACCTTGACGGCATGATGACGGCATGATGACGGGGGAAACGGGAGAAAAGGACGAGCACCTTCTTAAGGGTGGGCAGCGGAAGCCGTTGGATACGGGCGTTAGAGAGCAGCAAAAGACAGGAAAAGGAAAGGAAAAATCCGGTAGCTTCCGTCACGCTACGCACATTCGAGTCGGGTTCGATCCAGAGCTGATGCATTGACAGCATACTGGCTGATGCTAAGATGCTCGAGTGAGGACAACAGTAACCCTAGACCCTGACACGGCAGACCTTCTTCGGCGGGAAATCGCTCGGTCTCATGTGAGTTTTAAGCAGGCCATCAACGACGCTATTCGCCGCGGGATCGCCGGCACTCAGCGCGGAAAACCTGAGGCAGCTTCGGTGCTCGGCTTTCGGTCCGACTACCGCTCGGGAGTTGATCGGCTTCGGCTCCAGCAACTGGCCGATGACATGGAAACGGACGTGGCACTCGCCCGGACAGCGCGTCTGGAATGATCATTCCAGACGCGAATCTCATCATCTATGCCCACAACGAAGCGGATCCCGACCATGGAGCCGCTCGGGCCTGGTGGACGGCTCTCCTTGAAGGCGATGAGGACATCGGCATCCCGATCGTTGTAGTTCTTGCTTTCCTCAGGCTGACCACATCCGCCAGGATTCTCACTCACCCGCTGTCCGTTGGCGAAAGCGCCAGGCGCATTGAAGCTTGGTTCGAAGCCCGGCCCGTGCGACTCATCACACCGGGACAGGGGCACATCGCCACTCTCCTTGCGACTGTTCGGGCCGTTGGCGTGGGCGGCTCGCTCACGACTGACGCCCATATCGCCGCGCTCGCTCTTGAATATCATGCCGAGGTGCATACGTCGGACCTTGATTTTGGCCGCTTCCCGGGAATTCGCTGGCGGAATCCACTCGTTGAGTCGCGGTGAAATGCCAGCCACTCATAGCCCGGGCCAGAGGGACGAAGGGGTGAGCGATTCCCGCGGCTCTGGTACGCTCGCGGAGCACACCCCGTCGACACACGCCATGCTTCCGCATACCGGCCCGGCCATCGATCGCCTTCATGCCGCCCATGAGGCGATCCGGGCCGAGCTCTCCCGCGTCATCGTGGGACAGGAGCAAGTGGTCGAGGAGCTCCTTATCAGCCTCTTCAGCCGCGGCCACTGCCTGCTTGAAGGCGTGCCCGGCCTGGCCAAGACGCTGCTTGTGAGCACGCTCGCCCGCAGCCTCGATCTCTCCTTCTCGCGGGTGCAGTTCACGCCCGACCTCATGCCGGCCGACATCGTCGGCACCGACGTCCTGGAGGAAGACCGCGCCACGGGGCAGCGGCAGCTTCGGTTCCTCGAGGGACCACTCTTTGCCAATGTTGTGCTAGCCGACGAGATTAACCGCACGCCGCCGAAGACCCAGGCGGCGCTCCTCGAGGCGATGCAGGAGCGGCAGGCAAGCGTCGGGCGGACGCGGCATCGGCTGCCCGATCCCTTCTTCGTGCTCGCGACCCAGAATCCGATCGAACAGGAAGGGACCTACCCGCTGCCGGAAGCGCAGCAAGACCGCTTCATGTTCAAGGTCTTCGTCCGCTACCCATCGTTCGACGAGGAGTTTGAGATCGCTCGGCGGACCACCGGGGTGCCCATGGAGGAGCCGCGGCCGGTCCTCACCGCGGCCGATATCGTGGCGCTCCAGCATGGCGTCCGCAGCGTGCCGGTGAGCGATCATCTCATGCGGTATGCGCTGGCCATCGTGCGGCAGACGCGGGCCGGAGAACCAGGAGTGCCCGACTTCATCTCCGACCAGCTCGTCTGGGGCGCGGGCCCGCGGGCCGTGCAGTTTTTGATTCTGGGCGCCAAAGCAAGGGCCCTCCTGCGTGGCCGGAGCCACGTGGCCACCGAGGACATCGCCGCCCTGGCGCCGCCGGTCCTGCGGCATCGCATCGTCGTCGGATTCACCGCCGAGAGCGAAGGGGTCACGCCCGATGCCATCATCGAGCGGATTCTCCACGGCACGCCCACGCACGAGGATGCACTCGCCCGTGATCCGCGGTTCCAGACGATATTTGCGTCCTGAGGCGATCGCTCGCATCGCCCGGCTCGAGCTCCGCGCCCGGGCCGCGGTCGATGGTGCGCTCGTCGGCCTCCACAAGAGCCCCTCGAAAGGGCACAGCGTGGAGTTCCTCCAACACCGCGAGTATGTCCGCGGCGACGATCTCCGGCGGGTCGACTGGAAGGTCTGGGGCCGACAGGATCGGCTCACCATCAAAGAGTTTGAGGAGGAGACGAGTCTCCGGCTCACCCTCCTCGTAGACGCCTCGTCGAGCATGGACTACGCCGGTAAGGGACGCCCGACGAAGTTCGACTTCGCCGCGACGCTTGCCGCCAGTCTCTCCTGGCTTGCCCTCTCCCATGGCGATGCCGCAGGCGCCACCCTTTTCGATGACCGCCTCCGCGGCACCGTGCCCGCCCGTCATCGCAAGAGCCAGCTCACCGAGATCTGCGAAGTGCTCGAAGGCCCGAGAAACGCCGGCGAAAGTGATTTCCTGACGGTGCTTCGGCGAGCGGCCGAATCGCTGCCAAGGCGAGGCCTCGTCGTGATCGTCTCCGACCTGCTGGGGGATCGCGACGGCCTTCTCCGCGGCCTGCGGCTCCTGGCGCGGCGCGGCCACGACCTCGCGATTCTCCACGTGCTCGATGACGACGAAGTCGACTTCCCGTTCGAGGGGCCAACTCGGTTCGAGGGTCTCGAGCTTCCGTCCCACCTCGCCTGCAACCCGCGGGCGCTACGAGAGGGCTACCTCGAAGCGGTCGAGGCATTTCTTGCCGACGTCCGTAAAAAGGCCGGCAGCGTGCAGTCCGACTACGCGCTCGTGCGGACCGGTGAGCCACCCGAGCACGCGCTTGTGCGGTTCCTCGCCCGCCGCGCGCGAGCAGCAGGCCAGTAAAAACTCGTCGAGGTATCGCTCCGCACTATGCCAGCCTTCGATTTTCTACCGCTTGTCTGGTGGGGGCTGCCGCTGGCCGCGGCGCCGATCCTCATCCACCTCATCAATCTGCTGCGGTACCGGCGGGTGCCGTGGGCCGCGATGGAGTTTCTGCTGGCGAGCCAGCGAAAGTACCGCACCCGCGTGCTCTTGAAGCAATTGCTCCTGCTTGCGCTTCGCACTCTGGCGATTGCTGGCATCGTGCTCGCGCTCGCCCAGCCACGCTGGCGGGCGGCGCTCGGCGGCCTTTTTGGCGGAGGGTCGCGGCATCTCGTGCTCATCGACGACAGCATGTCTATGGGGGATCTCACTCCCGACCGAGCCGGCGGGGCAGGGCCCGCGTTCGAACGTGGCCGCCGCGTGGTCGAGCGAATCGCCGCCGATCTGGCCGCGCGATCGAGTGCGTCGCTCGGCATCGGGCTCTTCTCGGAGTTTGGCAGCGCGGGGGCGCTCGCCGTCGAGCGGGAGTCGCTGACCCCCGACGCGGTGCGGCTGCTGCGGGACGAGATCGCGAGGCTCCGGGTGTCGTGGGGCGCCGAGGGACCGGCGGCATCGCTGGCCCGCGCCGCGGCAAGCGAGGGGGAGACTGACCGCACCGTGTGGGTCGTGAGCGATTTCAGGGCCCGCGACTGGCGGGGCGGCGAGATGGTCGAGGCGCTGCGGCGGCTGGCCGACGCGGGCGCCCAGCTCCGGCTCGTCGATTGCGGCGTCGATCCGGCACCGGCCGGCAATCTCACGATCGAGCGGATCGAGGCAGTCGGAGGTGTTCCGGCCGCCGGCGTGCTCATGCCCGTGGAAGTGAGCGTCCGTAATGACGGCACATCGGTCGCCCGCGACGTGCTCGTTGAACTGCGGGAAGACGGTGGCACGCGGCCCGCAGTACGGATCGCAGAGATCCCCCCTGGCGGCATCGCGACGCGGCGATTCGACACGCGCTTCTCCGAGGTCGGTGGGCATGTCGTGGAGGCTCGGCTTCCCGCCGACATCCTCCCGGCCGATGACGCCCGCACATGCGTGATCGACGTCGTGGACCGTGTCGAGGTGCTCCTCGTCGCGGATGATCCTGCCGCGAGCGGCCGCGATGGCGATGCGTTCTATGTGGCCGCGGCGCTGGCTCCCGGTGCCGGCGCGCCCACGGGGCTGGCCCCGCGGATCGAGCCTCCCTCGGCACTCGCGGCGATGGATCTCTCGCCGTACGACTGCATCTGGCTGCTCGATGTGGAGCGGCTCGATGCGGGTGCCATCGCGGCGCTCGAGGCGCATGTGAAGGCGGGTGCCTCCGCCGTCTTCTTCTGCGGGCCGCGGACGAAGGCCGATACGATCAACCGCACACTCGAGCGCGGTGGCGAGGGGCTTTTTCCAGTCCCTCTCGCAGGCCCGGTCGAGGTGCTGCCGGCCCAGGGCCCGGGCCGCGTGCCCGATATCACCGTCGAGGACCATCCCGTGGTCGCCGTGCTCTCCGGGCAGCGGAATCCGCTCCTCGATGCGGTGCGACTCGACCGCGTGATGGCCGTCCAGCGGGATTTCGATGAGCGTGCCGTCAAGGGCCTTCGGCGACTTCTGTCGCTGCGTACGGGAGGCCCACTCGCGATCGAACGTCCCTTTGGCAAGGGGCTCGTGGCGGCTGTGCTCACCACCGCGGCGCCTACCTGGAACACCTGGGCCCGAGGCAATCCGAGTTGGGTGGTCGTCATGCTCGAGCTTCAGAACCATCTTGCAGCAAATCGCCGTCGGGCCGAGGGCCTCGTGGTGCCGGCTGAGTTTGTCGTACGGCTCGACGCTGGGGTCGATGAGGCGGAGGTGGATTTTCTTTTGCCTCCGGACGGGGCGATCGTGCGACAGATGGCCAAGCCTGCGGAAGGCAGACTCGAGGCCAGTCTTCGCGCCGATCACCCCGGCGTCTATGCGGCCCGGTGGCGGTCGCTCGATGGCCGCGAACGAGAACGGCTGGTGGCGGCGAGCATCGATCCGGCAGAGGGGCGACTCGAACGGTTTTCACGGGAGCAGCTCGATCGCGCGCTCGTGGGCATCCCGTTCCGCTACGACCGCGCCGAATCGCTCGAGCCCGACACCGACCTGTTGGCTGGGATGCCGCTGGCCCAACCTCTGCTCGTCACGCTGCTGGTGATCCTGGTCGCCGAGCAGTGCGTGGCGTTCGCGGCCAGCTACCATGCGAGCCCACGCCACCGCGGCCGACGCTGACCCCGAGGCTCACATGACACGTGCATCCATCAGAAAGCTTCGCGTCCATAAAAGCCCCCAGCGCCAGCCGGGGGGCTGCGGGTGGAAGGCCGGCCCATTGGCCATCACGAGCGGGCTCGCCCAACAACCCGCAGCCCCCTCGCTGGCGCGAGGGGCTTCCATGCTCATGATGTAATCCGATTTCGATCAGGCCAAGAAACAGTCACACCCGATGCATCATCCTTTCATCCCCGTGCTCGTGGCCGCAACCGCGGATGGCCTGCGGCACCGCGTGACGAGCAGGCTCGTGGAGCGTTTTGATGCGTGGTGGCAGACCCCAGCGGCGGTCATGGCTGCGCTGGCGATCGTGGCGATGGTCATCTGGCTGTATCGCCGTGATGGTGGCGAGCTCCCTCGGGTCGTGCGCCGCCTGCTCGTGCTCCTCCGCCTGGCCGCCGTGACCGCCGTGCTCGTGGCCCTGCTCGATGTCGAATGGATCAGCGAGCAGGAAATCACGCTGCCGTCACGGGTGGCAGTGCTCGTGGACTCGAGCGCGAGCATGGCGCTGGCTGACGATGCGTCTGCTGCCGAGGCGACCCGCAGCCGCATGGGCGTGGGCATGCTCGAAGACGGTGGGCTTCTGGCAGCGCTCCGCACACGACACGAGGTGTCGCTCTGGCGGTTTGACGCCGATGCCGAGCCGATCGCGCTCTTGCCGTCACGCGCATCAGGGGCCGTTGATGACAACGACCCGTCGCCGACGACCGACAGCGCCTGGCAGGAGGCGGTGGCTCCGCGTGGTGTGGAGACAAGGCTCGGCGAGGCGCTCGCGCGAGTGCTCGACCGCGAGCCTGCGGGCACGCTCGCGGGCGTCGTGGTCATCACCGACGGCGGAAACAACGCCGGCATCGATCCCACCGCGGCGGCCGCGCGGCTTGCCGCTGCCGGGATCATGCTCGAGCCGATTGGCATCGGGAGCGAGACGCTGCCGGCGAATGTGCGGGTGGCCGACATGCTCGTGCCGGCCCGTGTGTTTCCGGGCGACGGCTTTGCCGTCACAGCCTACCTCCAGGCCCAGGGACTCGCGGGACGGCGGGTGCGGGTGGAGCTTCGCGAGCTTCCGACTGCTGACGCGGTGAACGGCGGAGACGGCCAGCCCATATCAGGTGGTCGGCTTGTCGACACGCTCGAGGCGATCCTCGCGGCCGATGGTGAGCTCGCCGCGGTGCGGTTCGATGTGCCGGGGCTGCGTTCCCCTGGGAGCCGGACGCTCGTTGTCCGCGTGACGCCGCCGGCGGAGGATCGCTCACCGGCCGATGACGTCGCTGCGGCGGCGATCGAGGTGGTCGACCGCGTCACCCAGGTCCTGATCATGGCCGGCGGTCCGGGCCGCGAATATCAGTTCATGCGGAACGTGCTGCATCGCGACCCGAGCTTTGAGGTGGACGTGCTCCTCGGGACAGCGGCCCCTGGCATTTCGCAAGACGCGCGCAAGATTCTCGATGCGTTTCCGCCATCCGATGAGGCGCTCGCGGCCTACGACGCGGTGGTAGCGATCGACTACGACTGGCGGAGTCTCGAGCCGGCGGCGATTCCGCGGCTCGAACGGTGGGTGTCCCGGCAGTCGGGCGGTCTCGTGCTCGTCGCGGGGGGCGTCCACATGGATGCCTGGCTCGGCGACGCAGGCGGTGGCCCGCTTCGTGGGCTCTTTCCGGTGGAGCTGCGGAGGCCTGGGCAGCTCCCGATCACGGCGCGATCCGAGGAAGAACCGATGCCGCTGGAATTCACGCGGGACGGCCTCGACGCCGAGTTTTTGTGGATCGCGGGCAGTCGCGAGGCCAGCCGCGTCGTGTGGTCGGAGTTTCCTGGGATCTATTCGTGTCATCCTGCGAGCGAGGCCAAGCCTGGGGCCACCATCTATGCCCGCGTCGCCAAGCCTGGGGCGACGGCGGGTGAGCCGCGGCTGATTGACATGGCGGGTCAGTTCTACGGGTCGGGGAGCGTGTTCTATACCGGGTCGGCTGAGCTCTGGCGGCTGCGGTCGGTGGCCGATGGGGCGTATGAGCGGCTTATCGCCCAGCTTGTGCGGCATGTTTCGCAGGGGCGGCTTTCCCAGGGCGCGCGGCGGGCGCGGCTCCTTCTTGATCGCGACCGCCATCCGGTGGGGGGCACGGTGCAGGTGCGGCTGGTGGTGGCAGACGAAGCGATGCAGGCTGCGGCCTCGGCGCGGCCACCGGCGTGCCGTGCGGTGGGGCCCGAGGGCGAATCGATTGTCATACCGCTCATGGCCGAGCCCGATCGGCCTGGCACACTCATGGGCTCCTTCGTGCCTACACGCGAGGGTGCATGGAGGGTGGAGGTCGATCCGACGCCGGGCCTCGGCAACGAGCGGCTCGTGAAACGACTTCAGGTGCAGTTGCCCGACCGCGAGCTTGCCCGGCCCAAGCTCGACCGCCCGCTTCTCGAACAGCTAGCGACCGTCACTGGGGGCACGGCCCTGTTCCCTACGCCGGGCGGCTGGACGGCCGAGGACGCCGCCGCCCTGGTCGCACGGCTGCCCGACAAGTCACGCCGGGAGTATGAATCGGGCGTCGCCGACATGGCCTTCAAGCGTCAGCTCAATACCGCGCTCCTGGCGATCGGCTGTAGCTGCCTCTGCCTCGAATGGATCATCCGCCGCCTGGCGAAGCTGGCGTAGCAGGCGTCGCCCGCATCGTGGCTCCCGCGTAGACCATGAGGAGCCTACGTACGGGATTGCCACGCCGAGGGATCGCGAGCCGTGTGAAAGACAGCCAGGATCCGAATGCGATTTGGCAATACCCGGAAATAGATGGCGTATGGAAATCGGTCCAACATGCCCACGCGTATGTCGCCCAGAGCAAACCCGAAGCGGGAGGGCATCAGAGCGATAGCGCCGAGAAGGCGTTGGACTTCATCAAGGAAGGCGGGGCCAAGGCCGGACATTCGCTGCTCATACCAGGCGTGCGCGTCGTTGATCTCGACCTGCACTTCCGGAGAGAACTCCACCGGTGGACTCATGCCTTGCGCTCAACGCTCGCGCGAATCTGCTCCCACGTGAGTGCGATCTCCGGGTGAGCGTCGATCTCGGCATCGCGACGGGCCAGTTCGGCGGTCTGCGTTGCGGATAACTGCCCAAGCGGCCTGGACTCGCCCAGGCTTTCCCAGATCTCGAGCGCTAGGGCAATTCGCTGCTCCGGATCGAATTGGTCGATGCCGAGACTCTTCATGGTTGGCGTCATCGATTTCACTCTCCTGAATGTAAGAATAGGAGGGTCAACGTCACTTCCGCAACAGGGGGATAGCTGACGCACGACTCCGGCTCCCAGCTACCGGTCGTCGCATCATGGCTCCCGCGTAGACCATAAGGCCCAGGCAGATGAGATGAAAGAGGTTGAGCGGGCCCAGGAGCGGCGCATAGGGCTTGAAAAACTCCCACGCAAACCGCTGGGCCGCGTACCAGAACACCATCAAATAAAAACCGTTCTTCATGAAGAACGGATCGCGGCGGGCGAGCATGACGGGGGCATAGACGAGAAACGCCGCCATCGCGGTCGACTCGTAGAGCTGCACGGGGTGCCGCGGAATGCCGTCGCCGAAGTCGTGGCCCCAGGGCACCGCAGTCGGGCAGCCGTGGGTGTGATCGGTGAGTCCCTCATAGAAACAGCCCCAACGACCGACGGTGACGGTCGTCGCGAACGCCGGCACGAACATGAGGCCAGTCGAGCCTGTGATACTGCGGGCTCGCTTGAAGACCTCGATCGCCACGATTGCCCCTGCGAGCGCCCCCACGATGCTGCGGGCAACGCCAGGCTCACCTGACAGCCAGAGGTTGGCCGTGCCAGCCGCATAGCCACCAACGGCCGCGCCCACCACCAGCGCAACCACATACCCGACCCCCGCTTGCTCGATCCGTCCGGCAGCATCCCGCAGTCGCCAGTGGGAGCACACGACCGTCATGGTCGCCGCCGCCACCGCCGCGAGGATGTCGAACTGCATATGGATCGTGATGATGCCTCTGACACGCGGTTACTTTCGCGGTGAGGACAGGGCAGGGGGGTGCTCGTCTTCGGCTCCTGGCTCATCCGGCTGCTTGGCTGGGAGCATGAGCGTCAATACGCCTTTGAGGCCGAGGCCCAATAGGAGCCACGGCGACGCGACGAAGTCGCCATTCCATGCGATTCCCACCGAGAGGCAGGCTGCCGCCACGAGATCGACGATGGCCAGCGTGACAAACAGGGGGCTCCGTCTTGGCGCGACACCCCGGCTGATCGATGCAATGAGCATGACGTTCACGGCCATGACGACAACCGCAGCGATCCCGACTGGCACCGAGATGGCGAGGAGTCCCCAACCCGCCCGCCCGCCCGCCGCTCATCATCCCAATGACACTGACAAGCCCAGCACAACCGCCGGCACACACGGCCCACATGGTTGCCAATGAGCACAGAACGGCAAGGAGACCTCTCATACGCCCTCCAGGGATCGGCGCATCCGCGCGCGGGCGGCGGGGTCGCGATAGAAAAGGTTGTACGTCTCAAAAGGAATAATGCTGCCTTCGGGCGTTACGAAATGGATGCACGACCGCTTCACGCGGGCAAGGCAAAAATTATGGGCGTCCATGAACTCGACGATCACCATGCGAAACGTATCTTCGTAGCCGAGGCCCGCGGGCAGAGGCACTTCCGGGAGGCAGCACAGAAGCTCGGCAAGCTTCTTCTCGTTGTTGCACTCGACCGTCGTGAGGGAAAAGAAATTGAGCACCTGCTTGTGCAGCTCGGGATACTTCTCAAAGGTGATCGCGTTGGGAAGGGCCTCGACGAGCAGCTCGCGAGGAAAGAACGACGTCACCGGGGCGATCCGGTCGCCTTTCCGCAGGGCGTAGCCGATGGCGATGCTCTCGGGATTGCAGGGCAGAGGGATGATGTTGCCTTCGGCAAACGGGCCGCCTGCGTCGATGATCCGTCGCCGAATCGCCGACAGCGGAAAGCGATCCTTCGACGCATCAAAACCCTCGTTGCGGCCGGCATCCTGGACGGGCTGGAAAACGACGCCGCGGACACACCGCCACTGGAGCGCGTGCTCGATGATCGCGGGCAGCTCGTCGTCATTGACGCCTTGCTTCACGACCACGACAAGCGTGGTCGAGATGTCGGCCTGCTCCAGGGCCTCGAGCGCCTGCCGGCGAATGCGTGTGAGGTCGGCCCCGCGAAGGTTCTGGTGGGCCTCGGCCCGCAGGGAATCGAACTGGAGATAGACCTCGAAGCCGGGCCGAAACTCGGCAAGACGGGCGACGAAGTCGGGGTCTTCCGCGATGCGGATGCCGTTGGTGTTGAGCATCACGTGGCGGATCGGGCGCCGCTTGGCCGCCGCGAGAATGTCGAGGATCTGCGGATGGATCGTCGGCTCGCCACCGGAAATCTAGAGAAGGTCGGGCTCGCCCTCGCTCGCGACGAGCGTATCCATCATGCGTTCGATCTCGGCGAGCGGGCGGTCGCCCGGCTTCAGGTAGTCGTGGCAGAGCCGCCAGTAGGCCGCGTCGGTCGAGACGAGCACCCTCTGCGGGCCGTGCGTTCGGCATCGCTTGAGGTAATAGACGCGGCCATCCTCGGAGAGGATCTTCGCCGGCACCAGCGTGAGGCACTCGTCGCAGAGCGACGTTGTCTGCCCGAGAAAGACGTACGGCGTCTGCCGGCGGATGTGCGTCGTCATGAATGCCTCCGCCGCCAGCCTACCTGGGAATCCTGGTGAGCAATGACGGCCTACTGCTTGGGTAAGGTCTCTACGATACAAGGCTCGATCGAGACGCTTTTTGTCGGTATGGTCTGCCCATGAAAATCGCTGAGATTTTCCGGATTCTTCACGACAAGGCTGGTACCTGGCGCCCCAGCGGGGAAGTCACCGCCAGTTCAAGCACCCGTCGAAGCCCGGACGCGTGACCGTGCCCGGTAAACCCCGTGATGACCTGGCTCCGGGTACACTCAATAGCATCCTGAAACAAGCTGGACTGAAGTGAGGCTCACCATGCGGTATGCCGTTGTCATCGAGAAGGGGGAAGGAAATTTTTCGGCGTACGTGCCCGATCTGCCTGGGTGCGTCGCGACGGGTGAATCGCTTGAGGAAGTCGAGCGCGAAATCCGTGAGGCCATCGTTTTTCATCTGGATGGCATGCGCGAGGACGGTCTTCCGATTCCACCCCCGACCAGCAAGGTCGAGTACATCGAGTGTGCCGCGTAGCGGAGCCTCTGGCCGCCTCTTCCGCCGGCATGTGGCAAGGCATCACGGACATGGCAACGAGCACGGATGCAGCGAGCGGGGATAAGGCAATTCACCGACTGCTCGCGGGCATTCGCCGCGAGGCTCGCTGGTGGATCTGGGTTGAGTCGCTCGCGATGCTGGCGGTGGCGGCGAGCGTGGCCATTCTCGCGACGCTCGCAATCGACTGGCTCATCGAGCCGCCAGCCTGGGCGCGGGCAACGCTCGTGGTCATCGCCGCGTGCGGGCTCATGTGGATCGTCGCCACGCGGCTCGTGGTACGGCTCTGCACGCCCTTGGCGGACCGGTCGCTCGCCCTCGCCGTCGAGCGGAGGCACCCCGAGCTCGGCGACACGCTCTCCACGGCGGTGGGCCTCGCAGCGGAAACATCGCCCGAGGTCGATCCCGTGCTTGTCGAACGGACGGCGGCAGCAGCCCGCGCCCTCGCTGCGAAGGTCTCGCCCCGAAGGATCTTCCGTCGGGGGCAGCTCGGCATGGTCGCGGCAGCCGGGATCGCACTGACCTCGACCATCGCGGGCTTCGCAGTAGCACGGCCCGACGTGGGCTCGCTGTGGACCCGTCGGATGCTCCTGCTCGACGACGCGGCCTGGCCACGGCGGGTGCAGTTCCAGGCGATCGGATTCCGCGACAACGCCATGACCGTGGCCCGCGGCACCGATGTGGAAGTGCTCACACGAGCGACTGTCACATCGGGCGCCGTGCCGGAGCTGGTGGAGCTTCGCATGCGGGGCCGCGACGGCACGCTGGCAGCTCGCATGGGCACGCGGGGTGGTGCCGATGCCACAGGCCAGCTCTTCGCCCATGTCCTCGAGGGCGTCAGCGACGACCTCGATCTCGAGATCCGTGGCGGCGACGGTCGGCTCGGCGATCTGCGGCTGGTCGTGGTAGACCCGCCAACGCTCGCCGGCGTGACGATTCAGTACGAGCTCCCTGCCTACCTCGGCGGGGGCGAACGAAAGCCACCGTTCTCCCGGATCGTGCCGGTGCCACGCGGGTCGAAGGTGTCGGTGGCGTTCACGGCGAGCAAGCCGATGACCACCGCGCGCCTCACGGCGCGGTTCGCCACGGCGCGTGCGGCCGACGAACAGGCCGATGTGCTTCTCGCCGAGGTGTCGGCCACCGAGCCACCAGGCACCGTCATCGCAGCCACGATTCCCGCGCTCGATGCCGATGCCATTCTCGCGGTCCACCTTACCGACGCCGATGGCATCTCCCCTAGCGACCCGTTTACCCTCGCCCTCGCCGCGGTGCCCGATGAGCCGCCAACGGTGGCTCTGCGGCTTGCGGATATCGCTGGCGCCGTCACGCCTGCGGCGCGGCTGCCGTTCGTGGGCACGCTCGCCGACGACCACGGCCTCGCCCGGGCAACGGTGTCCGTCGTGCGCGGCGACGACGCCTGGAGCCAGCCTGTCGAGCGAATCCGTGGCGGCGAACCACTCGTCGAGTTCACGACGGATGAGCCCGAGATCATGCCGCTCGCCGGTCTGTCGCTGCGGCCCGGCGACCGGCTCGCGGTCCGGGTCACTGCCCGAGACACGTGCGGCCTTGCGGGTGGACCGAACGAGTCAGACGGCGAGACATGGACGCTCGATGTCGTCACGCCCGAAGCGCTTCAAGCGGCGCTCGAAGCCCGCGAGATTTTCCTGCGACGGCGTTTGGAGGCGGCCATCGACGATCTTGGGATGGCCCGCCGCGGGCTCGACGATCCGCAGCCGCAAGCGATTGAGGCATTCAAGGCAGCGGCTGGGCGGCTGGGGGAGGCCGCCTCGCGGGCTGTCGGCGAGGTGGGTGAAATCGCCACCGCGTTCCGGGGCATCCGCAATGAATTCGCTGCCAACGGCCTTCTCACGGCCGAGCTCGAGTCTCGGCTTGTCGGTCAAGTGGCCGAGCCACTTGCCGCGCTTACCGCAAGTGGTCTCGACGGACTCGCCGACGCTTGCCGATCGGCCGGGGCTGGCGAAACAGACCGGCCGGCCCTCGCTGCGCGGGCCGATGCGGCCATGACCGCGCTCAAAGCCATCCTCGCGCGATTGCTCGAGCTCGAGAGCTTCAATGAGGTGGTCGAAAAGCTCCGCAGCCTCATCCGCACGCAGGAACAGATCCGCGCCGATACACTGGAGCAGCAGCGGAAGCGGGCCCGCGAGGCCCTGGAGGGATTATGAACACCTCGACCGAGCGACAGGTTTATGAAAGCCCCTCGCGGCAGCGAGGGGAAGGCGGGGCGTTGGGCGAATCCGCTCGTGATACCACTCGCGGTGGCCTTCGCCCCGCAGCCCCCCAGCTATCGCCGGGGGCGTTCATTGGGTGCATCATCCTGGCGATGGCATGCGCGGTCATCTCCTACGGCGCACCGGGCGTGAATGCTACGACCGATGCGGATGTGCTTGCCCGCCGGGAAGCCGAGCTTGCGCGGCAATACGCCGACCTCGAACGGTCGTTCCTGCGGCTTGCCGACGTCCTCGGCACCACCGATCCTCGCCGGGCTGCCGTCCTCCGCGACGCCTTCGACAAGGCTCGCGAGCGGGAGCTGGGCGATCGGCTCGGCCAGATCGTGACGCTTCTCGAGGCCGGTCAGTTGCTCAAGGCAGGAGCCACGCAGGAGGGAGCAGTCGAGCAGTTCCGCGGGCTGCTGACACTCCTCGAAGAGGATGGCGGCGACCGAAGCCTGGCTGACACAAAAAAGCAGGTGCAGGCGTTTCTCTCTCGGGTGACGAAGCTGATCGCTCGGCAACGGGATATCGAAGGCTCGACAGAGGCCGGTGCCGACGCGGAGGAGCTCGCGGAACGTCAGCGGAAAACGGCCGACGAGGCAGCCGAGCTCGCCGGCGACCTGGAGGGCTTTGCGAAGCGCAACGACGACAAGCCGTCCGCGGGCGAGCGGGCCAAACCAGAAGACCGCGCCGAACCTGAAGACAGCAACAAAGGGGAAGACTCGGGCCAGCAGAGCGGCGGACAGTCCAAGGAGGGTGAGGAAAGCCAATCGAGTGAGGCCGAAGGCGAGCCACAAAGCGGCGAACCGACCGACGAACAGATGGCGGGAGATGATGAGTCGTCGCGGGCCCGCCGATCGCGGAAGCGTCTCCAAGAGGCCGAGAAGAAAATGCGGGCGGCGCGAGAAAAGCTCGACGACGCTGACCGTCGCGGCGCCCGAGCCGACCAGGAGAAAGCCGTTCAAGAGCTCGAGACCGCCCGGGCGGAGCTCGAGGAAATTCTCAGGCAGCTGCGCGAGGAAGAGGTCGAGCGGCTGCTTGTCCAGCTCGAAACGCGGGTGCGACTCATGCTCCGTGCCGAGCGGGGTATCCAGACGGCGGTCGATGCGCTCGCCGCCAACGCCGCCATGTCGTCTCGCGAACGGCAGATCGAGGCAGTGCGGATGGGCCGCGAGCAGAAGGAGATCACGGGCGAAGCGGCACGGGCGCTGGCGCTCGTCCGTGACGACGGCTCGGCTGTGGCGGTTCCCGAGGCACTGCGTCAGATCCATGACGACTGCGTACAGGCCGCATCCCGGCTCGCCCGTGGCGACATCGCCGGCGAAACGTCCGGCATCGTGAAGGACATCGTCGCCGGTCTCGAGGAGCTGCTCGCGGCCCTCGAGAAGTCACGAAAGGAGCAAGAGGAGCGTCAGCAGCCCGGTGCCGAGGGACGTTCGGCTGAGCCCGGTGAACAGCCGCTTGTTGACAATCTGGCCGAGCTCAAGATGCTCCGCAGTCTCCAGCTCCGGGTGAATACGAGGACGCAGCGATTCGCGCAGCTTCTTGAAGACGGTGCCGAGCGGGCGACGGAGCCGGAGCTCCTCGAGGCGCTCGCCCGCCTGGCCGAGCGTCAACGTGCGATCGAGCGTGCCGCCCGTGACATCGTCACCGGCCGCATAGAGTGACATCCGCCGCGTGGCTTCGATTCGGTTCGCTGAACGCTCCCCCTCCATAGAGGACTCCCATGACCAGACGATTCGCACCGGCCTTCCTGATGGTCAGCCTCCTCGCCCTCACGCTCGGGGCAAGCGAGAGCCCAGATGACTCGTCTCCCGAGGACGACGTCACACCGCCCACCGACATGAGGTTCATCGACGTTCATGTCCATGCCTTCGCCGTCCGTGATGACGGCCTCGATCCGGTCGTGGCGTGGATGGATCGCAACGCCATCGAGCGGTGCATCGTCAGCCCGCTCAGTCACAAGGGCTCACGGGAATCGAACGAAGAGGAGCGTGCCGCCCTTCTCGCGAACTTCGCGAAGCACAAGGGCCGGATCGACCGCATGTGCATCATCAACGCGGGCGAAGTCGCAACGGTCGAGGAGGCCGTGAAGATTCTCGAACGCGAGAAGCGGGACGGCGCGGTGGCCTTCGGTGAACATTACGGCGTCGGCCTGATGTTCGATGACCCGCAGAACTTGCTGCTCTACGAGGCCTGCGCGAAGGTCGGTCTGCCGGTCATGTTCCACATCGACCAAAACAAAAACATGGTCGAACGGGGCATGGAGCGAGTCGAAGTGGTCCTGCGGAGCTACCCGAAGTGCACCCTCATCGCCCACGCCTACTGGTGGCGGCAGCTCGAGGATGCCGATCGCCAGCTCCAGCAATACCCCAACCTCTACGCCGACACTTCCGGCCACGTCGTCCCTCAGGTGCTCGGACGCGATCGTGCCTACGCTCGGGAGTTCTGCATTCGCAATCAGGACAAGATCCTGTTCGGCACCGATGAAGGCTGGTGGTCGTTCAACGACGACCCGTCTAAGCGTGAGCATTACACCTTCTTTGAGTCGCTCGACCTGCCCGATGAGGTGCGGAGGAAGATCTACCGCGGCAATGCGGAGAAGCTTTTTGGGTGGGGCAAGGAGGAGAAGGAAGGCCACAAGCCAAAAGGGACGGGCACTCCATGAAAGCCCGTCGCGACAGCGAGGGGACGGCGGGCCGTTGGGCGATCCCGTTCATGGTGGCCAACGGGATGCCCTTCCACCCGCAGCCCCCCGGCTAGCGCCGAGGGCTTCTATTCGGTCTGTGCTTCCTCGCGAGTCGCCAGACGCGGTATCATTGGGAAGTCTGCTGCGTCCCACGGAGCCCCCCGCATGATCCGGTTTGCCACGATCTCGGTCGTGCTCCCGGTCGCAGTTGCACTGATCGCGGGCGGCGCCGAGTCCATCGGCCACGCCAGTGAGACGGTCGCTGCCTCGCGACCGCGTGATCCCGAACTCGCCCGCGAGGCGTCGTGGACGAGCCCGACCGCAGGCGAGGTGAGGGAGCACACGCTCGGCTGGGTGACAGCGACCGCCCGTGACAACGCCGCGGCCCTCGCGCGTGTTCGTGACATCTGGGATCGGCCTGACGCTCCCGCGGATGTGGTCGCGACGACCGTTGACGCCATCGCCGCCATCGACCCGCGGGTCGCGACCTATCGAGGCGCCGCGACGTCGCCTGAGAAGACCGCGCCGCCGCCGGTGTGGACCGGGTCGGAAGAGACGGCAGCGTTTCCGCGCCAGGTGATCGCCCTGTGGGCCGGGCGTGAGCTCGTCCGTCAGGGCCGCTTCGACGAGGCCTTACCGCTTCTGGCCGACCTCGACGTGATGTCGTCTGTTGATCCGGCAGCGCTCCTTTTCTACCGCGGCTGCTGCCAGCACTGGCTCCTCGACCGGGATGCGGCTGTCGAGTCGTTCGACCGCTTGCTCGAACGCGAGGACGAGATCCCTGTGCGGTTTGCACGGCTGGCCCGTCTCCTTCGCGCCGATATCGCCTCAGTCGAGCCCGAGTCACTCGATCACATCGCACGGCGGATCCGAGATGTTCGACGGCGGCTCGACCTCGGGCATGCCGGGCCGCTCACGCGAGAAGTTCAGGACGGTGTCATCGCGTCGCTCGACAAGCTCATCGAGAAGGCCGAGCAACAGCAACAGCAGCAGCAGGGCCAAGGGGGCGGTGGCGGTGCTGGTGGATCGGGGCAGGGGGGCCAGCTCCAGCCGATGGACGACAGCCGCATCGCGGGCGGCCGCGGGCCCGGTGAGGTCCGCAAGAAGGATCTTGGAGCGGGTGACGGCTGGGGAAACCTTCCGCCGCATGAACGCGAGGCGGCGCTCCAGCAGATCAGCCGCGAGTATCCCCCGCACTACCGTGAGGCGATCGAGCAGTACTTCAAGCGGCTGGCCACCGGCGAGGATCGCGCACCGTGACCGTTCGTCACCTCGCCGTTGTCCTTGGGCTCGTTCTGACGAGCACCGCTCGCGCCGAGGACACGCACGACACGCGGATCGAACGGACCGACAACAGCGTCGCGAGGGGCACGCTTGTTGCTCTCGATGGCGAGACAGCAACGCTCACATCCGCCGACGGCAAGCAATCGTTGCCGATCGCCACGGTGCGGCGGATCGTTCGCGAGCAATCTCGGCGGACGGCTGCTCCGACAGTGAAGGTCGTGCTTATCGACGGAGGCGAGCTCGCGGGCACCGATGTGCTCCAGGAGAAAGACACCATGGTGCTCACCGCAGCCGAGGGCAGGATCGAGATACCGGCCGAGCAGGTTCGACGCATCGCCTGGCTGGCCGCCGGTGAAGCAGAGCCGGCCTGGCGAGACGCGCTTCCGCCGAAACCTGGCAGCGACCTCCTCGTCGTCCGCCGCGAGGGCGTGCCGGAGTTCGTCGAGTGCGCTGTCGCGAGCATCGGCGCCGACACGATCAACGTGGTGCTCGACGGCGACACAATCCCCGTCAAGCGAGGGAAGGTGGCGGGCATCGAATGGCTCCGAGAGAAGACCGAGACACCCGGCGGCGTCGTGGTGCTTGTCTTCGGTGGACGGCTCCAGGCCAGGAGTGTGTCATGGTCGCCCGAGGGGCTCGTGATCGACGACCGCATCCGGATGCCCGCTGCGTCACTTCGGACCGTTGACTACGCCGCGGGCCGCACCGTGCCGCTGGCCACCGTTGAGCCCGAAACGATCGACGTCAAGCCGTTCTTCGGAGACCTCGGCACCGTACCGGGCCTCGCGGCATTTTTCGCGCCCCGCACCATTGCTACGAACGGCGGCCCCGCGGTCCTGCTCGTGCGGCCTCGGACGGTCGTCACCTGGCGAGTGCCTCCCGACAGCCGTCGGTTCCATGCCACGCTCGAACGCGACGCGCCGGCCGCAGCACCGACGCAGGTCGAGGTCGTGCTCGCCATCGATGAGAAGGAGATCTTCCGCCAGCGGATGAACGCCGCCGCGGCAGGCCAACCCGTCGTCATTGACGCGGATGTGTCGGGCGGCCGGCGGCTCACGCTGACAGTCGACTTCGTACCAAGCGATATCGGCTGCGGCGTTCGATTCACGGGAGCAGCCTTCGAACGATGATTTTTTCATTGTTGACGCCCTTCGGCGGCACAGGAGCGCTGCGTTCTTGCTTGTTGACGCCATGTGACTGCTTGCGCCTCGCGATCCTGGCGGCTGTCGTACTGATCGCTCCGCGTGCCGTGGCCATCGACGTTGACCCGGCCGTGCTCGAGGCGGAAGCGAAGCGGGTCGCGGTCATCGAACGGGCATCGGCCACGGCCGTCGCCATCTTCGCAGGTGATTCCGGTGGGGGCTCTGGCGTGCTCGTCAGCCCAGACGGCTACGCGCTCACGAATTTTCACGTCGTGGAGCCGGCGGGCATGGCGATGACCTGCGGGCTTTCCGACGGCCGACTCTACGACGCCGTCCTCGTCGGGCTCGACCCAACCGGCGACGTGGCCCTTGTGAAACTTCTCGGCCGCGACGATTTCCCGTTTGCCGTGCTTGCCGATAGCGATGCCGTCGAACAAGGCGACTGGTGTTTTGCCGCCGGCAATCCGTTCCTGCTCGCCACCGACCTCGTGCCCTCGATCTCGGCTGGCATCGTCTCGGGCACGCATCGCTACCAGTTCCCAGCCGGCACGATCCTCGAGTATGCCGACTGCATTCAGGTCGATGCCGCGATCAATCCAGGCAACTCCGGCGGCGGGCTGTTCGATGCCGCAGGACGAATTATCGGCGTGAATGGCCGGGCATCGTTCGAGAAGCGAGGGCGGGTGAACGTGGGGGCCGGCTACGCGATCTCGTCCAACCAGCTGCGGAACTTTCTTGGGTGCCTGAAGGGAGGGCGATTGTGCGATCACGCGACACTTGGCGCGACCGTGGCGTCGGCTGCGGACGGCCGCGTGGTCATCTCCGACATCCTGGAGAGCTCGGATGCCTGGCGGCGAGGGCTGCGGATAGACGATGAGATCGTGTCGCTGGCGGGCCGGCCCGTACGGACCGTCAACGCCTTCAAGAATGTCCTCGGCACACTCCCTTCCGGGTGGCAGGTACCGATTGTCTACCGCCGCAACGGCCGCCGCGAGGAGGCGCTCGTGCGGCTGGCCGGCGTCCACACGCAGGCGGAGCTCGCGGCCATCGTTGGTCGTGGAGCCGAGCCGCCGGACGGGCCTCGCGAAGACGGAACACCGAGGGAGCGCGGCCCCGGCCCTGGTCGCAAACCCGGCCCTGCCCGCGAACTGCCCGAGGCCGTTCGGGCTGTCTACGAAGCTCGGCCCGGCTTCACAAACTATCACTTCAATGTCGTGGAGCGGGACCGCGTGAGCCGCGGGATCGCCGCCGCGCGAGGCACGGCCGGCAAGGGCCCTTGGGTGCTCGAAGGCAAGCTTGACGAGGGGGGTGAGTTTCGCATCGAGGTTTCCGACTCGGTCGCGGTGATCGATTTGCCTACGGGTACTTCCGAACTCGATACCACCGGTGAGCTCGACGCCAGCCCGGTGCCGCCGGGCAGCGGGGGCATGCTTGCAGCACTCGTTGTTTGGCGGCGGCTCGTGAATGATGGGCCGGCCGCGGTGGGCCGCACGACCTACCTCGGCACGGCCCCGGTTGATCCACGGCAGATCGACCCCGCCGGTGGCGACCTTGTGGACGTTCTCGAAACGGCCGTCGCCGGCATCGAGGCCCGCGTCGCCGTCGATCTCCGCGGACAGATCGTGCGAGTGGACCTCTGGACCTCACCCGACGCCGATCCATGCGAGCTGCGAATCACGCCCGCGAAGGCGGGAGAAACCGCCGGGCTTCCGCAGCGTTTCGATGTCTGGCGGGGTGCCGAGCGATTTGGAACGTTCCTTATTGATGGCGGGACCCTCGGCGGAGCCGCACCATGAAAAAAGGCGCGAAAAAAGGTGGGGAAAAAAGTGTCAGGAACCTTTTCTGCGAACTACCTTGGCTGGCAATGCCGGCAAAGGCCGTGTCAACTTCGCCGACCTGGAAAAGGTTCCTGACACCTTTTGTGATCCCTTTTTTGATCCTTCTCATCACAGGCATCGCAGTCGCGGCCGAACCGTCGCCGCAGGAGGTGATCGCCCACGCGGCCCGCAAGGTGGTCAAGCTCTACGGTGCCGGTGGGCTCAGCAGTCTCGAAGGGTATCAGTCGGGCATCCTCGTCGCGCCGGACGGCCGGATCATCACCGTGGCCAGCACCGTCCTCGACTCGGACGAAATCGACTGCGTCCTCGACGACGGGCGGCGGTTCGTGGCGAAGCTTGTGGGCATCGATCCCCGGCGGGAGCTGGCCGTGCTCCAGATCGAAGCGGCCGACCTGCCAGCCTTTGCCGTCATGCCCGAGGATGAACCATCGCCGCCAGGGACTCGCATCATTGCCCTCTCAAACATGTTTGGCGTGGCCGTGGGTGACGAACGGGTGACGGCCCAGCGGGGCGTGGTAGCGGCAAGGGTGCCCCTCGAAGCACGGCGGGGTGCGGCCGAGGCACCCTTCCGCGGCAGTGTCTATGTTCTCGACTGCACAACCAATAACCCCGGCTCACCGGGTGGCGCGGTCATCAACGCCCGTGGCAGGCTCATCGGCATGCTCGGCAAAGAACTGCGGAGCACTGACAGCGGCATCTGGCTCAACTACGCGCTTCCCGCGAGTGAACTTGTGGCGGGCAGCGAAGCAATCCTCACCGGAACCGTTGCCACAACCCCCGCAGCCGATGCCCCGCGCTTCGATCCTCGGCTCCTCGGCGCCATCCTCATGCCCGACCTGCTCGATCGCACGCCACCATTCGTAGAATCGATCGCTCCTGCCTCGCCCGCAGCCCGCGCCGGCCTCCGGCCCGATGATCTCGTCATCGCCGTGGGACCGCGGTCGGTGACAACCCGAGCGGCTGTGGAGCAGGCACTCGGCGTGCTTGCCCCAGGAGACCCGGTGAAGATGACCGTCATTCGCGCTGGCACGCTGGTGGAGATTGACCTTGGACCACGGCCCCGGGGAGCGACGCCATGAACATGAAGAGGTTCGCCTCGGGCATCATGGCGACAGCGGCGCTGGCGGCCTTGCTTGCGCCGACGCGGGCTACCGCAGAGCCCACGCTCGCCGAGGAGGCGGCGTTTCAGGGCGCCGTCGCGCGGGTTGCAGCGGCCGTCGTGCGAATCGAGCCTCTCGCGCTCACCGCTGCAGCCGGCGCCGGTGTCGCCGAAGCTGCCCCAGGCAGTGGTCCTTCCACCGGCACCATCATCGCTCCCGGCCTCGTGCTCACGACGTCGTTCGCGATACCCGCTGATGTCAACGACGCCGTCGTAGTCGTGCCCGACGGCGGACGGCGAGCCGCCCGCGTTCGATCGCGTGATCGCTCGCGTGGCCTCGTCCTCCTCGCCGTCGATGGCCTGCCCGAGCCGCCGCCGCTCGGTGAGGTTCCGCGGGCGAGGCTGCGGCCCGGCCAGTGGGCGATCGCGGTGGGCCGCGGCTGGTCGGCGGCCGCGCCGACCGTGGCGGTAGGCATCGTCTCGGCAACGAATCGGGCATGGGGCAGGGGAGTGCAGACCGATGCGGCCGTGTCGCCCGTGAACTACGGCGGGCCGCTCATCGACATCACCGGTCAGGTCATCGGCATCCTTGCGCCCCTGCCGGCCGAGCCCGCTGGTATGACCGAGGGCACGGAGCTCTATGACGCGGGCATCGGGTTTGCGGTGCCACTGGAAGACATCCTGGCTGTTCTCCCACGACTCACGACTGGCGAATCGCTTGATGCGGGCATTCTGGGAATCACGTACCGCTCGCGTGATCAGATCAATGGTGAACCGGTGATCGGCTCGGTGCGACAGGGCTCACCGGCTGCACGTGCCGGGCTCGCGCCGGGTGATCGAATCGCTGTCATTGATGGCCACTCGATCACACGGGTCGCCGACGCGCGGCATGCCATCGGGCCGAAGCATGCCGGCGATGCGGTCGCTGTCACGGTCGAACGAACAGATGCGACAGGCAAGGCCAGTCGCATCGAAGCAACCACGACGCTGGCCGCCGAGATGCCGCCGTGGAGGAGGGCCATGATCGGCGTCGTGGCAGATGCCGAAGGAGACGATGCCGAGCGCGGGCCTGTCCGCATCGCCTGGGTTCTGGCGGGGAGCCCGGCCGAGCAGGCTGGGATCACGACCGGCGACGCCATCGAATCGATCGTCAGTGGACGCAATGCCGGCGCGACAGCTATTGAGGGCCGTGCTTCGGCGGCCGGCGTGCTTGCCGGAGTGGAGCCGGGCGAACGAATCACCCTCTCAATCCGTCGGGACGATGCGATCCGTGAGATCGAGATCGATACGATTGCCATGCCCGGTGACGTGCCGACCGATGGACCGCCAGCAGCGAGCGGCGGGGGCGATCCGCTGGCTGGGCCGCTCAATGCCGTGGAGGTCGTAAAACTTGCGGGCGCGGACATCGCTGACCCGGCGGTCGCAGTCATCCCGACAGGCACGGGGCCGGTGGGCGTGCTCGTCTGGGCGGGCATCCCACACGGGAAGGTGGCCGAGGCCGAGGCAGCTTCCTGGAAGGCTGCTGCGGTGCGGCATGGTGTGGCCGTCGTCCTCGTCGGCTCAGCCGAGCCCGCGGCCTGGAGTCGCAGCGACATCGCCGCGGTCACTCGAGCCCTTGCAGCGCTCCACGCCCGTCGACCCATCGATGCCACCAGGATTGGCATCGCTGGCACTGGCGCCGGCGCCGCGTTCGCGTGGATGGTGGCCGAACGCCTCGGACCTGCGGCGGGCGGCGTGGCACTCGTAGAGGCCGCGCTCCCGCAGCGCGCGGTCGTGACGCCCGCAGAGCCTGCTGCAGGTTGGTGGGTGTTGCTTGGGCCGGGTGGCGACGACGCGGCCCGCGATCGCGTCGCAGCGGATCAGCGGCGGCTCGACAAGGCTGGCTATCCGGTGGGCCTGATGCCACAGGACGACTCCGACGCACCACCAGCAGAAATTCTCTGCCGCTGGGTGTCGGTGCTCGGGCTTCTGTGAGCGGTTCACCCGCAGAGAATCGGAGCGTGGACGACGCGAGCCCGCCACGGATCGTGTTTGCCGACGAGGCGATTGTCGTCGTGGACAAGCCGTCGGGCATGCCGAGTGTGCCGGCCCGCACGCCGCGTGACCCGCCAGCGGTGGCCCTGCGGCTGGCGGCGGAGTTTGGCCTCGTCGAGGCGGTGCATCGGCTTGACCGCGACACCTCCGGGCTTCTCGTGCTCGCGCGGACACGAGACGCGCGGGCCGCGCTCGGCATCGCCTTTGAGCAGCGGCTCGTGGCGAAGCGGTATTTTGGAGTGGTGGTGGGCGAGCCGCTCGAGGGCACCGGTACGATTCACTTAGCGCTGGCTCGCGATCCAGATCGGCCGCCGCGACACCGCGTTGATCACGACCTCGGCCGGCCCGCCACGACCATCTGGCGGAGGATCGCCGCGCACTGCCACGGGGAATGCGGCGACAGGAAGAGTCTCATGGAGCTCGAGCCGGTGACAGGGAGGTCGCATCAGCTTCGCGTGCATCTCGCAGCAATCGGCCACCCGATCATGGGGGACAGGCTGTACGGGAATCCGCCGTGGAACGAAGCCTGTCCGCTCGCGCTTCACGCTACGCGGCTCGCATTCGATCACCCGATGACCGGGGAGCACCTGGTCCTCCTGGCGCCGCCGCCGTCGAGCTATCCGTGGAGCGACTTCACCGCCGACATCACCGCGACGTTGGCTGCATGGCCGACCGGACGACCTGCTGCCAATAGCGTTCGCATCGGCCGTGAGCCGTGAGCCACGTAGGCACCAAAGACCTGGCAGCGATGACCTGTGCGCTGCCTTGTTCCGTTGCAGGGTCGTGCAACGAAAACGTGCGACCGCTTCCTGCCATGTGAAGGTAGGGATGCTGGCTTCGATCGCCCAGCGATGGCCATCGGGCCCACGCCGCGGGAAAGTCCGTAACGAGTCCCAGGAATCCGCATCAGGTTTGCGGCGGATGCCTGCGGCATGCGGTTTGCTCTCGTGTTTTGATGTGCTGCCCCCTCACCGAATTCCCTGATCCAGCAGGATGCCCCTCTCGGCTTGGGTGGGCACTCCGCCTCGCTCGCCTAAGCCGGGGCATCGTGTTTTACGCCCGGCGGGCCATCCATGGCCCCGTCGGGCTTGGCGGCCCTCCGGCCGCCGACCGCACCTCCCGGCGGTCGTGCTCCTGCGCCTTGCGGTGCGGGCAACGGGAACAGACGGATCGAGATCGTTCATCATGCCCCCTTCGGGAAGTGACCGAGGTCCAGGCGGCAGACGCGCTTGTGCAGTACCCTTGGAGGCTACGCACACGACACCCGTGAGACCGCGCCAGTGAAACTCATCATTGCGATCATCCAGCCGCATAACCTCGAGAGCGTCAAGGAGGCGCTTTCCGAGGTCGAAGTCTTCCGTCTCACTGTCCTCGACGTGCAGGGTTTCGGCCGCCAACGGGGCCACGCCGAGACGTACCGCGGTCACGAGATCGCCGTGAATCTCCTCCGAAAAGTGCAGCTGCAGATTGCCGTCAATGACGAGTTCGTCGAGCCCACCATCGCGGCGATCGTGAAGGGGGGCCGCACGGGGGAACGCGGCGAAATT
>Ga0105044_10002434_pt1 | contig 25367 bp, 27 predicted proteins | sample MAT01_FD_78092 | JGI IMG/M metagenome (GOLD analysis project Ga0105044, IMG submission 78092) | Freshwater microbial communities from Lake Fryxell liftoff mats and glacier meltwater in Antarctica - MAT-01 | ecosystem: Environmental > Aquatic > Freshwater > Ice > Liftoff microbial mat | place... | reverse complement strand
TGGCCGACATGATGGTGACAGTCGAGGAGAAGGTACCCCTGGTCATCACCTCGCTGGGCGCAGTGCGCGACGTCGTCGATGCGGTGCACGGCTATGGCGGCGTGGTCTTCCACGACATCGCCAATGTCCGTCATGCTCGCAAGGCCGCTGAATCCGGCGTCGACGGCCTGATCCTGGTCGCCAACGGCGCTGGCGGCCACGCGGGCATCATCAACCCCTTCGCCCTCGTCAACGAGGTCCGCGAGTTCTTCAAGGGCACCATCATCCTGTCGGGCTGTCTGTCGAACGGTCAGGACGTGGCGGCGGCGCTGATGCTGGGGGCCGATTTCGCCTATCTGGGCACCCGCTTCATCAACACGACCGAGGCCATGGCCCCGAACGCATACAAGGCGATGATCATTGAGTCGGGAGCGACCGACATCGTCCACACCCCGGCAGTGTCGGGCATCCCGGCCAACTTCATGATCAAGTCGCTGCAGGCCAACGGCATCGACCCGAAGTCCCTGCCCGAGCACAAGCTGGATATGGCGGAAGAGGCCAAGGCCTGGAAGACCGTCTGGTCCGCCGGCCAGGGTGCCGGCGCGGTCCATGACGTGCTGCCGACCGCGACGCTGATCGCGCGGCTGCGGGCCGAGTACGCCTTGGCGACAGAGCAGTTCGCCAATAAGGTCGGCGTCGGCTAAAGGCTGGGCAGATGATCCGCGCCCTCCTCTGCCTCGTCGCCCTCGCCCTGGTCTTGCCAAACGCAGTCGCGGCGCAGGACAGGGACACCGCGCGCTACAGCCCGGAACGATCGTCGCACTGGTCGTTCGAGCTGGGGGCCGGCACCGACAACCGCTCCAAGGGCGCATCCAAGAGCGGCTCCGACCCCTATGTGTTCGGCGACGTCCAGTGGAACGGTGCCAACGGCTTCTATGTCGATGTGGAGTTCGAGACGATCGAGTCATCCGGGTCTCATCTGGAGACCGAGGCGGAGGCCGGCTGGCAGTTTGAGGCCGCAGGGCTGGAGTTCGATTCTTCCGTCTCCCGTAAATGGCGTCCCGGAGCCGACGCCGGCCAGGATGACGATGCGTGGGAGTTCCAGTTCGACGTCATGCGGGACTTCGGCTCCGTCGACGCCCGTCTGCGCCTCGAGCATTCGCCCGACGGGCTGGGATCGACCCGCGCCACGAGCTGGATCGAGACGCGTCTTCGCTGGCCTCTCGCGGAACGCCTGCGGGCCAGCGTCGCTCTCGGGCGGCGCGAACAGGACAACGCGCCCGACTATACCGGCTGGAACGCCGGCGTGGCCTGGGCCCTGACCGACGAGACCGCCCTCGACCTGCGCTGGCACGGCACCGACGCCGAAGCCGAAGGTGCCCAGTTCGAGGGTGCGCTGGTCGCCTCCGTCCAGATCGCCTTCTAGCGTCGACGGCCGCTGACCTGCACCTTGCCAAGGTGCGTCATCGGGACGCCCTGGTCGCGGGGAACAGCGTCGCGTTTCAAGCCCTCGCTTTTCACGGCCAAGGTCCTATCTTGGGGGATGACATCGACACATCGCCCGACGACCATTGAACGCGCTTATGAAATTGCCCGCGAGGGCCGCTGCCGCACGGTCAGCGACATCAAACAGGCGCTGCAGTCCGAAGGCTTCGACCGCATCCAGGACGCGCTTTACGGCCCGACCCTGACCGCCGCCCTGCGCAAGCTGTGCCAGGACCACTACGTGGCCCCGGTCGAAGACGACGCCGCCGGATGACCGCCACGTCTTGATTTCATCGCGCCGCCGGTCCACAATCCAAGGGTCGATCTTACTGCGAAACGCCACCCTCTGCTTTCGCACTGAGGTCTAGCCGCTCCATTCAGACCCGACAGGCCGACAGGGATGTTCCTTGCGGCCAACGCCTAACGGAGGTCTCACAATGGCTACCGGCACTGTTAAATGGTTCAATTCCACCAAGGGCTACGGCTTCATCCAGCCCGATGACGGCGGCAAGGACGTGTTCGTCCACATCTCCGCCGTCGAAGGCGCGGGCCTGCGCGGCCTCGATGAAAACCAGAAGGTTTCCTACGAAATCGAGCGCGACAAGCGTTCGGGCAAGGAATCGGCTGGTCAGCTGAAGACCGAGGGCTGAGTTCAGGCGTCGGTCTCCGACGCATGCGACTTCGAACGGCGGCGAGGGCGAAGGCCTTCGCCGCCGTTTTGCTGTCCGGGATCGACGCACGCACTGAGAGACGTCTTGGATGCAGGGCGTGGCCAGACGCCGCAACCGGCATCCCGGCACGCCCGAGCGCCGTTTCTCCAGCCGAGCCGCATAGACGGCCGCTCAGGAGAGACCACATGACCTTCACCCCGACCCGCGCCGCCCTGGTGGCCACCCTCGCCGCCGGTGCCCTGCTCACCGCAGCCTGTTCCTCGATGGACAGCATGGGCGGCATGGACAGCGCCGGCCCCGCGACCGTCACGGTCGGCGGCGCCGCCATGTATCCGACCCGCAATATCGTCGAAAACGCCGTAAACTCGCGCGATCACACCACCCTGGTCGCCGCCGTGACCGCTGCCGGTCTGGTACCCACCTTGTCCAGCCCGGGACCGTTCACGGTCTTCGCCCCGACCAACGCCGCGTTCGCCAAACTGCCCGCCGGCACGGTCGAGACATTGGTCCAGCCCGCCAACAAGGCGACCCTGACCAAGATCCTGACCTATCATGTCGTGTCCGGCCGGGTCAGCGCCGCCGACCTGATCGGCCAGATCCGCGCCGGTGGCGGCCGCGCCCGCCTGACCACCGTTCAGGGCGGCATCCTGACCGCCTCGCTGCGCGGCAACGCCGTCATCCTGACCGACGAAAAGGGTGGCGTCGCCACCGTCACCCAGGCCGACGTGTTCCAGTCGAACGGCGTCATCCACGTCACCGACACCGTGTCGATGCCCAACTGATCGCCGGACGGCGGGACGCCCCGAACGGGCGTTCCGCCGGAACCGCCAAGGCACAGCTTGCTATTGCGGGCCAAAGCGCCCATTTGAGGCCTCGTCGATCTCTTGCGAAACGCTGCTGCCCCTTTGCATCGCGCACCGAGGTCCAAAGCCGATCCCATCCAGACCCGACAGGCCGACCCGGGACTTTCTCCGGCGGTCAACGCCTAACGGAGGTCTCACAATGGCTACCGGCACTGTTAAATGGTACAATTCCACCAAGGGTTATGGCTTCATCGCCCCCGATGACGGCGGCAAGGACGTGTTCGTTCACGCCTCGGCCGTTGAAACGTCCGACCTTGGCACGCTGAACGAAAATCAGAAGATTTCCTACGAAGTCGAGCGCGACTCGCGTTCGGGCAAGGAATCGGCCGGTCGCCTCAAGGCTGCCGAATAGTTTCCGACTGATGGAAGGGCCGGTCGCCGATCCGGCGGCCGGTCCGACCCCCGTACCTTTCTGAGGAGACGCTGATGACACCGCTTGCCGACATGATCCCCGCCATGAGCGACCCCGACCTCAAGGCCCTGCGCCTGAACGCCCTGCGCCTGTCCACCTCGACCACCGCCTCGCCGACGCAGATCGCCTCGGCCGCCCAGGTCATCCCCCTGATCGACGACGAAATCGCCAAGCGCGCCGCCGAGAAGACGACCTCGACCGTCAAGAAGCCCCGCGCCCCGGCCAAGAAGAAGGTCGTCCCCGCCAGCGGCCACCAGACCGCCCTGCCGGACTCGAAGGCGGCTTAAACGGACAGCGCCTGATCCAGGTCCGCGATCAGGTCTTCGACATTCTCCACGCCGACCGACAGCCGGATCAGGTTGTCGGTCACGCCGCCCGCCTCGCGCACCTCTTTCGGCACCGAGGCATGAGTCATGATGGCCGGGTGATTGACCAGGCTTTCGACCCCTCCCAGCGATTCCGCCAGGGTGAAGACCCGAACCCGCTCCAGCACGCGTTTGGTCCGCTCCAGATCGCCGTCGATCAGGACCGTGACCATGCCGCCGAACCGGCCGTTCATCTGGCGTGACGCCAGTTCGTGCTGCGGGTGGCTGATCAAGCCCGGATAAATCACCTTTGCCACCCCCGACTTGCGGTCCTCGAGCCAGCGCGCCACGGCCAAGGCGTTCTCGTTGTGCGCCTTCATGCGCAGCCCCAGCGTCTTCAGGCCCCGGTTGGCCAGGAATGCGTCGAACGGCCCCATCACCCCGCCGATGGAATTCTGGAGGAATTTGATTTCCTTCGCCAGCCCGGGGTTCCCCGTGACCAGCGCCCCGCCGATGATGTCGGAGTGGCCGTTCAGATATTTAGTCACCGAATGCATGACCACGTCGGCCCCCAGCTTCAGCGGCTGCTGGCTCCACGGCGTGGCGAAGGTGTTGTCGACGATCAGCAGCAGGCCGTGCTTTTTCGCGATCCGCGACAGCCCCTCGATGTCGGCCAGTTTCATCAGCGGATTGGTCGGGGTCTCGGCCCAGATCATTCGAGTCTTTGACGTGATTGACGCCTCGACATTGGTCGGATTGGCCATGTCCACATAGCTGAAGTCCAGCCCCATCGAGCGCCGCCGCACCCGCTCGAACAGCCGCCACGACCCACCGTACAGATCGTCGCCGGTGACGATGTGCGACCCGGCGTCCAGCAGTTCCAGCGCCGTCGAGGTCGCCGCCATCCCGCTGGCGAAGCCGAAGCCGTGGGTGCCGCCTTCCAGATCGGCCAGACAGGCCTCGAACGCCTCGCGCGTCGGGTTCTTGCCGCGGGCGTATTCATAGCCCTTGTTCACCCCGGGGCTTTCCTGGGCATAGGTCGATGTCGCATAGATCGGCGTCATCACCGCGCCCGTCGTCGGATCGGGCCGCTGTCCAGCGTGGATGGCGCGGGTCGAAAAGCCCTGACTGTTCTTGAGCCTGGTCATCAAAAGTCCTGGTCGAGGCGGCCGGTCTCATCGGCATGGAGGAGGGCGGGTGAACATCTCCGCCCATTTCGGCGGTTTGAACAGATGGCTGGCACCCTCATTGACTTCAACCCGCTTGGTATTCCGTGATCCGCAGACCGCGTCGGTCAATGTCACGGTGCCCTGTCGGCTTCGAGGAACGCGCGCGTCCGGCCCATGACGGCGCACCAGGCCGCAAGATCGTACTGATGCCCGTCGAAGTCCAGCGCCTCGACCACGACCGTCGCGCCCGCCTCGCGCAGGTCTTGCGCGAGCCGGAGGGTCGAGCGAACCGGAACGGCCTCGTCCTTCCGTGCATGCATCAGCAGGAACGACAGGCCGCGGCCGACGACGCTTTCATCAAACGTGCCTCCGCTGGCCACCAGGACCGCCGAGGGGACTCCACTCGCGGGTGCCGTAGCCGCATCGGCGGCGACGCCGGCACCCCGCGAATATCCCCAAAGCGTCACCCGGTCGGCCGAGATGCCGGTTCTGGCGGCCAGCCGCCGCGCGGCGTCCAACGCCGCCTCGCGCCAGGCCCGGCCGGTCACCAGCCGCCGCCGCTGATCCGGTGCCGCCGCGTCAAAATAGGCCGGCAGGATGACCGCGTATCCGCGCGACGCCAACTGGATGGCATGGGCGTCGAACAGGATGGCGTTCATCTCGAACCCCGTGCCGCCGTGAAGCAGCACGAGACCGGAACCATTCACCTCGCCTCTTGGCATATAGAGCCAGGCCCGGATCGAACGTCCCTGGCTTTCGAAGGTGATCGCCTCTCTCGATGCCCTGACAGCCACGTCGTCGACACACCCCGGGATACCCACCAGCGGCAGGGCCTGAGGAGGCCGGGGCATGGCGAGCGGACGGGTGGCGATGGCAGCGAACAGACCGATAAGGGCGACCGAAAGAAGCCGTCCATACCGACGACCCGTTCCCGACACCTCGTCAGCCGGCCGCGGGCGCGGCCGGGGCCGGCAGCAGATGCGTGTCGAGGAACCGGCGCGTGAGCTGGAACACTTCGCACCAGATCGGGCCGTTCATCTCGTGCTGGTTGGAATCGATCGTCTCGACATCGACCGTGGCGCCACGGAGTCGCAGGTTCCCGGCCAGGGTGCGCATCGAACTGGGCGGCACGGCGGGATCGGCCCGGCCATGGATCATCAGGATGGGTACGGCGCGCCGTCCGCGGGTTGGCTCGGCCCAGATGGCGGTGCCGGCCGAAACGCCTATGGCAAGGGCGGCGGGCGAATCCGGGCGTACGGTGTCGTCGACGGCCAGGTAGCCACCGTAGGAATAGCCCCACAGGGCGACACGGGCCGGATCGACCCCCGGCAGGGTGGCGACATAACTCACGGCATTGGCCCCGGTCTCGGCCCAGGTGCTCATGTCCAGCCCATTGCGGCGCGTACGCCAGGGCCGCGAGTCGAAATAGAAGGGCACCAATACGACATAGCCGCGCGAGGCCAGCTGCACCGCGTGCGGATCGAACCGCTGTGCGTCAACCGACCCGCCCTGGGATCCGTGCAACAGCACGACCGCCGCGCCGTTGGGAATGCCGGGCTTGTAGATAAGGCTGCGGATGGTGCGGCCCTCGCTGACGAATTCGGCCTGTTCGCGGGTGGCGTTGTGGCGGACTTCGTCCGCACAGCCCGCCGTGGAAGGAGGGGCGGCCTGGGCCGGAGGCGGGGCCGACTGGCCGGAGGCGGTGCCGGCGACGAGAAGCAGGCTGGCCGCGGCCAGGACGACGAAACTGTGGATCGGATTGTGTGTCATCGGTTGAGGCTCGGATGATTGATAGGGTCCGGTTGCGCAGTCAGGCCCACAAATCGCTCGCCGTCCAGTGGCTTCGCCACTTGATCGCCACACTATCGCCATGCTGACGCCACGAGTTGGAACTGTGGCAGTGATCGGTCGGGGTCCAGAAAACGCCGTTTGGACTGGAAGACCCGGCACCAGAGATCATCGGCCTTACCGGTTCAGGCTCAAATGGTTGATCAGATCGGTTCGGGTGATCAGACCGACGAATTTCTCGCCGTCAAGTACGATCGCCACCCGGTCGCGGTCGAACAGGGGGATCAGGGCGTCCAGGGATTCATTGACCTGCACCGTGTCGAGGTCGCGGGTCATGGCCGACGACACGGGTTTGGCGAAGCGCTCCCGTCGCGTGATTTCATCGGTGTTCATGACGTGGACGAGATCGCTCTCGTCCAGAATGCCGACCAGACGTCCGTCCTGGATGATCGGTAGTTGCGACACATCGGCCCCGCGCATCCGCTTGAAGACCGTATCCAGCGTGTCGTCCGGGCCGGCGACGACCACATCGCCCTTTTCGTATTTGCGGCCGATCAGGTCCGACAGGTCCCCATGTATCGGCTGGTCGCCGAGGCCCTGATCGGCAAGCCAGGCGTCGTTGTAGACCTTGGACAGATATTTGGCCCCCGTGTCGCAGACGAAGGTCACGACCCGCTTCGGCTCGCTCTGTTCGCGGCACCAGCGCAGGGCGCTGGCGATCAGCGTGCCCGAGGACGACCCGCCCAGAATGCCCTCTTTCAGCAGCAATTCGCGCACCGTGGCGATGGCCTCGGCATCCGGGATGGAATAGGCCTTGTCGATCAGGCTCATGTCGGCGGTGTCGGGCACGAAATTCTGGCCGATGCCCTCGACCGTGTAGCTGCCCTCCGGTCCCGGAACGCCGTCGTTGACGATCCCGGCCAGGGTCGAACCGACGGGATCGGCAAGGATGATCTTTGCATCCGAGCCGACGCTTTTCAGATACTGGGCGATGCCTGTGATGGTCCCGCCCGAGCCGATGCCCGCGACAAAGGCGTCGACCTTGTGATCCATCTGCTCCCAGATCTCCGGACCCGTGGTCTCGAAATGGGCGAGCGAGTTGGCGTCGTTGGCGAACTGGTTGACGTAAAAGCCGCCCGGAATCTGCTGCGCCAGCCGCTCGGCCATGTCGGTGTAATATTCGGGATGACCATGGGGGACATCCGACCGGGTCAGGCGAACATCGGCTCCCATGGCCCTGAGATGCTGGATTTTCTCCTTGGACATCTTGTCCGGGATGACCAGAAGCACCTTATATCCCCTGGATTGGCCCACCAGTGTCAGCGCCAGACCCGTATTGCCGGCCGTCGCCTCGACGATGGTGCCGCCGGGTTTCAGAAACCCCTCGCCTTCCGCTGCCGCGATCATCGACAAGGCGATGCGGTCCTTGATCGACCCGCCCGGGTTCTGTGCCTCCAGCTTCAGGAACAGACGGCACGGGCCGGTGTCGATCTTGGTCACCTCAACCATCGGCGTTTTGCCAATCAGGTCCAGAAGGGAGCCGGTCGGACCGGACAGGACGGGCGTGGCGGCCAAGGACATTCAGAAACTCCGGGGGACTTCGCGCCGGAAGCTAGGCGCGGGACGGTCCCCGAACAACCGCTGACAGACGCATAAATTATAGCTATACTTATGGCCAGAATTGGAGACCGATCCATGGCGACCTATGGCGTGGCCGAGGCCAAGAACAAATTCACCGCCCTGCTCGACCGGGTCGAGGAGGGCGAACTCGTGGTGATCACCCGCCACGGCAAGCCCGTGGCGGAGATACGACCGGTCCAGACCCTGACCTGGGAGGAGCGCAAGGCGCGGCTGCTGGAGATTTCTGCCCGCGCAGCGAAACTCGCCCCCATCGGCATGACGGCGGTTGAGCTGATCAATCTGGAGCGAGAGCCAGAAGAGTGATCGACTATTTCGATGCCAGCGCCTTGGCCGCCATATTGCTGGACGAACCGGCCCGCGAACGGGTCAACGCCCATATCGCTGCTGCCGATGCCCCGCCAGTCGTCAGCGATTTCGGGGTTGCGGAGGTCTCTTCTGCCGTCTCTCGTCTACTGAGAATGAACCGGAGAACCTTAAGCGAGGCCCAGGCCTTGCTCGGACAGTTGGACGAATGGGTGCGCGAAGCCGGTGAACCCGCGTCTCTCGAACCGTCGGACGTCCGCGAAACCACGCTGCTGGTGCGTCGTTTCGATCTCAAACTGCGCGCACCGGATGCGCTTCACGTGGCAATCTGCCGAAGGCTCGATGCCCGCCTGGTGACACTCGACAACAACCTGGCCCGCGCCGCGCATGCGGTGGACGTGGCCTGTATCAATCCCGCCCTAGACTCGGCGTACAGAAAGACTGAATGACAAAATCACCTAGCCGGCTCCCCGCCGGCCTCCCCGACAAAGACACCCTGATCGCCTTCCTGCGCGAGGCGGGAACGGCCGAGAAGGCCGACATCGCCCGCCATTTCGGTCTCAAGGGTCATGAACGGCGCATGCTGCGCGAAATGATCCGCGAGCTCGAGGAAACCGGCAAGCTCGGCAAGCGCGGTCGCAAGGGCTTTTCCGAGGTCGGCGCCCTGCCCCCGGTCGGCGTCGCCGACGTGGTCGAGCGCGACATCGACGGCGAACTGTTCGTCAGCCTGGTCGAGGCGTCGGGCGATGCCCCGCGCGCCATCCTGGTGCCCGACACCACGGGCAAGGCCGGCCCCCCACCAGGACTGGGCGCGCGTATCCTGGCCAAATTCTCGCGCGGTGAAAACGGCTGGGAAGCCCGCATTATCAAGGTGCTGGACACCGACACCAACCGCGTCCTCGGCGTCATCCGCAAATCCAACAAGGAGGTCCGGGTCGAGCCTGTCGACCGCCGTTCCAAGGACGTGCTGCTGGTGCCCCACGCCCAGGCCGAAGGCCTGCGCGACGGCGATCTGGTCGTCGCCGCCATCGAAAAGGGCGACCAGCGCTATGGTCCCAAGCGCGGCAAGATCCTCGAAAAGATCGGCCGCGAGGACGATCCCCGGGCCGCCTCCCTGATCGCCATCGCGGCCCACAACGTCCCGATGGGCTTCTCCGAGGCCGTCGAGAAGGAGGCCGAGGATCAGGAACTGCCGTCGCTGAAAGGCCGCGAGGACCTGCGGGACATGCCGCTGATCACTATCGACCCCGCCGACGCCCGCGACCATGACGACGCCGTCTTCGCCCAGCGCGACGAGGATCCGAAGAACGCCGACGGCTGGATTGTCTGGGTCGCCATCGCTGACGTCGCCGCTTACGTCCGCCCCGGCACGGCACTGGACCGGGAAGCCCGCGACAAGGGCAATTCCACCTATTTCCCCGACCGCGTCGAGCCGATGCTGCCCGAGCGGCTGTCGAACGGCCTGTGCAGCCTCAAGGAGGGCGAGAACCGCGCCTGCCTCGCTGTTCGGATGGTGTTCGACAAGGACGGCCGCAAGACGGGTCACAAATTCATGCGCGGCCTGATGCGGTCAAAGGCCAAGCTGTCCTACGATCAAGCCCAGTCCGCCATCGACGGCCAGCCTGATGACGCCACCGGGCCCATCATGGAGACGATTCTCTATCCGCTCTGGACCGCCTACCGAACCATGCTCAAGGGCCGGCGGAAGCGCAGCCCGCTGGCGATTGAAAGCCCGGAACGCCGTATCCGCATGAACACCGAGGGCCAGATCATCTCGATCGAGCCGCGCGTGAGCCTCGAAGCCCATCGGCTGATCGAGGAGATGATGATCCAGGCCAACGTCTGCGCCGCCGAAACGCTGGAGCAGAAGCGCACGCCGCTGATCTACCGCATCCACGACACGCCCAGCCAGGAGAAGACCTTCAACCTGGCCGATTTCCTCCAGACCATCGGCAAACCGTGGAACAAGGGCGACGCACCGACGACCAAACGCCTGAACAAGCTGCTCGACGAGACCCGCGATGGGCCCCACGCCGAGGTCGTCAATGAAGTGGTGCTGCGCTCACAGATGCAGGCCATCTATACGCCGGACAACATCGGCCATTTCGGCCTGAACCTGGACAAATACGCCCACTTCACCTCGCCGATCCGGCGCTACTCGGACCTGATCGTCCACCGCGGCCTGATCCGGGCCCTGGGCTTCGGCCCCAAGGGAAACCAAGACGGGCTGACCGACCGCGAGATCAGCGAACTGCCGTCGATCGCCGAACAGGTCACCCTGACCGAGCGCCGCTCGATGGCCGCCGAACGCGCCGCGATGGACCGCTACATGGCCGCCTTCCTCGCCGAGCGGATCGGCGCGACCTTTCCGGGCCGGATCACCGGCGTCACCCGCTTCGGACTGTTCATCCGCTTGCAGGAGACCGGGGCCGACGGCCTGGTGCCGGTGTCCTCGCTGGGCGGGGAGTATTTCCACCACGACGAACGGTCCCATGCCCTGGTGGGCGAACGGTCGGGCCAGCGCTGGACCCTGGGCCGCACGGTCGAGGTCAAGCTGCGCGAGGCCACGCCGATTACTGGTGGACTGGTCTTCGAGATGCTGTCCGAACCCGGGCCGCGCGACCCCAATGCACCGGCCGCACGGCTCGGCGTCCGGGGCCGGGGGCCGGGGGCGCCCGCAGGCTTTCCGAAGCGCGGAGACAATCGTGCCGGCGGACCGAAACCGCCCAAGGGCGGTCGCCCGTCGGGTGGGCTCAAGGGGGTCAAGAAAGGACGGCGTAAATAGCCGTCCGTCCCGCCAGGTTCACGTCGCCCAGACACCACGCCGGGAGCGGGTCATGGCCCTGTCACTGCCGATCGGCTAACGTCAGTGTTGGAGAATCGCCCATGTCGTGGACCAGAAGACTGGCAGTGGCCCTGTGCCTGCTGCTGACCTCGCCGTCGCTGGTCGCAGCCTCGGCCCTGCGCAATGACAGCGTGGCCTCGATGGGCACCGGCGGGCTGGTCCTGCAGCGTACCACGGGGATCGAGATGCGGTCCGAGGACCTCTATGTCTCGGCGCGGGAAATCCGCGTGCGCTACAAATTCTACAACCGCACCGACCGCGACATCACCACTCTGGTGGCCTTCCCCATGCCGCTTGTCACCGGACGGCCCGAAAGCGACATCGGCATCGACCAGACCGACCCGCTGGTGCTAACCCCCTTCACCACCACGGTGAACGGGCGGCGCGCCGCCACCAATGTCGAACAGCGCGCCTTCGTCGGCGAGGTCGAGCACACCGACCTGCTGCGTGGGCTGCGCGTGCCGCTGTCGCCGCACCGTCCGGAGACGGGACCGGCCATCCTGTCCCTGCCGCGTCCGCAGATCGAGATGCTGATCGAGCTGGGCCTGGTCGAGGATCGGTCATGGACCGATGCGGGCGTGACGCATGCCGACTTCGCCCCGCTATGGACCCTGAAGACCATGCACTACTGGAACCAGGTCTTCCCGGCAGGCCGGGAGATCAGTATCAACCACCGCTACACGCCCGCCATCGGCGGGTCGTCCGGCAGCGCGGTCGGGGACCCGACCATGGTCGGGAGCGAATCCGTGATCGAGTATCAGCGGCGATATTGCACTGACACGGCCTTCGTGCGCGCGGCCGAGCGCATGCGTCGTCGCCGGCTGAGTCTCAGCGAGACGTGGATCGACTATGTCCTGACCACTGGCGCAAACTGGGCCGAGCCCATCGGCGAGTTCCGTCTGGTGGTGGACAAGGGATCGAGCCGGAATCTGGTCAGCTTCTGCGGCGAAGGCGTGCGCAAGACCGGGTCGACGACGTTCGAAATCCGCCGTCGGAATTACACCCCCACAAACGATCTGTCGGTGCTAATCGTCACCGGTGTCCGCACCCCCCGCTAGCCCCTTCGACGCCGCCCGGGATCTGGCCGACGCGCCGCGCACCGGTGCCCGCCAGAGGCCGCGCGACGCCGCCACCCTGATCCTGACCCGATCGAGCCGGGGAGAAGCAGAGGTCCTCATGGGCCGCCGGGCACCGGGGCATGTCTTCATGGCGTCGAAATGGGTGTTCCCCGGCGGCCGGATCGACCGGTCGGACTATGCGGCGGCTTCCGCGAACGAATTGCCGCCGGCGGAGGCGGCACGCTTGCAGCGGGAGGTCCATGCCCGGCGGGCGCGGGCCTTGGCCCTTACGGCCGTCCGCGAAACCTTCGAGGAGACCGGCCTGCTGCTGGCCACGGTCGCGCCGGTCGCATCCGTCGCCGGTCCCTGGCGCGAGTTCCGCGCCGAAGGGGCCCTGCCAGACCTCGCCGCCCTGTCCTATGTCGCCAGGGCCATCACCCCGCCCGGCCGCTCGCGCCGGTTCGACGCCCGCTTCTTCATGGCCGGGGCCGAGGCCCTGCTGCATCCCGAACCGACCGCCGGGTCCGGCGAACTGGACGAGATCGCCTGGCTCCCGCTGGCCGAGGCGCGCGCCGTCGACCTGCCCGCCATCACGCGGTTCGTCCTGGACGAGGTGGCCCAGCGGCTGGCCCGGCCCGACCGCCCCCTGCCCTTCGTCCGCATGGTCAAGGGCCGCCACCTCGTCGAGCATCAGGACTGAGCCATGGCCGACACCCCCATCACCCTGCGCCTGACCATCGACGACCCGCTGCCCGGCATCCACTACAGCCTGCAGGACCCCAGGAACGCGCCGGTCGGTCCGGTCGTCGCGACCGCAGCCCCCCTGTCGTTCGACGTCCCGGTTCGCCTGACGGATGACGGACGCTTTCTCGGCCCTTTCGTGCGGCGCGAGGGTCCGACCCGGCGCTTCGTCTATATCGCCATCGCCGGCGGGTGCTGGAACCGCCGCGCCAAGATTGATGTGCATGACATCCCGCCCGACCTGCTGGCGGAGGCCCGCACGGGCCGGGTCCTCGAAATTCGCCTGCCCGGGCGCGGCCGGGACGGATCGCCGACCTGCGCCACGGTCCGGTCCGCGAGGGGGTGGCAGCCGGTTTGACGGGCAAGTTTTACGCATCATGGACGTGGTGCAATCGCCCCGCTAACGTCACCCTATGACGCCCATGATCCTGACCGGCTTCGGGGCGTATGCGCCGCGTGAACAACGGTCGTCACAGGCGCTGGACGCCCTCTTTGGTAAACCCTCGGGCTGGACCGAGGAGCAGTTCGGCATCGCGGCTCGCGGCGTTGCCGGACCCGACGAAACCACCTCCATGATGGGTGCCGAAGCGGCGCGGCGAGCGCTGGCCATGGCGGGTTGGGAGCCCGGTGACATCGACGTCCTGATCGGGGCTTGTGGCGTGATGGAACAGCCGATTCCCGGCACGTCGGTCCTGATCCAGGACGCGTTGGGTCTCGGCCAGTCCGGCATCTGGGCCTTCGACGTCAACCAGACCTGCCTGTCCTTCGTCGCTGCACTGGACGTCGCGGCCATGGGGTTCGCCACCGGCCGGTTCCGCCGCGCCCTGATCGTGTCCAGCGACATCGCCTCGTGCGGACTGGACTGGGAAACGCCCGCGTCCGCCGCCATCTTTGGCGACGGTGCGGCAGCGGTCTGTGTCGAGGCCGGCGTCGACCCCGACGGTCCGGCCCTGCTGGCCCGCGGCTTCGAGACCTATGGCGAGGGCAAGGACCTGGCCACGGTGCGGTCCGGCGGCACCCGCGTCCGGGTGGAGGATGGTTTCGAGGCCTTTTCCGAGGGGGCGCGCTTCCAGATGGACGCCTTCGGCATCTTCAAGGCTGCTTCGAGAACCCTGCCCGCCCTCATTGACCGCGTTCTGGGCCAAGCCGGGCTGACCCGCGAGTCGGTCGACGTCATCGTCGGCCATCAGGCGAGCCGGCCCGCGATCGAACATGCGCGCCGGCTGATGGGTGGCGATCCGGAGCGGGTGATCGACATCTTCGCCACGCGAGGCAACCAGATCGCGGCATCCCTCCCCAACGTGCTGGTCGAGGCCCAGGCGACGGGACGGCTGGACCCAGGCAAGACCGTCCTGCTGCTGGGCACGGCGGCGGGCATCAGCCTGGCGGCCATGGTGCTGCGCACGTGAGGCGGGCCCTGGTCACGGGCGCGACCGGCGGCCTCGGTCTGTCGCTGACCCAGGCGCTGATTGAGGCGGGCTACGCCGTACGGGCGACCGGCCGGAACCCCGTCGCGATCCAGCGCCTCAGGACCATGGGGGCGGAGGTGGTCGCCGGAGATCTGGAAACCCTCGACCCGGCGGTGCTGTTCAAGGACATCGATGCGGTCTTTCACGCCGCCGCCCTGTCCAGCCCCTGGGGGCCCGACGCCGCCTTCCAGCGCGCCAATGTCGACCTGACCCGCACCCTGCTGGCAGCGGCGCGCGACGGCGGCATCGACGCCTTCATCTTCGTCTCCTCGCCCTCGGTCTATGCCCGCTGGCGCGACCAGACCGACCTCACCGAGGCGACGCCGTTGCCGCGCCGCGCGCTCAACGCCTATGCCCGGACCAAGCGCGAGGCGGAGGCGCTGGTGCTGGCGGCGGACGCGCCCGGTTTCCGCACCGTCGCCATCCGCCCGCGCGCCATCGTCGGCCCCGACGACACCGTGCTGCTGCCCCGCATCCTGAAGCTGGTCAGGCGCGGTCGCTTCCCCCTGTTCCGGGAGGGCCGGGCGCTGATCGAACTGACCGATGTGCGCGACGCCGCCGACGCCCTGATCCTCGCCGATGCCGCGCGCGAAATCGCCGGCGGTCAGGCGATCAACATCGGTGGCGGACGGCCGGTGGCGGTTGCCGAACTGGTCCGCCGCCTCGGCCAGGCCCTCGGGGTGAGCGTCCGGATCGTGCCGCTTCCGCTGGCGCTGGGGCAGGCGCTTTCCGTGGCGGCGGACGCCGTTTGCCGCCTGCTACCCGGTCGACCCGAGCCGGTGCTGACGCCCTATACCCTGTCCACCCTGGCCTGGTCGCAGACCTTCGATCTGACGCGCGCGCGCGCCCTGCTGGGCTATGAACCGCGCCACGACGCGAACGAAACGGCCATGACGCTGGCCCCCGGACTGACCGAACGGTGAAACGCTGCGAGGTCCATATCCTGCGCGCGGGCGATTGCTCCCACCCGGCGGTGATGACCCGGCATGACGCCGGGTTCGGCCCCGCCGTCTTCCCGGCGCTGGCGGCCCTGATCATCCATCCGGACGAGGGGCCGATGCTGTTCGATACTGGCTATGATCCGGCCTTTTTCACGGCCACCGATCCCTTTCCCGAGCGCCTCTATCGCTGGGCCACGCCGGTCAGGCTGGAGGCCGGTGAGGCCGTGGCCGACCAGCTGCCGCGTTTCGGCCTGACCGCCGACGACATCCACGCCGTCATCGTCTCGCATTTCCACGGCGACCACATCGCCGGCCTGACGCGTTTCCCGAATGCCCGCATCTTCTGCGCCCGCGCCGGTCTGGATCAGGTCCGCCGCAAGGGCCGATTCGCCCGGGTGCGTCGCGGCGTGCTGGCGGCGCTGGCCCCCGCCGACATCGCCGCGCGGGCCATCTTCTTCGAGGACCGGCCGCCGACGCCACTGGGACCAGAGTTGTCGCCATTCGAAACCGGGGCCGACCTGCTGGGCGACGGGTCGCTGCTGGCGGTGCAACTGCCCGGCCACTGTCCAGGCCATTGGGGGCTGGTAGTGCGCCAGACCGACGACCGGCTTCGTTTCATGATCGCCGACGCCGCATGGTCCAGCGGCGCGGTCAGGGACGACGTCCCTCCACCGCGCCTGACGACGGCCCTGCTGGGAGAGACCGCTGTCTATCGCCAGACCCTGAATCACCTGCACCGGATGTGGCGGCGCAATCCGGAAGTGATCGTCACGCCCTCTCACTGCGGCGAGGTCGCGCCCGAGGCCCCCGCCCGTGACGCCTGACCGGACCCGGCTGATCGCGGCATGGCTGGATGCCCGCTGGTCGGGCCTGCGTCTGCGCACCCCCGCCGACGTCGTCGCCCGGCAGACGCGGCTGTGGCGACGCATGGTGCCGGTGGTCGCGCGAACACCCGCGATCGCGGCGCTGGCCGGCCAACCGCTCGACCGGTTTCCGGTGGTGTCGCCGGAGACGCTGCGCCGGGACTTCGACCGCTGGAACACTGTCGGCCTGTCGCTCGAAGAGACCGAAGCCGCCGCCCGGTCCAGCGAAGCGGGCGGGTCAGGGGAGGTCCGGCCGGGGGTCGTCGCCGGCCTTTCGTCCGGATCGTCCGGGCATCCGGGCCTGTTTGTGTCGAGCGCCGACGAGCGTGCCGGCTATCTGGGCCACATCCTCGCCCGCCTGCTGCCCGTCGACGCCCTGGTTCGCCCGACCCGGATCGCCCTGTGCCTGCGCGCCGACAACCGGCTGTATGGCGATGTCGCGCGCGCCGGGCGATTCCGGTTTCTGTTCGTCGGTCTGGCCGAGACGGACCAGATCCGGTTCGAGCGCCTGCAGGCCTTCGCGCCCCACGTCCTGATCGCGCCCAGCCATGTGGTGGCCGATCTGGCCCGGTGCGACGCCGGTGCGGACCGCTGGCCCCTGCGCCGCCTGTTCTATGGGGCCGAACCGATGGGCGAGGCCGAGCGCGACTGGATCGGGGCGGCGCTCGGTATCCGACCCGATCCCATCTACCAGGCCACCGAGGGTTTCCTTGGCGCACCCTGCCGCTTGGGGACCCTGCACCTGAACGAGGACGTGCTGATCGTCGAGCGCGATCCCGTGCCGGGGACCAACCGCTTCGTTCCCATCGTCACCGACCTGCGCCGCAGGACCCAGCCGATGATCCGGGTCCGCCTCCCCGACCTGCTGGAGCCGTTGGAGAGGCCATGCCCCTGCGGCTCGCCGCTGACCCCCGTCCATCCGGTCGAGGGCCGGCTGGAGGACCTGTGGCGCTGGCCCGGCGTGGTGATTCCGCCGCGCGAGGTGGAGGCCACGATCAGCGCGGCCTTGGGTCCGGGCCGCGACTGGCGCGCCACCGCGTGCCGGACCGGAGTGACGATCGAGGTGTCGCCCGAACTCATCGACCTGGCGGAGACGACGCTCGACGCGCTGCTGGCCCGCCACGGCCTGTCCCTGCCGGTCGACGCCAGCGAACTGACCGGGCTGACCACCGTGAAGCGGCGGAGGGTGCGCTGGACCGATGGCTGAGCGGGTCCTGATCACCGGCGCGCGGGCGCCCGTCGCCCTCGATCTGGCCCGTTCCCTGCGCGCGGCCGGACTGGAGCCCGTGCTCGCCGATTGCGTGCCCGCCTGGGCGGCGCGCATGTCGAACGCCGTCGCGACGGTGGTGCGCTACGCCTCGCCGGTCCACGACCCCGCGCGCTTCGCCGCCGACATGCGCGCCTTGCTGGACCGGTTCGAGCCCGTGCTCGTGATCCCCACATGCGAGGAAGTGTTTCACCTCGCCGCTGTCGCCGAAGCGGACGGGTTCGGCGACCGGGTGCTCGCGCCAGCGCTCGCCGCGCTCACAACGCTCCACGCCAAGGGCCGGTTCACCGCCCTGTGTCGCCGACTCTCGCTGCCGGTCCCGGAAACCCATGAGGTCTCTGATCGCGCCGATCTTTCGCCCTTCGCCGACAGACGCGAGGACTGGGTATTCAAGCCGGTCTGGTCCCGCTTCGGCGCCCGTTCGCGGATCGCGCCGTCGCGCCGCGATCTGGACGCGATCCAGCCGTCACCCGATGAGCCGTGGGTCGTCCAACGCAGGATCGACGGCGACGAGGTCAGCTTCTACGCCGTCTGTCATGACGGGCGGCTGACCGCCTTCAGCGCCTACCGCTCCGACTGGCGGCTGGGCGGCGGGGCCAGCTATGTCTTTCAGCCGGTCGATCCGGACCTTGCCGCACGCCTCGAAGACATGGCGCGCGTCCTGGCCGCCTTCGCCGGGACCGGCCAGATCGCCTGCGACGCCATCGTCGACGCCGGGGGACAGCCCTGGCTGATCGAGTGCAATCCGCGCGCGACCAGCGGGGTGCATCTGTTCGGTCGGAGCGCGGCCTTCGGCCTTGCCCTGCTCGGACGCGGTGAGGCCGCCGCCGATGGACAGTCCCGGCACATCGGCTCTGCCTTGTGGCTGCACGGCTTGCCGACTGCCGTCGGGCGCGGTCGGCTCACCGCCTGGTCCGCCCAGCGCCGCCATGGCGAAGACGTCGTGACCAGCCCGACAGATCGGGGACCGGTCGTCGGGGCCCTCGTCGACCTCCTCGGATTTGGATCGCGGGCGCTCGTCACCGGCGTGTCGCTGACTGCCGCCACAACCGCCGACATCGAGTGGAATGGTCGGCCGTTCGACCACCGGCTGTGACCGCTTGGCCGCACTTCGACAATCGCGACGTCCGCGACACGTTCTCCGTGCGACCGGCCTCGACTTCGCAACGCCCAGTCGGCATCGTGCCCGGGCATGATGCCTGTCGCTGCCAGTCAACCCGCCGCTGGAGCGGATCAGGTCGCCGCCGCCCCGGGCGAGAGCTTTGACGCTGCGCATCGCGCCATGTCCGCCGACCGTTCGCTGCAGTTCGACATGAAGGCGCTGGAGCCCGCCCAGCCTCCGCCCGACTGGTTGCGCGGCCTGGGAGAATTGCTGACAGCGCTGGGCCCGGTGTTCAAGATCATCTTCTGGTTGGGGCTGGCGCTGATCGCCGTGGCGATCGTATGGTATATCATCCGCGAACTGGTCCGGATCCGCTTGCCCGGGAAGTCGGCCAAGGCGGCCGGTGCCGCTGCCGAGTGGCGACCGGCTCCCGCCGCCGCCCTGGCCCTCCTGTCCGACGCCGACGCCCTGGCGGCGCAGGGCCGGTTCGCCGAGGCGGTGCACCTTCTGTTGTTGCGCAGCATCGACGACATCGACGGCCGGCTGCCCAATACCGTTCGGCCGGCCCTGACCGCGCGGGACATCGCCGGCCTGTCGCGCCTGCCCGCCGCGGCCCGCCCGGCCTTCATCCGCATTGCCCGGGTCGTCGAGGCCAGCCTGTTCGGCAGCCAGGCGGTCGACCGCGAGACCTTCGCCGATTGCCGTCAGGCCTATGAGACCTTCGCCTTTACGCAGGCCTGGGCCGCATGAGCGTCACCGAACCCTCGATCCCGGCCCCGGCCGCCAATCCCTTCCGCCCTGGGATCGTCATGGCGCTGATCGCTGTGGCGGTGTTTTCGTTGTCGGCGCTCGGTGCCCTGACCGCCTGGGCCCCCGAGCTGAACAAGGGCGACGATGGCGGGGATCATGCCTTGTCCCGCTCCGCGGTGGGCTACGCGGCCATGGTCGCCCTGCTCAAGTCGATGGACAGACCCGTGCTGCTCAGCCGCGGCGTGCTGCGCGGCGCGGCCCAGGACGGATTGCTGATCCTGACCCCGCCCCTCGGCCGCGACGACGACGCGCTGGAGGGACTGCGCTGGGAGACGGGGTCGGTGCTGGTGGTTCTGCCCAAATGGGAGGTCGCGCCTGATTTCAACCACCGGGGCTGGGTGCGCGAGGGTGGCTTGCTGCCGGCCGAAGCCGCCCTGTCTGTCCTGCCCGCCGACGTCCGGCAAGGCCTGGTCCTCTCGCAAACGACCACGACCGTCGCGCCGCGGCTGACCGGTGCCGGCGGCCGGGCGCTCGCTACCGGCGCGCCGGTCCGGTCCCTGCGCACCCTGTCAGGGCCAGGTTGGACGCCGGTTGTGTTCGACGCGAACGGTCGCAGCCTGTTGCTCGCCCATGACGAAACCGGCCTCTACGTGTTGTCCGACGCCGATCTGCTGAACACCCAGGGGATGGACGATCCAGCCAAGGCCCGGGCTGCCCTGGCGCTGCTGGAAGCGCTCGGTCCAGCCGACCAGGCGGTCGCCTTCGACCTGTCCCTGCATGGCTTTACCCGCCCGCGCAGCGTGCTGCGGCTGTTTCTGGAACCCCCCTTGCTGGGTTTCACCGTGTGTCTGTTGTTCGCCGCCGGCTTGGTCGGCTGGCAGGCCATGATCCGGTTCCAGCCTCACCGCCACAGCCGCCGGGCCGTCGCCCTGGGCAAGAAGGCCCTCGCCGACAACACCGCCGCCCTCGTCCGGCTGGCGCGCCGTGAGCACCGGATGGCGACACCCTATGCCGAACTGGTCAGGGCCCAGGCCGCCCGCGCCGTGGCCGCGCCGTCCAACCTGTCGCGCGACGCCCTGACCGCCCTGCTGGACCGGCTGGCCCGGCGTCAGGGCACCGAACAGACCTTTGCCGACCTCTCCGCCCAGGCGGAACAGGCCAAGACACCGGGTGAGTTGATGAACATCGCCCGATCCCTTACCCGCTGGAAGCTGGAGATGACGCGTGGACGTGACTGAAGTCGGGGCGATCGCCGCCCGCATCCGCTCCGAGGTCGGCAAGGCGGTCATCGGCCAGACCGAGACAGTCGACCTGATGCTGACCGCCCTGTTCTGCGGCGGCCACATCCTGCTGGAGGGACCGCCGGGAACGGCCAAGACCCTGCTGGCCCAGACCTTCGCCCGCACCCTGAGCCTGAAGTTCGGACGCATCCAGTTCACGCCGGACCTGATGCCCGGCGATATCCTGGGGTCCAACATCTTCAACTTCCAGACCTCCACCTTCACCCTGACGCGGGGGCCGGTGTTCTGCGACCTGCTGCTGGCCGACGAAATCAACCGCACCCCGCCCAAGACCCAGGCCGCCCTGCTGGAGGCCATGCAGGAGCGGTCGGTGACGGTCGACGGCGACACCCATCTGCTCAGCGACCGGTTCACCGTCATCGCCACCCAGAACCCGATCGAACAGCAGGGCGTCTATCCCCTGCCCGAGGCGCAGCTGGACCGGTTCCTGTTCAAACAGACCCTCGACTATCTGTCGCGCGACGACGAGTTGAAGGTGGTCCAGGCCCACGGATCCCACGCCGGCATGCCCGACCCCGTGGCCCTCGGCGTCCAGCCCGTGGCGGATGCCGCGACCGTCGCCGCCGCCATCGAGATGGTGTCGCGCGTGCGGCTTTCGCCCGAGATCACCGCCTATGTCGTGGACCTGGTCCGCGCGACGCGCGAGAGCGCCGACCTGCAGACCGGAGCCTCGCCGCGCGCCGGAGCCATGTTGGCCGTGGCCTCGCGGGCCCGGGCCGTGCTGGACGGCCGAGACTATGTCATTCCGGACGACGTCAAGGGTCTGGCCCTGCCGGCGCTGCGCCACAAGGTGGTGCTGTCGCCCGCCGCCGAAATCGAGGGCCGCCGGGTCGAGCAGGTAATCGGCAACCTGATCGACCAGGTCCCCGCTCCGCGATGATCTATCCGACGCGCCGGGTTGTGGTGATGGCCGTGCTGGGGGCGCCGGTCGCCCTTGTGGCCGGCCTGATCCAGCCCGGTCTGTGGCTGGCCGCGCCCGCCTGGCTGCTGGCGGTCGGCGTGCTGATGTTGGTCGACGCCCTGTTCGCGCCATCGCCCCAGGCCGCCGTGGTGGATTTCGAGGCCCCCGGCTACCTCGCCGTCGCGGCACCGGCGAAGGCGGGACTGAACGTGGCGTTCGGAACGCGCGGACGGACGCCCCGGGCCTTGCAGGCGGCGCTGGACGCCGAGCCGCGCGTGGGCCTGCTGAATGTCTGCGGCCGCACGAAGGAGCCCGGGCGCTTCGTCTTCGATCTACAGCCAGAGCGACGCGGTCAGGCCGTCTTCACCGAGGCCGTGCTGCGCTGGCAGGGCCCCTTGGGGCTGATCTGGCGTCAGGCGCGGCGCAAGCTGGCTGTCACCGCGCCGATCGGTTCGGACATTCGCCGGATCGAGGACGAGGCGGTGCACATGTTCAGCCGCGACGCCCTGCACGGCGCCAAGGTCCAGCTGGAACTCGGCGAGGGGGCTGAGTTTCACGCGCTGAGCGAATTCCACTCCGGCATGGACCGCCGCACGGTCGACTGGAAACAGTCGGCCCGCCACCAGACCCTGCTGGCCAAGGAGTTCCGCACCGAGCGCAACCACCAGATCGTCATGGCGCTGGACTGCGGCCGGGTGATGAGCGAGCCGATCGACGGCGCGCCGCGCATCGACCGCGCCATCCACGGGGCGTTGATCCTGGCCTATGCCTCCCTGCGCAGCGGCGACCGGGCCGGCCTGTTCGCCTTCGACGACCGCCCGCGCCTGTCGACGGGCTCGCTGTCGAGCGTGGCCGGGTTCCCGCTGCTGGTCCGTCAGGCCGCCGCCATCGACTACGGTGTCGAAGAGACCAACTATGCGCTCGGGCTGTCGACCCTGTCGGCCAGCCTCAAGCGACGGTCGCTGGTCGTCATCTTCACCGAGTTCGCGGATTCGACCGCCGCCGAACTGATGATCGAGACCACCGGACGGCTGATCAAGCGGCATCTGGTGCTGTTCGTCGTCATGCGCGACGAGGAGCTGGAGGCGCTGGTCACGGCCCCGCCCCGGATGCCCGAGGATGTGTCGCGCGCGGTCGTCGCCGCCACCCTGCTGCGCGAGCGGGACCTGGTGCTGGCCCGGCTGCGGCGGCTGGGCGCCCACATCGTCGAGGCCCCGGCCGACCGGATCGGCCCCGAGGTGCTGAACGCCTACCTCGACCTCAAACGGCGGGATCTGCTGTGAGCGAGCTGCAACTGAAGAGCCAGCGTTTCCGTAGGGAACGCGAGGTCGACTGGAAGCGCCTCGAAGCCCTGGTCACCAAGGCCGAGAAGCGCTCCGCCGGAGCCCTGTCCGACACCGAAATCCTGGCCATGCCGGTCCTCTATCGGTCGACCCTGTCGGCGCTGTCGGTGGCGCGCGCGACCTCGCTCGACCAGGGTCTTATCGGTTATCTGGAAAGCCTGTCGGCCCGGGCCTATTTCTTCGTCTACGGCGCGCGGTCCACGCCGCAGGAGCAGCTCAACGCCTTCTTTTCCCGTGACTGGCCGGGCGGCGTGCGGACCATGTGGCGGGAAACCCTGATCGCCTTCGCCGTCACCTTCCTCGGCGCGGTCGTGGCCTGGTGGTTGATCGGGTCGGACAGCGACTGGTTCTACGCCTTCCTCGACCCGGGCCTCGCCGGTGGGCGGGATCCCACGGCGTCCGTCGAGTCCCTCCGCGAGACCCTGTATCATGACGAGGGCAGCGACGGCCTGTCCTTCTTCGCCACTCAGTTGTTCACCCACAATGCCGGTGTCGCCCTGCTGGCCTTCGCCCTGGGGTTCGCGCTCGGCGTGCCTTCCATCGTGCTGCTGATGATGAACGGGGCCATGCTGGGGGCCATGCTGCATGTCTTCATCTCCAAGGGACTCGGGTTCGAATTCGTCGGCTGGCTGCTGATCCACGGGGTCACCGAACTGTTCGCCATCGTACTCGCCGGCGCGGCGGGCATGCGCATCGGCTGGGCGGTGGCCTTTCCCGGCGACCGCAGCCGGCTGGAAGCCATTTCGGAGACCGGCCGCGCGGCCGGTGCCGCCATGATGGGGGTGGTCATCATGCTGCTTCTGGCTGGATTGCTGGAGGGCTTCGGACGCCAGCTGATCGTCAACGACTGGGTCCGCTACGGCATTGCCGCCTCGACTGCGGTGATCTGGGGCCTGTATTTCTACGCGCCGCGGCCGGCGAGGGCCGGGCGATGAGTCTGGTGGAACCGGCGGCCGAAGACCTCAAGCGCCAGCGCACCCTGGTGACGCCGGAGGGCATCGCCCTGCGGCTGGAGATCGCCAGCGTGGGTCAGCGCCTGAGCGCCCTGATCATCGACCTGATGATCATCGCCGGGGTCCTGATCCTGCTTTTGCTGGCCACCGGATTTGCCTTCGCCGCCGCCGGACAGAACTCGCGGGAAGCGGTGCTGATCGTTCTCTTCCTCGGCCTGTTCCTGCTCCGGAACGGCTACTTCCTTGCCGGCGAGATGTCGGCCCGGGCGGCAACCCTCGGCAAGCGGGCCATGGGTCTGAGGGTCGCGTCGCGCGACGGCGGCCGTCTGCGGTTCGAGGCGATCTTCACCCGCAATGTGCTGCGCGAGTTGGAACTGTTCCTGCCCCTGACCTTGATGCTGATGGCGCTGGTGACCGGCGGGACGGTGGATGGCTGGATCTATCTGCTCGGACTGGTCTGGTGCGGGGTCTTCGTCTTTCTGCCGCTGTTCAACGCCGACAAGCTGAGGGCCGGCGATCTGGTAGCGGGCACCTGGGTCCTGCGCGCGCCGCGCCAGAAGCTGTTGCGCGACATGGCGGACGACGGCGCGGACGCCCAGCCCCATTTCGCCTTCACCCCGGCCCAGTTGGACGCCTATGGGGTCAAGGAGTTGCAGGTGCTGGAACAGGTGTTGCGTGACGCCAACCGCGCCACCGTGCGCGCCGTGGCCGATCGCATCGTGGCCAAGATCCGCTTCGACCGCGGGGCCGCGACCGACCTTGAGTTCCTCCGCGCCTACTATCACGCGGTACGGGGACGGCTGGAATCCCGCCTGCTGATGGGCAAGCGCCGCAAGGACAAGTTCGACCTCGGCTAGACCCCGGCGGCTGCCGCCGGCCGCGCCCGGCAGACCTCCAGCCATCGGGCGAGATGGGTCAGGTCCTCGGGCGGCCGGTATTTGATCAGCCGCGCGAAATCCAGACCGACCACGGCGACGATGTCGGCGATGGTGAAGCGATCCGAGGCGATGAATTCATGCTCGGCCAGCCGGCGGTCGAGCGTCTTCATGAATTTCTCGGCTGCGAGGCGATTGTATTCCGCCACCTGTGGCACTTGGGTCGCTTCCAGCGCAGCCAACGCCGGGTGCGAATGGCGCACGTTCAGCATGATCGGATTGACCAGGTAGAATTCGCAGCGCCGGGTCCACATCTCGATCACTGCCTGTTCGCGCGCGTCA
>Ga0105044_10002433_pt1 | contig 25368 bp, 23 predicted proteins | sample MAT01_FD_78092 | JGI IMG/M metagenome (GOLD analysis project Ga0105044, IMG submission 78092) | Freshwater microbial communities from Lake Fryxell liftoff mats and glacier meltwater in Antarctica - MAT-01 | ecosystem: Environmental > Aquatic > Freshwater > Ice > Liftoff microbial mat | place... | reverse complement strand
GTACAAAATTATACACAGGTATGAGGTACTGGGCTATGGATTATTGGGAAGGCGTGGGGGAAAAGGAGTGAAGAGTGAAATAATCGCTTAACTTGGTGCAGAAACGGTGAAGGCGTGCTGCGCCCACTATGAAAATGACAAAAATCGGCCTGATATCGAATATTCAAACGACTTCTCATGCAAATGAAAAATCCTGAGCGGTGAGATTTTTACTCATCACTCAGGACTCATTACTATATAGCCTAGCGGGCGCGGTAGACGAAACCCGATGTGCTGGGGACGCTGTTCACCCAATTGCTGGTGGTGGTGAAATTACCTTCATTCGTGGTGCGGAGTTCTTCCAACCAAGCATCCAGCGCCAACTGACGGGCGCGGCTGATTTCGGCCTCGGTTGCTTCACGTTGCTCACGCGCACGGACTTGGATAATGTGCTGGCCGAATTCACTTTCGACGGGGCCGACAATCGCGCCAATTTCGGCGTTTTTGACAGCATCGGCGAATTCTGGGACGTAGTTAGAAATCGGAGCCCAGTCCAGTTCTCCGCCGTTTGCGCCGCTGCCGGTGTCGGTAGAATTGGCCTTCGCCAACTCCGAGAACGACTCGCCCGCGTTCAAGGCGGCAATCAAATCAGCAGCCTCTTCCACTGTGGCGACGAGGATGTGGCGGACATCGGCGTACAGGGTGGTGTCTTCGGTATTCTCGCTCACGATATCGCCAATGGCGTTTTTGAGGGCGAGGAAACGGAAGTAATCACGCACGGTCTGTTCACTGACACCCGCTTGACCCGCCACTTGGCTGATGAGGGTTTGCTTCTCAGCCTCGTAATCGGTACGCACTTGATCTGAACTGCGGGTGGCGGCGGCTGTGGCAGTCGGGGCGGCGGTGTTGACCGGCGTCACGGTGATGCCACCTTCCAATGTCGCGGTAGCCGTCGGCTCTTCCGTCGGAGTCGCGCTGGGCGCGGGGGTGGGTGAGACGAACGGGGTTGGCGTCAGGCTTGGCTCTGGCGTAGCTGTCGGGTCTGTGCCGATTAATGCGACAGCTTCCGGGTCATAACCGATGACTTCGTTAATCTTCTTTTCGATCTGCTCATCAGTGACGGTGATGTTGTTTTCCGTCGCGTATTTCTCAATCAAGCGTTGGTTGACCATATCATCGACCACGCGCAAGCCCATCACTTCTGGGGTGTTGAGTTCGTTGTAGTAGGTGGCATACGGCTCGGCGCCCAAAACCGTTTGCGCGGCTTGGTTGGCGTCCACGCCAAACTCTTCGACGGCATCATTGATGACGTTGTTGATGATGGCGTTTTGGAGCGCACGCTCTAGCCGGAAGCGTTGGGTGAAGTCGGCCATCGAAATGTTCTGACCGTTGACGGTTGCCACGGATTGGTTGGGGCGGATGAGGCCTTCAACCACGAACGCAATCACCAGCAAGACGGCGATGACGGCAATGGCCGCGCCAATGCCAACGAAAATCAGGCGGCCTGCTTCGGCTTCCTTATCATGACGTGACATTTGCTCGCGGTTCGGGTTCAGCCCAAGCATCTTTTGGACGCGGGTGGGCTGAATGACTTGCTTCACGGTTGCCCTACGCTCGGCAGCCGTTTTGGGCAAGGGATTATCTTGTGTCTTTTTCGCCATGCTCTGCCCCCGTCCTTTTAGGACTTAGTCGTTGGTGCTGACGAACGGCAGCAAAGCCAAGTGACGCGCACGCTTGACTTCACGCGCCAGTTGGCGCTGGCAACGGGCGCAGTTGCCGGTCTGACGACGCGGCTTGATGCGACCCGACTCACTGACATAACGCTTGAGGGTATCTACGTCCTTGTAGTCAAAGCACTTGCCTTCGGGGCAGTGCGTACCACGACGGCGCATCATCCCGCCGCGATCACCACGGTCTCCACCGCGATCACCACCGCGTCCGCCGCCACGACCACCACCGCCGCGATCACCACGTTCGCTGCGTTCGCCATCTTCCTGATTATCACGATCTTCACGGTCTGCCATGATTGTCCTCTGGGTTGTCCTATTTTGTCCCATCTCGGGGACGTTATTTAGCTGTCGAATTCGTCTTGCACATCATCGTAGTCGTCGTCGGTACGACGCTCTCCCAGCAGTTTCATCTCTTGGGCGACAATTTCGGTACGATAATGCTTTTTCCCGTGATCGTCTTCCCAGCCGCGTGTTTGCAAGCGGCCTTCGATATACACTTGCTGGCCTTTGCTGAGGTGTGTCTTGCACATTTCGGCCAGACGCCCCCACGCCACCACATTGAACCACTCGGTTTTCTCGCGGCGGTCACCTTCTGGGGTGGTATAGCTGTGGCTGACAACAGCGACATCAAAGTTGGTCACGGGTGAACCGGTCGGCGTGTAGCGTAATTCTGGATCACGCCCCACACTTCCGATGATCATCACTTTGTTTAGGCCGCGTGCCATCGTCTCACCCTCACTCGCCAACATCTTTAAGATGGCGAAAAACTTACTCGTCTTTGCGGACGACCAAGTGGCGCAGAATCTGCGGCGAGAGGGTTAAGTTGCGCTCTAGTTCGTCCATGTGCTTGGCATCGACGCTGGCGTCGAACAGCACATAGTAGCCTTCACGTTGGCGCTCGATTTCATAGGTCAGCTTGCGGCGACCCCAGCGGTCAATCTTGTTGACCTTGCTCGCGCCGTCAGCCTCAACCCAGCTTTTAGCGAGGTCAACGACTTCGTTGATTTGGTCATCAGTGCCTTCAATGCGAACAATGAAGGTGACTTCGTAGTCCCTTTGCACGGTGTTTTTGCCCTTTCCACGGACATTCAGCCCCACCGCCGCGCGAGGATGCTCGGCTTGGGGCGAAAAGGATGTGATATACGCCGACCCAAATAGGTTGGCAGCGGCAGAATCCTACAGGAAGTTGGGGGTTTGTTCAAGTCAGAAACCGAGGCTGAGGCGGCGATTTTTCCTATCGCGGCGCGGCGGTGGACAATCAAACCTCACTACCCACCGCTAAGGTTTGGTACACTTCACCTCACGCCTCGACCTGTTTTACTCGAATCATGTTTTAGATTGTGTGTAACACGCATCGTTACAAGACGCTTCATGAAGCGCCCCTCCAGAGAATCACTCATTTTGGACATGCGTTTTTTTACTCAGGACTGCTATTCAGATGAGCGTTGTTATGGTTGATATTTCTGTCATCATCGTGAGTTGGAACGTGGCCGACATCCTGCGCCACTGCTTGACCAGCGTCTATGCCTCAGCATTGGGCGGGCGTAGCGTTGAGGTGCTTGTGGTCGATTCGGGTAGCACCGACGACACGCTATGGATGATTCAGCGCGAGTTTCCGCAAGTCATTGTGTTGCCACAAACCGAAAATCTTGGCTATACGCGCTGCAATAATATCGGGTTGAAGGTCGCGACAGGTCGGCATCTGTTGTTATTAAACCCCGACACAATAATTTTAGGCGATGCACTGTCCGCGTTGTCAGGCTATCTGGACGCGCAAACGGACGTCGGGCTGGTCGGCCCGCACACGCTTAACGATGATCGCACCACCCAATCCACGCGCCGCCGCTTCCCGAATCGCCGTCTGGCGTTTTTTGAGAGTACGTGGCTTGAGCCGTTCGCGCCGAAAGCGTGGCTACGCGATTACGCCTTCGCAGATCAAGATGACCGCGCCACGTTTGAGGTGGATTGGATGCAAGGTTCGTGCCTGATGGCGCGCCGTGAGGTGTACGACCAGATCGGCGGGCTTGATGAGGGGTTCGTGATGTTTTACGAGGAGATGGACTGGTGCAAGCGCGCTAAAGAGGTCGGTTGGCGGGTGGCCTATGTCGGGACAGCGCAAATCGTCCATCTGGGCGGCAAAAGCACCGAGCAAGCCTCGGCGCACAAGCACATTTATTACAACCAGTCCAAGCTGCGCTATTTCCGTAAGGTCTACGGTGGATTGTTCGCCGGTTTGCTACGAGTGATGCTGTTAATCGGCTATAGCTGGCAGTTGATGGTGGAATGGGTTAAAGGTCTGTTGGGTCATAGGCCTGATTTGCGTCGCCAACGGGTTGAGATGTATTGGCAGGTTTTGAAATCCGGCTTGCGGGTGCGCTAATCATGCGAATCGGCTTAATCACTGGGGAATATCCACCGATGCAAGGCGGAATCGGGGCGCACTGCCGTGAATTGGCGCGGGCGCTGACCGACATAGGGCATACCGTCCTCGTTTACACTGACCAGCGCGGCCAAAGCGATGACTCGCGGGTGCGACTGACGGCGGACACCGGAAATTGGCGGTGGAGGAGTCTGCGCGCCATCAATGACTGGGCGGAGCGCGAAAAACTAGATGGGGTGAATTTGCATTATCAGACGGCCATGTACCAGATGTCGCCGTTCATTCACTTTCTGCCGGATGCACTCAGAGCCATGCCGATGGTGACGACTTTTCATGATTTGCGTTTCCCGTATTTGTTCCCCAAGGCGGGCGGATTACGAACATGGATGGTCAATCGCTTGGCGCGAGCGTCAGCAGGCGTGATTTCGACCAATCACGAGGACACGGTGGCGCTGACTCAAATCTGCCCGAATGTACCCCTGAAGCTCATCCCGATTGGCAGCAGTATCCGCACAGATTTACCGTATGGGTTTGATGCGACGGCATGGCGCGCAGAACGCGGCGCGGCGCGGACTGACTTTGTGGTCGCGCATTTCGGGTTCATGAATCACAGCAAAGGGGTCGAAATTTTGCTGCAAGCCGTGGCCGATTTGCGCGGGTCTGGGCTTCCGGTCAAGCTCTGGATGATTGGCGGGCGCACCGGCACATCCGACCCGACCAATGCGGCCTTTGCAGCTGGGATTGATACCCTGATCGAGTCGCTGAGCTTGACGGACAGCGTGCATGGGTCGGGCTTTGTCGATGACCCGGCGGCTTCGGCCTATCTGACAGCAGCGGATGTGGTCGCGTTGCCGTTTTTGGACGGCGCGAGCTACCGGCGGTCATCGCTGATGGCGGTCATCGCGCATGGCTGCGCCACGGTCACGACTGTGCCTACGGTCAGCATCCCAGCGTTTAGGGACGGCGAAAACTTGTCGCTCGTACCGCCGGGGAACGTGACGGCTTTAACCGACGCGCTGCGCGAATTGGCTGAAAATCCCGCCCAAAGCGGGCGTTTGCGCGCCGGGGCTTCTGAGTTGCGTCGCGTTTTCGACTGGTCACACATCGCGCAAGCCAATGCTGATTTTTTCGCTCAAATCGCTGAAAGGAAACGCCGATGAGTCGAGTTCACGGGTGGCGCTTGGATGCGCTGTGCGTTGTCGCGCTCACACTGGTTTGGGCGGTATTCTTCTGGCGCCTCATCACGCCGATTCAATCCGACCAAGCCTCGCTGACTCAAGGGGATTTTAGCGGGCAATTTGTGACGTTTGGCGCGTATCAATATCAGCGATTCGCGGCGGGTGAAATCCCGTTGTGGAATCCGTATAACAATGGTGGCTTGCCGTTCATCGCAGATACACAAGCGGCGGTCTTTTATCCCCCCCGGCTACTGACGATTGCGCTGGCGAACGTCTCCGGCACAGGCTGGACGTATCACGCGCTTGAGTTAGAGATGATGGGTCATGTGCTGTTCTATACGCTGACCTTTTACGCCCTGATTCGACGTCTCACAGTCGGGATGCTCGGCACGCACGCCGCCGGAGTGGGTGGGGCGTTGGTCGCGGGCTACGGTGGCTACCTGACCGGCTACCCGCCGCTGCAACTCGCGTTATTAGAAGCGGGGGTGTGGTTTCCGCTGGCCGTGATGGGTTTGACTGAGGCGACGCGGCGGGGAATTGCATGGCGTTGGCTGCCGTTGACCGGGTTCGCGCTCGGCCTGAGTTGGATGGCCGGACACCCGCAAACCAGTTACTTCCTGACGGTGCTGTTGATGGCCTATTTCGGCTACCGAGTCTGGGCTACGGGGTTACGCTGGCCGGTCTGGGTGACGGGGACGGCGCTGTTCGGCGCGATTTCGCTGGGCGTGGTGGCCGTGACCTTGCTCCCCGGCGCGGAATATCTGATACAGACCAGCCGTGCCGAGTTCGGGTTCGAGGCCAAAGACGGCGGCTTTCCGTATCGTGATGCCTTGCAGATGATTTTCCCGCACGCTTTCAGCCTGTTTTCGCCGCTGTATATCGGAGTGGTCGGCTTGGGGTTGGCGGTGATGGGCGCATGGGGACAGGTGCGCGGCGCGTGGTTTTGGTTGAGCGTGGCGGTGTTCGCGCTGGCGTTCAGCGTAGGCGGGGACGGTGGCCTATACCATCTGCTGTATAACGCACTGCCGGGGCTGCGCTTCTTCCGAGGACAAGAGCGCGCCGCTTTTCTGTTCGCCAACAGCGCGGCAATTTTGGCCGCCTTTGGCATGATTTGGCTGATGAGCGAATATGCGCCGATTGCGTGGGCGACCCTTCGGCGCGGATGGGCGTTTGCGGCGGGTGGGTTGGTGATGGCGTCGGTGATGGCGGCTGTCGCGTGGCAGATTCGCCCGGATGCGCTGCAAACATTGACCGATGCGGCGGCTTTCAGCGCGATTTTTGGCGTGGGGGCAGCCATCATCATCCCAGCAGCGGTACGGCGTCCGATGATGGTGTGGGGCGTGGTGCTACTGGTCATGTTGGAATTGGTCAGCGCCAATATTGACCGCCCCAGCAATTTTGACCCGATTCCGCCGTCCGCACAACTCGTCAAAAACCCACTGATTGATCCAGTTTTGGCCGCTACCGATGCGCCTTTCCGTGTCGATGGCAAGCGCGTTTTGGGCGCGAATTACGGCAGTTATTACGACTTGATGGACATTCAAGGCATCAGCCCGCTGTTCCTGACCGGTCCGCAAGAAATCATTGAAAATGGCTTACCCGATGAGCGCGCATGGGAGTTGTTCAGCGTGCGTTACGTGTGGTCGGATTGGGAGGCGCTGACTGTCCCGTGGGAAAAAATTGCCGAGGGACAGGATGCTGACGGCGTGGCGAGATTGTTCAAACTGGCCGCGCCGCGCCCGTTCGCACATCTTTTATATGACTTCGTGACCGTGGACTCGGATGCTGAGGCGCGGCGTCTATTGGCGGACGCGGCCTTTGACCCGCGCACGACGGCGATTTTGCACGCTGAACCGTCGCTTTCGATTGTTGCGCCCCCCCTACCGGGGGAATCTGGGACGACCATCACGCGCTATCAGCCGGAATCCGTCACGATTGATGTTCGTTCACCCGCCGACGCGATTTTGTCCATCGCACAAGTCGATTATCCGGGCTGGAAGGCGACCATTGACGGTCAACCGACCCCGATTCTACGCGCTTACGGCGGCCTAATCGCTATCGCCATCCCGAGTGGGGCGCATACGGTGGGATTGACCTATGACCCGTCAACCTATCGCGTCGGCGCGCTGATTAGCCTCCTGACGTGGGGCGGGCTGGCGATATTCACTGGGATGACGGCGATTCAAAGCTTAATCAACAAACGGAGGCGCGCATGAATGCGACCCGCGAGAGTATCTATGATTGGGTGACGCGCATTGACCGACGCACCTTAGCGATTCTGATCGGCTTGACACTCGGCATGGTCGGGGGCGGACTCGCGCTATTGATGACCACGATTGGCCCGTTGTTCACGACGGCTGGGGTGCTTGGCTTGCTGATCGGCGCGTATATCCTGACCGACATCCGCGCCGCGCTATATGGGATTGTCGCGATTATGGCGCTGCTACCGTTCGGGACGCTACCGTTCAGCATCGGCTTCACGCCCACCCTGATTGACATGATGATCGGCGCGTTTTTGCTGATTTACCTGCTCCAATGGATGACCGGGCAACGTAAGGCGTTCCGAATCACGCCTATACACATCCCGTTGGCGCTGTATATCCTGTGGATTTTGGCCGCCTTCGCCCTCGGCCTGCGCTACGCTGAACCGACCACGCAAATCATCCGACAGTTCGCCGAGTTAATGCTGACGTTTCTGTTGGTGTATGTCTTGGTTGACTTATTGCGCGACCCGCAAACGCTACGCCGACTGGTTTTGGTGGTGATTATTTGCGTGGGGACACAGGCTTTGATTGCGGTAATACTGTGGGCGTTACCCAACGGCACAGCCGAGCGTATTTTGCGGGCGATGGCGCGCATCGGTTATCCCGAATCCAACATCATCCGGTTTATCGAGCAGAATCCAGCCTTGAGCGAACGCGCCATCGGGACATGGGTAGACCCCAATACGTTGGGCGGGACGTTGGCGATTACGGCGGCCATGATTGCGCCGCAGGTTTTTGCCCGGCGTCCGGTATTGCGCTATCGTTGGCTGACGTTGGGGGTGTTGGGGGTGGTCGGACTGGCCTTGCTCTTAACCTTCTCGCGGACATCTATGCTGGCGTTTGGCGTGTCTTTGGGCGTGATTGCCGTCATGCGCTACCGCCGATTCATCCCGCTCATGATGGGCGCGGCGCTGCTGATTTTGTTGTTGCCGCAGACTCAGGGCTATGTCGAGCGATTCGTTGACGCTTTTCAAGGCGCAGACCTCGCCACCCAGATGCGGCTTGGCGAGTACAACGACTCGCTGGAACTTATCCGCGAATATCCGGTTTTCGGCATCGGATTCACCGGATCACCGCGCATTGATGTCTATTCCAGCGTCGCCAACCTGTATCTGCTGATTGCGAATCAAATCGGGCTGGTCGGGCTGGCGCTGTATGCGATTACGATGCTGGGCGTGTTGATTTACGGTCTAAAAGCGTGGCGCTATGCCAAAAATGATGACGCGCTCGAAAGTATCCATCTCGGCTATCACGCGGCTGTGGTGGCGGCACTGGTCAACGGAATCGGCGACTTTTACTACTTCCGGCTCGATTATCAGGGGTCGATTTTGCTGTTCTGGCTGACGGTCAGTTTAGCGTTGGCGAGTTCGCGATTGGCGTTGGAGGGCATGGCACGCCATGCCCCTACAAACATGCTTGTGGATTAGTTGTTATACGTGACCGGGACGCCCGCGCCATTGGCGACGCTGAAATATGTCCCGCGCACCCAGCCGCGCACACCGTTGGGGAGGGTGATTTGCCACCATGTGCCGGAGGCGTTTTTGCCGACCACAGTATAACTCTGGTTGCGGGCAATCACTGAGAGGATGTTATAGACATAGGGGTTCGGCTCGGTGCGGACGTTCAAGAAGTACGATGTCACATAACCGGTTGCCGTGACGGGCGGGATTGTCCCGCCACCCTGATAGGTGATGGGGAGGTTGCCGCCATTAGCGATGTTGGCGTAGTTGCCGTTAATCCATCCGCGTGAGCCGTCGGTTAGGATGATTTCATACCATGTCGGGCTGCCGCTGGATTTTCCGACTGCCGGATAGACGCGCCCGTAGGCCGTCACGATGCGGACTTGGCCGGTATACGGATCGGGGATGTGTCGCACGTTCAGAAATGAGGTGGTGATGACGGCGGTTGCGCCATTGGCGGGCGTAGCGCCGGGGGCGGCGGCCACCGGCACGCTCTCCAGCCCAATCACACTTAGATATGCGCCTGTGACCCATGCCGTTTGCGCCGATGGGAACAAGTTGATTTGATACCACGAATAATCGCTCAGACGACCCGTGACCGGGTAGGCCGCGCCCTTGGGCAAGACGGCTTGAACCCCGGCGGAGGTGCTGGGCGCGGTGCGGGCATTGAGCGCGTTGGCATTGATGACTGTCCCTGTCGGGCCGCCCCAACCGCTTTGCTGGGCTTGGGCGGCGGGCGCAACTAATAGGCTAAAAACAAAAATAAAACTGAAGCTGAGTGCGGTTAGGATGCGTTGCATGTTGGTATGTCCCCCAATTGTGATGTTGTTACATCGTTGTTATATCTTTAAGTATAGGAGGATTCTCACGCTGTGGGTGACGCCCACCACACCACCACCTGACGCAATGGCTACGCTTAGTTTTGTTTTTGTTAGATTTTGACTAGGTGAATCCGAAAGCGCGCACGATGCCGACCATCGGCGCGAGATATTGGGCGGGAATCACTTGCGGGTCATGGCCTTCGATAAGCACCCAGCCGCTATAGCCGATGTCGCGTAAAGTATCGGCGATGGGTTTAAGGGCGCGACCTTCCATCCCCGGCCAGCGTAGTCCGTAGTCGCTCACAGTCATATAGCCGATATGTTCGGCATTGGCGCGCAAGGTGGCGGTCAGATGCGCGCCCTCCATCGCCATGTGATGGACTGATCCGACTGCCCACAGATACGGGTGATTGTCTTGCTTGGCACGGATTTTGACAGTGTGTTCCAGCCGACGTAGCAGCGCAGTCTCACCGCTATGGGCGTGCATCAGCAACAATCGTTTGCCCAGCGCGTAAGCGAGGTCGCACAAGGTCGCCCGCAACTCCATTGAGAGCAACTCGGCCTCTAACTCAACGGCGGATTTGTAGGGGTGGAGATCAGGGAGGACATGGGTACGGGCATAATGTCCGTAGAAGGCCACTCCTGCGGCGTCGAGGTCAACCGCTGCCGCCAATGCTTGGCGCACCGCCACTCGTGCCGCCTCGCGTTGGGCGTAGTCGGGGTGGATGAGTGTGGTATGGCCGAGATAGATGGCAGACGCCTTCAGAGTATGCTCGTTGAGCGCAGTGACGATTTCGCCGAGACCTGCATAAAAGGCGGGCGACGCCTCGAATTCTATGCCGTCCAGACCGGCGGCGCGTGCGTGCGCGATTTTTTCAGCATAGGTTGAACCGGGCAAATGCGAGTCACGGATGGCAAGCGGCATGGGTGGGAGTCCTTTTGTGGGGATAGATTGGGCGCAGAAATAAGGCTCGTCATGTTTCAAGACGGGCATTGTAGCGTTTTTTGTCCTAGCCGTCGCATGGCGTGTTTTTTATAATCATCTATTGTATACTCTGCACAATTACAACCGCCTTCCCACTCGAAGGATATTGGAGAGTTTAGCCGTGACGATGACTGTCATCACCATCGAACGATTTATCTTGAACCAGCAACAAGATTTCCCAGATGCCACTGGCACGCTGACCCAGATGTTATATGACATCGCGCTGGTCGCTAAAATCATCGCCCGCGAGACCGGGCGCTATGGGTTGAGCGGGATGATTGGCGCGTCGAATAGCGATAACATCCACGGCGAACGCCAGCAAAAACTAGATTTATTCGCCGATGAAATCATGTTCAAGATGAACGACCACACCGGGCGGTTATGCGCGATGGCCTCGGAAGAACACGATGACATCATTCACATCCCGCCGCATTTTGGGCGCGGCAAATATGTATTGCTCTACGACCCGCTGGACGGCTCATCCAACATTGATGTCAATGTGTCGGTAGGGACGATTTTCTCGATTCACCGCAAAATCAGCGATGGCGTGGTCGGCACGATGCAAGATGTGCTTCAGCCGGGGCGGAGTTTGGTGGCAGCTGGCTATGTGATTTACGGCAGCAGTACGATGTTGGTTTATACGACTGGGCAGGGCGTCCACGGCTTTACGTTGGACAACAGCCTCGGCGAATTCTTGCTCAGTCATCCCAACATGACCATCCCCGATAAGCCGATTTATTACAGCGCCAATCATGGCAACGAAAAATATTGGACGCCGGGCGTTCGTCGGTATGTCAAAGAGCTTCAAGGCATCCACGGCATCGGCGGCCAACCGCTCGGCCACCGTTATATCGGGTCATTGGTGGCAGACATTCACCGGAATCTGATGCGCGGTGGGGTGTTCGTCTATCCGGGGGATATGATGAACGGTGGGCGCAAGCCGTATGGCAAACTGCGTTTGATGTATGAAGGGCAAGCCGTCGCCTTCATCGTGGAGCAGGCCGGTGGCCTCGCCAGCGATGGACTGGGGCATATCCTTGACGTGCAGCCGCATGAGCTTCACCAGAAAATCCCGTGTTTCATCGGCAACCGCGACTTGGTGCAATTGGCCGAGCGTTATATCGTCGAATATGACCAAGAATGGGTGCAAGCCTACTTGCCATATCGCAATCGGGTGGCGGATCAAACGCCAATTTAAGCCGGTCTTACCCCACGGCAAGCTGACGATGTTCCGATGACTAGCGGCGCGCCCTCTCGTGGCGTCATGACGGGTGTTATAATCCTCGCTTTAGACCGCCCATTAATGCAGCGCGGAGGACACCCCCTATGAAACAGTCACTTAGGGTTGGCTTGGTTTTGTTCGTTTGGGTGATGGTCAGTTCGTTGACCGCCAGCGCACAAGCCACCAACTTACTCAAAGACCCCAGTTTTGATTCGACTACCTCCGTGAATGTCGTGGCTGATGGTCGCGGCCAGCCGTTAGACGGCACGGTATATAACGTCCCCAGCGATTGGGGCGGTTGGATTGGGACATCACCGCGCAACACCGATTGGATGAACCGCATCCCGGATGGCTACCCGCATACCGGCCTATTCAAGATTGATGGGGCGCGTTCTTGGAGCGTCTCTCGTGGGTTTGCTACGTTTACCGCCGCCATGTATCAGCGCGTTCCGGTAGCGACTGGGACGAATGTGCGCGCCTCGGTGCGCGGATTCATGGAGCGCGGCAAAGATGACGCGGGTAATACCGTCCCCGGCGGACAATTCCGCATTGGGATTGACCCCAATGGCGGCAGCGACCCGACATCAGGCGCGATTATCTGGTCAGGCGTCGTGACCAGCCCTAACAGTTGGGTACAGGCCATCGTTGAGGCCACGGCGGCGGCGGATGCGGTCACGCTGTTTTTGTACGCCACACAATCACAGCCCGCCAACCCCAACTCTATGTACTGGGATAACGCCATCTTAGAAGTCGGTGGCGTGGGCGCAATCGTAACCCCCGGCGCTGGGACAGTGGTCGCACCGGTAGTGCCGACCCCGGCCTTTGCGCCGTTTGTCGCGCCACAAGGCACACAGCCGGACGGGTCAGTCGTGCATGTCGTAGGCAGCGGGGACACTATTGACGCGATTGCGGTGGCTTACAGGACCACCCGCGCCGCGATTCTGGAACTCAACCCCGACCTCAGACCGGCGTTTATCTTCCCCGGCCAAGAGATTATCGTGCGACCACCGTCTACGGCCACGCCCAGCACGGGCGGTAGCGCGTCGGGTTCGCGCACGCCCACCGGCACGCTGTCTGGAACACAAGTCACCCTAATTACGACAGGCCAGCCCACCAGCACGGGGACGCTCGCCAGCCTGACTCCGGGCGCAATTGGCAGCGGTGCGACTTCGACCCCGATGCCCACGCTTGACCAAAGCGCGACGCCGACGCTTGACCTGACCCCGACGCTGGATCAAAGCGCGACGCCGACGCTTGACCTGAACGCGACGACGGATCTCACCGTGACTGCCACAGAAGACGTCTCACCAGAACCGACCACCACGCCGACTCCAGCACCGCCGACGGAAATCCCAACAGACTTACCGCCTGCGCCCGTCACCCAAGTGGCAAACGTGGCGGCGCCGGAAGTCACGTCGTTGTGCGTGTGGGTGTTTGAGGATGTCAACCAAAATCGTATCCAAGAAGAAGGCGAACGTTTGCTGCCCGACGGCAAGATCGAACTGCTGCAAGGCGAGGCCGCTTTCCGAGAATACAGCACGAACGGGATTTCTGAGCCGTTTTGTTTCACCGATATGCAGCCGGGGGATTATGTCGCTCGCGCCGCTGCGCCGGAGGGCTTTGGCCTGACGACCTCCAGTTCGCTGAATCTGCGCGTCCAAGACGGCGTGCGGACGAATGTACGGTTTGGTGCGGCGCAAGGGGTTGAAGCCGTGCAGCCGCCGGTGATTGACACCCAAGTTGACGCGCCGCCGATTCAAGATACACAAGCGGTTTCGCAGGGCGACTCGCTGCTCCAAATCGCCGGATTGGTGTTGTTTGGGCTGGCTGGACTGGTGATCTTGGGCGGGATTGGCGTCGCCCTGTATGTACGGGGGCGCTAACCGATGCGGACATTTTTTCGGATTGGGGTTTTACTGACCTTATTGTCTATCACGGGCGTGATCTGGGCGCAGCAAGCGGGCGGCGATTTTTGTGTACGCGCTTTTGAAGACCGCAATGCCAATAGTGTGCGCGATATGGGCGATGGTCAGGCTTTTGAACCGCTGTTAAAGGCGGGCATCGGGGCAGATTTGCTGAACGAGACGGGTGTCATCGTCGCCAGCGCCCTCTTGGCCGACTCGCCAACCGCTGATCAAGGCGTGATTTGCTTTCAGTTTTTGCCGGAAGGCCAATACACCATCCAAATCACCAGCGCAGAATATCGCCCGACCACGCCGGACGCGATGACGGCCACCATCCGCGCGGGCGAACTTCCAGCGGTGATGGAATTGGGCGTACAGACGTTGGTCGGACTCCCGGTTGTGCCGACGCTTACGACAACCGATCAGACGTCACAATTGGAGCGCGTCTTGATTGCGGCGGCGGGCGCGGTGGTGATTGCGTTGGTGATGCAAGTGCTAGGGCTGATGATTTACCTGATTCGGTTTGGGCGCAAACCCAAAGTCGATACCGGCGTTACCGCGACCTTTAAGCGTCCGAATTAAGCCGATGGCTTCTTGAGGAACAACGCCGAGCGTATCGCCTCGATACAAATTTCACCGGCCTGATTGCGCCCCAGATGTTTGAGTTTGACGACTCCGGTCTCGGGGCGCGATTTACTCTCACGTTTTTCTAATATCTCGGTTTCGACATAGAGCGTGTCACCCGCGAACATCGGTTTGGGGTGGCGCACGCTCTCATAACCGAGATTGGCGATAATCGTCCCCATGGTTAGGTCGTGGACGCTGAGGCCGATCAGCAGACCCAGCGTGAAGAGGCCGTTCATCAATGGTTTGCCATACTCACTTTTGCTCATAAAATCGGCGTTGATGTGCAGCGGGGAGGGGTTCATGGTCAGGGTTGAGAATAAGATGTTGTCGTACTCCGCGAGCGTGCGCCCGACCTCGTGCTTGATGACTTGCCCAATTTCGAGGTCGTCATAGTATTTGCCAGCCATTTTAGGTTTTTATCCTGATGAAAAACGTCGTAAATTGATTATAAGCCTGACGAATCGGATTGGGAAACGCAAACCGCCAGCGTGGGGGGGACACGCTGGCGGTTTGTGCATGAACAGGCTTAATTTTCGCCTGTCCTGTGTGAAGTTGGCTACTTACATTAGCCAAGGAGGGACTTACTATACTATCAAGCCAACTTCAACTTGTTTATAGCTTATCCCCAGCCCTTAAATCCGTCGTGAATCGTCTATGAGGGATGGGTAAATGTCGGTTAGATTGTCAAGGCTGACCAATCGGCGCGGGGGTCGGTCCAAACGGGTCTACTGGGGTGGCGACAAACCCCTCTGGCGTCGGCGTGCCTTGCGCGCAGTATGTCTCGGCGACGGAGCGTTTATTGACTGCCTCACCGTCGTTGAAAATCCGCAAGGCGGCGTTGTATTGCTCTACGGCGAAACACGGCGCGCTGTAGGCCAGACCGTCGCCATAGCTGATGTAGGTACGAAACAACATCAGCGAGATTTCACCGTTATTATAGCTCGGTGCAAGGCTGTAAATCTCGCTTAAGGCGGCCAGCGCGCCGGTATAGTCGCTCGTTCCAACCTTAGAACGCGCTGAGAGATACAGCGTGGCGACATAACGCTCGTAATTAAGGCCATCTTTTAAGGAGCCAAATTCTTCGGCGCGGTCTGTTAGATAAATGGCTTCCGCCAAGCTGCCGGTACGGTACAGGATTAAGGCTTGTTCGTTGAGGGCGCGAGACATTAGGTTACGAACCGTGACGGCCTCGTAATTGGAGTCGATGGCGAGGATGACATCCAACTCATCAATCGCGCTTTGCCACCCGCCCAGTGACACCTCACTTTGGGCGCGGCTGAGGCGCTCGGTGAGATTATAGGGGTCGGATAGCGTGGGCGTGGCGTCAAGTGTCGGCGCTGCTGTAGAGCCTTCAGGGGTTAGCGTGAGCGTCGGTGTTGGTGTTGGGGTAGGGGTGACTGTCGGTTGCAACAGCACGTAAAGCGCCGTCCCGGTCTGGAGCAGACTGGGAAGTTGTGGCAGGGCGGGGACGTTGGTCGCCAGATAGCGGATGCGCGTGTCGGCGAGTCCGAGGTTTCCGGCGGCGATGTCGTTGGCAACCGCGTCGGCCTGTGCTTGGTCGCCCAGTTGGGCAGTGGCGACGGCGGTGGAACGGGCAGAGCGCTGTCCGTTCGTCCAACCCGCGCCCGCCGAGAGTCCGACGATGGCGAGGCCGAACAGCCCCAATAGCAAGCTGATGAGGAATAGGCTTCGGCAGCCCATCCCACGCGGGGCGTCATCATACATCTCATCGGGGATGAGGTCTGGCGTGAGGGTTGTTTCTGGCTGCGGGGGCAGGGTCACGCGGCGGATGGGCTGGGTATCATGTGGATTGCGGGGCGGTGTCGTCATGCCGACTCCGAGTCTGCGCTAGTGAATCAAAACCGCCCCGCATTATACAAGACGGGGCGGGCGGCTCAATGCTGACTGAGCGCGGCGTAGGGCGAACGTACCCCGTTAGCGCGAAATGTCTACGTCTTGTTCTTGTGGGACGTGAACCATTGACGGCTGATTGGGCTTATATTGCGCGACGATTTGCTCGCCGGGGGTCTCGACTTCCGCGATGCCGTTGCGGACTTCGCCAATGATGCGGGTGAGACGTTTTTCCAACTCACGCAGCGATTCTGCGACGTATCTATCGGCGTCGTTCATAATTTGCTCGGCGTCTTGTTTGGCGCGGTCAATCACCTCGCGGGATCGGGATTGGGCGGCTTGTACCGAGGTCTCTTGGTCAAGCAGTTCATCCGACTTCTTGCGCGATTCTTGCAGCACGCGGGCGGCGTCCTCATTGGCGCGCTCCATGATGCGGTTACGCTCTTGGAGGATGGTCGAGGCCTTGACGATTTCCTCTGGGATCGAAATACGCATCTGATCGAGGATGGCGAGTATACGCTCCTCGTCGATCATCGTGAACTTGCTGAACGGCAGGTGTCGCCCTTCATCAATCAGGTCTTCCAGCCGGTCTACCAGTTGCAAGATGTCCATACTCGCCTCACTCTTTCGCGTGTCTTAATGACAGCCTAGTCTCGCCTAGTCTCGAATACTAATGGTGTAATCCGGGGTGTTTTGGGCGGCGTCTCGTTCGGCGAACCGCCGCTTGAGCGCGTCATCGACAAAGGCCGGAACCATTGACGAGACATCACCCCCCAGCTCCGCTATCTCCCGGACGGTGCTGGAACTGATATGTAAGTGGCGCTCATCAGCCATAATCGCCACCGTCTCAAGATTGGGCGCGAGTTTCTTGTTGGCGACGCCCATACGGAATTCAAATTCGAAATCCGAGAACACCCGCAGACCTCGTATAACGGCCACTGCACCCACGCTCTGTACATAGTTTACTAACAGACCGGAAAATTTCGCAACTTGAATGTTGGGATATTGTTCTAATGCCTGTTGTGCCATGTCGATTCGTTCGTCTACATCGAATAACAAACGCTTCTTTGGCAGGTCATACACCGCGACAATCACCTTATCAAATAGGTGTGCGGCGCGCACAGCGATATCAATGTGTCCGTTGTGGATGGGGTCAAGCGACCCCGGATAGACCACGATCCGTGACATGAGGTTTTACAGCCTTTCGCTTTTGCAACCGCGCATTTTAAGCATGTTAACTGATGTCACTCTCAGGGTTATACAGCATGTGGACGCGCTGCGCCAATAACTGATGTTCTGACAGGTCTAAGGTAGGGTCTTCCGCGAACAGGGTGCGCGCTTCACGCTGGGCGAGTTCGACCAGTGAAGGCATCATCGCCTCGGCCAATTGGAGGGCGTTGCCTCCGCTTTGGCGTGTGCCGACCAAATCGCCAGCGCCGCGCTGTTTCCAGTCCAATTCGGCCAACAAGAAGCCGTCATTGGTTTGCTCCATCGCCTTGAGGCGTGCTTGTGATTCCGCCGTGATCATATCCGGCACGAGGAAGCAGTAGGACGGGTGTTTGCCGCGCCCGACCCGCCCCCGGAACTGGTGAAGCTGCGCGAGGCCAAACCGATTCGCACCCTCAATTATGATGACTGAGGCGTTTGGCACGTCAACGCCGACTTCGGCTACGGAGGTCGTGACCAACACGTCAATTTCACCGGCGCTGAAACGCGCCATCGTGTCATCTTTTTCGGCGGGGCGCATTTTGCCGTGCAGCAACCCGACGCGGTGACGATGGAATAGTTTGGTGAGTTTCTCATATTCCTCCACCGCAGAGGCCGCCTCAATCGTGTCTGATGCCTCGACCAGCGGGTGAATCACGAACGCTTGACGGCCTTCGTTGAGTTGATCGGTCATGAAGCGGTACATTTTCTCGCGTTCGACTTCCGTCATCGAAACGGTGCGAATTGGGGTGCGTCCGGGCGGCATCTCATCCAAAACGCTGAGGTCGAGGTCGGCGTACAGCGTGAGGGCGAGCGTGCGCGGGATAGGCGTGGCGGTCATGACCAAAACGTGTGGGTTCGTACCTTTTCCGCGTAAGATGGCGCGTTGACCGACGCCGAAACGGTGTTGTTCGTCAATCACGACCACGGCCAACTCGCGGAATTGCACGGCCTCTTGGATGACGGCGTGTGTGCCAATCACGATGTTGATGCTGCCATCCGCCAAGCCCGCCAAAGTTTGTTCACGGTCTTTGGCCGACATCGAACCGGTCAGTAAGGCGAGGGTCGGTTTAGGATCGCCGGGGGTATTTTCCAGCAGACGGGTCAGACCCCGATAGTGTTGCTCGGCGAGGATGCTGGTGGGAGCCATCAACGCGCTTTGTTTGCCCTGTGAGAAGGCCATCCCCAACGCGGCGACGGCCACGGCGGTCTTGCCCGCCCCGACATCCCCTTGCAAGAGTCGATTCATCGGGACGATAGCGGCCACATCGCGGCGGATGTCGGCGATAGCGCGATTCTGCGCCCCTGTCAGCGGATAGGGGAAGACCTCGGTGATGAACGGTTCTAAGAAATCATCGGTCACGGGCAGCGGGATACTCGGTTCGGATTGTGCTTCCCGCCGCCTGCGGAGGATGGCGAGTTGTAGGAGCAGAAGTTGATCGAAGGCGCGCCGCTGTTGGGCGTGGTGCAGATGGTCATGACCTTCTGGAAAGTGTAAATGCTTGAGCGCCCAACCCAAATCGGCCAGTTCGGTGCGGTCTAAGACGGAGGGCGGGACATAATCAAGCGAGCGATCCGCCCAATAGCTGATGGCTTCACGCATGATACGGCGCATGATGCGGCCAGACATGCCTTCGGTCAGCCGATAGACGGGGACAATGCCGGGCGTCCGCAGATTTTCGGGGTCGATTTGCTCCCATTCCACGTTCGACATTTGAATCCGCCCCTGATACGCCCCAATGTAGCCGTGCAGCACAAACTGGGTGTTGGGTTGGAAGGTGCGCGTTAGGTAATGTTGGCCGAAAAATGTGATCGACAATGTGCCGCTACCGTCGCTGAACTCGACCACGAGGTCTTTGCGCGCACCCTTCATCACGCGCACATCGGCGCGCTGAACGGTGGCGATCACGGTAGAGGTCGTGCGCGGCTGTAAGCGTGAAATCGGTAGCAGGCGCGTGTAATCGTCATAGCGGCGCGGCAAGAAGAACAACAAATCTTCGATGGTGTGAATACCCAACTTACCCAACAATTCGGATTGCTTTGGCCCGATACCCCGAATCGTATCCACTGGCGCGGTCAGCCCGCGCAAGATGTCGGCGGCTTCTTCGGCGCCGAAATATGGACGTGGCAGACGCGGCGGCTTGGCGAGGCGCACTTCAAGCGGGATATCCAGCTTACCGGTGTACTGTGCTTCAATCGGGTCGCTGGTATCGAACGCAGGCTCCATCATGTCGTGGCCGTGGTCGTTGTCGTCATCATCACCGACTCGGAACATCTGTCCCCGGTTTTGGTTGGGGCGTTGAGGCCGGTTATCGCGCTGCGGCGGCTTACCTTTACCGGACTGATCCTGTGGGCGTGAAGACCCCTCAGCGCGTGCAGGGCGCTGTTCTTGACCCCGTTCAGGGCGCTGTGGTGACGGGGCAGGGCGTTCGGCGCGGGCGGGACGCTCTGGACGGTCTTGCGCTTCTGGGCGAGCGGCATCTGGCTTGCGGTCACGCTCACGGCGCTCACGCCCTTCCGCTGGTTGACCCTCGCTCGGACGGGTTTCTGGGCGCTCGGCACGAGGTGGACGCTCTGAACGCGGCTCATCGGGGCGACGTTCACGCACGGGGAAATTATCGCGGCGCGGAGGGCGGGGCGGCGGAGATGCTACATCAGATGGCGCAGTCGCCTCCTCATTTTGTGTCCGGGGACTATTGAGGATGCGGTCAAGCATATAGTTGACCAGTGTCAGGCGTTCTGGGCGGTTTTCAATCTGATCATACCCGCGCAGTAGCGAGGACAGTTCATCAATCAGGCGGCGCTGTTCCGGGCGGCGTGCTTGTTCGTAGGCTTGCTGCGCCCAGACCCCGCCAAAAGTGCTGAGTCCCCCGACCACAGCGCGATTATTCGCGCCCTGTTCGCGTTCCAGCTTCAGGATTTTGACCAATGTTTCTATGGGTGATGGCATGAGTGTAACTGCTTTAGGCCTTCCAAGTGGCGCTGACCGAGGCGAAACCGAGGCCGCCCGGCCCGATATGCGCCCCCAATGTTGGGCCGACGCGGGTGATAATCACATCACTCGGCAGCACATCTTTGAGCGCATCGCGCATCGTCAGCGCGCCTTCTTCGTTGTTGGAGTGAATAATTGCTAACTTTTCAAGTTTGCCCTGTTCACGCACAAACTCATTGAGACGGTCTATGGCTTTACCAAAGGTACGAATACGGGCGGCAGCGCGGACTTCGCCATCCAAGACTTTTACCAGCGGCTTAATTTGGAGCAGCGCACCAATCCCAGCGGCAGCCCAACCCACGCGCCCGCTACGACGGAGAAATTCCATCGTCGAAAGCGCACAGTACAACGCCTGATTGTTACGCACACGCTGAATCGCGTCTAGGGTGGCTTCAACGCTGCTGGTTTTTGCGGCGGTCTCTGCCGCGATGATCACTTGCCAACCCATCGCCATGCTCAGGCTACCGCTGTCGATCAGCGTGAACCGATTGCCCGCTAAACCGGACGCGCCGATTCGGAATGAGTTATAGGTCGCGCTCAGTTTGGCGGGGGTGACGATGGCGATTAAGTGGTCTGCGCCCTCGATATGACGGTTGACGATTTCCTCCGCTAAGGCCGGGGGAGGCGCGGCGGTGGTGGGGTGAGTGGTCATGCTGGGCAGATTGCGATAGAACGCCTCGCGGTCAAGCTCTTTGCCGTCATCCGCAAAGCTTTGGCCGTCATAGTTCACAAAGCACGGCACAACCGCGATGTCATATTTGTCTAGGATGTCTTTGGGCAAATCTGCAACACTATCCGTAACGAATTTAATCTTCGTAAGCGTCATGGGCTTCTTCCTTTTGCGCGCTCATTATCACCAAACCGCCCGCGTGCGCCCCGACCAGCGCCGCCATTGACGGTGCATAACTGCATATCTGGAACGACTGCCCGGGCAGCAAGTCGCTGAGGCGATTGACCAATAGACGAGTCGTCTCGGTGCGCTGCGCGCCTTCCGGCTGTGCGATGACCACTTGCTCTATCGCGTCAAAGCCCGATGCAAACTCGATAAGTTGTTCAACGACTTGTGAGCGTGTGCGCGCCTTGCCCGTCGTGACCAAATGGCCTTCATCGAATGTGAGCATCGGCTTGACCCCCAGCATTGAGGCGAGGATGCTGTGTTCTGCGCTCAACATCCCGTTCGCCAGCATTGTTTCAGTGCTTTCGACGTAGTATATCGCAAATACCCGTGCAGCGACGGAGCGAACATGGCGTACCAGCGCTTCAAACGACGACATGGTACGACTGGCGGCGACGGCTTCTTGTACGACGACGCCCTGTGAGGCGCTCATGGCGCGGCTATCTACCAATCCAATCGGGCATGTCCCGGCCAGACGTTCTGCGGCTTTTTGAGCGTTGGCGTAGCTGGCCGACATTTGGCTGGACGTGTGGATGCTGAGGATGGCGTCAAACTGTGCTGACCCCGCTTGGAACAGCCGATAATACTCTTGGGTGGTGGGGGGGGTGAAACGCAGCGCGCCCGGTTGAGTGCGCGCCGTCTCCCATAATTGGCGGACGGTGAAATCCGTCCCTTCATAACCGGTGCGTTCGCCCAACGTGACTCGGTTGAGGGCGACGGTGAGATTCGTCACCCCCAAAACCGAGCGGTCTGGCAGAGCCGCGCCGGAGTCCGTGACAATGAGGACGTGTGGCATAGGCTGGTTAGCTATTCAACGCTGATGATATACGGGTAAAGAGGTTGGCCGCCGCGTGCGACTTGCACCTCTACGCTGGTGAACCGTTCGCGCAGTCGGTCAGCCATTTTTTGGGCTTGTGGCTCGCGCACATCCCAGCCGAAATATAGGGTGATAATTTCGGCGTTTTCCGCGTCGGCGCTCTCTAAGGTTTGTTCGATGACTTCCTCAACGCTCTCACCAGAAGCCGCCAACCGGTCATCCAACAGGCCGATAATTTGCCCCTCGGCTACTGTCACACCGTCCAACGTGATAGCGCGGGTGGAGGTGGTGATTTCGACAGTGCGGACGGCGCGCAAGGCTTGGGTCATCTCGTCTGTGGTGGCGTCAAGGTCCGATCCGGAATCGTGCGCGTTGATATAGGCAATCAGGGCGCTGATGCCTTGCGGTAGCGTCCGACTGGGGACGACGGTGACACGCTTACCCTCGACCAATTGCGCGGCTTGTTTGGCCGTCAGGATGATATTGCTGTTGTTGGGCAGCAGTATAATCTCGGTGTTAGGGATGGCGTTGATGGCGGTCAAGAAATCCTCCGCACTGGGGTTCATGGTCTGGCCGCCGCTGATGACATAGGCCGCGCCCAACTCGCGCAGCATCATACGCTTGAGGCCGTCTCCGGCAGCCACAGCGATGACTGCCACGCCTTCAATCATAGGCGGCGTCACATCCTCATCTTTGCGGACGCGCTTGGCGATTTGTCCCTCGTATTGAATTTGCATATTCTCGACCACAAGGTCATCTAATTGGCCGAGTTTGACGCCATAGCTCAACGGGTCACCGGGATTAAAGACATGGACGTGAACTTTCACCAATGTATCGTCGCCGACCACCACGGTAGACCAGCCGCCCATTATCTCTAGGTCTTTGCGGACTTGCATCGGGTCGAGATTTTCGCCCTTAATCAAGAATTGTACGTCGTAGCCGTAGCCCTCTTCGTCTTCTGGCTCCAGTAAATCGTCCCATTTCCCGTCATGCGCGTTGCCGGTGGCGGTTGAATCGTCACGCCGAACCTCAAACATCATGACCGGTTCGCCTTGCAGCAAGCGCACCATGCCTTCGAGGATATAGACGAACCCCTGACCGCCGCTGTCTACCACGCCCGCCTTGCGGAGGATATCAAGTTGGTCGGGCGTGCGGCGTAGCGCATCTTTGGCGGTTGCCAGCATGACTTCTAAAATCACCTGTAAGTCGTTTTCTTCCTGTGCAATTCGCACGGCGGCCTCCCCAGCCGCTTTCGCTACGCTGAGGATTGTGCCTTCAACCGGCTTTTCAACCGCTTGATAGGCCGCCTCTACCGCCAATTTGCAGGCATAAGCCAATGTCGCGCCGTCAAAGACTTCACGGTCTTTGAGTCCGTTGGCGAGGCCACGGAAGATTTGTGAGAGGATTGTGCCAGAGTTGCCGCGTGCGCCCATCAATGCGCCGCGTGCCACGAGATTAGCGACTTTGCCGACGTGGGGTTCATCAATCTCAGCGATGTCCGCATAAGCGCGGCGGAAAGTGTGCCACATATTCGTGCCGGTATCTCCGTCCGGCACAGGGTAAACGTTTAACTGATTGACATGCTCTTTATTGTGTTCTAGCCAAGCTAGGCCGGCGTGGATTAGATACTTTAGTTTGTAACCGTCGCAGACGCGGCGAGAAATTTCCAATACCATGATGATAACCTCTAAAAGATAGGCTTATGACGAAATAGACAGCGCCTTGAATCAGACAGGCCGTTATGGTAGCATTTACATACCTGATTAAGCAAAATCGAGGCAACACCTCCCATGGCTATGTGTGAAACTTGTGGCAAGAAGCCGCAGTTTGGCAATATGCGTAGTTTTTCGATGCACGCTACCCGCCGGAAGTTCAACCCGAACATCCAAACGGTTACAGTGCGCCAAGGCAAAGATATGATCCGTAAGAAACTTTGCACCAAGTGCATCAAGGCGTTGGCTAAGACCAACTAAGCTCTCATGCCAAATGAAGACAAGAAAGCCGGAAATACCGGCTTTTTTGTTTGAAAACATTAGCTATTCCCCTTTAACACGCCGCGCAACGCTGCAATACCGGCTACGATGCCGTCCGGGTGAGCGAACACAGCGTTGCCCGCCACCAAAACCGACGCGCCCGCCCGCACCACTTCGGCAGCCGTTTGCGCGTTGATTCCGCCATCGGCGATGAGTTCGAGCGCTTGCCCGGACTCGGATGCCAATTGGCGCAGTTGCGTGAATTTTTTCAAGGCGGAGTGAATTAAATTTTGGCCGCCGAAACCCGGATTGACGGTCATCACCGTCACGAGGTCAGCCAGATATAAGACATCGGTAAAGCTGCTGATGGGCGTGTGGGGGTTGACGGCGATACCGGCCTTAACGCCCAACCCTCGGATGGCCTGTAAGGTGCGGTGGAGATGTGGGCTGGCCTCGACATGTACGGTGATGTGCGACGCGCCCGCACGGGCGAATTGTTCGACATAACGCTCCGGCTCAACGATCATCAGGTGAACGTCCAGTGGGAGGGAAGTTGAGCGTCGTGCGGCCTCAACGATCAGCGCCCCCATGCTGATGTTGGGGACAAATCGCCCATCCATCACGTCAATATGAATCCAATCCGCGCCCGCGGTCTGGCACGCGGCGAGTTGTTCACCGATGCGGGTGAAGTCGGCAGATAAAATTGAGGGAGCAAGTTTTGTTGATGACACTGCAAAATCCTATGTTTCTCAACACATTAAAAACAATCGTCGCTAACTATAACACCCCACAGTTCAAACCGTAACGGACTCGTTGGTAGGTTGCCGTGCGTTATACTTTGGAGGCGCAAGCATTTTTTGATCGTAACCTGATTGTTGAGACGAAGGATTAAGAGCATGGAATATCGGCGTTTGGGTCGTTCGGGCGTCAACGACCACCCCCATAAAGGGGATGGCTTGCGATAAGCAAGCCCATGTTGACCAGCCTCAGTCTCATTCGTGAGACACCGTTATTCGGGTCACGATACCGACAGGTGACTGAACCAGCCCGTCGCTCTATCGCTCACCGTTAAACATGCCGAGGG
>Ga0105044_10002432_pt1 | contig 25369 bp, 28 predicted proteins | sample MAT01_FD_78092 | JGI IMG/M metagenome (GOLD analysis project Ga0105044, IMG submission 78092) | Freshwater microbial communities from Lake Fryxell liftoff mats and glacier meltwater in Antarctica - MAT-01 | ecosystem: Environmental > Aquatic > Freshwater > Ice > Liftoff microbial mat | place... | reverse complement strand
TTCTCACTTGTCACTTCTCACTTCTCACTTGACTTCTCACTTCTCACTTCTCACTTCTCACTTGACTTCTCACTTCTCACTCGTCACTTGTCACTTTACTCACTTCTCACTCGTCTTCTAGACTTTCGTCACTACCAAATACACTGGTCCAACATAGCGCTTGCCCTTCGCGCCCTTGCGGATCGGAGGAGGGTTGATTGGATCGGTGGTGTTAACGGTACGCACCTTGATGCGTTGCTCACTTACACCGTTTCTCATCAAATACGCTTTGAGAGCTGATGCACGATCTGCTGTAAGCTTCGAGATCTCTGTGGTCGAACCCTCGAGGTCGGGATAGCAGACCAATTCGACATTCACAGATGGATTCATCACGAGCATCTTCGACATATCGCCTAAGATCTCGTCCGAGCCAACCTTCAATGCCGTCTTCTTCAAATCAAACGGTGCTGGGGCGATAGCAATGCTGCGACCCGCTTCCATTGGTTTGACCGTGAAGTCTTTCGAGATTTCGACGTACTTCGATGTCTTTGGGATCTGGATCGGATAGTCCTGACGGAAGTATCGTGGATCTTCGATGCGGATCGTATAGCTTTCGCCGGGACGAAGTCCTGTTACCAGGTATCCGTCGATCGCATTGCTGCGACGTGCTGGACCGAGCTTCTTTCCGGAGGCATCGAGAACCGAATAATTTGCTTCGACGGGAGTAAGACTCGATGCGTTGAGCATACTGCCTGTGAGTGTGACGACCGTTTCGATCGCACTTTGAGCAGAAGCATAGACAGAGCCTGCAGCTAGCAGCCCTGCCACCATCATCATGTTTGCTTTCATCTTACTTGCCTCCCTTCGGTTTTGGACGTCCGCCGCTTTCGGCAGAGTTTTCGTTGAGCATGCGAACCGTTCCGTCTGCACAGCCAAGTATGATCTGACTTGCATTGCTCGTAACGTCCAGCGACCACACTTCAACACCTGCGTTGAAGTTCAACAGGTTATCGCCGGTTTGGATGTTCCAAAGCTTGACGGTCTTGTCGAGCGATGCCGTTGCCAACGTCTTATTGTCTTCGGCAAACGCCACATCTTGCACAAGGTCCGAATGTGCATTGATGCTGCGAACAAGCTCACCGGATGGCATCGCCCAGATCTTGACAACGCCATCTTGATCGGACGTAGCAAGATACCTCGAGTCGAAGCTGAAGAGTGCCGTGAGTACAGGAGCGTTATGCCCTTGCAACGTCATGAGTGGTTCTTTCTTTCCAAGGTCGGAAGACCAGATCTTCACGGTGCGGTCATCGCTGCACGAGGCAAGGAACTTGCCATCGTAGCTATAGCCAACGTTGTTGGTCTGCATCGTGTGTCCGCGCAACGTCTTGATCTCAAGACCGGTTGAAGCATCCCACAACTTGACGGTCTTGTCAAAGCTTGTGCTCGCAACAAACTGTCCCATTTCGTCTGGACTGTAGTACACGCCAATCACTTCGGCTGTATGTCCACGCAAGACTTGCTCTTGTGTGCCGTTGTCGACGTTCCAGATGCGGACCGTTCTATCGTTACTGGCACTTGCAAGATGCTTGTCATCTCGTGAGAACGAGATGTTGTTCACCTGACCGAGGTGACCAGTGAGTGTGCGGAGCTCCTTGCCATCAGGCAAGCTCCACAACTTGATCGTCTCGTCGAGACTGCACGTCGCGACCTTTGTATTGGCATCGTTAACGAACACTCCCAAGACTTCATCGCTATGCTTGCCGATGGTCTTCATGGTGTACGAACGTTGTTGTGCCACAGCGGTCTGCGCAATAAGCGCTACCGCCAGCGCTAGGCCGGCACAACTCCGAAGCGAACGCATCATACTACCCCTTCCTTGTTGTGAGATTTTCATACTTACATGGCCTTTCGACGAAGCGTAGAGGCAATGTCCCGCAATTCCTGGATCACCACCTGAACACCTTCTGGATCATATGCTCGTCGAACTTCAACATTGGCAACCTGCGGCTCTGTGATCACGGCGTGCTCGCCATCCATGATCTGCGTCTCGCGTTCAACTTCTTCCACAACGTCGTGCTGCTTGAGATACTCTTTCGCACCTGCTACGGTGTACCGTTCTTGACGAAGAAGTCGTTTCACGATACGCAACACAGCCATGTCGCGCTGTGTGTAGACCCGATTTCCGGCTCGATTCTTCTGTGGGCGCAACTGCGAGAACTCACGTTCCCAGTATCGCAGTACATGCTGCTCCTCACCGATCAGGCGACTGACCTCGGTGATGGAGTAATAGAGCTTTTGGATGGCAGAATGCTTCACAGGGGTCGATTATACGAAAAATTGGCCTGACCACCCTACGATGTTGGCAACTCTTCAAGGTTTGTAACGGTTCGCCGTGGGCCGCGAGGCCTGTAAACGCCGCTGTGACTGCTCACATTCAAGAGAACTCCAACGGCAATGGCGCTAAAAAAAACACTCGACCCACCATAGGAAATGAATGGCATGGGAAGGCCCGTGGTGGGAAGGACTCCGCAGGTGACGCCGGCATTGACGAAGGCATACACGGCAAGGGTGGTAGTAATTCCTCCGGCGAGAAGTCTGCCGAAAGAATCGGGAGCCTTGCGGGCAACGGCATAGCCACGCCATACGATCAAAAGGAACGCGCCGATAATCAGACACACTCCGATAAAGCCGTATTCCTCTCCAACGATGGAGAAAATGAAGTCGCCGTATGATTCCGGCAAGAACCAATCGCGCTGACGGCTTTGGCCTGGCCCAACACCCGTGATCCCGCCATTCCCGAATGCAATGAGTGCCTGGTCGAGCTGGTATTTGACGGACTCGTCGGCATTGCTGCTTCCAACGTAGCTAAGGAGGCGACGCAAACGGTACTCGGCGCTGACGGCATAAACGGCGGCCGCGCCGATGCCCGCCACGACAATCACGGCCAGTTGCTTTGCATCTACGTCGGCCATGAACATCATGGTCATGACGATAAAGAAGATCACACTGGCGGTGGAAAGGTTCGGTTGCAGTGCTATGAGCCCGCAGATCGGAATCATCCACACCATGACGGGAACAATGCTCTTACGCCAATCGCGGATGAAGACCTTTTTGGCCGTCAAGAGTGATGCTGTATGGAGGACAAGGGCGAACTTGGCCAGTTCCGAAGGTTGAAAGTTCACGGGGCCAAACCGCACCCAACGTACGGCACCCTTTGCATGTTCGCCCATGAAGAAGACCGTGATGAGAAAGCCGATGGCAATCATCACAATGGTCTTGCTTTTGTCTTGCCAAAAATGGTAGTCGATTTTGGCGCAGACGACCATGAGCACCAAACCTATCAACACGCGGATCGCATGATTCCAAAAGAGCTGCTCGCTCGAACCGAATTTCACATCGGCGAACGACGCACTGGCGCTATACACAAAGGCCACACTGAAGAGAAGCAGTGCAACGATCGGCAAGAGAATGAACCAGTCAATGTGTGTTGTGATGCGCTCGGCCATCTGCGAAGATAGGGAGTTCGATCTGGAAGGTTGTGCCTTGTCCGGGAATACTCTCCTTCACAAAGATCTTCCCGCTGTGGTAGTCTTCGATAATCCGACGCGACAAAGACAGTCCCAAGCCCCACCCACGCTTCTTGGTGGTGTATCCTGGCTGAAAGACCTTGCTGCGCACTTGAGCAGACATGCCCTTGCCATTGTCTTGTACGGTGATCACCACGCCACCCTTCGCGCGCTTCCAAAGAGTGATCTCGATGGTGCCGTCTTGTCGTTCGATGGCCTCGGCGGCATTTTTGATGAGGTTTTCGATTACCCATTCAAAAAGGTCGATACTGATGTCGCACGTGATGCTAGCATCGAGGTCACGTTGTAGGACGACCTTTCTGCCAAGGTTCGGCAGCCGCGACTCGAAGTATCGAACAACGTTTTCGATCACGTCGGCCACAACGACGTGCTCCAACTTTGGCTTCGAGCCAATCTTGCTGAAACGGTTCGCGATCACGTTAAGACGTTCGACGTCTCTACTCATCTCGTTCGCCGTTGTCACCACCATGGCGCCATCGTTTTGATTCATGCGCAGAATGTCGAGCCAGGCTAGCATAGACGAGAGTGGTGTTCCTAATTGGTGGGCTGCTTCTTTTGCCATGCCGACCCAAATGTTGGATTCCTCGTTGCGCTTGATAGTGGAGAACGCCACATAACCGATCATGATGAAGGCGGTCACGATCATGATCTCTACGTACGGCATGTATTTGAGTCGAGACACAATGGCGCTGTTCGCGTAAAACACCTTCTGCACCACCTTCCCGTTGGGATCGGTGATCTCGAACGGAGGATACTCTTTTTTCATCTCGTGGATCAAGTCTGCAAGCACGTCACGCTGTCGCTGCACAGGCAAGGTTGAATCGAGGTCGACGTTCAACATGAACTGCTGATACGGATACACCGGACGTTCTGATCGATCTGTGAGGATCACCGGAAAGTGGATCGAAGAATACGTGAGGTCTACGTAGAACAGAATGTCTTCGTCCGTCGTTGCCATGTACGAACGCTTCAACAGGTTCGAATACAGCTCAACCGTTCGGTGCTCATTGGCAATCAATTCATCCACGATGGCTTTTGTGTAGAGGAGCACAGATGCGATGATTCCAAGACCAAAGACGGTGAGCACTACTTTGATCTGCCATTTCGTTACCGATGCTCGCCAAATGCGAACTCGATCAGGAGATGGTGGCGGAGACTTCATGAACGGAGTTCAGGAACCGCGTTTTGGATCGTGAATGTCAACGTCGACACATCCTTGCGGCGATGAAGGACAAGCTCGTATTCTCCGTCTGGCGGCATAGGCCAGGTGAGCTCACCAATAGCCGGACCCGCGGTTGGTTGCGAGTTCGTCGGTAGACCTATCCCGCCCACGTCTACAACAAAATTTCCGAGATGCGCAGCGCTTCGATCCGTTAACGTGATCACGTATCCGAACGAAGAGAACTCGCGCACGGTCTCAACGTGAAGATGCAAGAGTGGACGTCCGGTAGCGTCGCTTACGGATGCCCGAAACGAAATATTGAATTCACGTTCTGGTTGCAATGGTGTTCTCGATTTCTAAATGAAGTACTTCACTCTGTTCGCCGTTGTCCATGTTTTTGAGAGATACGGTCCCCTTTTGAAGCTCGTCGTCGCCAATAACAGCAACCCACTTCGCTTGGACACGATTGGCATCTTTCATTTGCGATTTTACGCTTCGGCGCAACACGTCTGTTACGACCGAGAAACCCTTTCGTCGCAGCCGCATAGCGATGAGACCAGCAGGTACACGTGCATCGTCTCCCATCGTAACGATATACAGATCAGGGCGCGGCGCTTCCCCCCAGCCACCCTTCTCCACTTCTGCCAGCAAGAGAAGTCGCTCGATACCAAGCGAGAATCCAACCGCAGGCGTATCGCTACCACCAATCATGGCGAACAACGGATCGTACCGACCACCGCCGCCAATGGCGTTCTGCGTACCGAGTGCGTCCGTGATGAATTCGAAGACAGTGTGGCAGTAATAGTCGAGTCCGCGCACCATCACAGGATTGATGGTGTACGGCACACCTGCCGCATCGAGCAAGGCTAGCACAGCATCGAAGTGCGCCGTACTGACTTCATCTACATGATCTTGTAGTCGAGGTGCATTTGCGACAATGGCCTTGTCTCGTTCGTCTTTTGAGTCGAGTACACGTAACGGATTTGTGTCGATGCGACGTTGCGCATCGCCACTCATCGACGCTCGATGCTCATTCAAGTACTCAACAAGTGCATTGCGATACACGGCCCGCGCTTCTGCTGAACCAAGTGTATTAATCTCGAGCCTGAACTGCGTGAGTCCAATGTTCTTGATCACATCGTAGGCAAGGAGAATAACTTCTGCATCGGCCTCAGGCCAAGGAGAGCCCAGGCATTCCGCACCGTACTGATGAAACTGACGGTAGCGACCTTTTTGAGGACGTTCGTGACGGAAGAGTGCGGCGTTATACCAAAGGCGCGTGACGGGCGTATGCCGCACCAGCGAATGCTCTATGGCTGCACGCACAATGGGTGCCGTCATTTCCGGACGAAGCGATAGCGAGTCGCCACTTCGATCGACGAACGTATACATCTCTTTGCCAACGATATCGGTTTCCTGACCGATACCACGTTGAAAGAGTTCGGCATGCTCGAGTATCGGTGTTCGGAACTCTTCGTATCCAAACGATGCAGAGATCGTTCGAAATACTTCTTCAGCTCGGTGCCACGCAGAGATCTCGGGACCGAATATGTCGCGCATGCCACGTACTGTCTGTGCCATCGTCAAGCACGCTCCTCTTCGTACGACGAGAAGAGTTCCATCACATCATTCACACTACGCGCGCTCAGAAGTGAGGCGCGGAACGCCTCGGATCCGATCATACGCGAGATGCGACTGAGCAAACGAAGGTGTTGACCAACGTTTCCTTCTGTTCCAACGAGCATAAGGATGATGGAAACCGGCTTATCGTCGAGTGAATCAAAGTCGAGCGGGTTCTTGAGGGTTGCCAAGGCGGCAAGGGAGGTGTCTACGACGTTGGTTTTCCCGTGCGGTAACGCAACGCCACTACCAATGCCCGTGCTCATGAGTCGTTCTCGTTCGAGAATCACTCGTTTGAGTTCACCAACGTCCCTCACCTTACCACTCGCCGCGAGTAGATCCACCATTTGTTGTAGGGCCGAAATTTTATCGGTCGCATCGAGCTGCAGCATCACTGCAGCCGGATCCAGGATATCGCTGATTCGTAGGTCCATGTTACTTCCCGTCTCTCCATTGTGCGACCAGATGTGCGTATTGATCCATCAACTGTTGTGCCTCGGACTCGTTACTCGCCTCGGCTGTCACTGTGAATACTGGCCCTTCTTTATCAGGTACAAGAAGTACCGAAGAATTGCCAAGGAATATCTTTACGCCATCGATCAATTGTCGTTGTTTGTCTTCGCTGTGTTCCATGGTACGCCGCATGACAGTACCCTTTGATTCCCACGGACATTGAACCCCCACCGTGCGTTGGAATCGCTTCGGGAGTTTGAGGTCGAGATCACTCAACTGATAACCTGTCTTTGCGAGCATTTCCAATATCTGACCAGCAGAGTACATACCATCAGCCGCGAACAAGAACCGCGGGAAAATGAATCCGCCTCTCGTACCGCCAACAAATTGTACGAGCTCATCTTTCGTTGCCTCCATCATTGCACCATGCGAGTTCTTGATGCGAACAACCTCGACGTTGTACCCCGCTGCAATCTGGTCGATCTCCGTTGTTGCCTGCACGGGAACGGCGATCTTGTATGGTTCGAGATGTCGGTGCGTATCCAACCAGAGCTTCGTGACAATCGTGAGCAACCGAAGACCCGTGTACCAGATACCCCGCTCGTCTACCATCGCGATTTTCTCGCTGCTCGGATCAATCTTAAAGCCAAGTTCATATCCAAGCGAACGCATGATCGTCGCAGACTCATCGAGTACGTCAGTTAATGGGTCTGCAAAATGAGAAGCGTCCACATAGTTGTTCATCGACAGCACTTTGCAGTGCAATTCACCAAGAATACTCGGGAACACCGTCGACGAGAGTCCGAAGGAGTAGTCGGCCAGGAGTTTGAACGACCGATTCGAGACAAGCTCGACGTCGATCATTTCCAAGAAACGGTTCACGTATTGCTCGATGGAACGCTCGGGGAATCGGAGTTGTCCGACCTCGGCCTGAGGCGCTCGCTTGATGTCCTCACCGAAGAAAAATCGCTCAATGCTCTTGGTCATCGACAACGGAATGTCGCGTCCGTCTTTTGCAAACAAGATAATGTCTGTTTTATGATGGTCTCGAGGAGAGCGGCGTATATGGAAACCGGCAACGAATCGCCCGCTCAACATTTCCTGTCTTGTTTGCGGTATGGACGTCTGCTGAAGATCTGTTACATCGCAACCCACACTCATCAAGCCCGCCGTAATGGTTCGCTTCATGATGCGCGACACAGGGTCTGCATCGCGCGACGCAACAAGCATCAAGTGCGAACCAACAGCATTGCCGAGTGCGGCTCCAAGCTTCGCACCGAATTCCGGATTCATATCGATGTTTGCGACACCGGAGATACGAGCATCGGTGAACAACTCTCTCGACCAACGTTCTTCTTGCACCAGCGACCTCGTAACGGTTGCGTGACTTTCCACGTGTTTGCGTGGCCATAGTTTGATGTTCGACAACAGTCTAGCGTGATCGCCGATCACACAATCTTCTGCGACGAATACATTGTCGTGGATTACCACGTGCGATCCGATACGCACGTTATTACACACAACGGCGTGCGTGATCTCAGCGAACTCGCCAACAACAGTGTTTTTCCAGATCACCGAGTTGTGGATTATGGATCCGTTGCCGATCACGCACGAATCACCAATAACACAATTCTTCAACGAGAGGTTCGAACCGAGGCGAACGTTGTTGCCAAGGACAACACCGTCTTCGTTCACAGACGCAGACACTGCCACCTTGCCGCCTAACACATCATCATGCGCTAGTTGGTATTCGTGCAGATTGCCAATGTCCTTCCAATACCCTTCTGCAATGAAGCCGTAGAGTGGAAGGTCTTTCTTGAGCATCAAAGGGAAAAGGTCTTTGCTGAAGTCAAACTCTGTGTGCGGGGGGATGAGATCAAGGACGGAGGGTTCTAGTATGTAGATCCCGGTATTGATCGTGTCGCTGAACACTTCGCCCCATGAAGGTTTCTCGAGGAATCGAGTAATGCGACCATCACGATCCGTCATCACGATTCCATATTGCAATGGTTCCGGAACGCGCGTGAGCAAGATCGTTGCCATGGCCTTTTTCTCGCGATGGAATGCCAGGGCCTTCGAGATGTCGAAGTCTGTGAGAACATCACCGGAAATAATGATGAAGGTGTCGTCGAGTTGCGACTGAGCATTCTTCACGGCGCCGGCAGTACCAAAGTCGGCAACTGCCGTCGTGTACTCCATGGAGATGTCGAACTCAGCACCGTCTCGGAAGTGCGATGTGATCTGTTCCGGATTGAAGTACAGCACGGAGACAACGTCGCGGATACCATGCTTCTTGAGCAGCTCGACGATATGACCCATCATGGGTCTATTCGCGAGGGGTACCATTGGTTTGGGGATCGACATGGTAAGCGGTCGCAACCGCGTTCCAAAGCCTCCCGCCATGATCACAGCTTTACGCATTAGGTCACAAAACTAGGAAAAATGCAGAGGCCCCGAGGGGCCTCTGTTGAAATCGCGTTCTTGAGATCAATCGTTAAGAGTGATCACAAAATTCTTTTGGTTTGGATTGGTAGGAACCGGGAAATAGGTAAAAACGGTAACGCTCTGATAGGGGGCGTTGTTCGTTGATCCAAATCGAAGGTTGCGCAGGATAAACTTTCCGCTTCGACCAGATGTGCCCATCCACATTGCATAGGCATTCAAACAGGCGAAGAAGTCCATCTTCACATTGTCTGTGGTGCCACGCCATTTTTCGATCTGATTGGCTGTCATATTCCACATGCAGAACTGACTCATGCCGCACGTCCATGGCGCTGGCATCATGGGGTTTTGTGCCTCGAAGGGATACAACGCCATTGTTGTGAGCAAGAGCTGATCTCGAACGCAGTCCACCATCAGAGACCCTTGCAGCCCTGCCTTGCCAATAAGATTGCCTACACCAGCATCTGTAAAGTCTGGCGAAACAGAGCCTGCTCTGGACCCATCGTTGAACATGATGATGTCAACTCCGGGGAGTACTTGTCCCGTAGGCTCGTGATATGCCATGATCAAGTGAGCACTATCAATAGTGATCTGCATGGGACTAACCGCTAAGCTCTTCGCCATTGAGAGCGGTCCCTGGTACTTTGGCTTCAGCGAATCTGTGTATTTCGCCTTAACGCGGAGATCGCATTCCTGCGGCGAATTGTCCCCCTTGCAGTCAAATCCCATGATCAGCGTAGAGCCAATCAACAACGCCACGATCCAACGTGTTATTCTCATGGTCAAAACCCCTTCAAACCAATAAAAGAAAACATCGAACAACAACTACTCGTCGTCGCCCAATCTGAGTTTCTCAAGAACGGAAAGATCTTCAAGCGTGGTGGTGTCTCCGCTGATCGCAGCCCCCGCCACCACTTCGCGCAACAACCTACGCATGATCTTGCCGCTTCGCGTTTTCGGCAGCGCTTCTGTGAATCGAACTTCGTCTGGCTTTGCGATGTGGCCAATCTCTTTTGCCACATGCTCTCGCAGTTCTTCACGCAGCGCCACCAGATCTGCACCAACGGCAGCGCTGGCTCTGAGTGTGACGAATGCTACGAGAACATTCCCTTTGATCTCATCGGGTTTTGTCACAACGGCAGCTTCCGCAACACTGCCATGTGATACAAGTGCACTCTCTACTTCGGCCGTGCCCAGGCGGTGTCCGCTCACGTTCACCACATCGTCTACACGCCCGATAATCCAGATGTATCCATCTTCATCTCGCCGTGCGCCATCTCCGGTAAAGTACCATCCTGCACACGTGCGCGACTTTGGGAACTCGCTCCAGTACGCGTGCCGATATCGTTCATCATTGCCATAGATGGTGCGCAACATGGAAGGCCACGGATGTTTTACAACAAGAAGTCCACCCTCGTTTGGCTTGCAGGACGTGCCGTCTTTGCGCACAACGTCTATATCCATTCCGGGCATCGGAAGTGTTGCCGTGCCTGGCTTCGTTGGCGTAGCGCCCGGTAGTGGCGAGATCAGGACGGCGCCCGTCTCCGTTTGCCACCACGTGTCTACGATCGGACAACGCCTTTTCCCAATCACCGTGTGATACCACATCCATGCTTCAGGATTGATTGGCTCGCCCACCGTACCAAGGAGACGTAGGGTGGAAAGGTTGTGTTTGAGCGGCCACGACTCTCCCCACTTCATGAACGAGCGAATGGCTGTTGGTGCCGTGTAAAAAATCGTCACGCCGTGCCGTTCAACAATACTCCACATTCTGTCGGGTTCAGGATAGTTCGGGGCGCCTTCATACATCACGATGGTTGCTCCGTTTGCGAGTGGACCGTAGATGAGATAGCTATGTCCGGTCACCCAGCCGATATCTGCCGTGCAGAAGTAGACATCCTCATCGTTGAGGTCGAAGATCAACTTCATCGTCGAAGCAACCTGCGTGAGGTATCCGCCCGTCGTGTGCAAAATTCCTTTGGGTTTACCAGTAGAGCCACTTGTGTAGAGAATGAACAAGGGATGTTCGCTCGAGAGTTTTGCTGGTGCATTCACTGCCGATGCCGCATCCATGAGCTCATGAAACCAATGATCTCTGCCCGCCTTCATCGTTGTGCGCTCATCGGTTCGTTGAACAACAACAACGTGCTCGATTGTTGGACATGCTTCGAGAGACCTGTCGGCTGCGGCTTTTAGATGAACGCGATCGCCACGTCGATGCGCCGCGTCTTGTGTGATGAGTACAACGGCTTGCGAGTCGTTGATACGCTCGCGAAGTGCCTCGGACGAGAAGCCACCAAAGACGACATTATGTGTTGCACCGATACGCGCGCATGCGAGCATGGCAATAGCAGCTTCCGGGATCATGCCCATGTAAATGGCCACCACGTTACCTTGCTCCACACCTAAGGAACGTAGCACATTGGCAAACCGACATACCTCGCGATGGAGCTGTGCATAGGTGAGCGTGCGCGTGTCGCCAGGTTCACCCTCCCAAATAAGGGCGGCCTTGTTCTTTCGCCATGTCGCACAATGCCGATCCAGACAGTTCACAGTGAGGTTGATCTTCCCACCAACAAACCATTGCGCGTGCGGATGCTTCCACTGTAGTGCTTTCCTCCAAGGAGTGAACCACTCGAGTTGCTGTGCTTGTGTTTCCCAATAGGTCTCTGGATTCCGTAATGCGGCTGTGCGAAGTTTTTTGAGTGCTGCGAACGATGAAACGTGTGCAGTGTCTGCGAAGGACTCGGGTGGAGGAAACACTCGCGTCTCCTTCATCACGCTCGAGATACTATCCGCTGGATTCGATGGAATTGATTTCTTCGACGCCATGAAGAGATGTCCTTTAGAGCAATCGGCGCAAGTAGTTTACTTGTCCAAGGTGGTATCGAAAATGAGCAACAAGCCGCAGTAGCACATCACCCGTGAGGCGCCCCTCACCAAACGTTGCAAGTGGGAACGGACGTGCGAGCGCTTCATCGGTGCACGACTGCATGGCCGCGCGGATCATCTCGGCAGCCTCTTCGCATCGCTGCATGAGAACTGCCTTGGAGACATCTCGTGTTGCGAACTCAGCCTCCCGATTGCGTACATACGATGAGCTCCCAATGTTCGTACCTATGAAGTGATGCAGATTGCCGATCAAATGAAGTGTAAGTGTGCCAGCAGAATTCGAAACATCACCGCGAGTGACCCACAATGATGCATCGTCGGGGAACAGCCGTATCTCGTCTGAGAGTGCAGAAAGTCCTTCGAGAAAGGAAGCTTGAACTGCGGCAACCATGTGCATGAACGTCTGCCTGAATTATTTCACAAGTCGCGAAATGGTCTTGAAGGTTTCTGTACCAGACTCACGGCAAAGCTCGAAGAGGATCGATTCGTACGTGGTGATCACAGCACCAGCACTTCGCATGCGTTCGACGGCAATTGCCTTATCGTTGACTTTGCGCGACGAGATGCAGTCTTCGACAACAATCACGGTATTGCCTTGCGACAGAAGATCGATCACACTTTGAAGAACACACACATGCGCCTCGATTCCACAGACGATCATCGTGTGCCGACCGCTTCCCATCACAAAGCCTTCGATGGTGTTGTCTCCGCAACACGAAAAGGTCATTTTTTCCAAGGGCGTATAGTCACCCAACGCCTCCGAGATGAGAGGGATTGTAGACCCAAGGCCTTTCACGTATTGCTCTGTAACAACGATCGGCACCGAGAGAGCTCGAAGACCTTGAATGAGGATAGATGTTCGACGTGCAAGTCCGTCGTGATCATCGATATGCGGAAAGAGGCGATCTTGAATATCGATCACCAGGCCGAGCGAGTGTTGAGGTGTGATGCGCATGGAGTCGAAACTACACATCCCACGCATATCGCAACTATCCGCGTTGCGTAACGATCACACCCGTGAGAGCAATGGCACCACCAACAACGAACATTGGCGTGGGCACTTGCGAAAAGAGAAGAAAGGCCAGAATCGTGGTTAGGATGGGCTGAAGGTTGTTAAAGACCGAGACCTTGGCCGGATCCCAGTGCGTCAGAGCATAGTACCAGAGCCCAAATCCGAGTCCTGACGTGACCATACCTAGGTAGACCAATTGGAGCCACGTCATCACGGGATCAACGCCGTGAACAACGGTTGTGAGCGGTAAGGCATCAAACGGCACCGGCATGAGTGCGTAGAGCGGTATGTACATGATCGTCCCCGCAAACATGGTGAGAGCCGTTAAATAGAAGGCGCCATACTTGATGGCAAGTCTGCGTCCATACACGGTATAAAAAGACCATGCCAGCGATGCGCACAACACAACGATGTTACCAAAGAAGAGATCGGAAGAGAGACGCGCACCTTTGTCGACAAGGACTAGCGCCGTACCCAGAAAGGCAATCGCCACGCCGATACGTTTCGTCCACGACGGTTGTTCACGCATCAACACAGCCATGATCACGAGCACAAAGGCGGGAGACAAGGCATAGGCCAACGCAGCATTGGGTGCGGAACCTAATTGCACACCCCAGACAAAGAGCAACTGATTCAGCGGAATGTTCAACAATCCAAGCAGGAGAATTGGTACTCGATCTTCAACGTCAATGCGCTTGATGTGACTTCGACGAATAATCATCCACGAGCCGTAGAAGATGCACGAGAAGAAAGCGCGCAGCAGTACAACCATCGTCGGATGCAGGGTATCCGTAACGCTCTTCGCTACAATGTGGGTGCTTGCAGCGATAAGCTGCTGAACGAACATCAATAGGTACACAGCACGGTCTCCTCCTGTCGCTCGTACGAGAAAAGTTTCGATGCCGTCTTCAACGACGGTCGAAAGCATTCTTTGTCAAGAGCTCGCTCGATAGCCGACGCAATATCAGCTGGTACCGGCGGTGCCTGAATGGACTCGCCAAGCCGATACCGTAGCACAAACTTCCGCATCGCCGGAAGGTCCGTTGCCACAACTGGTATCTGCGCCATGATGTATTCGAAGAGTTTATTGGGCAGCGCGTACTCATAGCTTTTCGAAATGGGTTCAATGAGGCACAGACCTACATCGGCACTGCACGTCCATTCATGCAATGCATCATAATCGATCGTACCAAGCCAATGCACACGATCAGCAACATCAGTTGCACCAGCCAACGTCGAGAGCTCTTCGAGGGCAGGTCCATCTCCGATCACACAGAAATGCACGCGCGGAAGGATCGGCAGTGCGGCGATCATTGGTCCGATACCACGTCCGTGATGCAGAACGCCTTGATACAACACCACGGGCGAGGACGTCGGAATATGGCAAGTATCGCGGAGCTTGCTCGACATCACAGGCTCTCGGAACGGAGGGACATTCAACAGCACCGTTGGCAGGGCGGCAAGGTGATAGCGTTGTTGAATGATCTCGGCGTCGAGCTCTCCACTGACGGTTACCACCGTCGCACGTTTGATCAGGAGACGCTCCATCAAAGCGATGATGCGCTGTTTGAATCCTCGACCTTGTAGTGGACCCAGAGCAAAATAGAATTCACGAGCATCGTAGATCAGCCGAGCCGTGCTCGAGCGCTGAAGCCGAACTGCGGCATACAGCGCGAACAAGTCCATAGCACCGATGGATGCCGCTTCTACATCCCGTTGCTGCACGGCAAATGCGGTAAACGAGCGCCAGCGCGCGAAGGCGCTTCCGCCAGGGTCTGTCCAAGAACGGAGAGTGATGGATCCACCCGCTGGAGTAGGTGCCGCGTCGCGTTCTTGCAACGTGCCCGACGCGACAATGCACACATGCCTACCGGCACGTGCAAGTGTGCGTGCAACGAGTAGTGTGCGCGCATCGCGATTCACATCGGCCAATGCGAGGAGTAGGGTCAAAGCGTCAGGTGGAATGTCGAACGAAGAATGCCGCGAGCATCAAAGCGTTCTTTGAATGTGATGAGGTTGTAGGATGGAGTCATCGGATCTTCTGCCTTCGTGTCTTGACTCACACCTATATCAACCCATTCATAGCCATTCTCTACAGCCCACCTACATGTTTCGTACATCACAAGGTAGATGGGGCGCAGGTGCTCGAACTCATAGCGCAGCATGTTATAGAAGCACAACACCACTTTACGATTGGCCAAGAACAAGAGCGAACCAGCGATGGCCTCACCGTCGCAGTACACGAGGTACAGACGGAGTTTCTCAGGCATCAGCCGGTGCAACGTCAGGAGATCTTCGAGCGTGTGCGTTGGAGAAACTCCATGCCGCGCCTTATTCTCGACAAGGATCCTGTGAAACGTAGCATAGTCGTCGCTCTCGGCAATCGTGATCTTTTCTTCTCGCAAGATCTTGTGAATGCTCTTGCGAGCAGTTGGGTCGAACGATGCTAGAAAATCTTGACCATGCTTCAGATCGATGGCATGAGAGATGTAATGCAATTCGAAATCGGCCTTGCGATAAAGCATGGCGTATTCGAGATGCTGACTGTAATTCAGCGTGTAGATAAGCGGAGGAGGAATCAGGTAGGCATGCTTGAACCCCGATTCTCGCGCATACGAGATGAAGGCGTCCACAATGTGCTCGGACCTCTCGTACGATGTGTCTTCTGTGGCGATCGAGCCATAGGAGGCACCAACGGGTGACCAAAGATCTCCCTCGGCGTTCACGCCGGCGGGTAGCACACCAATAAGCTTCCCTTCCTCTCTGAACATGAGATGATGGAAATTCCACTTCCCGTTGGGATGGTAGTCTAGGAAACGCTGAAGATGAAACATCGTTCCGTTGTTGGAACGCTCCACAAAGGAGTCCCATTCTTCTCGGTCTTGGGGGCTATAGCGATGGGTCGTGATCGACATAAGGGGTCTTGGAAGGAACGACAAAACTACACACAAAGCACTTGGCAACGAATGTTCGACATCATTCGTGCACATGCTATCTTTGCCCCGTTCACCGTTTCGTTTCAATTCACAGCGTGGGGTCTAATATGAAGAGATGTATTCTCGTGATCGCAATGGTTCTGCTTGGCGTTGGGGTGTCGAGTGCCCAAAGCCCAGACAGAGTGTTCGGCTTTGGTGTTACGGCAGGCCAGATGCTTGGTGGCCACGTTCTCTATGCAATCTCTCCGGCAATTCATGTAGGAACGGGATTTGGACTTGCCCTCCAGTCATCAGGTGGAACAAGTTCCAATCAAGTGTACCTCGCGCCGTATGGCAAATTCTTGCTGTCGGGCACGAAGGAATTTAAACCGTTTGTCCTTGGCCAGTTCATGATCTCGTCCGGCGGCTCGGGAACAAATTCTTCAACGAGCACAGCTCTGAACTTTGCTGTTGGCGGTGAATACTTCATCACTCCGCGCTTTGGTATTCAGGGCATGTTCAACATTGTTCAGATTGGTCTGAGTCCGAGCTCCACGGCATTTGGGTTGTTGACGCCAGCCGTTGGCATTGAATGGTTCATGGATTGATTCTTCACGACTCTTCCACGGCGCTTCATCACAAGGTGAAGCGCCGTTTTTTTATGACCATTGCCATTGTACGCACAGATAGGCTTGGCGACATGATCTTGACGCTCCCCATGGTTGGTGCGATTCGATCACGCATGCCCGATGCTCGCATTGTTCTGTATACCCAGCGGTATGTAGAACCGATAGTCCGTGCCGTCGCAGGCATCGACAGCGTTGTTTACATAGACGACGTGGGTATGGACGTAGCGGAGTCTCTCCGACGCGAACACATCGATGCGATCTTCTTCCCACGTCCACGCCTTTCGGAGGCGTGGCTAGCGTTCAAAGCCGGCATTCCAAAACGCATCGGATCTGCCTACCGATGGTATTCTTTCTTGTTCACCACCAAGGTGCGCGATCACCGCAGCAATGCCAAGCATCACGAGGCCGAGTACAACGTGCGCATGATAGAAGCCGCCTTTCACCTTGCCTCCCTACCCGTGGCATTGCCACTGCTGCAGCTTCCAACATCGGCGACGCTCACGGAGCGCCAACCGTACTTCATCGTGCACCCGGGCTCGGGGGGAAGTGCACGCGATTGGCCTGCAGAGCGGTTTGGTGAGGCTGCACGAGAGATCGCAGCCCAAACGGGGTGGACGCCCGTGATCACCGGCATTCAATCTGAGATGTCGTTGTGCGAGACGGTCCAACGTGCTTGTCCCACGGCGCAGAACATGTGCGGATCGACGGATTTGGCGGCAACACTGTTGTTGATCGCATCGGCAGAAGTACTCATCGCGAATTCAACGGGAATACTGCATGTGGCAGCGGCATTGAATGTTGTTGTAGTGGGATTGTATCCTCGAACACCGGCGATGTCGCAGTATCGTTGGGGGCCATATACCGGTAGGGCTATTGTGCTAGAGAGCGACGAGACAGACAACATGGAAGCGATCGACGTTAGTGCTGTTGTGCACGCAGCACGTCGCGCACACGCTCTGCATCCTGCGCCGTATCAACGGCCAGAAACAGTTGCTCCGTTTCTACACACGTAAACCGAGCACCATTTTCCAACAAACGCAATTGCTCCAACAGCTCCGCACGTTCCAGCGGCGACGGTGGAAGCGAGACATGTCTGTGCAAGGCCGGTAGCGTAAAGGCATAGATGCCGATGTGCTTCCAAAACGTATGCGCCGTGTGCCACGTTGCGGCATCTACTTCGTTGCGCAGGTGGGGAATCGGAGACCGCGAGAAATACAGTGCATTGTTCGATGAATCCACCACTACTTTCACAACCGATGCACTTGCAAGTTCTTCTGCAAAGAGGATTCTACTCATTGCCGTTGCAACATCTGCACCACTGGAGCGCAGCGCTTGTACAATATGCGTGATCACGTTGGGTGATAAGAGCGGCTCGTCGCCCTGAATGTTCACCACCACATCTGGTCGAAGATGCAATTGGCGTATCAGCGCATCGCATCTATCTGTACCACTCACCAGATCTTCGGAGGTCAAGTATGCTTCGGCGCCAAATCGCTGCGCATCTGCGATCACGCGCTCGTCTTCCGTGGCGATGATAACACGGTCAAGAAGCGTACATGCCGATGCAGCCCTCCATACTCGTTCGATCATACTCTGCCCGCACAGATCAATAAGCGGCTTCCCCGGAAGTCTCGTTGATGCATACCGAGCAGGGATTACGCCGATGATCATGAACCGAGCACCTTCGGCACTTTGAAGAAGGCTTCGTTCTTCTTTGGTGCATTGGCAAGTGCCTGCTCCGTTGTGAGACATTCCCCTACCACGTCTGCACGCATAACATTCGTTGCGTCGTTCACATGAGCCATGGGCTCTACGCCGCTCATGTCTACGGCATTGATCGCCCCAACATAGGCAACGATGCTTTCGAATTGCTCACCAAAGGCGGCAAGCTCTTGTTCGGAAAATCGCAGACGTGCGAGCTCTGCAATGCGGGATAGTTCAGCGGTTGTCATGTGCAAAGATACGATGTTCAAGTACGGTATGCAGTTCGTTCATCGCTACGAGTTGTTCGGCCTTGCTTGCACCAATCGGAATCGAGATTGGTGCGTCAACGGTGAGCGATACCACACCAGGCCGGATGCGCAGGCCCTGCGCGGGGAGGATGGCGGGCGTGCCTACGAGCGTGACTGGAACGATCTGCCGACCGCTACGCGCGGCCAACGAAAAAGCACCGCGCTTGAATGCACCAAGAGCACCCGTCTCGCTTCTGGTTCCTTCCGGAAAAATCAGTACGCTTGCACCAGTACTCATTGAGGCTACGGTCTGCTCGATCTTTGCGAATGCTTCCCGCGAGTCGCCCCGGTCTACTGCAATGAACGGAGACATACGCAAACACCATCCAAACACGGGAATGCGCCCGAGTTCTTCCTTGTACATGATGCGAATGTTGTCTGGGAGGGTGGCAAGGAGTACGGGAATGTCGAAGAGACTACTGTGGTTCGCACAGTACACGTACCGCTCTGTTGAAGAGAGGTGTTCAAAGCCTGCGCTGTGCACTCGTACGCCCGCAATGCGAAGCAAGAGTCTCGACCATGAACGTGCATAGAGATAGTACACCGTTCTATCGCGGAACAAAACCATGTGAATCATCACTCCAACGGCAAATGCAATTGTGACAATGGCGATGGCCAGCATAGTCAACCAAGAACGCATAACTCAGGTATCTCTAGGAATTCAAACATGAACCGTCTACTTCTTCTCATCTCCTTCGTTCTCTGCACGTGCTCGGCAGCAACAGCACAGTCCACCAAAAACCCTCAATGGTCACTCGGCGTTCAAGCCGGTCTCATGTCCGGCACCGGCATATCGGGTAGAGCAGCGTTCACCAACGATCTGGTGTTCGAGGCCACTGCATTCTTCATCTCCTTCGGCAACGTGTGGTACAATATAGGCGGTGAAGTGCAGTATACATTGAACGATGCGAACCAGAGCCGACTGTACGCTCTTGCCGGAGCTGGGTATTACAGGAATGACGACAATGCCGGCTTGAATGAGTTCACGTCACCCACGCGGGTAGGTATTGGCGTTGGATATGAATGGATCCTTGACAAAAGAATGTCGCTCGGAATTGAACTGCCGTTTACTATGTTCATAGGCGACGCGATTCGTGTCTATCCTATTCCTCAACTTCAATTCATGTATTTTCTGTAATGAGTTCATCGAAGTCCCTTCAAGACCTTGCCTCCCTGCTAGGCACCCCTTCACCCTCGACTCCAGAGAAGAAGGATGCCACAACGAAACGACTCGGCTACGACGGCAAGCCCATGATAATCAAGGTGCGGAAGGAATCGCGACGTGGAAAGACCGTCACGTCGATCACCGGATTTCAGAGTCATCCCAAAGATCTTCACACAATGCTTTCAACGTTCAAATCGAAGTTTGGTACGGGTGGCTCTGTACTCGACAACGCCATCGAGATCCAAGGCGATCATTCATCGAAGGTGATTGAATTCCTGAAGGCCGAAGGGTATAACGTTAAGGGATGAAGGCAAAGGCGGCAGGGTTGAGGCCGACGTTCGCGCGTTGAACAATAATGCCTCGCTCGTCAATCGCAAAGGCCTCGCCATCGATCACGTAGTTGCGTGCATTGCCGATCCACACTCGATTGGTTGATGGCTGATAGGCAAGCGAGTACCACTGATCGGTGTTTGCCAATTCGTGCGTGAGCAGACGTGTGGAGCCTGCCGATGCAACATCGATCTGATCCACGCCATTTTTGTGCAGCACGAAACATCGTCCCGTTTGCGGGTCTACGTCGATGGACGAGATCCACGTGAACGTCCACCGCGCAATCACTTCAAGTGTACGCGCGTGAATACATACCACGCCACCAATCGAGTCTTTCTTTGACGGCAGATCTCGATACGCAGCCCACACAACATTTCGCGATGCATCGGCGCGCAGTATTCCAACGTTGGGAAGTCCATCTACGGTACCAATCGGAGTGAGATCCGTGGTAGAAAGCACGGTGATCGTTCCGGCACCGGGCTCTGCGGCTCGTAGGTCGCCGAAGCCGGAGTTGCCAACGAAGAGTCGACCGTTGACGGCGGCACATCCGTCCGGTGCAGGGCCTACATGCACGCCCGACGTGGTAACCGTCAACGTTCGCAGATCGAACTCGGTGATGGAATCGTCGTTCACATTTGTGCAATACCCGGTGCTGTCGTTCGCAATCGTCACGCTTCGCGGTTGTTGCGATGAGGGGAGGCGAATACGACCGAGCCATGTTCCGGTAGACATGCGCACTACTTCGATTGAATGCGATGTGGCAACAGCAATGAACATCGTATCACCATGCACAGCAACGTCCCCGGCCGTATCACCCAAGCGTTGCAACGGATCGTTCGCCTGCAAGACATCGCGAACGGCAATCAGCTGCGACGGGTCGACGTAGGAAAGAACACTATTGTCCTGTCGCCACAAGCCCTCGCACACAACGTACACGCCACCTGCACGCGGTTGTACCGCCGTTGGATTCTCTGGTGCTGATGGTGTATGCACACAACTAGCAAGCACAACGCAAACACACATCATGAGCAACGTTTTCATCGCAGCACCTTTCGGGTCACGAGCACAGATGCACTTCGAATTTGGACGATCGAACATCCGAGTGGGAGTACGTTTATCGAGATCGCAAATGTGCCTGCACCAAGACGCTCTTCCCACACGAGCGTACCGTCGGTCCGATACGCAGCAAGTGCGGCGCCACCACGTCCCGCGTCCGCATCGCTCACGCTAACGTGCAGCATATGCTCTCGCTCTTCGTAGTTGAGTGTTGTATGCATGGCGGACGCTACGGTATGAAGTCCCAATACTGCGTCGAGATCGAACCCCGATAGCGAAGGGTCGTAGAGTGGATTGGATGGATCATTCATGAGCATCGACGTCACGTCGGTGATGCGCACGTAGCGAATACTATCCGCACCGATGGCAGCAAGATCGAAGGCATCGCCGCCACTCATCGACGGATTCCATGGGTCCTTGTCGCCATTCGTTGGCGACACTCCGGCACAACCTGCAAAGGTGATTGTATCAAACGGAAACGCCGTCCAATGCACACCATCGCTACTGACGTCTACACGTCCTGGTTCCGCAAAAAGCTTTGTGGCATTCACACGAAACGCATTCTCGAACACCGTGAAGTCTGCGCCGGGTCCGTCCACAACCAGTGCACCCTTCCACCCTACCACGATCACTCCATTGAGTCCGATACTGCATACATCGCGTGGGTTTGTTGCCTGCACATCTTGACGTGCAATGGTTGCAGGCAGACCCAAGATGTTGGTAGGGAAGACGGCCGGACCTTGTCCGGTATTCTGTCCACTGCCCGGCATCAATGCAAACACCGTATCGACGGTCGCACGTCCCCACTGTGCAGATGTTGTCTGCATGCAGATACACATCATCGCTATGGCCAGTGCAAACTTCATAGCGACACGTTCGTGAGTACTCGGAACATTCTACCAGGCATCGGATAACCACGAATGATGGCGTAGTCTTCGTTCAAGAGATTGTCTACCGACAACCGCACATCAATGCGCATGGCGCTCGATCGGGCCTGTGCTCCTACATAGGCACCAAGCACCGTAAACGGTTGAATGATCGTTGCATACTGTGCGCCGGGCAGACCGTATCGATAGCTCGTGTACGACCACGTTGCGCCAAGCATGAGCACGTCTGCTTTCCAGTGCACTCCGCCATTGAAGAGCTCTTGAGGGATGTAGGGCAGCAAGGTTCCGTCGAGTCCGGACCGAGCCGACCGATCTCGCGCCTCTTGCCTTGTGTATGATGCATGGATGGTAAGTCGACCATCGAAGTGCATGCCACGAACACCAACTTCGACGCCTGTTGTTGTTGCTTGTCCAACATTCTGAGCGCTCCACGAGACGGGACTCGTTGGCACGGAGATAATCTGGTTTTGCGTGTTCGCATTGAAGGCAGACACATCGCAGACCAGCCACGGAAGAGGTCGAATCGAACAGCCTGCATCGAGCATCACTGCACGTTCCGGTTGTAGCGTAGACGTGCCGTAATTCAGATAGTACAACTCGGTAAAGGAAGGCGGGCGAAAATTATAGGATGCCGACGAGCGCACGTCGAGCCATGATGTTGCGCTCCACCGAACGGCCACAAGCGGCGACACGGCAGAACCAGCATCAGATATTGCATCATAGCGCAGTCCCCCTTCCGCCATCAAGCCCTCCGTAACATTCCATTGCCAATGTCCGCTTACCGCAGCCTGCCTGCGTTGCACGAGCTCCGGCACTTCTGGCTGCAGTGTGGCGCCGCGCAGATCGGCAAAGGATACATCCACGCGAAAGGTCTGCACGAGGGCTGCGGTTGCAGAACGAAGACTGATTCCAGAGGCGACATCTCGTAGGATGAATCGTTCGTTCAATCCGTTCCGCCCAAGAATCGTGGCGTCGGGATCTACATACTGTTGATCCCAATACCGTGTGCCAAGCGTGAACTGCAGATCCGTGGTTGACGAAAGTAGGATGCGACCGTTCATGCCACCAATCACATCGGCGTCCGACATGCGCGCACGAGCACTCGTTGTGCTTCCTTGCACCACTGCCCCCGGTACACCACGTTCAGCACTGCGCGCAAGCGCGAAGACCGTCCATCGTTCCGTGGGCTGATAGTGGATCATCCCGTTGAGCGACCGAACATCGCTGTTCTCTCTGTTCACATCGTATGGCACGCCGTCTACGTTCAAGTAGTACGGGAAGGCGCCGCTCGACGTGAGTACATCGATCGATGCGCCAATCGTGCCAACAGACGTTGGAGCAGAGCCATGCGCACTCAGATGGTGTTCCTCAAAAGAACCCAAAGAAGCAAGTCCGCCGAGCGTGGCGCGTGAGGGCATCGAGAGCAACATGTTCACAACGCCAGTCATGGCATTCGCACCATACAGTGCCGAAGCTCCACCTCGCACCACATCGATGTGATCGACCATGGCCATCGGTACGGCGCTCACATCGAACTGTCCGTTCTGCGCACTACTCAGCCGCACTCCATTGATGAGCACGAGCGACTGGGCTGCCGATCCTCCACGCATAGACAAGGTCTTCATGCCACCTACACCACCATAGCTCCGAATGGCAAGGCCCGGCACGTAGGAAAGCGCATCGGAGGCCTGCAGGGGTGCAATGCTGCGAAGGAACTGTGCATCGAGTGACGTAGACGCCTGTGCAGACGACACATCGGCCTGCAGGTAGGCGTTGTCGCGCACAACTACTTCAGGGGCGCGTGCGCGCATCGTATCCACACGCGTGGAATCGTTCGCCTGCAGGGGCTGCTGCATGGCAATGGCAAGGAGGAGTGGTATGAGTGCGCGTTGGACCATAGAGAGACATGCAATTTAATGGGCTTCTTGTTCAATGTCACTTCTGACATTTGCCACGAATGAGGGTTTTACTATTTGTGTGGGGTTTTCTATGAAAAGACTCATGAAATGGGTTGCCATCGTGCTCCTAGTGATTGTTGCAGCGGCAGGGGGCTTTGCCGCCTATGTGCCGCTTCGAGGCATCCCAACGTATGAACCGCATGTTGTGGAGTTCAAGGTGGTATCAACGCCTGAACGTGTTGTACAGGGGAGGAATCTGGCAATGATGCTGTGTGTGCATTGCCATACAGATCCGATCACACGTCAGCTCACCGGCACGAAGCTTCTCGACCTGCCTGCAGAATTTGGAACGGCCTATTCCAAGAACATCACGCAAGACAAAGAGCATGGCATTGGTAATTGGTCGAATAACGAGATCGTGTACCTGCTTCGCACAGGTATTCACCCAAAGACCAAGCATCATCTCCATCTGCTCCTATTCCAGTACCTGACACCACGAACAACGTGGCCTACGGAAAGTACCTTGCTGTTGGTGTGCTTGATTGTTGGACATGTCGCTCGGGAGATTTCAAGAAAATGGACATGGTGAATCCTGAGAAATCATTCGAGTTCTTTGCAGGTGGAAACGAAATGTTCGATGCCAACGGTCACGTTGTACCAACAACGAACATTACATCTGATACGCGCCATGGTATCGGAGCCTGGAAGGAAGCGGACTTTGTTCGTGCAATGCGCACGGGCATCAAGCCGGATGGGACACCTATGCGGTTTCCCATGGTGCGTATGCCGCAGTTGAGCGACTATGCCATCTCTTCGATCTTTGCCTATCTGCTCACAACGCCCGCCATTCCGAAACCACGTCAGGCGCCGCCCGCGTACACCATTGCAACCAACGCCTCTGCAGGGATGAAGGCCTACTACAAATTCTCATGTCAGCGATGCCACGGAGAAAGTGGTCTTGGGATCGCAGACCTACAGCTTGCTAGCAAGAAGTACGTTGCAGACACAACGCTCATAGATGTGATGAAACATCCGTCGAAGTATTGGCCAGACACCTATATGCCTGAATGGGAAGCGACCGTGTCCGATCAGGAATATGCAGACCTTGCTGTTTATGTTCGCGACCTTGGAAAGAAGAGCAGACGTTAACGAATCAGAATCGGCACGGTGCTTGCACCATGCTCTGCATATACAACAACGTAATAGATGCCACGCTGCAACTGCTGTAGCGTGGCATCGACGTTTCTACCGTCGACCGTGTAGATTGCATACAGCAGATTGCCACGATAGGCGCTTTGAAGCACCTCGGACTCATCTCTTGGCTCCATGC